>JAESGF010000063.1_pt1 | contig 112602 bp, 107 predicted proteins | sample 9269621 | NCBI WGS metagenome assembly JAESGF01 (sample SAMN14515066, study PRJNA621663) | algae metagenome | isolation source: Tolypothrix carrinoi HA7290-LM1 and co-occurring heterotrophs from dry rock... | place: USA: Makauwahi cave, Kauai, Hawaii | collected 2011-01-06
ACGAAGCCCCAGAACGCCCACCGGAACATCGGCCGGTAGCGGGCCGAGCGGACGCGCGAGGTGTCGAGCCACGGCACCAGGAAGAGGATCAGGAGCGAGCCGAACATCAGGATGACGCCGCCGAGCTTGTCCGGCACCGCGCGCAGGATCGCGTAGAACGGCAGGAGGTACCATTCAGGCACGATGTGAGCCGGCGTCACCAGCGGGTTGGCGGGGATGTAGTTGTCCGGGTGGCCGAGATAGTTCGGCACGTAGAACACGAACCAGCCGTAGAGGAGCAGGAACACCACGACCGCGAACATGTCCTTGATCGTGATGTACGGATGGAACGGCACCGTGTCCTTGGAGGACTTCACCGAGACGCCCGTCGGGTTGTTGTTGCCCGAAACGTGGAGCGCCCAGATGTGCAGGATCACCACGCCAGCGATCATGAACGGCAGGAGGTAGTGGAGCGCGAAGAAGCGGTTCAGCGTCGCGTTGTCGACAGCGAAGCCACCCCACAGCCACTCGGTGATCGACGGTCCGACAAAGGGAATCGCCGAGAAGAGGTTGGTGATGACGGTGGCGCCCCAGAAGGACATCTGGCCCCACGGGAGCACGTAGCCCATGAACGCGGTCGCCATCATCAGGATCAGGATGACGACGCCGAGCATCCAGAGGATCTCGCGCGGCGCCTTGTACGAGCCATAGTAGAGGCCGCGGGCGATGTGGAGGTAGACGGCAATGAAGAACATCGACGCACCGACGGCGTGGATGTAGCGCAGGAGCCAGCCGAAGTTCACGTCGCGCATGATGTGCTCGACGCGCTCGAACGCGATCTCGGCGTTCGCCGCATAGTGCATCGCAAGCGTGATGCCCGAGACGATCATCGTGACGAGCATCAGCACGAGGATCGCGCCGAAGGTCCACATGTAATTGAGGTTCTTCGGCGTCGGGAAATCGACCGCCTGCTCGTTCATGAGCGAGAAGATCGGCAGTCGTGAATCGATCCAGCGAACGGTCTTGTTCTTCGGCTGGAAGGACGAGGTTCCGTGACCCATGGGTGTACGCCTCCTGTCAGCCGATCACGATCCGCGCGTCGTCCGGGAACGAGTACGGCGGGATGTGGAGATTCTGGGGTGCCGGTCCGAGGCGGATGCGGCCGGCGGTGTCGTAGTGCGAGCCGTGGCAGGGGCAGAACCAGCCGCCGTAATTGCCCTGCTGGCCGATCGGGACGCAGCCGAGGTGCGTGCAGACGCCGATCATGACGAGAAGGTCCTCACGGCCTTCGGCCCCGCGGTTCTCGTCCGTCGCCGGCGCGTCGCCGGGAAGGTTGTCGTTGCGGGCGATGGGGTCGGGCAGACTGTCGACCGCGACCTCCTTCGCCTCGGCCACCTCCGCCTCGGTGCGGCGGCGCAGGAACACCGGCTTGCCCCGCCACATGACGGTCAGCGACTCCCCAACGGCCAGATCGGCGATGTTGACCTCGATCGATGCCAGGGCCTGAGCACCCGCATCCGGGTTCATCTGGTCGATGAACGGCCAGGCGAGTCCCGCGACGCCGACCGCGCCGAGCGCACCCGTCGCGATGTAAAGGAAATCCCGCCGGTTCGGGTCAGATCCGTGCCCGGCTCCATCCGTCGCAGCCACGCCGCCTCCTCCGTCTTCCGCTATTGTCGCCACCACACCGCCACATGCCCCGCAGGATGCCCGGTGTCCAGATGAGAGACGGTCAGACACCTTGTCGCAAACTTTCGCAAGTGTCTGAACGAGCCGAAATGTTTGCCTCGCGCAAGCGTCGGCGGCTTGCGAAGCGTGGCGCTTTGCGCCAAAGCCCGGCGCATGGACGTCGCCCTCTTCCAGCCCGACATTCCCCAGAACACCGCGGCGATCCTGCGCACCGCGCGCTGCCTCGACGCGGCCGTCCACATCGTTGGCCCCGCCGCGTTCGACCTCTCCGACCGTGCTGTCCGCCGCGCAGGGCTCGACTATGCCGCCGCCGCCCGGCTGGTGCGACACGTCGACTGGGACGCCTTCCGCACCGACATCGCGGCGGAGCGCCGCCGGATCGTCCTCTTCACCACCCGCGGCACGACGCCCGTCGACCGCTTCCCGTTCGAGGCGGGCGACGTCCTCCTGTTCGGCCGCGAGAGCGCCGGCGTGCCTGACGAGGTCCAAGCCGCCTGTCCGGCCGTGCGGATCCCTCTCGCCCCCGGTGCCCGCTCGCTCAACCTCGCCGTCGCTGTCGGCATCGGCCTCTTCGAGGCGATGCGCGTCGCCGGCACCCTCCCTGAAAGTTCCGCCGCATGACCGACACCCCCGCCGCGAAGGGTGGCCCGCTCCCCCCCGCCGACATCCTCGAGCGGCAGAAGGAGACCGCCCGCGCCTGGTTCGAGACGCTGCGGGACGAGATCCACGCCCTCTTCGAGGCGCTGGAGGACGAGGCGCCGGGCGGCACGCCGGCCGGCCGCTTCACCCGCGAGGCGTGGACGCGCACCGACGCCGACGGCTCGCCCGGCGGCGGCGGCGTGATGGGAATGATCCACGGCCGACTGTTCGAGAAGGCGGGTGTCCACACCTCGACGGTCCACGGCACGTTCTCCGAGCAGTTCCGCGGCCAGATTCCGGGCGCTGCGGAGGACCCGCGCTTCTGGGCGTCCGGCATCAGCCTCATCGCGCATCCGTGGAACCCGCATGTGCCGACCGTCCACATGAACACGCGCTACGTGGTGACGACGCGCCACTGGTTCGGCGGCGGCGCGGACCTCACCCCCATGCTGGACCGCCAGCGGACGCAGGAGCATCCTCTCACCGTCCGCTTTCACGAGGCTTTCCGGCAGGCTTACGACCATCACCGCGTGCGCGAATATGCCACCGACAAAGCCTGGTGCGACGACTACTTCTCCCTCCCCCACCGTGGCGAGATGCGCGGGATCGGCGGCGTCTTCTACGACTACCAGGCCTCGGGCGACTTCGCGGCGGACCTCGCGCTGACGCAGGAGATCGGCCGCACCTTCATGACAGCCTACGCCGACATCGCCCGGCGGACGATGCACGAGCCCTGGACGGAGGCGGACCGGGAGGAGCAGCTCGTTCGCCGCGGGCGGTATGTCGAGTTCAACCTCCTTTACGACCGCGGCACGATCTTCGGCCTGAAGACGGGCGGCAACGTCGCCTCCATCCTCTCCTCCATGCCGCCGACGGTGCGCTGGCCCTGACGCGCGGCGCGCTGTCGACACAGCCACTGGCCGGCGCCAGGCCTCGGACATCCCCGCTTTCATGCAGCGGGGTCATTCCGCCCGGACCCGTTGCGCTCTACCTTCTTCTGTCGGGGTGGAGGGGACGGTGGCCGGCACGCGCGGGTTCAGGTCTGCCGTCGTGGCAATTGTACCGGTGCTAGCGCTGCTCGGGGCCGGCCCTGCCGTCGCGCAGACACCCTACAGCGATGCGGAGCTGGCGCGGGGCTTTCTCCTCACGGTCTTCGGCGCGGAGCGGGCGGCGAACGTGGGCGCCACCATCGTGAAGAAATTCCCCGGCCCGGTCCGCTACCGGATCGTCTCGACCGGCGCGATCGACTGGAGCGACACGGTACGCGCCTTCGCCGCGAGCCTCGACGGCGCGGTGGACGGCCTCTCGCTCGCCGAGGCGATGCCCGACGAGAGCCCGAACATGACCGTGTTCCTCGTTGACAGGTCCGATTACCGGGCCGTGATCGACAGGACGGTATGGGACGGCGTCGACACCGCCTTTCTTGGCGACAACGCGTGCTCGGCCGTGCTTGCCGCGCGTCCGACGGGCATCGAGCGGGCGAACGTCTACATCGTCGCCGACGAAGGTTTCCTCGGGCTGTCCCACTGCCTCGTGGAGGAGCTGTCGCAGAGTCTTGGTCCTGCCAACGATTCGGACGAACTGCCGGACAGCATCTTCAACGATCGCTCGGACCTCTCGACCTTCGGCGTTTTCGACTGGTTCATCCTGTCGATGCTGTACGACCGGCGTATCCGTCCGGGCATGACGGAGGCGGACGTCCGCCCGCTGCTGCCGGCCGTCATCGCCGACGCCCGCGCCCGGCTCGACCAGCTGTTTGCCGAAGGCGCTCCGGCGCTTGCCCACTCCGGGCTGCCGGGATCGAACAAACCGTAACCGTGGCGCCACAGTGGCGGCACGATGTCCGGCACCTCCAAAGCACAGCTTCACCGAATCGCGATTGTGCTGCATAGTGGCAGCCGCTCGGCGTGCAAGCGCCCCTCCAGCTCTCACGGGTCACCGCGGCGAATGTCCACATCTTTGAAACAGGCGGTCACGGCGGGGCTCGGCCTTGCCATCCTTCTTGCGACCGCAGGCAGCGCGTCGGCGCTGACCGACCGCGCGGAATGGCTCCGCTATCTCCACGCCCAGCGTGCGGCGGCAACAGAGGCCGTCGTGCGCGAGGCGCCGGCCGCGAGCACGCCCGCGCTCCGGGACAGCCGCGCCCAGCCGGCCCCGGCCACCCCTCTCCCGACCACCGTCGCCCTCCGTGGCGAGCTGCCGATGAGCAGCGGACTCTCCGTCCGTGGCGAGGGGCCGCCCCAGCTCGCCGCCGCTCCGGCGGGAAGCGTCGCGGCGGCGCGGCCGATGCCGCAGATCGACCCTGCCTTCCTGCCGGCGGACGTCAGCTACACCGGCAAGTTCGCGCCGGGGACAATCGTGATCGATACCGAGGAGCGCTACCTCTACCTTGTGAAGTCCGGCGGGCAGGCTCGGCGCTATGGTGTCGGCGTCGGCAGGCCCGGTTTCCAGTGGGCCGGCACGCACCGGATCTCGATGAAGCGGGAGTGGCCGGGCTGGACGCCGCCGCCGCAGATGCGCAAGCGCCAGCCGGAGCTTCCCGCCTACATGGAGGGCGGACCGAACAACCCGCTCGGCGCGCGGGCGATGTACCTCGGCTCATCGCTCTACCGGATCCACGGCTCCAACCAGCCATGGACGATCGGGCACGAGGTTTCCTCCGGCTGCATCCGCATGCGCAACGAGGACGTGACGGAGCTCTACGACCAGGTGAAGGTCGGCACGAAGGTCGTCGTCCTCCGCTGAGCGGTCACGCCGCGTCAATCCGCGTTCGGTGCTGTACCGCAACCTTGCCCGTCTTGTAATGTCCCGGCTCACGGTCCGCTGCGGGCCGGGAGGGACATGACGGAGGAAGGCCCATGCAGGTGAACCCGAGCCTGCTGTCGCAGTCGGTCGCGCTGGACGGCCTGCCGGACGACCTGGCCGCAAAGCTCACCAGCGTGGCGCGGACCCGTCCGGTGAAGGCGGGCGCTGCGCTGTTCGAGGCGGGCGACCCCGGCGACGGCTTCTATGCCCTCCTCGAAGGCTCCTTGCGCGTCCTCCTGAGGGGCGAGGAGGGGGAGCAGGTGCTCGCCATCCTGTCGCCGGGGGCGATCGTCGGCGAGATGTCCCTGTTCGACGGCGAGCCTCGCTCCGCAACCGTCATTGCGGCGAAGGCGTCGAGGGTGGCGTTCTTCGAGAAGTCGGCCGTGTTCCGCTTCGCCGACGAGAACCCGGCCGTCTATCGGCACATGCTGTGCATCGTCGGGCGCCGGCTGCGGGCGTCGAACATGACGCTGGCGGCGCGCTCGCTGCTGCCGCTGCCAGGACGGGTGGCGCAGTCAATGCTCCACCTCGGCGACACCTTCGGCAAGGAGGTCGGCAAGGGCCGCATCCTCGTTCACCACAAGATCAGCCAGTCCGACCTCGCAGCGATGGTCGGCGCCGCGCGGGAGAACGTGAGCCGCGTTCTCAACGACTGGAAGCGCGAGGGGATGATCAGCCGGATCTCCGGCTACTACTGCATCGAGGACAGGCAGGCTCTGAAGGCGCTCGCCACCCTCTGAGCCGCCTGTTCCGCCCTCACTCCCTCACTGGGAAGCGTAGACGATCTTCGCCACCCACTCGACCTCGCCGGCGGAGAACGCCACGTCGGGATGGTCCGGATTGACCGCGTGGAAGAGCATCCGGGCGTCGTCGGCCGACTTCAGGACCTTGACGATCACATCCTCGCTCTTGAGCTTCACCACGACGCGATCGCCGGGCTCGGTCTTCGCATTCGGGGCGATGAAGAGCACGTCGCCGTTGCGGTAGAGCGGCTGCATCGAGTCGCCGGTCACCTGGAGGGCGTAGAGCGGCTCGTAGCGCTTGTCGGGGAAGGTGATGACGCGCGCCGGGCGCGGCAGGACAATCGCATCGTCCGGCGCTGCCGTCGCCGCCTCGAAGCCGGCATGGGCCTCGCCGAGGAGCGGCACCGCGATGCCTTCGGCCGTGTGCACCGGGTGCGAGCCGGCGGAGAAGAGCTCGTTGATGCTGGTGTTCGTTGCCTTCAGGATCTTGGCAATCGATTCCGTTGACGGCCAGCGCGGGCGACCATCTGCGGCGTGACGCTTCGACTTGTTGAACGTCGTCGGATCAAGACCGGACCGCCGCGCCAGGCCAGACGGGGAGAGACCGTGCCGCTGCGCGAGCGAGTCGATGGCCGTCCAAACCTCTTCGTGGGCGAGCATTGTTGTCCTTTCCTTATCGCGCCGCAGGAGGCGGGAAGGGTCGGCGCCTTGCTCGCCCACCCCTTCAATCCGCCCCAATTCAACCACACTCAGCACGAAAGTTGGTAAGCTGGAACCAACTCCGCGACCGTTGGTTTAACACAGCTTGTCCGGCGCTGAAATATGTTCGCTTTTATGACAAAGGAGCGAGCGCTCCGCGAACACATCGGAAAGTTGCAGGCGTGATGAGCGGGACAGCGTTGGTTTATAAGATTTTCCTGGCCACGGAACTGGCGACGCTTATCGGCTCGGGACGGTTCGACGGCTCGCCTGACGATGCGAGGGATGGCTTTATTCACCTCTCGACGGCGGAACAGGTCACAGGAACTCTGGCCCGCCACTTCGCTGAAAAGTCGGATCTTTTCTTGGCATTCTGTCCTGTCGAGCGGCTCGGGACGGACTTGAAGATGGAGCCGTCGCGAGGCGGCGCGAAATTTCCGCACCTCTACAGGCCACTTTTCGTGGCGGACATTACAGCGGTGGTGCCAGTGCCGGACGCTCGCGACGCCTGGCACCCTCCTTTGTTAAAACCAGCCCCTTAGTTCGTCAATCCGCCACACGTCAGGCGGCGCGCGCGGCGCCTGCGATCAAGCGCCGATTGACGAGGAGCTCGGCAATCTGCACCGCGTTCAGCGCGGCACCCTTGCGCAGGTTGTCCGACACTACCCAGAGGGAGAGGCCGTTCTCCACCGTCGGATCCTCGCGGATGCGGCTGATGTAGGTCGCGTCCTCGCCGGCCGCTTCGTAGGGCGTGATGTAGCCGCCCGGCTCGTGCTTATCGATCACGAGGCAGCCCGGCGCCTCGCGCAGGATCTCGCGCGCCTCGTCGGCCGACAGCGGCTCCTCCAGCTCGAGGTTCACCGCCTCGGAGTGGGAGACGAACACCGGCACGCGCACGCAGGTGGCGTGGACCTTGATCTTCGGGTCGAGGATCTTCTTCGTCTCGACCATCATCTTCCACTCCTCCTTCGTCGAGCCGTCCTCCATAAAGACGTCGATCTGGGGGATGAGATTGAAGGCCATCCGCTTCGGGAACTTGTCGGACTCGACGGTGTCGGAGACGAACACGGCGCGGGTCTGCGCGAAGAGCTCGTCCATCGCCTCCTTGCCGGCGCCGGAGACGGACTGATAGGTCGCGACGACGACGCGCTTGATCCGGGCGCGGTCGTGAATCGGCTTCAGCGCCACGACCATCTGCGCCGTCGAGCAGTTCGGGTTCGCGATGATGTTCTTGCGGCGGAAGCCCTCGACGGCGTCGGCGTTCACCTCCGGGACGATGAGCGGCACGTCCGGGTCCATGCGGAAGGCGGACGAGTTGTCGATCACGACAGCGCCGGCCTTGGCGATCCGCGGCGCCCACTCGCGCGCGACGTCGCCACCGGCGGACATCAGGCAGATGTCGACGCCGGAGAAGTCGAAGGTGTCGAGCGCCTGGGTCTTCAGGGTCCTGTCGCCGAACGAGACTTCGCTCCCCTGCGAGCGGCGCGAGGCAAGCGCCGTCACCTTGTCCGCCGGGAAGCCGCGCTCGGCGAGGATGTCGAGGATCTCGCGGCCGACGTTGCCCGTCGCGCCGACGACTGCCACGTGAAAGCCCATGGTCGGTCCAGTCATGCCGGAGGTTGCGTGAGACACCGCAGGTAGGCCCATGGGCGGGTCTTGTCCATCAAAACCCGCCCGGCCGGTCACGCGAGGCCGACCAGTTCGCGCAGCGCCGGCGAGAACTGCAGCGCGATGTAGCCGCCATAGGCAAGGAGGAGGAGCGCGCCCTCGAGGCGGCTGACCCCGTGGCGCGTCGCCGCGAAGAGGACGAGGAGGATCGCCGCCGCCAGCATCACCCAGATGTCGAGCCCGGCGATCTCGGCCGGCACCGGGATCGGCTGCACCACCGCCGTCGCCCCGGCAATGCCGAGAATGTTGAAGATGTTGGAGCCGACGACGTTGCCGAGCGCCACGTCCGAATGGCGGCGGATCGCGGCCATCACGGAGGTGACGAGCTCCGGCAGCGACGTTCCGACGGCGACGATGGTGAGGCCGATCACCGCCTGGCTGATGCCGGCCGACTCGGCGATGGTCACGGCAGAATCGACGAGGAAGTCCGCCCCGATCACGACGCCGGCGATGCCGCCCACCGCGAGCACGAGCCCCATGGCGAGGCTCCGCGGCCAGCCGCCCACCTCGGCCTCGACCTCGGTCTCCATGGTGCTCGCGAGCGCGGGGTTGGCGCGCCGCCGCTCCAGCCAGAAGGAGAGGCCCGTGTAGAGGAGGAGGGCGGCGAGAAGCGCGATCCCGAACGGCCGCGACAGGTAGCCGGTGAGAACAATCCCCACCATGACGAGGGAGACGACGAGGAGGACGACGCCGTCGCGCTTCAGCATGTCCCGTGTCGCCCGGACGGGCATCAGCACCGCGGCGATGCCGAGGATGAGGAGGATGTTCGCGATGTTGGAGCCGACGATGTTGCCGACCGCGATGCCCGGCGCGCCGATGAGGGCGGCCTGGATGGAGGCGACGAGCTCCGGCGTCGACGTGCCGAAGCCGACGAGGGTGAGGCCGATCACGAGCGGCGACACGCCGAGCCGCGTCGCCACCGCGACGGAGCCCCGGACGAGCGCCTCGCCGCCGGCGAGGAGGAGGACGAGGCCGATGGCGAGTTCGACGTAGGTCATGAGATCTCGTGCGGGCTGGGGCAGTGCGGCGGGGTTCGTCGGGCGGGAGGAAGATGAGGAGCGGCGCTCGACCCGCAAGGGCGGGCGCGGCAGAAACCTCGCGCTGTGACCGCCGCGCCGCGCCACCGCGCCCACGGCGGCGGCGATGCAGGGCAGACCGGCGCCGCCGACGGACCCGCGGCGCTGGCCGTACGGGCGCGGCGCTCCACCTCAGGAGGTCCGACGCCGAAAGGGCACTCCCCATGCGACGCTTCCGCTGCCAGAACTGCGGCCACGAGGTCTATTTCGACAACACGCTGTGCCTCACCTGCGGCTTCCGGCTCGGCTATGTCCCGACGGAGGCGCGGATGCTGTCGGCCCCGCCGGGGACGGAGGAGTGGCACGACCGGGCGCCCCACCGCGCCTGCGCCAACGCCCCGCTCGTCGCGTGCAACTGGCTCGTGCCCGAGGCCTCGCCGGACGCGCTGTGCCGCGCCTGCCGCCACAACCGCGTCATCCCCAACCTGTCCGATGCCGAAGCGGTGGTGCGCTGGGCGCAGATCGAGCTCGCCAAGCGCGCGCTGTTCTACTCGCTGATCCGCTGGAACCTGCCGACGCCGACCATCACCGAGGCCGAGGAGGGGCTCGCGTTCGACTTCCTCGCCGACGAGACGGCGTCGGATGGAACAGTGAAGATCGTCCTCACCGGGCACGCCTCCGGGATCATCACCCTCAACATCGCGGAGGGTGACGATGCGGAGCGCGAGCGGCGCCGGACGATGATGGGCGAGCCCTATCGCACGCTGGTCGGTCACTTCCGCCACGAGATTGGTCACTTCTACTGGGACCGCCTCGTGCGCGACGGCGGGCACATCGACGCCTTCCGCGCCGTCTTTGGTGACGAGCGGGAGGACTACGGCGAGGCGCTGAAGCGCCACTATGCCAACGGACCGCCGGAGGACTGGCGGGAGCGGACGATCTCCGCCTACGCCGCGAGCCACCCGTGGGAGGACTTCGCGGAGACGTTCGCGCATTATCTCCACATCGTCGACGCGCTCGAGACGGCGCACTCGTTCGGGATTCAGCGCGTCGCGGAGGACGGGACAATCAGCGTCGACGCCGACCCCTACCGGCAGGGGACGCTTGCCGAGCTGATCGCCGCCTGGGTGCCGGTGACCGTGGCGCTCAACGCGGTGAACCGCTCGCTCGGGCAACCGGACCTCTATCCCTTCGTGCTGTCGCCGGCGGTGGAGGAGAAGCTCGCCTTCGTGCACCGCCTGATCCGCGGCTGAGGGCGGGATCGGCTGGCCTGTGACCGCCGTCACGGGCAGCTGGCGCGGGTGCGGCCATCTGGGTTGGGTCGGCCAGAGAGCCGGGCGCAACCGAGAGGGAGCCACCGCCATGATGAAGATCCTCGCCACAGCCGTCGCCGCCGCCACCATCGCGGCCGCCGCCGTTCCCGCCAGCGCCGCGCCGTTCGGTGCGCCGGCGCAGGTCTCGGCCGCCGCCGGAGTAGAGACGGTCGGCCACAAGCATCGCCATCACCACCACTGCCACGGCTGCACGGCCGCCGCCGTCGGCATCGGCGCCTTCGCGCTGGGGCTCGCGATCGCGAGCCAGCCGCAGACCACCGTGGTGCGCGAATGCGTCATCGAGCGGACCAAGCGGTGGAGCCCGCGCCACCAGGCGTACGTCGTGCGCGAGGAGAAGGTCTGCTACTGACGCGCCCGTCGCGGGGCCGCGCCCCGGGCCTCCGGGCGCCCACGTCCACCACGGCGTTGCCGAACGTGTCACCACAGCGTTGACCGGGAAGAGAGAATGCCGCCGGGTCCGGTCAGCCGCGGTTCAGCCGCCGCGGGTAGAAGAGGAGGCGTCAAGGTGATGCCGCCCCTTTCCCGTGAGTGAGCCATGATCCTCGTGACGCGCCAGACGATCGCCCTCGCCCTCGCCCTCTCCGCCGCGCTCGCCGGCCCGGCCGCGGCCGCACCGTTCGCCACCGGCGGTGGGGTCGCCGCCGAACCGGGCGTCGTCGAGATCGGGCACCGGCACCATCACCACTATTATCACGGTCGTGGCGACGCCGCGGCGGCGGCCGCTGCAGTGGGTGTCGGCGCTTTCGCGCTCGGCCTCCTCGCGGGGTCGGCCGCGCAGCCGCCGGCCGTGGTGGTAACGCCGGAGCCCATCTACCGGCCCGCGCCGCGCGTCATCTACCGCGAGGCGCCGCCGGTCTACGAGTGCCACATCGAGCGCACACGCCAGTGGGACCCGTACATCGGCGCCACCGTGATCCGCGACCGGCGGATCTGCTACTGACGACGCAGAGCTCACCGGACCGGGCGTCAAAGCCCGGCCGCGGACGATGGGGGTTGCGGCCGCGCCGGATCAGCGCGGCATCAGCCTGCCGCCGCACAGCGTCAAAGGACGAACGCGGCGCGCGTCAGGTCTCGGCCGTCTCCCGCGACAAGGCGGCGGCGATCATCGCCCGCGTCTCGGCGACGCCGTAGAGCGCGACGAACGAGCCGAAGCGCGGCCCCTGCTCCTGGCCGAGGAGCACCTGGTAGAGCGCCCCGAACCAGTCGCGCAGCACCGGGAAGTGAGCCTTGCCGACGGCGTAGACCTCGGCCTGGATCGCCTCGGCATCAGCGCCCTCGAGCCCCTCCAGCTTCGCCGACAGCTCTTCCAGCGCCTGCCGCTCCGTCGCCGTCGGCGCCCGGAAGCGCTTCGAAGGCAGGACGAAGTCGCGATAGTAGGCGAGCGCGTAACCGACGAGCCGGTCGAGCTCGGGCTCGGTCTCCGGCGTCGCACCGGGCACGTAGCGGGAGATGAACCCCCACAGCACCGCCCGGTCCTCCGCGTTCGACGCCGAGACGAGGTTGAGGAGCATCGCGAACGCGATCGGCGCGGTCGCGGCCGTCTCCGCCCCGCCGCTGATGTGCCAGACGGGGTTCTCGAGGCGCGCCGCGACATCCTCCTCGTTGTACTTCGCCGCGAAGGCGCCGTACTCGTCGACCGCCTTGGGGATCACGTCGAAGTAGAGGCGCTTCGCGGCGCGCGGCTTCTGGAACATGAAGAGCGCGAGGCTCTCCGGCGAGGCATAGGTGAGCCACTCCTCCACCGATAGGCCGTTGCCCTTGGTCTTGGAGATCTTCTCGCCCTTCTCGTCGAGGAAGAGCTCGTAGTTGAAGCCCTCGGGCGGGCGGCCGCCGATCGCGCGGCAGATCTGCGAGGAGGCCTTCACCGAATCGATGAGATCCTTGCCGGCCATCTCGTAGTCGACGCCGAGGGCCGCCCAGCGCATCGCCCAGTCGGGCTTCCACTGGAGCTTGGCATGGCCGCCGGTGACCGGGGTCTCCCAGCGGCGGCCCGAAGCGTCCTCCCATGTGATCGTGCCGGCGTCCGGGTCGCGGGCGAGGATCGGCACCTGCTCGACGACGTTGGTCTCCGGGTGGACCGGCAGGAACGGCGAGTAGGTCGCCTGCCGCTCGGCGCCGAGCGTCGGCAGCATGATCGCCATCACCTCGTCGTAGTGGCTGAGCGTCGCGAGGAGCGCCGCGTCGAACCGGCCCGAGCGGTAGGTCTCGGTCGCGCTCATGAACTCGTACTCGAAGCCGAACTCGTCGAGGAAGGCGCGCAGCCGGGCGTTGTTGTGGTGCGCAAAGCTCTCGTGCGTGCCGAACGGGTCGGGCACCGAGGTCAGCGGCTGGCCGAGATAGGGCCGCAGCATCTCGGCGTTCGGCAGCGTCGGCGGGATCTTCCGCATCCCGTCCATGTCGTCGGAGAAGGCGATGAGGCGGGTCGGAATCGTCCCGCCGGTCAGCGCCTCGAAGGCGCGGCGGACCATGGTGGTGCGGGCGACTTCGCCGAAGGTGCCGATATGGGGGAGGCCGGAGGGGCCGTAGCCGGTCTCGAAGATCACCGTCCGCGTCTCGCCGGCGAGGCGGTCCACCACCTTCTTCGCCTCTTCGAAGGGCCAGGCGCGGGCGGCGGCTGCGACCTCTGGGTCGACGGTGGACATTCTCGTTCTCCTCACTCACCCGCGCTCGCGCGGTGGTCGTGCTCCGCCGCCGCGGCCGCGACGATGCGCGGCCAGTGGCGGCACTCCTCTTCAGTCGCGGCGCGGACGGCCGCAGCGGCCTCCGGCGACAGCGCCGTCGCCTCGTAGGCGGCCGAGCGCTCGTCCCGCGGGCGATTGATCTTCGGGTTGTCGCGCCAGAACGCGGCGAGACGCCGGCCGTCCTCCGCGGGCAGCTCGAGGAGCGTTGCCACGGCAGTGGCGACGCCATCCGGGTCTGCCTTCATATCCGGATGATAGATGTCGAGGAAGGTCCCCGGCGCAAGCGCGCCGCGGCGGGCGCGCCACGTCGCGTGGAGGGCGGCCCAGCGCTCCGCGTGCGACGCCTCGTTCCCTTCCAGCGCGGGCCTGAAGGTCGCGAGGTTGGAGCGAATCGCCTCCAGCGGCGGGCGGTAGAGGAAGATGAAGCGCGCCGACGGCCAGAGCCGCCCGAGCGCCGCAGCGGCGCGGACCTGGCCGACGTCGGGCGTCTTGTCGATCCAGGCCGTGTCCTCCGGATCGCCGCGCGGGCTGAAGGTCGCGTTCGCGAAGGCGCGGAAGCGGGCGAGGATCGCGGCGCGCCGGTCCGGGTCCGCCGCGATCGACGCCGGGTTGACGCGGCCCTTCGTGAGAAGCTCCAGCCCCGGCATGAAGTGGTAGAGGAGGTGCCCCTCGGTGTTGACGCGTCCGTGCCGGCCGAGCGCGGCGATGCCGTCCGCCATCGCGGTGGTGCCGGAGCGGGGGAAGCCGAGGATGAACACGGGGGCCATTCGGACCTCGAAGGCAGCCGGGGGCGAACGCGCAGGCACCGGCGGGCGGCCGTAGCATAGACGCGCCGGCGATGGTAAGGCCGCAAGGCCGTCGTCACCCAAGCCCGGACCTCACATGGACAAGCCGATCTCCCATCACGAAGCCCTCGTCTTCGCGATGGTCACCATCTCCGCCGTCGACCGCACGATGACCGACAGCGAGCTGCAGAGGATCGGCGAGATCGTGCAGACGATCCCGATCTTCCGCGACTTCGACGCGGACCGGCTGGTCGCGCTCGCGGAGACCTGCGGCGAGATCCTTGCCGAGGACGACGGGCTCGAGACGATCCTCGACCTCATCAAGACCTGCCTGCCGCACCACCTCTACGAGACGGCCTATGCGCTGGCGGTCGAGGTTGCGGCGGCCGACCTCAAGATCCAGGCGGAGGAGGTGCGCTTCCTCGCGATGCTGCGCGACGCGCTGGACCTCGAGAAGCTCGTCGTCGCCGCCATCGAGCGCGGCGCGCGGGCGCGTCACCGCAAGCTCTGACGCGGCCCCTCGCCGTCCTCAGTTCATCGTGGGCCGCGAATCGGGAAGGTCGAGCGAGAAGGCTGGGATCGCGACGAGGAAGCGCGAGCCGTCCTCCCGCTCCATCTCGTAGCTGCCCGTCATGAAGCCGGACGGTGTCGTCAGCGGGCAGCCGCTCGTGTAGGTGAACGCGCCGCCCGGGCGCAGCAGCGGCTGCTCACCCACGACCCCGGGGCCGCGCACCTCCTCCACGTGGCCCGTGGCATCGGTGATGATCCAGTGCCGCGCCCTGAGGCGGACCGTATCCGTCCCGTGGTTGCGGATCTCGACGGCGTAGGCCCAGACGTAGCGGTTCTTGTCGGGATTGGAGTGCTCGGCCAGGAATCGCGGGGTCACCGCCACCTCGATGTCCTCGGTTGTCGTCCTGTAGGTCAACAGCCCGCTCCCCTGCCGCAAAGGCCGGCAGTGCCGGACCGGGCGGGCCGCCCTGCCGCGTCCTTCGCTCGAGGTGTCGCAAGCTCCGCCACGTCGGTCGCTCCCCTTCGATCTGCCGCATTGCGGCTCGGCGCCTGCGTGGTCCACCGCCAAACGTTGGTCCCCGTGCCGTCGGTGTCCAGCGTCATGCGCGGATGCCCGCTCCGACGCCCCTGACCCGACGGTCCCGCCTTCCTCCATCATGGGCCTGCAGCGCCGGCAATTGCGGCGCAACCCGTGCGGCAACGCAGAACACCCCTGCCCGGGTCCACACGGCCGGGTTCGATTGTGTCGCGCTCCCGCAAAGGAACTGCTCGGCACGCCTGTCCGACAGGATGCGACGGTCCTTGCACTGGTCGCCGCCGGCGGGCACACAGGCCCGCGTGTTCGACACCCGTCTTCGCCCGTTGATCGACCCGCCGCTCGACCGGGTCGCCCAACGCCTGTCGGCCCGCGGCGTATCGGCAAACGCCATCACCTTCGCCGGATTGGCCTGCGCGGGCCTTGCGGCGGTGGCGATCGCGGCCGGCGCGTTCGCCGTGGCGCTGGTCTTCGTTGCGCTGAACCGGCTCGCCGACGGCATCGACGGGGCGATCGCACGCCGCCGCGGTCCGACCGATCTCGGCGGCTACTATGACATCGTGTTCGACTTTCTCTTCTACGGCGCCGTCCCGCTCGCCTTCGCGGTGCACGATCCGGCCGCGAACGCCCTCCCCGCGGCCGTCCTCCTCTCGAGCTTCTATGCCAACGGGGCGAGCTTCCTCGCCTTCGCGGCGCTTGCCGCCCGGCTCGGGATCGAGACGCGCGCGCAAGGGCAGAAGGCGATCTACTACCTCGCCGGGCTCGCGGAGGGCGCCGAGACGATCGCGGCGTTCGTGCTCATGTGCCTCGTCCCGTCGGCCTTCCCGTGGATCGCCGGCGTGTTCGCCGCCCTTTGCTTCGTGTCCGCCGCCGCGCGTATCCTCGCGGCCGGACGAGTTCTCGGGAGCGGCGGATGACCCTTCTTTCCGGATTTGAGACCCGCGAGGTGGCCGTTGGCGACGACACGCTGCACGTGCGCACCGCGGGCGAGGGCCCGCCGGTCCTCCTCCTGCACGGCTACCCGCAGACGTCGCTGATGTGGCATGCCGTTGCCCCCGCGCTCGCCGGGGCACACACCGTGGTGCTGGTCGACCTCCCCGGCTACGGCCGCTCGTCCGCCCCGCTGGAGGGCCCGATGCGGTATGCGAAACGCCGGATGGCGGCGGACGTTGCGGCGGTCATGGGCGCGCTCGGCCACTCCCGCTTCGCCGTCGTCGGCCACGACCGCGGGGCGCGGGTCGGCTACCGCCTCGCGCTCGACGCGCCGGAGCGGGTCAGCGCGCTCGCCGTCCTCGACATCGTGCCGACGGCGGAGGTGTGGGAGACGTTCGGCCCGGCGCGCGGGATGAGCTACTATCACTGGCTCTTCCTCGCCCAGCCGCACCCCTTCCCGGAGGACATGATCGGCCGAGACCCGGTCGCCTTCCTCAACTACACGCTGGCAAGCTGGACCGCCGCGCGGGACCTCTCCGCCTTCCACCCGGACGCGCTGGCGGACTACCGCCGCGCCTTCTCCGAGCCCGCCCGCATCCGCGCGACCTGCGACGACTACCGCGCCGGCGCGTCGCTGGATTGGGGCGCCGACCGCGAGAGCCGCGTCGAGGGATTGCTCATCGAGGCGCCGACGCTCGTCGTCTGGGGCGAGCGTTTCCACGCCGGCGGCGGCACCTCGCCGCTCGACACGTGGCAGCACTGGGCGCCGGGCGCGGTCGGGGCAGGGCTCGGCTGCGGCCACTTCGTCGCCGAGGAAGCGCCGGAGGAGACGCTGGCGCTGCTCTCCCCCTTCCTCGCGCGCCATGCCGGAGGGTGAGACGGCGGCCGACCGGGCCGCGCGCTTCACGGGCCTGCGCCAGTCGCCGCCGCACCTCGCCTTCGACCCCGCGCCGCTCGCAGATTTCCTCCGACGCGAACTCGGGCTGATCGGGCCGGTGACGGTGCGCCAGTTCAAGGGCGGCCAGTCGAACCCGACCTATCTCGTCGAGGTCGGCCCCGTCGAAGGGACAGCGGAGGACGTCCGCCGGCTCGTCCTGCGCCGCAAGCCGCCGGGGCCGCTTCTCGCCTCGGCCCACGCCGTCGACCGCGAGTTCCGCGTCATGCAGGCGCTCGGCGCAGCAGGCTTTCCGGTGCCGGCCGCCCTCGCCTACTCGGACGATCCCGCCGTCGTCGGCACCCCGTTCTTCGTCATGGACCATGTCGAGGGCCGCGTCCTCTGGGATCCCGCGATGCCGGACGCCTCGCCTGCCGAGCGCGGCGCCACCTACGGCGCGATGCTGGACACCCTCGCCCGCCTCCACGCCGTCGACCCCGATTCGATCGGCCTCGCCGACTTCGGCCGGCCGCAAGGGTACGTGCCGCGCCAGATCGCGCGGTGGGTGAAGCAGTACCGCGCCTCCGCGACGGCCGAGATCCCGGCCATGGACCGCCTCGCCGCCCTCCTCCCGACCGTCCGCTGGCCCGAGCACCCGCCCGCAGTCGTCCATGGCGACTACCGGCTCGACAACCTTATCCTCGCCGCGGACGGGCCGGAGGTGCGCGCCGTCCTCGACTGGGAGCTGTCGACGCTCGGCGACCCGGTCGCCGACGCCACCTACCATCTCATGGCCTGGGTAATGCCTCGCGAGAACGCGGCGACCGGCACGCTCGACGGTCTCGACCTCGATGCGCTCGGCATCCCCTCGCTGGCCGAGAGCGTCCGCCGCTACGAGTCGGCGACGGGGCTCGCCGTCGCGCCGCACCTCGACCTCTACCTCGCCTACAACCTCTTCCGCTTCGCCGCGATCCTGCAGGGCATTGTCGGCCGTGTGCGGGACGGGACGGCGACATCCGAGACGCCCTACACGATCGCCAGCGTCATCCCGCTCGCGGAGGCGGGCTGGGCGTTCGCGCGCCGCGCCGGAGCCTGAACCTCAGGCGCGGCCGCAGATCGTCTTCACGAGGATGTCGAGGACGAGGTCGGGCGCCTCCATGTGCGGCATGTGGCCGACGCCGGGGAGAAGGTGCCGCGCGAACGCCGCCGGCGCCGCGATCCCCTGCGCCGCCGGGACAACCCGGTCCTCGAGCCCCCACAGGACGCTGACGGGGAAAGGAAGCTCCGCGAGTCGGTCGAGCGGCAGCACGCCCTGCCCGTCCCCCTTCGTGATCGCCTCCACGATCGCTGCGAACGAGCGGCGGAGGCCGGCGTCCTCCCGCTGCTCGGCGACGAGGCGGGGCAGCTGCGGCGGGATGACGGCATCAAGGCCAAAGAACTCGTCGAGCACCGGGGCGATCTCGTCCGGCGTCTGCATCAGGGCGTAGCGCTTCAGGAGCGGGACGTTGATCTCCCGCCCAAATCCGCCCGGCGAGAGGAGGACGAGCCGCTCCACGAGCTCCGGCCGGGCGAGGCCGACGATTGCCGCCACGGCACCGCCCATGGAGTGACCGACGAGCGTCGCCGAGCCGATCCCCATCGCGTCGAGCGAGGCGGCGAGCGCGGTAGCACAGACGCGGGCATCCACCGGCTCGGGCCACTCGGCGGCGGCGCCGTGGCCGGGGAGGTCGACCGCGATCGTCCGCCGGTGGCGCGATAGCGGACCCGTGAGCCCGGCCCAGGCGAGGCGGTCGCCGCCGAAGCCGTGGATGAGCACCACGGGCGGCCCCTTGCGGCCGCGGGAGGTCTGGGGAAGCGGGGGAAAGTCGGTCATGGGGGCCCCATCGGCAGCCGGTCGGGCCGCGCCTTAACGGATCGCTAACGACGCTTCGTCACACTTCGTCAACCACCGTCGGGCCGTCACGGGGGAGCGAAGCCATGTCGACAGTCACTTGCCGCGCCGCCGCCCTCGTCCTCGCCTTCGCCGCGAGCGCCGGCCCCGCCCTCGCCGGCACCGTGGAACTCGTCGACCCGAGGACGGGGCAGACGTTCACCTATCGACCGTCCTTCGCGCCGAAGCCCGCCGAGGAGCGGCCGCAGTACAGGTTCTTCGACGTCTCGACGAGGCGCACCGTCACCTACCAGGCGAGCCGGGAGGAGATGGCCGAGCGGCACCGCATGAAGTACGCCCGCGCCCACGTCCGCTTCGTCTCGAGCGAGCCGGCGGGGACGATCATCGTCGATACCGAGACGCGCTACCTCTATCTGACGCAAGGCGACGGGACGGCGATCCGTTACGGCATCGGCGTTGGCCGCGAGGGATTCACCTGGTCGGGCGTGGAGCGGGTGACGCGCAAGGCCGAGTGGCCGGACTGGACGCCGCCGCCCGAGATGCGCGAGCGGCAGCCGGACCTTCCCGAGTGGATGCCGGGCGGGCCTCAGAACCCGATGGGGGCCCGCGCGCTCTACCTCGGCGCCACGCTCTACCGCATCCATGGCACGCACCAGGACGAGACGATCGGTTACGCGGTCTCCTCCGGCTGCATCCGGATGCTGAACGAGGACGTGGAGGATCTCTATGACCGGGTCGGGCTCGGAGCGGAGGTGATCGTCCTCGGCCCCGACAGCGACAGGCGGGGCCTCCTCGCCGCGATCAGCGGCTTCTGACGGTCAGTTCGCCGGGGCCGCCTGAACCGCCGGGGGCGCGGCCGGCGCCGCCGCGGGTGCCGGGGCCGCCGCGGGTGCCGGGGCCGGGGCCGGGGCGGGTGCCGGGGCCGCCTGCAGGCGGTCGATCTCCGCGACGAGGGCGTCGCGCTGCCGCCGCCAGACCTCCGCGTCGCGCTGCAGCGCGGCGATCTCGCCCTCGAGCATGCCCTTTCGGCTGCCGAGTTCGGATTCGAGGCTCGTCAGCTGGCGCTGGAGGTCGCCGATCTCGCCGCTGCTGCGGGCGAGCGTCGTCTCGAGTTCCGAGCGGCGCCCCTCGAGCTCGGCCACCGTCTGCTCTAGCTTGGCGCGCTCCGTGGCGAGCCCCGCCACGGCCGTCTCCGCCGCCTGCCGCTCCTCGGTGGCGGATGCGGCGGCGTCCCTCTCCCGCTTCAGCGCCTCGAGGTCCGCGGTGAGGGCGGCCTGTTCGGCCGTCTTCTCGGCGGCGTCCGCCTCCAGCGCCTCCGCCTCCCGGCGCAGCGTCGCGATCGTGGCGGTGAGCGTCTCATGCTCGGCGCGCGCGGCGGCTGCGGCGGCTTCGGCCTCGCCGAGCGCGACGGCGGCTGCCTCCCGCTCCCCCGCGAGGCGGGCAACCTCCGTCCGGGCGGCCTCCACCTCCGTCGCCGCCGCACGGACGGCGGTGCGCTGCTCCTCGAGCTCGGCCGTGGCCGCGGCAAGCCCCTCGCGCGTCGCGGCGAGCTCGGCACGGGCGGCCTCGAGCGCGCCGCCCGCCGCCGTCGCCTGCTCCTGCAGCGCCGCGGTGTCGGCCCTCAGCGCCGCAAGCGCCTCGCGGACGGACGCCTCCTCCGCGCCCGCCGCCTGCGCCGCGGCGCGCGCCGCCGTCGCGGCCGCCTCGTCGTCGGTCCGGCGGGCTGCCACCGTCTCACCCTCAGCCCGCGCGCGGGCGAGCTCGTCGGTGACGCGGGCGAGCTCGGCCGCTCCGGCCGCTGCCTCCGCCCTCTTTGCCTCCAATGCCGCGATTTCCGCCGTCAGCGCATCGCGCGTCGCCGTCCGTTCCGCGATCCGCGCCTCGATCTCGGACGCCCCGTTCTCCAGCGTGCTCCGCTCGCCGCGCAGCGTCTCCACCTCCGCGGTGAGGCCGTCGCGCTCCGTCGTCAGCGTGGCGACGTTGGCCCGAAGCTCCTCGGCGGTGCCGGCGGACGCCCGCAATGCCTCGAGCTCGGCGGCGAGTGCCGCACGCTCGGTCTCTGCGGCAGCGCTTTCTGCGGCGAGACGCGTCGCCACATCGCGACCGTCGAGATAGAAGAAGACTGCAGCCGCGAGGGCCACGACGGCGACAAGGGCGAGGACAGCGATGGAGGTGCGGTTGTTCGACATGGCAGATCCAGGGGCCAGAGGGAACTCGCCCGGCTTCTATGGCCGGAGCGTTGGCCATTGTCGACCGATTCGCCTTGGGTTTGGTTCCTTGCGCGCGCCCTTCACAGGTCTGATGGCGCTCCTCACCGTGTGCGCCTCGCAGGCAGCTTATTTCATCGTCGCGTCATCCACCTGTGAGGCGTCCGTCATGTCCGCCGTCTACCGGCAGTCCACCCCGGTGGACCTCTGGAGACACGACGTGAGCGAATATTCCGATCTCGGCCGCCTGCTCGAACTCATCCAGGCTGACGGCGCCGACCAGACCGCGCTGGAGCTCGGCTCCTTCGATGACGAGGCGGTGAGCGCGCCGCAGCCGACCCTCTCCTTCCTGTTTGCCGGCCTGTCAGGCGACGACCGGATCGTCGGCAGCAACCGGGCGGACTACCTCGCCGGCGGCTCCGGAGGCGACACGATCCTCGGGCGCGGCGGTGACGACCGCCTCCTCGGCGGCGCCGGAGACGATTTCATCAGCGGCGATCGGGGCGACGACATCCTGGAGGGCGGCGCCGGCGACGACCAGCTCCGCGGCAGCGACGGCACGGACGCGATCTCCGGCGGCTCGGGCAGCGATCGCCTGTCCGGCGGCGAAGGTGACGACCTCATCGCCGGCGGCAGCGGCAACGACGTCGTGCTCGGCGGCGCCGGCAATGACCTGATCGACGGCGGCGCGGGCGACGACCGGCTCGTCGGCGACGACGGCAGCGACGAGATCCGCGGCGGGCGCGGCAACGACCGCGTGTTCGGCGGCGAGGGCAACGACTCGCTTTCCGGCGGCGCCGGCAACGACCTCCTCATCGGCGGAGCGGGCGACGACATCCTCGACGCCGGCACGGGCCGCAACCGCGCGGACGGCGGCGAGGGCGCCGACACGCTCCTCCTCGCCGGCCTCCTCTCCGACTACACCTTCACCGACCTCGGCGACGGCACGCTGCAGATCGACGCCAAGGACGGCTCCTCGCAGACGCTGGCGTCCGGCATCGAGACGATCACCGACAGCACCGGCGCGTCCGCCGAAGGCCGGGTGACGCTGCAGCTCCTGCACGCGTCGGATTTCGAGGCGAACCTTTCGGCGATCCAGAACGCGCCGAACTTCGCCACCATCCTCGACCATTTCGACGATCAGTACGAGACGACGCTGATCCTCTCCTCGGGTGACAACTTCATCCCGAGCCCGTTCACGTCGGCGCAGGGCACGTCGAACCCGGCCGTTCAGGCGGCGCTCTCCGAGGCGCTGAACCAGACGATGACGGCGCTGACCGGCAATACCTACGAGAGCCTCGTTTCCGAGCCTGGCCGGATCGACATCGCGATCCTCAACATCCTCGGGGTCCAGGCGTCGACCGTCGGCAACCACGACCTCGACTTCGGCCAGCAGCAGTTCCTCGACGTCTTCGCCGAGAGCGTGAACGGCACCGCCTCCACCGCCGACGACGCGTGGCTCGGCGCCCTCTTCCCGTACCTGTCGGCCAACATCGAGCTCGAGCCGGAGAGCGTCCTCAACGGCGCCTATGATGCCGATGGCATCACCCCCGGCGAGGATTCGACGGGCGTCCTCGCGCCGTGGACGATCATCGAGGAGAACGGCGAGCGGTTCGGCGTGATCGGCGCGACGACGCAGATCCTCGAGCAGATCACCAACACGGCGGGCGACCCGACCAACCCGAACGACGACCTCAACGTGCCGCCCGACGTCGACGACATGCCGGCGCTCGCGGCCGTCCTGCAGCCGATCGTCGACCAGCTCATCGCGTCGGGCGTCAACAAGATCATCGTTGCCTCGCACCTCCAGAACCTGCAGTTCGAGCAGGCGCTGGCGCCGCTTCTCTCCGGCGTCGACATCATCATCGGCGGCGGCTCCAACACCCGCCTCCTCGACGAAAACGACCGTCCCCGCGCGAACGATGTCGCTCAGGGCACCTACCCGCTGGTGACCGAAGGCGCCGACGGAAACGCGATGGTGATCGTCAACACCGACGGCAATGCCAAGTACCTCGGCCGGCTCGTGGTCGAGTTCGACCAGGGCGGCAACGTGGTCCTGTCGTCGATCGACAACACCGTCTCCGGCGGCTACGCGACCGACGACCAGGGCGTCCTCGACGTGACCGGCGCGGCAGATCTCGCGACCGCGATCGCGAACTCGACCAAGGGCACGCTCACCAAGCAGCTGACCGACGCGGTGAACACGGCGATCCTCGCCACCTCCGGCTCGAACTTCTTCGCCGACACCGCTGTTGACATGCAGGGCGAGCGCCAGCCTGGCGTGCGCACCGAGGAGACCAACCTCGGCAACCTCAGCGCCGACGCCAACCAGTGGTACGCCGAAGAGCTGACCGGCGAGGACGTCCTCGTCTCCATCAAGAACGGCGGCGGCATTCGCGCCTCGATCCCGAACGATGACGGCCTCATCTCCGAGCTCGAGATCATCAACGCGCTGGCGTTCAACAACACGCTGTCGCTCGTCACGGTGACGCCCGAGCAGCTCCTCGAGGTGCTGGAGCATGGCGTCGCGGCGAACACCTACGATGCGGACGGCAACCCGACCAACTCGCAAGGCCGCTTCCCGCAGATCGGCGGCGTGAAGTTCTCGTTCGATCCGGACCTGCCGGCGAGCGACCGCGTGCAGGACGTCTGGCTCGAGGGCGTCGGCCCCGGCGGCGCGGACGTGAAGATTTTCGAGGACGGCGTCGCAACCGAGGCTGCGGCCGACTACGCGGACGGCATCCGCGTCGTCACCCTGTCGTTCCTCCTGACCGGCGGTGACGGCTACCCGTTCGCGAACTTCATCGCGGCCGATCCGGACTTCGCGAACGTGGTCAGCCTCCTCAACGAGCCGCTGATCCTCGACGGCGCCGCGCAGTTCACCAGCGTCGGCACCGAGCAGGATGCACTCGCCGAGTACCTCGCCGAGTTCTTCGGCGTCGACGAGGACGATACGAACGACTTCGCCGAGGCGGAGACCACGCCGGCGGACGACGGCCGCATCCTGAACCTCAACGTTCCGGGCGTGATCGACACCGACCTCTGAACCGCAAGACCACCGCGGATACGAACGGGGCCGGGCCACAGCGCCCGGCCTTTTTCGTCGCCTCCCGGCCCGGGCGCGACCTTCATGTAACACCTCGCCGCCACGTTGCTGCCGCGAGGCTTACATGACGACTTGTGAGTTGCAGTCTCCCTGTCCTTTCCGTTTTCACCGATACGGCCGAAACCGGAAAGGACTGCAATATGCTGACGAGACGCGTCTTCGCGATCGGAGCGCCGCTCGCACTCGCGGGATGCGTAGCGGTGGACGGACCGCTGGTGGTGAGCTCTCCGGCGGACGATCCGCGCTACCGCGCGATGTACGGGGCGATGGTGGATTCCGGGTTCCAGGTGCCGGCGGTCGACCTCAGGAAGATCGTCAGCCCCGAGGTGCTGCGCCGTGAGGTCGAGTATCCCACCCGCGAGGCGCCGGGCACCATCATCGTCGACCCGGGCGAGCGCTTCGCCTACTACGTCCTCCCGGGCGACCGCGCGGTCCGCTACGGCGTCGGCGTCGGCAAGGTGGAGGCGTTCAACTTCGTCGGCGAGGCGCGCATCAACCGCAAGGCCGCCTGGCCGCGGTGGACGCCGACCGGCAACATGATCCGCCGTGACCCGGAGCGCTATGCGAAGTGGGCCGGCGGCATGGAGGGCGGCCCGGCGAACCCGCTCGGCGCCCGCGCGCTCTACCTCTACCGCGGGGGCCGCGACACCTACTATCGCCTCCATGGCACCAACGAGCCGACCACCATCGGCACCCGCGTGTCGTCCGGCTGCGTCCGCTTCTTCAACCAGGACATCATCGACCTCTACGAGCGCGTCACGCCAGGCGCGAAGGTGGTGGTCCTGCGCTCGCGCTACTCCGCCGGAGCCTAATCCGCGCCGGTTGACGGAGGGGGCGCGACGCAGCGTCCCCGCCGCTGTTCACGGCCCGTTCGCGACGCTAGGTTAGGGCCGTGCAACACACGGCCCGCCCCGCCCTCGCGCTCCCCGAGCCCTTCGCAGGCTGGTTCACCGCGCGCGGATGGGCGCCGCGGCCGCACCAGCTCGCCCTCATCGACAAGGCCGAGGCGGGCCGCTCCACCCTCCTCATCGCACCGACCGGCGCCGGCAAGACATTGGCGGGGTTCCTGCCGAGCTTGCTCGAGCTCGCCCGCGACAACCCGCGCCGCAACGCCGCCGTCCGCGAGGGGCCGCACACCCTCTACATCTCGCCCCTGAAGGCGCTCGCGGTCGACATCGCCCGCAATCTCGAGCGGCCCGTCGCGGAGATGAACTTGCCCGTGACGCTGGAGACGCGGACGGGCGACACGCCGCAAAACCGGCGGCAGCGCCAGAAGGAAAAGCCGCCCGACATCCTCCTCACCACCGCCGAGCAGGTCGCGCTCCTTGTCTCGCAGCACGACGCCGAGCGGTTCTTCTCCGAGCTCAAGGTCGTCATCGTCGACGAGCTCCACTCGATCGTCACGTCCAAGCGAGGCGACCTCCTCGCGCTCGGGCTGGCGCGCCTCCGCCGCCTCGCGCCGGGGCTGCGGACCGTCGGCCTGTCCGCCACGGTCGCCGATCCCGCCGACCTCTGCGGCTGGCTCGTCCCGCAGACCCTTCCCGAGGAGCCTCTCCCGGAGGATGCCGAGGCGGAGCCCGCTCGCGCCGACCTCGTGGTGGTGGAGGGCGGCGCGAAGCCGGACATCCACATCCTGAAGTCCGAACAGCGCGTCCCCTGGGCCGGGCACATGACGCGTTACGCGCTGCCGGAGATCTACGACCTCATCAAGGCGCACGGGACGACGCTCGTCTTCGTCAACACCCGCTCCCAGGCCGAGCTCCTCTTCCACGAGCTCTGGCGCATCAACGAGGACGCGCTGCCGATCGCGCTCCACCACGGCTCGCTCGACGTCGGCCAGCGCCGGCGCGTGGAGGCGGCGATGGCGGAGAACCGCCTCAAGGCTGTCGTCTGCACCTCGACGCTCGACCTCGGCATCGACTGGGGCGACGTCGACCTCGTCATCAATGTCGGCGCGCCGAAGGGGGCGTCCCGCCTCGCCCAGCGCATCGGCCGTGCCAACCACCGGATGGACGAGCCGTCGAAGGCGATGCTCGTCCCGTCGAACCGCTTCGAGGTGCTCGAGTGCCAGGCGGCGCTGGCCGCCTCCTACTGGGGCCACCAGGACACCCCGCCGATCCGCGACGGCGCGCTCGACGTCCTCGCCCAGCACGTCCTCGGCATGGCCGTCGCCGCACCCTTCGACGCCGTCGAGCTCTGGCACAAGGTCCGCTCTGCCTACCCGTACCGGACACTCGACTGGGAGACGTTCGAGCGGGTCGTCGACTTCGTCGCTACCGGCGGCTATGCGCTTCGCGCCTACGAGCAGTACGCGAAGATCCGCCGCCGCAAGGACGGCCTCTGGCGCATCTCCCACCCCCGCGTCGCTCAGCAGTACCGCCTCAACATCGGCACCATCGTCGAAATCCCCAACCTCAACGTCCGCCTCGTCGCGCGGCGCGGCAACACGCTTTCCCGCGGCGGCCGGATGCTCGGCACCATCGAGGAGTACTTCCTCAACACCCTCGCGCCGGGCGACACGTTCCTGTTCGCCGGCGAGATCCTGCGGCTGGAGGGCATCCGCGACAACGAGGCGCTCGTCACCAAGGCAAAGCAGAAGGAGCCGAAGATCCCCTACTACGGCGGCTCCAAGTTCCCGCTCACCACCTACCTCGCCTCCGTGGTGCGCGGGATGCTCGCCGACCCGGAGCGTCGCCGCGACCTGCCCGACCAGGTGCGCGAGTGGGTCGACCTGCAGGGCGAGCGCTCGCGCCTGCCGTCCGAGGGCGAGTTGCTGGTGGAGACCTTCCCGCGAGGAAAACGCCACTATCTCGTCGCCTACCCGTTCGAGGGGCGACTCGCTCACCAGACGCTCGGGATGCTGCTGACCCGCCGCCTCGAGCGAATGCGTCTCAGGCCGATGGGCTACGTCGCCAGCGACTACGCCCTCGCCATCTGGGGCCTGTCGGACCTCTCCAAGGCTTTCGACGGGACACGCCGCTCGATGGACGAGCTCTTCGCCGAGGATCTCCTCGGCGACGATCTCGACGAATGGCTCGCCGACTCGATCCTCCTCAAGCGCACCTTCCGCGCCTGCGCCGAGATCGCGCAGCTCATCGAGCGTCGCCACCCGGGCAAGGAGAAGACGGGCCGGCAGGTCACCGTCTCCACCGACCTCATCTACGACGTCCTGCGCTCGCACGAGCCGGACCACATCCTCCTGCGCGCCACCTGGGCCGACGCCGCGACGGGCCTCCTCGACATCCGCCGCCTCGGCGAGATGCTGCGCCGCGTGCGCACCCACGTGGTGCACCAGCGGCTCGAGCACATCTCGCCGCTCGCCGTGCCCATCATGCTCGAGATCGGCCGCGAGACGGTGCAGGGCGAGGCGAACGAAAGCCTCCTCGCCGAGGCGGCGGAGGAGCTCATCGCGGAGGCGATGGGCTGACCGCGCCGCTCGGTCGCTCTTGCACGCGGCGGCCGCTTCCGCGAAGAACAGGACGTGATCGGCGGACGGGTGTGGCGGGCGTGACGGGCAAAGGGCAACGGTTCGGCATGGCGGCGCTCTCCGCCTTTTCCCTCCCCGGCCCGCGCACGCCTAAGGCGCCGCCCCGGACGCGCCCCGTCGCGGCCTTCGCCCGCGTCGCCGGCATGGAGGCGATCCTCGACCCGACCGGCGCGCTCTGGTGGCCGGACGCCGAGACGCTCGTCGTCTCCGACCTCCACCTCGAGACCGGCTCCTCCTACGCCCGCACCGGCCAGATGCTGCCGCCCTACGACACGGGCGCGACGCTTGCCCGCCTCGCCGAGGCCGTCCGCCGCACCGCGCCGCGCCAGCTCGTCGCGCTCGGCGACTCCTTCCACGACCCGTTCGGCCCCGAGCGCCTCTCCGTCCGCGACCGGCAGACGATCGCGGCGCTCGCCGGCGTCGCCGATCTCGTGTGGATCACCGGCAACCACGACCACGCCTCCGCGGCGGTCCTCGGCGGGATCGCGGTGGAGGAGTTCACGCTGAACGGAATCACCTTTCGCCACATCCCGACGCCGGGACCGCTCGCGGCGCCGGAGGTGGCGGGCCATCTCCACCCTGCCGCGCGGATCGAGGTGCGCGGGCGCCATCTCCGCCGCCGCGCCTTCGTCGGCTGCGCCCGCCGCCTCGTGATGCCCGCCTTCGGCTGCCTCACCGGCGGGCTCGACGTGACCGACCGCGCCTTCGTCGCGCTCTGGCCCGACGGCGGCGCCGGCCTCCACCTCATCGGCCGCGACCGCGTCTACTCGGTGTGAGCGTCACATCTGCGGCACCTTCTCGCCGCGCGCCGACCGCGCGACGATGTCCGCGATGCGCCTGTCCCGCGTCTCCGCCCGCTTCGCCTTGAACAGCCAGCGCAGCACGTTGCGGCGATAGGACGGAGCGGCGCGGTCGAAGAACACGGCCGCCGCGGGCTCGGCATCGAGGGCGGCGCGCAGGTCGTCCGGCACCTCCAGCGCGTCGACGGCGGCGTAGGTCTCCCAGCGGCCGAGCGCCTTCGAGCGGGCGATCGCCTCGCGCCCCGGCGCCTCCATGCGCCCCTCCGCCTCGAGCCTTTCGGCGCGCACCTTGTAGCTGGCGGCCCATGCCTCCTCGCGGCGCGGCGTGATGAGCTGCATCGTCCGCGCGTCGTCGAGCTTGCGGAGGATCCCGTCGACCCAGCCCCAGGCGATCAGCTCGTCGAGGACGGCGAGACGGCCGACGTGCTTCTCAGGCACGCCCGCCTTGTAACGCACCAGCCAGACGCCCTCCTTCCGGCCGTGGTTCTCGGAGAGCCAGCGGCGGAGGTCGTCGCGGCTTGCGACCTCCACGCGTTCGAACCGCTCGGTCGCAATCATGGCCACCTCCCCGGAGGCGGCGAGTATGGCGGCCGCGCCGCCGGCGTCCACGCGACGCGGCGGCGCGGTCCTGTGGCGCCTCGTGCGCCGCTCAGGCGAGGAGGCGAACCTCGACCGTCACTTCCGGTCGCGGTCCGCCGACGCGCACCTCGTGCACGACGCCGTCGGCCTGGTAGCCGGCCTCGAGGAGGCTCGCGAGCGCCTCCGCCCGGCGCGGCGGCACGAAGCCGACGCGGGAGCCGCCGGCGACAACCTCCACCGCGCGGCCGTCATAGTCGGTCGGCGCCAGCGACAGGGTCACGGGAGTGCCGGGGACGAGCCGGGCAAGCTCTGCCCTGCTCGCACCCTGCCCGTCCGCGACGCGGGTGAGGAGGAGCGGCACGCGCGCGCCGCTCCGGGCCGCAGAGGCGGAGTGCGACGCGCGCGCCGCCTCCGCCGGGCCGGCGAGGGCCGCGGCCGCAGCCGCCGCCGTGCCGGCCCCGATGAGGAACTGCCGGCGCGATCCCGTCATGGCTTCGGCGGGCGGTTGCTGGAGGTCGAGCCCTGACGGCGCCCGCTCGAGCTGTTGCGGGCCGGCGTTTCGGCCTGCAGCTGCGCCTCCTGCGGGAACGTCTCGGGCACCGGCGGCGCCATCACCGGCACGTCGCCAAGCGGCTCCATCGGGCGGAGCGAGAACTCGCCCTTGCCGTCGATCGACTTGCCCTCCGACCAGCGGCCGCGCGGCGGCTCGGCGCCGTCATGCGTGAAGCCGAGGTAGACGTAGGAGAACTCCTGGTTCTCCTCCTCCTGCGGGAAGGAGTTCGGCACCGGAAGCTGCGGGTTCTCGGCGTCGAGTTCGGCGATCACGGCGAGCCACTGGTTCTGGTGCATCGTGTCGCGCGCGATGAGGAAGGACAGCATGTCCTTCATGCCGGGGTCGTTGGTCATGTTCCACAGCCGGCAAGCGAGCGTGCGGCCCGTCGCCTCCGCGGTGACGTTGGCGTACATGTCGCCGGCGATGTTGCCCGACGCGTAGACGTGGCTCATGTCGAAGGGCACGCCATCGGCGTTGACCGGCAGCGCGGCGAGCCCCGTCGACAGGATGTGACGGAAGTTCATCCCGTTCAGCACCGCGCCACCGACGGGATCGGCCGAGACGTCCTCCTGCAGCGACAGCGGTGCGCCCTCGAGATTCTTCGCGACGGCGGTCGCCAGCATCTCGATGTGGCCAAGCTCCTCCGCGGCGGTGTTGAGGAGCATCTCGCGGTACTTCGCCGGCCCGCGCGAGCCCATCGCCTGGAAGAAATACTGCATGGCGACGCGGATCTCGCCCTCGACACCGCCGATTGCCTGCTGCAGCGCGCGGGCGAACAGGGGGTTCGGTGTCTCGACATTGACCGGGTACTGGAGCTTGTAGTCCGTATAGAACATGGGAGGTTCTCCGGGTCTTGGGCCACGGGGTGCGGCCGGAAGGCATCCGGGCCTGCCCGCCCGCAATCCATCGGCGCCCGTAAGGGTCGGGCAGCCGGCATGACGCGGGGAGGCAATGACGCTGCAGGGCGTCGCGCTCCGGATTTCAATTGCGTCAATGTCGCAGCACAGGAAACGTTTCCGCGATCACTCGCAAACGAGGATTTTCATCCTCATTGCATCCGGCCGAATCCGGTTCGTGCGAGAAAGGCGTCCAGCGTCTCCGGTGTCACGCCGAGCGCCCGGACATCGGCGTCGCCGGGCGCGAGGGCTTCCGGATGGCTCGCGGCGTAGGCGTATATCGAGGCGATCCGCTCCCCAGCGGGCGCACCGAAGGCGGCGTCAATCGCTGTCGCGAGTTCGGCGAGCGAGGGCGGGGCGAATTGGACCTCGTGGCCGACCACGCGTGCCAGCGCCACTGCCGTCTCGTCTCCGGTAAGCGCCTCAGGGCCGCCGATCCGCCACCGGCCGGCCCCGCGCTCGGCCGCCGCCACCATCGCTGCGCCGAGCGTCGCGTGCGACATCCACGCGACCCGCCCGTCGGCAAGCGGCGGGTACGCAAGGATGCCGCCCGCGATCGCATCCACCGACCACGGCGCGAGCAGGTTCTCCATGAACGCCGTCGCCTCGATCCGGGCGACCGGCACGCCGGACGACACGAGGATGTCCCGCACAGCGCGCAGATCGTCGTGGAGGGATCCTTCGGCATCGTCGGCGACCGCGGTCGCGAAGTTGAACACGACCAGTGGCGCCCCCGCGCCGGCCGCCGCCTCGGCAACATGGCGGGCGATTGCGACCGCCGCGCCGGGCGTGTGGTCCTGCGGCAGCGTGATGGCAACGGCGTCGGCGCCGGCGAACGCCGCGGCCAGTCCAGCGCCGGTCCTGAGATCGGCGGCGGCCGCAGGCCCGAACGCCGTGAGGCCGGCCTGCCGCAGCGTCGGCCGCACCTCCCAGCCGGCGGCCCGGAAGGCGTCCGCGGTCGCCCGCTGCTGCGCGCCATTCACGGCGGTGACAGTGACAAGGCTCATCTCATCCTCCATCTTCGTGGAGGAGTGAGGTGGCGGGCCGACCGCCCGTCCGTCAGAACGCACGCGGAGGGAACGTAGTATGCCCGGCGATACCGCTCCGAGCGCCCGGCCGGACCCCGACCACTGCCCGGTGGAAACCACCCTGTCGGTGATCGCCGGCCGGTGGAAGCCGTTCGTCTTCTATCACCTCAGGAGCCGGCCGCGCCGCTTCAACGAGCTGCGGCGGCGGATGCCGAAGGTGACGCAGCGCATGCTGACGCAGACCCTGCGCGAGCTGGAGGCGGCGGGCCTCGTCAGCCGCACGGTCGAGGCCGTCGTCCCGCCCCGCGTCACCTATGCGCTCACCGAGCAGGGCCGCAGCCTGTTCCCCATCCTCGATGCCATGGCGGACTGGGGCGCGGTCGCCGACACCGGCGCCTCGACGGCCGCGGCGGAGTCGCAGGTCGCCGCCTGACGGCGAGACCGGTTGATAGCGGGGGCGGCGCGCCGCGACCGCTTGCCAGCCGCCGCGCCGCCCGCCAACTGGAGGCGCGACAGGCGGGGGCGCGACCATGGACGCAGGCTTGCGAGCGGAACGGCCCGGAGGGGCGCTGAGGCACATCCTGTCCTCGAGCCAGTTCGACCGGCCCTTCCTCGACTACCTCTACCAGCTGACGACCACAATCCGCCGCTTCGACAAGAGCCGCGAGGGGCTCGCGTACCTGTCGAGCCTCCTCCCCCACAAGCGGGCGATGCTCTACTTCACGCAGCCCTCGACCCGCACCTTCCTCTCGTTCCACTCCGCCTGCCACATCCTCGGCATCACGGCGTCGGAAATCCGCGACTCCGCCACGTCCTCGGAGCGCAAAGGCGAGAGTGTCGAGGATTCGCTGCGCACCTTCTCGTCCTACGTCGACCTCATCATCATGCGCTCGCCCATCGCGGGCCTCTGCGAGCGAACGGCGGCGCTCCTCGACGCGACACCCCGGCCCGTCCCCATCGTGAACGCGGGCTCCGGGCCGGACGAGCACCCGACGCAGGCCCTACTCGACATCTACACGCTGACCCGATCGCTCCGGCACCGCGGCGGGATCGACGGGAAGACCGTCACCATGGTCGGCGACCTGAAGCGCGGGCGGACGGTGCGCTCCCTGTCCCGCCTCCTCGCCAACTACGACGACGTGAAGATCGTCTTCGCCTCGCCGCCGGCCTTCCGCATCGCGGACGACCTCCGCCGCGACCTCGATGCCGCGCGGGTCGCCTACGAGGAGACGGACGAGTTCCTGCCCGCGATCGCAGGCGCGGACGCGATCTACATGACGCGCATCCAGGACGAGTACGAGGGCGGCACGGACGGCGCGGACGACTACCGCCGCTTCCACCTGAGGGCCGAGCACCTGCCGCTCCTCAAGAGCGATGCGGTCATCATGCACCCGCTGCCGCGGCGCGACGAGCTCGACCCCGCCATCGACGCCGACCCCCGGGCCAAATACTGGCGGCAGGAGCGCAACGGGATGTGGGTCCGCGTCGCGATCCTGACGATGCTGTTCGGCGTCGACGACCGGGTGCAGCTGCCTGAGCTGTGACCCGGCGCCCCGCCCGATCAGCGGCCGATGAGGCGGAGCGCCCGGAAGATCAGCCAGACCGGGATCACCACGGCGGCACCGACGATCAGGATCGACAGCGCCTGCCGAAGGCTGCCGAGGCCGAGCTCGGAGATGTCGCGAACGCGGTCCTCGATCCAGACGACGATGTCCGTCACGTCGACGTTCAGGGCGTGCAGGATCAGCCCCACCACGAACGACATGATGAGAAGCCGCAGGAACACCCCTCCGGGCGTTCCGCCCAGAACGCGCTCCACGGCTGACGATCCACGATATTCGGCCATCTGTCCCTCCATCGCGCCGCATATAGGATCGGGGTGCCGTTGTTGCACGCCCGTTCCGATTGAGAGGGCGCGGAGGCCATGACATAGAAGGCGGCCCCCGCGACGGCGGGGCGGGAGGACCGTCCCCGAACGGGGCAAGGAAGGCCGTGATGACCGAACCCCTCTGGCGCCCGAGCCACCCCGAGCGTGCCGAGCTGACCCGCCTCGCCGAGCGCGCGGCCGCGGTGAGCGGCATCCCCATCGAGGGCTTCGACGCGCTGCACGCCTGGTCGACCGACGACGTCGGCGCCTTCTGGGACCTCGTGTGGGACGATGTCGGCGTGATCGGCGAGAAGGGCAGCCGGCGGCTCGTGGACGCGGACCGGATGCCGGGCGCAGCGTTCTTCCCGGACGCGCGGCTCAACTACGCGGAAAACCTCCTGCGCGGCGAGGATGACGCCGTCGCCATCGTCTTCCGCGGCGAGGACAAGGCCGCCTCCCGCCTGACGCGGCGCGAGCTCCGGGCCGCCGTCGCGAAGGTGCAGGGCTTCCTCGCCGACGCGGGAGTCGGCGTCGGCGACCGCGTCGCGGCGATGATGCCCAACATGCCCGAGACCGTGGTCGTCATGCTGGCGACGGCCGCGCTCGGCGCAACGTTCTCCTCCTGCTCGCCCGACTTCGGCGAGCGCGGCGTCCTCGACCGCTTCGGCCAGATCGAGCCCAAGGTGTTCGTCGCCTGCGACGGCTACTGGTATGCCGGCAAGCCGCAGGATGTGTCGGACAAGGTGCGCGCCGTCGCCGCGACGCTCACCCCGGCGGCGGTGCTCGTCGTCCCCTATCTCGACGCCGGGCGCGCCGCTGCGCTGGCGGAGGCGTTGTCGAACGCCACCCTCTACAGCGCCGTCATGCAGCGGGCGGAAACGGCGCCGACGTTCACGCGCGTCCCGTTCAACCACCCGCAGTTCATCCTCTTCTCGTCGGGCACCACGGGCGTGCCGAAATGCATCGTCCACGGCGCCGGCGGCACCCTCCTCCAGCATATGAAGGAGCACCGCTATCACGGCGACATCCGCGCCGGGGACAAGGTGTTCTACTTCACCACCTGCGGCTGGATGATGTGGAACTGGCTCATCACGGCGCTCGCTTCCGACGCCACCATCTGCCTCTACGACGGCTCGCCCTTCCACCCGTCGCACCGCGTCCTCTGGGATTATGCGGACGAGGAGGGGATCACCTTCTTCGGCACCAGCGCGAAGTACATCGACGCGCTCCGCAAGGAGGGCGCCGAGCCGAAGCGGACGCACGACCTCTCCACCGTCCGCACCATCGGCTCCACCGGCTCGCCGCTTGCGGCCGAGAGCTTCCGCTGGGTCTACGAGGCGATCAAGACGGATGTCCACCTCTCCTCCCTCTCCGGCGGGACCGACATCGTCTCCTGCTTCGTCCTCGGCGTGCCGACCAAGGCCGTCTGGCCGGGCGAGATCCAGGGCCCCGGCCTCGGCATGGCCGTCGACGTGACGGACGACGCCGGCAACCACCTCCCCGCCGGCAAGGGCGAGCTCGTTTGCCGCAAGCCGTTCCCGTCGATGCCGGTAATGTTCTGGAACGATCCGGACGGCGCCAAGTACCGCGCCGCCTACTTCGACCGCTTCCCAGACACCTGGTGCCACGGCGACTTCGCCGAGTGGACCGAGCACGGCGGCATCATCATCCACGGCCGCTCCGACGCGACGCTGAACCCCGGCGGCGTCCGGATCGGCACCGCGGAAATCTACGCGCAGGTCGAGCAGATCCCCGAGGTGCTGGAGTCGATCGCGATCGGCCAGGACTTCGACGGCGATGTCCGCGTCGTCCTCTTCGTCCGCCTCGCGGCGGAGGCCGCGCTGACCGACGACCTCGTGAAGCGCATCCGCACGCAGGTCCGCACCGGCGCCTCGCCCCGCCACGTCCCGGCGAAGATCATCCAGATCGCCGACATTCCGCGCACCAAGTCCGGCAAGATCACCGAGCTCGCCGTCCGCGACATCGTCCACGGGCGCGAGGTGAAGAACCAGGAGGCGCTCGCGAACCCCGAGGCGCTCGCCCTCTACCGCGACCTCCCCGAGCTGAGGACGTGAGGCCGGCGAGCAACCCGACCGCGCTCCGCGTCCAGGCGGTGCTGGGCGACGGGTTCGAGGTGCTGGAGTTCGAGGCGCCCACCCGGACGGCGGCCGAGGCGGCAGCTGCGGTCGGCTGCACGGTCGCGGAGATTGCGAAATCGCTCGTCTTCCGGGCGGAGAGCGGGCGGGCGATCCTCGTCGTCGCCTCCGGACCGAACCGCGTCGCGCCGGACAAGGTGGCCGCCGTCGTCGGCGAGCCGATCGGGAAGGCCGACGCCGCCTTCGTGCGCGAGGCGACCGGGTACGCGATCGGCGGGATCCCGCCCGTCGGCCACACGGCGACCCTGCGAACGGTGATCGACCGGTCACTCGCCCGCCTGCCCTCGATCTGGGCCGCGGCGGGGACGCCGAACGCCGTCTTCCGCCTCACCTTCGACGACCTCGTCCGCCTGACCGGCGGCACCGTGACAGACGTCGCGGAGGACTGAGCCGAGCGCCTCAGCCCTGAAGCTGGTGCATCATCAGGCCCGAATCGAAGACGTGGGCGTGGCCGCGGATCCCGTCGGCCGCCAAGGCGTAGATGTCGATGAAGGGGACGCGCACCGTCCGCCCCGTCGCCGCCAGCGGCCCGAACGGCCCGGTGTGGGTGCCGGTGAAGATCGACCGCGCGACCACCCTGTCCCCGGCGGCGACGATCTCCCGCAGCGCAAACCGCCCGTCCTCGAACGCGCCCCAGAGGCCGGCGAGCTTGGCGAATACACCCGAGGCGTCGGCGGACTCGCCACGCGCGGGGTCGCTGTCGCGGAACTCCGGCGAGAGGAAGCGCGCGGCGGTTGCCGGATCGCCGTGGTCGAGCACCTCCGCGAAGAACCGGCGGATCGTCTCGGCATTGCGTCGGGCGGCCGCGCTGTCGGCGAAGATGGGCGGGGGAGTGCGGTCGTTCATCTTGAGGTCGGCCTCGCTTGGCCGGATCATGCTAGCGCGCCGCCGCCCCGCCCGCCCGCACTAATGCAGCAGGCCGATCAGGCGCCGAAGATGACGCGTCCCTCGGCGTCGATCCGCGAGGCGCGGCCGGGCGACTCGGCGACGCCGAGCGTGATCTGCTGCCGCATCCCGTCACCCTCGGTCCGGCGACGGGGGCGGGTCGAGGAGCACCCAGAGCCGCGCGATTCGACCGTCGACGATCTCCGCGACGTCTGTCCCTGTCACCGCCACCGGCCCGCCCTCCGGCCCCGCCCGCCAGCGCAGCGCCGCAAGCCCGTGATGACCGACCGCGGGCCCGGCGGGCACGAAGCGAAAGGCAGGACCGAAGCTCTCGAGGAGATGGCCGGCGGTGGCCGAGATCGCATCCCGGCCGAACACCACGGCATCGGGCTCGTACATTGTCGGCGCCTCGACGTAGAGCTCGGCGAGCGCCTCGGCCCGGAGCGCCGCATCCCGCTCGTTGAAAATGCGCTCGAGGTTCGCGCGCAGGAGCCACTCGTGGTCCGTTGCGGCAGGGCCGCCGCTCGTCTCGCCGTTCATTGCGTCCCCCTCGCTCGGCGTCAGCCGAACACCCGCGCGAAAATCGTGTCCACATGGCGGAGGTGCGCCGCGTCGTCGAACGCCGCCGCCAGCGTCTCGGGCGACAGGCGGGCGGCGATGTCCGCGTCCGCCTCCACCAGCGCACGGAAGTCGCCGTCGCCGGCGTGGGCGCGCAAGGCGTTGCGCTGCACCATCCGGTAGGCGTCCTCGCGCGAGACGCCGGCCACCGTCAGCGCGAGGAGCACCTGCTGCGAGTGGTAGAGGCCGCCCGTCATCGCGAGGTTCGCCGCCATCCGGTCGGGATGGACGACAAGGCCGTCGATGAGCCCGGTCAGCCGGGCGAGGGCGAAGTCGAGCGTCACCGTCGCGTCCGGGCCGATCATCCGCTCGACGGAGGAGTGCGAGATGTCCCGCTCGTGCCAGAGGGCGACGTTCTCCATCGCGGGCAGCGCGTAGGCGCGCACCATCCGGGCGAGCCCGGTGAGGTTTTCCGACAGAACCGGGTTCTTCTTGTGCGGCATCGCGGACGAGCCCTTCTGGCCTGCGCCGAACGCCTCCTCCGCCTCGCCGACCTCCGTCCGCTGCAGGTGCCGCACCTCCGTCGCGAGCCGCTCCACCGACGAGGCCACGACGGCCAGCGCCGCAAAATAGGCGGCGTGCCGGTCGCGGGGGATCACCTGCGTCGAGACGGGCTCCACCGTGAGGCCCATCTTGGCGGCGACGTAGGCCTCCACGCGCGGGTCGATGTGCGCGAAGGTGCCGACGGCGCCGGAAATGGCGCAGGTCGCGATCTCCGCCTTCGCCGCGATGAGCCGGGTGCGGCCGCGGTCGAACTCGGCGTAGGCCTGCGCCAGCTTGAGTCCGAAGGTGGTCGGCTCGGCGTGGATGCCGTGCGAGCGGCCGATGGTGGGGGTCAGCTTGTGCTCGAGCGCCCGGCGCTTCAGGGCCGCGAGCAGCGCCTCGACGTCCGAGATGAGGATGTCCGACGCGCGGGCGAGCTGCACCGCGAGGCAGGTGTCGAGGACGTCGGACGACGTCATGCCCTGGTGGACGAAGCGCGCCTCGGGGCCGACGATCTCGGCGAGATGGGTGAGGAAGGCGATGACGTCGTGCCGCGTCTCGCGCTCGATCGCGTCGATCCGCTCGACGTCGAAGGTCGCCGGGCCGGCGCGCTCGCGGATAGCCCGCGCCGCCTCTGCCGGGATGAAACCGAGTTCCGCCATCGCGTCGGCCGCGTGGCTCTCGATCTCGAACCAGATCCGGAACTTGGTTTCAGGCGTCCAGAGGTGGGCCATCTCTGGCCGGGAGTAGCGGGGGATCATGACGGCTCCTCAGGGCGCTGCCGCGGCGGCGCAGGCCCTTCCTGCACCGTCCGCCCTCCCCGCGCAATCGCGCCGGGGCCGATGCCACTGGCCCGGCGGCAGCCCGGTGTGGTTACCTCGGGGACGCCACGGCAGAAGGACCGTGGCGGGGAGCTCCTCGGGATGACACACAGACTCGTGGCCGTGATGGCCGCCCTCCTGCTCTGCCTTGCGGCGGCCTCGACGCCGGCGCTCGCGAAGAAGCACAACAACACCGCCGCGGCTGTCGCGACGGGAGCGGTGATCGGCCTTGCCGCCGGCGCGATCATCGGCGGCGCGATCGACCACTCCGACCGGCGGCGGCCGCCGCCCCGGCCCTATCGTCCGATGGCGCCTTACAGCCCGTCGGCCGGGATCGTCTGCTATCCGGAGCGCCAGCTGTGCCTCAAGAACAATGGCCGCATCGCGGCGTCCTGGACCGACCGGGAGTTCGGCTGGTGAGCCCGCTCCGTCACGTCCGCCGGGCCGGCTTCGCCGCTGCCCTCGTTCTCGCCCCGCTCGCCGCCCCCCTCGCCGCCATGGCGCAGGAGGCGGAGGCTGACCCTGTCCCCGTGGCGCCGGTGGTGATCGCCCACGGCATCGACATGCTCGAGGGTGCGCTGACCGCCGAGCAGGAGTCGATCCTGCAGTCGATCGCCTACCAGTCGGCGGTGTCGCGCGTCTGCGTCGGCCTCGATCTCGACCTTGAGAAGTTCGATGCGGACTTCGCGCAGCTCCGGCCGGAGGGCGAGGCGACGGAGGCGCAGACGACCTACCACGACCGCGCGATCCTCGTGGCGCTCGGCGTCATCACCGGCGCCTTCCTCGGCGAGTACGCCGCGGAACCGGACGAGTTCTGCAAGGATGCCGAGGCGTTCGCCGCCGCCGCGGGCGACGACACGCTCTTCCTGTCGCGTTGAACCGCCGGGTCCCGCTCCGGCCCCTGCGGGGGCGGGACCTCTGTCCTCCGCCGCCGGCCGGCTCCGGGCCGGGCGCCGGACACCCAGACCTGCCGGCTCTGGCGGAGGCCGCCGCCGCCGCCTAGAGGTCGACGGATCGCGAATGCAGGGAGAAGGCCATGGCCGTCAGCATCGAGCGTGCAGGGCGTGTCGCCCTCGTGACGGTGGACAACCCGCCGGTGAACGCGCTGTCGCAGGAGGTCCGGGCAGGGCTCCTCGAGGCGTTCCGCACGCTCGCCGCCGAACCGGCCGAGGCGGTCGCGATCCTCGCCACCGGGCGCACCTTCATCGCCGGCGCCGACATCCGCGAGTTCTCCGGCCCGCGGCTCGATCCGCCGCTGCCGGAGGTGCTCTCGGCCATCGAGGCGCTGCCGGTGCCGGTGGTCGCGGTCCTGCACGGGACGGCGCTCGGGGGCGGCTTCGAGGTGGCGCTTGCCGCGCACGCCCGGGTCGCCCTGCCGGGGACGCGGGTCGGCCTGCCGGAGATCAACCTCGGCATCTTCCCCGGCGCCGGCGGCACGCAGCGCACCCCCCGTCTTGCCGGCGTCGTGACGGCGGTGGACCTCATCCTCTCCGGCCGCCACGTCCCGGCGGAGGAGGCGCTCGACCTCGGCCTCGTCGACCGCATCATGCAGGGCACACCGCGCGAGGTGGCACTGGCGGCTGCGGACGCCGCGCTCGCGGGCACGCTCCCCGTCCGCCGCACGTCGTCGCTGCCGGCGCCGGAGCCCTCGCCCGACCTCATCGCCACCCGCCGCAAGGCGCTCGAGGGAAAGCCGGGCTCGTTCGCCGCTCTCCGCGCGCTCGACGCCATCGAGGCCGCGTCCGGCCCGTTCGACGCCGGAATGGCGCAGGAGCGCGCGCTGTTCGAGGCATGCCGCGCCTCGCCGGAGCGGTCGGCGCTCGTCCACATCTTCTTCGCCGAACGGGAGGCCCCGAAAGTCGAGACCGGCGCCGAGCCGCGGCCGGTCGAGCAGATCGGCGTCATCGGCGGCGGGACGATGGGGTCGGGCATCTCCGCCGCTGCGCTCCTGTCCGGCTATGCCGTCACCATAGTGGAGCGGGACGCCGCGGCCGCCGAGCGGGGCCGCAAGGCGGTCGCCGCGGTGCTCGACGGTGCCGAGAAGCGCGGCAGGCTGACGGCGGAGGCCCGCGCCGGAATGGTCTTCCGCACCTCCACCGACTACGCCGACCTCGCGCTCGCCGATCTCGTGATCGAGGCGGCGTTCGAGGACATGGACGTGAAGCGAGACATCTTCCGCCGGCTCGACGCCGTCGCGAAGCCGGGCGCCGTCCTCGCCACGAACACCTCCTACCTCGACGTCGACGCCATCGCGGCCGTGACGGAGCGACCGGGCGACGTGGTCGGCCTCCATTTCTTCTCGCCCGCCTACATCATGAAGCTCGTGGAGGTGGTGATCGCGGCGGAAACCGCGCCGGAGGTGACGGCGACGGCCTTCGCGGTGGCGAAGCGGCTCGGCAAGATCGCCGTCCCCTCCGGCAACGCGGACGGCTTCATCGGCAACCGCATCTTCACCGCCTACCGCCGCACCGCCGACATCCTGATGGAGGACGGCGCGAGCCCATACGCCATCGACGCCGCGCTGAGGGCCTGGGGGCTGCCGATGGGGCCCTACGAGGCGGGCGACCTCGCCGGGCAGGACATCGGCTGGGCAGCCCGCAAGCGGCGCGCGCCGACCCGCGACCCCGCCGAGCGTTACGTGCGCATCCCCGACCTCGTCTGCGAGAGGGGCTGGTTTGGCCGCAAGACCGGCCGCGGCTTCTACCGCTACCCCGAGGGCGCGAAGACGGGCGAGCCTGACGACGAGGTGCTCGCCCTCGTCGCCGCCGAGCGGGAGCGGCGGGGGATCAGCCCCCGCGACTTCGCGCCGGAGGAGATCGTGCGCCGCGTCCTCCTCACCATGGTCAACGAGGGGGCCCGGGCGCTCGAGGCGGGCATCGCGCGCCGTGCCTCCGACATCGACGTGGTCCTCGTCAACGGCTACGGCTTCCCGCGCTTCCGAGGCGGCCCGATGAAGGCGGCAGAGGGCATCGGCGACGCTGCCGCCGTGCTCGACGCCCTCTCGGCCCTCGCTCGCGAGGATCCGGTCGCCTTCAGACCGAGCGGATGGATCGAAGCGATGGCAGGAAAAGGTCTGACCTTGTTGTAATTCCCATGCAAAGGACGGTAAGTGGTAGAGGTCGCGCAGGAACGGTATCGGCCCACCGTTCTCCGCACTCGAAGACCAATGGTGGAAACAACAAGAAGGCTGATGGCCTCTCGCCCATGACCGACTGGAGAACGCGGCTACGGGGCCGCCTTGCCGCAAGCGGCAAGACCCGCGCACAGGTCTGCAGTGAAGCTGGACTTAATCCTGCCTATCTGACGCAGATATTAGAGCAAAAGGGGGCAACCCCACGGATCGACAATCTCGGCAAGCTCGCCACCGTCCTCAACACCACCGTGTGTTATCTCGTTGATGGGGTCGACATCGATGCGCAGACGACCGAGGCGTTATCGCTCTACGGTTGTCTTTCGCCGGAGCGCAAGCAAGTTGCGCTTGTCGTGCTTCGCGACATGGCGGCCGTATCGACCGGCAAGACCGCCGCGGTGGAGATGACGCGGGTCGAGAACGTCTGACGCGACGCGCGCGGGGATTGCAGGCGGTCCCGCTCGTGTCGCATGGATGACGGCCGCCGCGCTTCCGCGGCCGGTCCGGGACGATGTGAGCGAATGGACGAGCGGCAGACCGTCATCTGCATGAAGTGGGGCAGGGCCTATGGGCCCGAGTACGCCAACACCCTCTTCAGCATGGTGCGCCGGCACACCGCCCGCCCGCTCCGGTTCGTCTGCTTCACCGACGATCCGTCCGGGCTCGACGCCGGAATCGAGACGAAGCCGCTGCCGGCGATCGACCTCCCCGAGACTCACCGCTGGAAGGCATGGCGGAAGATCGCGCTGACCCAGCCCGGAGTCGGCGGCCTCGAGGGGAACGTGCTGTTCCTCGACCTCGATGTCGTCATCACCGGCGGGATCGACGACTTCTTCGACTACGCGCCCGAGGCGACCTACTGCGTCATCGAGAACTGGACGCAGCAGGGGTCCGGAATCGGCAACACGTCCGTGTTCCGCCTCACCGTCGGCGCCCACGCCGAGGTGTTTCAGACGCTGATGGCCGACCCTGCCGGCACCGTCCGCCGCTTCCCAAACAGCCAGACCTTCCAGTCGCGCACCATCCGCTCCGCGAAGTTCTGGCCGGCGCCGTGGTGCGTTTCGTTCAAGCATTCGCTGCTGCCGCCCTTCCCGCTCAACCTCGTGAAGGTGGCGCCGCTGCCGGCCGACGCGAAGGTGATCTGCTTCACCGGCTATCCCAACCCGGATCATGCACGCGACGGGGTGTGGCCGGAGAAGGTCTGGTACAAGCGCATCCGCAAGCGGCTCCGGCCGACGCCCTGGATCGCCGAGCACTGGCGTTGAAGGTCCTCGTCCTGACCGACGGCGTGGCGGGGCACGACAGGGCCTCTCACGGGGTGCTGGCGGCGCTGTCGCGCGGACGACAGGTTCACGCGCAGTGGCTGGGCATCGCGGAGACGGGCGGCGGGTCGCGCCGCTTCAGCCGGATGGCCGCGGCGACGGGCGACCCCGGCCGCTTCCTCGCCACGCGCGTCCGCCTCGCGCCGGAGCGCGTCGCGCCGATGTTCGGCGCCGCGGCCGACGGCTGGCCGCCGCATGCGGACGTCGTCGTCTCGACGGGTCCGTCCACCGCGGCCGCCAACATCGCCGCCGCCCGCCGTTACGGCGCGCGCAATGTCTACTGCGGCTTTCACAAGTGGCCCGTCCTCGGCTTCACCGTGATCCTGTCGCCGGTCCCGACGTGGTCGCGCGTCGTCGCCACCGTCCCGCGGCCGTCCGACATCGACGCGGCCGACTTCCCCCCGCCGCGGCCGCTGGACGGGCCGGGGGAGCGGCGGATCGCCCTCCTCTTCGGCGGCGAGAGCAAGCACTACCGCTACACCGCGGCCGACATGGACACCCTCGGTGCGGCGCTCGGCGGACTCCTCGCGGCGCTGCCCGGGGCGAGGCTCCTCGCCTTCGATTCGCGGCGGACGGATGCGGCGCTGTTCGAGCGCCTCCTCGCCGCGCTGCCCGCCGGGCGGGTCGAGCCACGCCGGTTCGCCGAGGGCGGCGTCGCCTCCAACCGCGACGCCTTCGCGGCCGACCTCGCGCTGGTGACGGCAGACAGCCTCTCCATGATCACCGAGGCGCTCGCCGCCGCGCGGCCGACCATGGTGATCCGCGCGGACGCGTACCGGGGGCCCGCGAGGGATCGGCGGGAGATCGACCTCCTCGCCCGCCGGGGCCTCGTCGCGGAGGCGACGTTCGCGGCGGTCGACCTTTCGGCGGCGCTCGCCGTGCCGCGCCCGCCGACGACGTCGCAGCTCGCGGCGCTGGAGAGCGTGCTCGCCAGCCGGGGCATCTGACGGCGCCCGCTCCGACGGAGCCCTCGAGACGCGCCGCGCTCACACCCCGCCGTGCTGGCCGGCCTCATCGGGCTGGCCGCCGGCGCGCCCCGGCCGGCGGCAGATCGGGTTGCGCCTCAGCTCCGCGGGGGTCGCCCCTTCGGGCCGCCGCTGCGAGGTGCGCCGGAAGGTCCGCCTCCCCGCGAGCCGCCGCCTCTCGACCCGCCGGGGCCGGCGCCGCGAGGCGCACCCGGACGCGGGCCTCGGGGGCCGTCGCTGCGGGAGCCTTCGCCACGGGGGCCACTGCGCGGCGTGTCGCCGCGGGTACCACCAAACGGCCGCGAGCCCCTGTCGCCGCCTTCGGAACGGGACGAGGCGCGGTCGGCGTAGGGGCGCCGCTCACCGCGGGCGCCCGAAGAGCCGTCGCGGCCGCCCTCACGCCCCTGTCCGCCGAAGCGGGGCTTGCCGGCCCCGCTGGAACCTTCCGCGTTGCGGAAGCCGGAGCGGGCGCCGCCGCCCTCTCGACCGCGCTCCGGGCGGTCGCCGAATGAGCGTCCAGCGCCGTCGCGGGGAGGCCGTCCGCCGGACGACTCGCCGGCGCCCTTGCCGAACCGGGGGCGGTCCGTGCCCGTCGCGCGCGGCTTGCCCGACGGTGCGCCGGCGTCGCGGTCGCGCGGAGCGTTGCGGTCACGGCCCTCGCTCGCCCGCGAACGGAAGCGGTCGCCGCCGGACGGCCTGTCCTCGCGCCCTTCAGGGCGTCCGAACGGACGGCCTGACCGCTCTCCGCCGCCGGATCGGTCCCCGGTGCGCTCGCGCCCGCCGTCGCGGGGAGCCCGGATGAAGCCGCCATCGCTGCCGCGGCCACCGGACGAGGTGAAGCGCCGTTCCCGCTCGGAGCCGGCGCGGTCGTTGCTCCGGTCGCCGCCAGACCGCTCGCGCGGCCCGGACCGCTCGCCCCCGCTGCGTTCGCCGGGGCCCTCGTTGCGGCGGCTCCAGTGCGGGCGATCGCCGGACCGGGGACGACCGTCGCCGCTCCTCCCCTCTCCGCCCGTGCGCTCTCCACCCGTGCCCGCTGCACCCGTGCCCGGTGTACCGTGGCGGCTCCACGGCCGCCGCTGGCCCTCGCCGCCGCTGCCGCCGCCGAAGCCACGGGCGCGGCCGCCGCCTTCAACGGGGCCGCCACCGTCGCGGTCGGGCCGGTCGTCCGGCCGCCCCCGCTCGCGGTAGGAGCCGCTGCGGCCGCCGTCGCGTCCTGGGCCGCCGCTGCCGCCACGGTCGCGGTGCATGTCGCGGCCGGTCTCACGCCAGCTGCCCTCGCGTCCCGTGTCGCGCCCGCTGCGGCCGTTGCGGCTTTGCGAGGAGCGGTCGCCGTTCCGGTCCTCGCGGCCGGTGGCGCCGGTGCGATTCGGCCCGCGCTCATCCCACGGGGCACGGGCGGCGATGTCCTCGCCGGCAGGCTCGTCGCGGAGCGGGCGGGGTCGGCTGGAGGGGCGGGAGAAGCGGTCGGCGCTCTCGTCGCGGCCGCGAGACGGCGGGCGGCGGTCGCGGTCCGATGATCCGGCGCGGTCCGGCCGGTCACCGCGTCCGCCGGACGACCGGCCGCGGTCGTCACGGCCGCGATCGCCATGGCGAGGGCCGTCGATCGGGGTGAGGCCGCGCGCCAGCGGGTCGAAGCTGCGCGGCTCGCGCCGGGCGGTGCCCCAGTCGGAATCCTCCTCCGTCTCGGCGCGGTAGGCGCGCTCGGTGAAGGACGGGATGACGCGGCCACGCGGCGCCGAGCGGCGCTCGTCGCGCCCGCCAGAAAAGCGATCCTCACGACCGCCCGGACGGCGGCCGCGCGCGTCACCTCCGTCGCGGCGTGCGTCGCCCCGGTCACGGAAGGCGTTCCCGGACGGCTTCGGACGGCCTTTCGCCGCCGGCTCCGGCGCACGGCGGACCGTCGCGCTCACCGGCGCCTCGAAGTCGGCGCTGGCCTCCGCCGCGAGGCGCGGGCCGAGCTGGTCCTTCAGCTGCCGCGTCGGGATCTCCTTCACCTCGCCGCGCGGCAGCTCGCCGAGCTGGAAGGGGCCGAACGAGATGCGGATAAGTCGCGTCACCTGCAGCCCGAGCGAGCCGAGGACGATCTTCACCTCGCGGTTCTTGCCCTCGGCGAGCGAGATCGTCACCCACGCGTTGTCGCCGACTTTGCGGTCGACCGTCACCTCGATCGGCCCGTAGAGGATCCCGTCAACGGCCGTCCCCTCGCGCAGGGCGGCGAGCGCCTTCTCGTCCACCTCGCCGTGGACGCGGGCGCGGTAGCGTCGTGTCCAGCCGGTCGCCGGCAGCTCGAGTACGCGCGCGAGGCCGCCGTCGTTGGTGAGGATGAGGAGCCCTTCGGTGTTGATGTCGAGCCGGCCCACGGTGACGACCCGCGGCAGTGTGCCCGGGAGCGCGTCGAACACCGTCGGCCGACCTTCCGGGTCGCGGTTGGTGGTGACGAGGCCCTTCGGCTTGTGGAAGAGCCAGGCGCGGGTGCGCAGGCGGGTCGGGATCGGCTCGCCGTCGATGCGGATCTCGTCGGCCTCCGTCACGACCACGGCCGGCGTCTCGAGACGGACGCCGTTCACGCTGACGCGGCCCTCGGCAATCAGCACCTCGGCATCGCGCCGCGAGGCGACACCGGCGCGCGCGATCACCTTGGCGACCCGCTCGCCCTCCCGCCGTGCCGCCGCCTCTTCGCCCTGCGGCGCTGTGGCGGCAGGGACGCGGGCCTCGTCAGCGGTGTCCTCCTGCTCTTCCTCGTCGTCCTGTTCGAAGCTGTCGTCGCCGACGCTGTCCTCGTCGAAGCCGGCGTCGGCGTCGTCATCGTCGGCGAGCGCATACAGGGGATCGCGGTTGAAGCCGTCGTCGATATCGTCGTGGGTGCTCCCCGCGACGTCGTCCTCGCTCGACCCGTAAGCGTCGCCGTCAGTCTCGTCGTCCTCGCCGAGCGCATTCGCCTGCTCGCGGTCGACGGCATCGCCGACCTGAGCGGGAGTGCCCCACACGGCCTCGTCATCGTCCTCGGCGAAGCTTGCGTCTGCCTCCTCGTCCGAGCCGCCGTCGGGGTCGCCGTCGTCGTCCTCATGCCCGGGTGCCCCGCCCGCGAGCGCGTCGGCCTCGCCGTCTCCGGCGCGATCGGCCTCCCCGCTGTTGTCCGCCGCCGCGCCGTCACCGATGATGGCGGGCGAGCCGGTGCCGTCGGCGGGCTCGCGCGCCGCGTCGTCCCGCGCCCCGGCGCGGTCGGTCTCGGGCTGGTCGGCGTCCTCGGGCGGGCGCTGGTCGGTCATCGTCGGTCCTGGAGCGTCAGAGTGGGATTCATGGAGCGCGCGCTCGCCGAGGCGAGGGCCGCGGGGGTGAGAGGCGAGGTGCCCGTGGGCGCCGTCGTCGTGAAGGAGGGCACGGTGGTCGCCGCCGCCGGCAACCGGACGCTCGGCGATCGCGACCCGACGGCCCATGCCGAGATCGTCGCGATCCGCGAGGCGGCGCGACGGCTCGGCAGCGAACGGCTGACGGGCTGCGATCTATACGTCACATTGGAGCCCTGCGCCATGTGTGCAGCGGCGATCAGCTTCGCAAGAATTCGCCGGCTCTATTTCGGCGCGCTCGACCCGAAGGGCGGCGCTGTGGAGAGCGGCCCCCGCCTCTTCTCCGCTCCGACGCTGCATCACCGGCCGGAGGTTTACGGCGGCTTCGCGGAGAAGGAGGCGGCCGTGCTGCTCCAGGACTTCTTTCGGCTCCTCAGATCGTGACATCGAGCGCCAGACGGATTGTTGCGCGGCGAAGCGGGCGGGGCCACCTTGGCGAAAACCCGGGGGGACACACCATGCGGCGGATCGGGCGATGAGCGACAACCTCCTTGCCGACCGCCTTCTGCCGGAGCGGCAGGACATGCCGACGGGCGAGGAGATCGACGCACGCGCCGGCCGCAGCCTCCTCGCCGCCCTCCTCGAGGCGCGCCGCACGCACGGCGGCGACAAGCAGGCGATCGAGGACGGCGACAAGCGCGTCCTCACCTATACCGAGCTCGTTCGCGCCGCTGCCGCGCTCTCCCGCGTGATCGCGCGCGAGACACAGGGGGAGCGGGTCGCGATCCTGCTGCCGTCGAGCGTGGCCGCGGCGGTCGCCTACTTCGCCGTCCTCGCCGCGCGCAAGACGCCGGTGATGCTGAACTTCACCGCAGGCCCCGCCGCCGTCCGCGCCGCCTGCCGGATCGCGGACGTCGGCGCGGTGCTGACGGCCGACCGCTTCATCGAGATGGCGAAGCTGCACGACCTTGCCGCCGCGCTGAAGGCGGCCCACCCGGTGCTCCCGCTCGAGGCACTGCGCCAGAAGGTCGGGCGAATCGACAAGGTGTTTGCCGCGACCGCCGCCCCGCTCGGTCTGTTCCCGACCCTCGACCCGGACGACCCCGCCTGCATCGTCTTCACCTCCGGCTCGGAGGGCGAGCCGAAAGGCGTCGTCCTCTCCCACCGGAATCTCCTCGCCAACGTCGAGCAGGTGCGGCTGACGCTTCCCGTCGAGCGGGCGAAGGTGTTCTTCAACCCGCTGCCGATCTTCCACTGCTACGGGCTGATCCCGGGGATGCTGCTGCCGATCGTCCTCGGCGCGAAGACGGTGGTGCATCCCTCGCCGCTGCGCACCAAGGAGGTGACGCAGCGCATCCACGAGACGCAGGCGAACGTCCTCATCGCGACCGACACGTTCCTGCGCCAGTACGCCCGCGCCGGCGACCCGGGCTCGCTCTCCTCGCTCCACTTCGCGGTCTGCGGCGCTGAGCGGGTGCGGGCCGAGACGCGCGACCTCGTCCGCTCCCGCTTCGGCTTCGAAGTGGTGGAGGGCTACGGCGTGACGGAGACGAGCCCCGTCCTCGCCGCGAACCACCCGGACGACATCCGCGACGGAACTGTCGGCCGGATGATGCCCGGCATCGAGTCGCGGCTCGAGACGGTGCCGGGGCTCGAGGGCGGCTACCGCCTCCACGTCCGCGGGCCGAACGTGATGACGGGCTACCTGACCGCCGGCGGACTCGTGCCGCCGAAGGACGGCTGGCACGACACCGGCGACGTCGTCGACATCGAGGACGGCTACCTCGTGATCCGCGGCCGCCTGAAGCGCTTCGCCAAGATCGGCGGCGAGATGACCTCGCTGGTGACGGTGGAGAACCTCGCCGGCATGGTCTGGCCGCAGTCGCTTCACGCCGCCGCGGCTGTGCCGGCGGGCCGCAAGGGCGAGGCGATCATCCTCCTCACGGAGGAGAAGGACCCCGATCCGGACCTCCTGCGCGGCAAGGTCCGCGTGGCGGGCCTCACCGAGCGCTTCCTGCCGGAGCGGGTGATCTCCGTCGAGGCGATCCCGCTGCTGGGCACCGGCAAGGTCGACTTCGTGGCGGTAACGAAGCTCGCTGCGGAACTCGTCGCCGCCGAGACGGCCGGGCGGGCGGCGGAGTAGGGGCCGTTCGGGTGCCGGAGCTCGTCGGGCCGGCGCGGGGCGGGCGGGAGGGGACGATGTCGCACCGGCTGTCGAAATGGCTACGTGCCATCCGTCACCATGCTGCCGGCGCAGTCCCGCGCCGCCGCCACCCGAGGTGAACCGATGCGCTACGCCCTCCTCTACTACGAGACGCCCCAAGAGATCGCGAAGCGGCAGGACCCCGCCGCGGTCGAGGCCTACTGGGCCGGCTGGACCGCTTACATGGGCATGATCGCCGGACTTGGCGTCATGCAGGGCGGCGCGGGTCTGGAGCCACCGCCGACGGGGACGATCGTCCGCAGCGGCCCCTCGGGGCGCGTCGTGCAGGATGGGCCGTTCGCGGAGGCGCGGGAGGAGCTCGGCGGTTTCGTCATCGTCGACGTGCCGGACCTCGACGCGGCGCTCGCCATCGCCGAGCAGGCGCCCTGCGCGAAGGCGGGCCATGTCGAGGTGCGGCCCTGCCTGCTGAGGCCGGCGGCGGATCGCTGACGAATGACACCGGACGGCGCTCTCCGCGCGAGGCGGGCGGCCGAACGGGCGGCGCGCGAGGCGTACGGCAAGCTCGTCGCGCGCCTCGCAAAGCACACACGCGACATCGCGGCGGCGGAGGACGCGCTCGGGCACGCCTTTTCGCAAGCACTCGCCACATGGCCGGCGACCGGGGTCCCCGCCGCGCCCGAGGCGTGGCTCACCGCCGTCGCGAGGAACGCGGCGCGCGATGCCGCCCGCCGCGCGGCGACGCGCAGCGCCGGCGAGGCGACGCTGCTCCTCCTCGCCGAGGAGCGTGACGAGGCGGCAGCCGTCCCCGACGACCGGCTCGGCCTCATCCTCGCCGCCTCGCACCCGGCGATCGCGCCCGCCGTCCACGCCCCTCTGATCCTCCAGGCCGTGTTCGGCGTCACGGCGGAGGAGATGGCGGGCGCCTTCCTCGTGAGCCCGGCCGCGCTCGGCCAGCGCCTCGTCCGCGCGAAGACGAAGATCAAGGCGGCCGGCATCCCATTCGAGACGGCGCCGGCCGACACCCCCGCCCGGCTCGCCCGCGCGCTCGACGCCATCTATGCACTCTACACTGTCGCCGCCGCGGCGCCGCCGTCCGCCTCCGCCGCGGACCGGGCGGCCGACGCGCTGCACCTCGCCCGGCTCGTGGCGCGGCTCGCGGATACGGCGGAGGCGCACGGGCTCGCGGCGCTCCTCGCCTTCTCCGAGGCGCGCGCACCGGCCCGGCGGGACGCGGACGGCCGCTTCGTTCCTCTGTCCCAACAGGAGACGGCTCTGTGGGACGGGGCATTGATCGCGGAGGCGGAGGCGGCGCTCGTCCGGGCGTCCCGCGCCCGCACGCCGGGGCCGTATCAGCTGGAGGCTGCGATCCAGTCCGTTCACGCCGACCGGCGCAGAACGGGTCGTACCCACTGGCCAGCGATCGCGCTCTTCTACGACGCGCTCGCCGCGCTCTCGCCGTCCGTGGGCGCGGCCGTCGCCCGCGCCGCCGCCCACGCCGAGGCGGACGGACCCGCCGCCGGCCTCGCGCTGCTTGACGCGATCCCGGCCGATCGGGTCGCCGACTACCAGCCCTACTGGGCCGTCCGCGCCCACCTCGCCGTCCGCCTCGGCGAGCCGGCAGCGGAGGCCTTCGCCCAGGCGATCGCCCTCGCGACCGACGCGGCGGTGAAGGCGCACCTGACGGCGCTCCGTGACGGAGGGTGAAGCGGCGCCCCGTGCCTGAGCCAACGGACCGCTTTCTCCGCAGCTCGGGTGCGTCACCTGAGAGCGCGGTTGAGGCCTTCGATCATCGCCCCTCGCAGCTGCGGTCCTCTGCGGCTGCACGACGAGCCCGCTCGAGGTCTCCGTCATGACGGCCTTCGACAGCGGGACCCGCTCGCGATCGGTCGGCTCGTTGCCCTCAGGCCGCGCACGGTGGCGGTCTCGCTCGCCCCCGCCTTGCTCACCACACGCTGTAGGCGCGCCACCACCGGTGCGGCCTCTCGCGCTGAGCTTGCGGGCGGGCGCGCGGGGGGCTACGTCCGGCGTGTCCGCCGGCCGAGGGCGAGAGGGTCCATGAGAGCGCGCGTCACCGTTACCCTGAAGCCTGGCGTCCTCGATCCGCAGGGGAAGGCCATCGAGGGCGCGCTCGCGGGGCTCGGCTTCGCCGGCGTCTCCTCTGCGCGGCAGGGCAAGGTGATCGACCTCGAGCTCTCAGCCACCGACCCGGAGACCGCCCGCGCGGAGGTCGCGCGGATGTGCGAGGCGCTCCTCGCCAACACCGTCGTCGAGCGCTACGCGATCGACATACAGCCCTGAGGCTCCCGATGCGCGCCGCCGTGATCGTCTTCCCCGGGTCCAACCGCGAGCGCGACGCGAAGCGCGCGCTCACCCTCGCCGGGGCAGAGGCGGTCGACCTCGTCTGGCACACGGAGACGGCGCTGCCGCCGGTCGACCTCGTGATGGTGCCCGGCGGCTTCGCCCATGGCGACTATCTGCGGGCCGGCGCCATCGCGGCCCGCTCGCCGGTGATGCGCGCCGTCGCCGCGCACGCCGAGCGGGGCGGATACGTGCTCGGCGTCTGCAACGGCTTTCAGGTGCTGACGGAGGCTCGGCTCCTGCCAGGCGCCCTGATGCGCAATGCCGGTCTCACCTTCGTCTGCCGCCCGGTCGAGATCCGGATCGAGCAGCGCGGCCCCTTCACCGGCGGCTACGAGGTCGGCGCCCGCGTCCTCTTCCCGACCGCCCACCACGACGGCAATTACCGCGCCGACGAGGAGACGCTCGCCCGGCTGGAGGGCGAAGGTCGTGTGGTCTTCCGATACCTCGATAACCCGAACGGGTCGGCCAACGACATTGCCGGGATCGCCAACGAGCGCGGCAACGTCGTCGGGCTGATGCCGCACCCGGAGAACGCCGTGGAGGCGATCCACGTCAGCCGCGACGGGCTGCCCCTGTTCACCGGGTTCGCAGCAGGTCCGGCGACACCCGAGCCCGTCGAGCCGCGCGAGCAGGTGGCCGATCCTGCGAAGCGGCGCTGGTTTCGCCGCTAACGGAGACGGCCCCGCCCGCGCCGCCCCGCACGGGCGGTTGCAGGATGGCGACCGCTCCCGTATATGCCCCGCATCCCTCACGCGAGCGCGGATTTCCGGTGCCCTCGGGATGCCCCATCCCGGGCTGACCTCAAGGCATCGCTCGCGGCGGCTCAACCGGAACAGGACGACACATGGCCCTTCCCGATTTCACGATGCGCCAGCTCCTCGAGGCGGGCGTCCACTTCGGCCACCAGACCCACCGGTGGAACCCGAAGATGGAAGAGTTCATCTTCGGCGCGCGCAACAACATCCACATCCTCGACCTCGCGCAGACCGTTCCCCTCCTCCACCAGGCCCTGAAGGCGGTGTCCGACACCGTCGCCAAGGGCGGCCGGCTGCTGATCGTCGGCACCAAGCGGCAGGCGCAGGAGGCGGTGGCCGTCTCGGCGCAGAACTGCGCGCAGTACTACGTCAACGCCCGCTGGCTCGGCGGCATGCTGACCAACTGGAAGACGATCTCCCAGTCGATCCGCCGCCTGAACCAGCTAGAGGACATGCTGCAGGGCGAGGCTCAGGGCCTCACCAAGAAGGAGCGGCTCAACCTCGACCGCGAGCGCGAGAAGCTCGAGCGCAACCTCGGCGGCATCAAGTCGATGGGCGGCGTGCCGGACATCGTGTTCGTGATCGACACGAACCGCGAGTCGATCGCGATCCTCGAGGCGCGGCGCCTCGGGATCCCCATCGTCGCGATCCTCGACACCAACTGCGACCCTGACGGGATCACCTACCCCGTGCCCGGCAACGACGACGCCGCGCGCGCGATCACCCTCTACTGCGACCTCGTGGCGCGCGCCGCGCTCGACGGCCTCCTCCGCGCGCAGGGCGAGACCGGCTACGACATCGGCGAGTCGGAAGAGGCGCCGTACGAGCCGGGTCTCGAGGATGCGCCGGCCGCGACCGATGGCGACGACGGCGCGTCCGTCGAGGACCTCATGCAGCCCGTTCCCGGCGACGTGGACGGCGCGGAGGCCGGACGGCCCGCCTGAACCTGCCGTTCTGCGGCGGAGAGCGAAGCGGCTCGCGGGCTGCTGTGATCCGAAGGCGGCCCCAGGCCGCGGACAACGAGGCGGCCTTCGGGCCGCCTTTTTCATTGAACGGGTTCACAATTTTGCGACCCGTCCATCGGTTGCCGACGGCGAACGCCGCGCAAGATGCTTCTGTCCGCGCCCGGCCATTCCGCAGCGCGTTTGCTGAGGAGCACCTATGCCCGCCCGTCGTCGTTCCGCTGGCCTTCGTTCCGCTGTCACCGCCGCGCTGCTTGCGCTTCCTGTCGTCTCCGCAGCCGTCGCGCAGGACACGCCGCCGCAGGTCGCGCGGCAGGAGCTGATGGAGAAGAACGGCGACATGGCCGGCGTCGTTGGCGACATGCTGAAAGGCGAGCGCCCCTATGACGGTGCCGAGGCGACGGAGGCGCTGACCGTCATCATCGACGACCTTGAGGCTTTCATCACCCTCTTCCCGGAGGGCACCGAGACCGGACACGACACGCGCGCCCTGCCTGTGATCTGGGAGGACTGGGCCGGCTTCACCGCTGCCAACGACGAGGCGCTCGCGGCCGCGGAGGCGGCCCGGACCGTCGCCGCGGACGGGCTCGACGCGCTGCGCCCGGCCTTCGCCGAGCTGGGTGGCACCTGCCGCTCCTGCCACGAGACCTACCGCGCCGAGCGCTGAGCCGTGCGGGCGCTCCTCGCCGTTGTTGCGGTCCTTGCGGTTGCGGCGGGCGCCTTCTGGTGGCTGTCGGCGCCTCGCCCGCTGACCGCGGCCGTCCTCCCGGCGAACCACGTTCCGGACGCCGCCAACGGGGAGACCGTGTTCTGGGCGGCCGGCTGCGCCTCCTGCCATGCCGCCCCCGGTGCGGAGGGTGAGGACAGGCTCGTCCTCGCCGGCGGCCTCGCGCTCGAGACGCCGTTCGGCCCCGTCACGGTGCCGAACATCTCGCCGGACCCGGAGCACGGGATCGGCGGCTGGAGCGGCGAGGCCTTCGCAGACGCCGTCCTCTCCGGCCTCTCTCCAGATGGGCAACACTACCTGCCGGCGTTCCCCTACTCCTCGTACCGGCTGATGCGGCCGGAGGACGTGGCGGACCTCAAGGCATTCATGGACACGCTGCCGCCTTCCGCGAATGCCGCCGAGGCGACGGGGCTGGCATTTCCGTTCGGCTGGCGGCGACCGATCGGCCTCTGGAAGCGGGTCGCCCTTGCCGATCCACCGCCGTCGCCGAGCGAGGATCCGGCCACCCTGCGCGGGCACTACCTCGTCACCGCGCTCGGCCACTGCGGCGAGTGCCACACGCCGCGCACCGCGCTCTACGGCCTGGACATGGAGCGCTGGCTCGCAGGTGCGGTCGACCCCGGCGATGGCGAGGGGCGCGTGCCGGACATCACGCCCGGGCCGGACGGAATCGCCGGATGGTCCGCGGGCGATGTCGCCTACCTTCTCGAAAGCGGCTTCACGCCGGACTTCGACAGCGTCGGCGGCTCGATGGCGAGCGTCACGCGCAACTTCGCGAACGTGCCCGCGTCCGACCGCCAGGCCATCGGTGCCTATCTGACAGCGCTGCCGCCGGCGGGGACGCCGCGCATGTGACGTGAGATGAAGTTTGAATCTGCCATTGTCGAATCCTGTTACTTGTGTGACCTTAGATCCAGGTTAAGCGAGAAGGCTCGGGGAAGCTCACGAAGACTTCGCGACGCGTGGAGACCGCCGCATGTCAGTATTTTTGCACGATGTCTTTGCATTCTTGCTTGCTCCACCGACTGCGTTGTGAGCCGTCGTCATGGGCAGGCGTGTCAAACCCGAAGTGGTCGACTGGCGGCGGGCGCTGATCGAGCGGCGCCGGGTCCCCACGGTGGCGGGCAGCCTCGGGCGGCTTCTCGCCGAGCAGCTGTTCGACGTCTCCCCTCTTGCGCTCGACCGTTCGGGGCAGCGGGGGGCGAAGTGGGACGGCCCGGAACTCGCGGTGAGCGTGGAGGAGCGCGTCTTCGTGGCGCCCTATCGGCCCGAGCCGCGGGCGCGGCTCCGCGACCGGCTGGGGGCTGACGACCCGGTCGCGACCGTCGATCCCTACTGGAAAATTGCCGCCGAGACGCTGAACTACGCGCTCGTCACGCGGTGCGAGACGATGCTGCACGGCGGGCTCGATACCGGCGCCGTCGTCGTCACGTCGATCGACGACCAGGTGTTCGTTCGCATCGCGCGGCCCCAGCAGCCTTGCCGTGGGCCAATAGCATTCGACCTCGGGACCTTGGTCGGCAGCCTCTTCATGAACATCTTTGCGCAGGACGGCTACGGGGCGGGCGGGGCGATCTACCGCACCTACCTCGTCGACCAGGCCGAGCAGCTCTGGGCGAGCTTCGCCGAGCGGTTCTCCCAGCGGTGGCGCGGTCGCGGCGACGGCGCCGCCTTCCCGCGCCGCCTGTTCGAGGACGAGGGCGATGACGACGCAGCGGAGATCGCGCTGACGCACTTCCTCGAGCGGATCGAGGCGGACGCGCTCGCCTTCGCCGGTGCGGAGATGGCGCAGCGGATCCTCGACCCCTCGCCGGAGGAGGACACCAACGCCATCGCCAACCCTGTCGAGCGCGGCAGGGCCGAGCGCCAGTCGCTCGGCTTCGCGCGCTACCTCATGATCCAGCGCCCGCCGACGTTCTCGGCGGCACTCGCGCGGCTGGAGCGGGTCGTCACGACGGCGCACTAGCCTCGAGGGGCCGTGCGCTGTCAGCGGCGTGGCCCGAGGCGGGATGCGAGCGCGTCTCCCGCGAGGCTGACGGCGACCACCGCGAGGGCGATCGCGGCCCCGGGGAGGACCACCAGCCACGGGTCGGTGCGCACGACGGCGCGGCCCGTCGCCACCATCGCGCCCCAGCTTTGCACGTTCGGGTCACCGAGCCCGAGGAAGGCGAGCGCGCTCTCGACGAGGATCGCCTCGCCGACCGAGATGCCGAGGAGCGCCACCACCGGCTGCACCGCCGCGGGAAGGACCACGAGGAGCGCGATCACGACCGGGTGCCGTCCGGCGAGACGTTCGGCCGCGACCCAGTCGAGGGCACGGATGCGCGACGCCTCGGCGCGGACGAGGCGGGCCGACCGTGGCCAGGCCGAGAGGGCGATCGCCGCCACCACCGTCTCGAGCCGCGGCCCGAACACGCCGACGAAGGCGAGTGCGAGCAGGAAGGGCGGCACCGCCTGGAATGCCTCGGTGACGCGCATCAGCACGCCATCGGCGACCCGGCCGCCGAGCGCGGCGAGGAGGCCGACTGCCGCGCCGAGGCCGATCGCCGCGACCGCGGCCGCGAGGCCCGTCCCGAGGGAGACGCGCGCGCCGTGGAGAAGGCCAGCGAGGACGTCGCGGCCGAGCGGGTCGGTGCCGAGCGGAACGGCCGCGTCCGCGAACGGCGGCAGGACGGGAGCGGCCACGATGGCGAGCGGATCGCCGGGCGCGACGAGGTTCGCCGCGGCTGCCGCGGCCGCGATGGCGGCGAGGAGGACGATGCCGACCGCCGGCCCGGGGCGCACGAGATCAGCGCGCCGGAGCGAGCCGGACGCGCGGGTCCGCCAGCGCGACCGCCGCATCGACAAATGCGTTGACGAGAAGCACCACCGCCGCGCCGCAGAGGACGATGCCGGCGAGGAGGCGCGTGTCGCGCGCCGTGACCGCCTGCGCGGCAAGGCTGCCGAAGCCGGGGATGGCAAACACCGTCTCCACCACGACGCTGCCGCCGAGCATCAGGCTCGCCTGCACTCCGACGAGCGTCAGCACCGGCGGCAGCGCCGGCCGCGCGAGGTGGTTGCCGAACAGCCGCCAGCCGCCGACGCCGCGCGAGCGGGCGGCGGCGACGTGGCCGGAGCGCGCCGCCTCGATCAGCGCCGCCCGCGTCACCCGCGTGGTCAGGGCGACCGTCGTGAGGGCGAGCGTCGCGACCGGGAGGACGAGGTGGCGGAGCGTGTCGAGCGGCGCCTCGGCGGGGAGGCGGCCCGGCGGGGCGAGGCCGCTCGTCGGCAGCCACCGCAGCTTGATCGCGAAGAGGACGACGCCGAGGATCGCGAGGAGGAACCCCGGCGTCGCGTTGAGGACGAGCACCGCGGCGGAGAGCGTGCCGTCCACCGCGCCGCCCGGCCGCCGAGCGGCCACCGCCCCGAGCGCGACGCCGAGGACCGCCGAGAGGGCGATCGCCGGGCCCATCAGGAGGAGCGTGTTCGGCAGCCGGTCGAGAAGGAGGTCCACCACCGGCCGCCCGAACGCAGCGGAGGTGCCGAGGTCGAGCGTGACGACCCCACCGGCGTAGGCGAGGAAGCGCGCGACGAGCCCTTCCCCGAGCCCCAGCGTCTCCCTGAGCCGCGCCGCGAACGCAGCGTCGCCGCCGCCGGTCGCGGCGAGGTAGGCGTCGGCGGCATCGCCCGGCGCGGCCTCGACGAGGGCGAACACGCCGACGGCGACGACGGCGAGCACGAGGACGCGGGAGAGGATCGCCCCCGCGAGCCACCTCACGAGGCGAGCCAGACGTCCGCCCATCCCGAGGTCGCCCAGCGCGGGTTGTTGCCGACGTTTCGCACCCTGTCCCGCGCGACGGTGACGAAGGTGAAGGAGACGAGGGGGATGACGGGGAGGTCCTCCGCCGCGAGGCGCTGCATGTCGGCATAGATCGCAATGCGGTCGGCAGGGTCGAGCGCCGTCGCGCCCGCGCGGATGAGGTCGTTCATCGGCGCCGAATCGTAGCCGTACTGGTTGGTGAACGGGATGCCCGCCGGGAGGCCGCCCTCCAGGAGCACAGTGGTGGAGATCGCCGGGTCGTTGCGCCACACAGGCGAGCCGATGGCGAGGTCGAAGTCGTGGTCGGTGTAGACGGCCTTGAGGTGCGACGCAGGGTCGCCGCCGACGAGGGTGACAGCGATGCCGACCCGGTCGAGCGCCTGCGCCACGGCGGCACCCACGGCGCGAGTCTCGTCGAACCAGGGCGCCGGCCGCAGCGTCAGGGCGAAGCGCGTGCCGTCCGCCCCGCGCGGGAGGCCGGCCTCGTCGAGGAGCGCCTCGGCGCGGGCGGGATCGAAGGCGTAGGTTGGCACGTCCGCCGTGTGGAAAGGGGCACCGGTCTCGGGGATGAGGCCGGTCGCCTCGCGGGCATCGCCGAGGAAGATCGCGTCCACGATGAAGCGCCGGTCGATGGCGTGAGCGATGGCCCGGCGCACCAGCGGGTTGCCGAGCGGTCCGCGCCGGTGGTTCACCTCGACAGTGACGAGGTAGGTGATCCCCTCGTAGCCGCCGCGGACGACCGAAACGTCCGGCAGCGCGTCGAGCCGGGCGAGGTCGCGCCGCGGGACGGCGGAGAAGGCGACGAGGTCGATTTCGCCCGCCTCCAGCGCCGCCGCCTTCGCGGCCGCATCCGGCAGAACGCGGTAGACGATCTCGTCGAGGAAGGGCTTGCCGTCGTCCCAGTAGCGCGCGTTGCGGGCGAGGCGGGTGAACTCGCCCGGCCGCGACAGGTCCCAGGCGAACGGCCCGGTGCCAATGGGGGCGAGGTTGAGCGGGTTCGCCATGATGTCCGTCCCTTCGTAGAGGTGGCGGGGGAGGACGGCGGTCAGCGCCGGCATCGCGTTCTCGATGAGCTGCGCCGGGGTCGGCGCGGAGAAGCGCAGGACGGCCGTCGCCGCATCCGGGTCGTCGACGCCCGTGAGGTTGCCGAACACGGCCTGGCCGAGATTGCCGAGCGGCTTCCAGACCTCGAGGGCCGAGAAGGCGACGTCGGCCGAGGTGAACGGCGCGCCGTCGTGGAAGACGACGCCCTCGCGCAGCCGCAACGTAAAGGAGAGGCCGTCGGCGCTCCCCTCCCACGCAGTGGCGAGGAGCGGGCGGAGGCCGTTGCCCGCCGCCATCTCCGCGAGCGGCTCGACGACCTTGGAGGCGACGTAGAAGACGCCGTTGGAGGCGACGATCGCGGGGTTGAGGTTGCGCGGCTCGGTGTCGGCGGCGACCACCAGCGTGCCGCCGCGCTCCGGCGCCTGTGCCCGGACGCGGCCGCCGAGTGGCAGGAGCGCGCCCGCCGCAGCGCCGGCCAGCACTCCGCGCCGGGTGATCGACCGTCCCATCGCACGCCTCCGTCCTCGACCCGCTTGGGGCGGCCGCCCTCTCCCGCTTCGGGGCGGCGCAACTCCTCCGCCGCCGGCCCCGGGGCGTCAACCCCCGGCGCCTCCCGAGGAATATCCCTTGCAATCCGCCTCGTTGTGGGCTGGAAACGCCGGCGCCGCACGCCGCGGCGCGTGTGTGTGTGTCGGAGACCGGTCTCGTCGATGGGGCGTGAGAAAGCGAGGCGCGTCCTCCTCCTGCAGGGTCCTCCGACGGGGTTCTTCACGGTGCTCGCCCGGACGTTCGAGGCGCATGGCATACCCGTGCGCCGCGTCCTCCTGCACGGGGGCGATGCGTTGCGCGCCGGCGGCATCCCGTTCCGCGGGCGGTTCTCGGAGTTCGGGCCGTTCCTCGACAAGCTGATGGCGGCGGAGGCGATCACCGACGTCATCTATTTCGCCGACCGCGTCCCCTACCACCGGGTCGCCGAACGCGTCGCGACTCGGCGCGGGGTCACGCCCTACGTGGTCGAGAACGGCTACATCCGCCCGGACTGGATCACGCTGGAGCCGGGCGGCATGGGCGCCTACTCGCGCTTTCCCAGCGACCGGGCGACGATCCTCAGGATCGCCGACGGTGCGCCGCCGATCGACGACGTGATCCGCTACCGCCACACCTTCACGGCCGAGGCGTACCACGACGTCTCGCACACGCTGACGCGCCTCGCCTTCAGCCCACGCTTTCCGCACTACGAGCGCGACCGGCCGAACCATCCCATCAAGGAATACGTCTCGTGGCTGCCGCAGCTCGTCCGCCGCCAGAGGGCACGCTGGCGGGCTGACCGGCAGCTGGAGCGGGTGATCGCGGAGAACTCGCCGTTCTTCGTGTTCCCGATGCAGCTGCAGGAAGACTACCAGATCCGCCACAACTCGCGTTATGCGAACCTCGCGGACCTGATCGAGGAGGTGTTCAGCTCCTTCGCGCACTTCGCACCGAAGGGGACGTCGCTCCTCGTCAAGCTCCACCCGCTCGACAACGGGCTCGAGAACTGGCCGCGCGTGCTCAAGGACGCCAAGCGGCGCTACGGTCTCACCGGCCGGATTCGCTTCATGGGCGCGGGGCCGCTCGTCGAGATGCTGCACGCCTCGTGCGGTGCCGTCGTCGTCAACTCCACCGTGGGGCTGGTCGCGATCCGCAACGGGGTGCCGGTGAAGGCGCTCGGCGCTGCCGTGTACGACGGGCCCGGGCTGACCGACCAGGCGCCGCTCGACCGCTTCTGGCGGCAGCCGACGAAGCCCGATCCGGCCTTCACGGAAGCCTTCATACGCGCCCTCGCCCGGGCGACCCAGGTGAAGGGCAGCTTCTACGACGCCGCCGGCATGGCGGCGGGTGCCGAGGCGATCGTCGCCCGTGTCGCGGCCGGCATCGGCGAGAGCGACTGGTTCGTGACGCCGCCGCCGCGGCTCGCGCGGGCGCTCCGCTCCGGCATCCCACGCGAGCCGGCGATCGCGACGTCAGGCGGGCGGACCGAGCGGGTCGATCAGTGGACGGAACTCTGGTAATTCACACGCCGTTTATGAAGTAGCGGCGCTGGACCCGTCGATCGAGGGCGGTTCCATGCGGCTTCTCCTCCTCCTGTGCGCCACGTGCGCCGTGCTCGCGGGGTGCGCGGCGGAGCGCCGGCCGGGGGGCCCGCAAGCGTACGCTGCGTTGGGAACCCGCGTCGCGCTGGAGAGCGCGGACGGGCAGATGTTTCTGCAGAGCGCCCACACCGGATTTCTCGAGGCTGCGCCGGGCACCGTCGAGGCAACGCCGCCGCCCGTGGCGCGCGCTGCCGCCGGCGGCGGTCGCGAGAGGGCGGAGCCAGGCGATCGCGGCGTCGCCATGGCAGCGCACAGGCGGCCTGTCCCGCCGCCCTCCCCGCCGGGGCGGGCGGACCGTCCGAGCCTCACCATCCGCCCGCTGGCGCCGCCGCCGCCCATACCCGTCCCCGCCGGCGAGGCGACGACGCTCGGCGAGGCCTTGTCGGCGGCCTACGAGACGAACCCCAACATCAATAAGGCGCGCGCCAACGTTCGCGCTGCGGACGAGGGGATCGCGGTCGCGAAATCCGGCAACCGGCCGACCGTGACGGCGGCCGTCTCCACCGGCGTCAACTACCAGCGCGACGTCAACGTGCCGCTCGCCCTCGAGGGCAGCGGCAACTTCTCGAGCACGGAGACACCGACGGCCCTGTCGGTCGACCTGACGCAGCCGCTGTTCCAGGGCTTCCAGGTCCGCAACCGGACCCGACAGGCCGAATCGGTGGTGCTCGCCGAGCGGGCGCAGCTAGACGCAACGGAGCAGAACGTCCTCTTCAACACCGCGCTCGCCTTTCTCGACGTCCGCCGCTTCCGCGCCGGCGTGCGTCTCCGGGAACAGGAGGTCACGTTCCTGGGACAGCAGGTGGAGGCCGCCCGGGCGCGCCTGCGGTTCGGCGAGGGGACGCAAACCGACATCGACCAGGCCGAGACGCGGCTCGCCGAAAGCGAGGCGCTCCTCGCCGACGAGCGGGCCGCGGCCGACGCGGCGGATGCGCGCTTCATCGAGCTGACGGGCCTTGCCCCCGCCGACCTCGGGCGGGAGTTCAACGTTGTTCCGCTGCTGCCGCGGACGCTGGCGGAAGCGATCACGCTCGCCCAACAGGCGAACCCCGCGATCGGCGCTGCGATCCACCAGGCCGACGCTTCGACGTTCGAGGTCAAGGCGCTGGAGGGGCAGGCGCTACCGCAGGTGAGCCTCACCGGGCGGCTCAGGACGGACATCGACGTCGACGAGCGCGACCGTGTCGAGGCGGCGGAGGTCCGGCTCAACGTCGAGGTGCCGATCTACCAGGGCGGACGGGTGTCGGCGCAGGTGCGGCAGGCGAAGGAGGAACTCGGCGGCGCGAGGATCGGGGTCGACGTCGCCCGCGACGAGGTGCGCGCCGACGTCGCGACCGCGTGGACCGACTACCGGGGCGCGATCGCCGCGATCGAGGCGGCGGACCAGTCGATCGCCGCCGCACGCCGCGCGCTGGAGGGCGTGCTCGAGGAGCTGCGCGTCGGCCAGCGCACGACGCTCGACGTCCTCGATGCGCAGCGCGATCTCATCCGCGCCCAGCTGACGCGGCTCGCCTCGCTCCGCGAGCGCGATGCGTCCGCCTTCGCGATCCTGCGCGGCATCGGCGCGCTGACGCCGGACATCCTGAACCTCCCGGTCGTGCCGTACGTGCCGGAGGAACACTACGTGGCGGTCAACGATCGCTGGGCGGGGATGCGCACGCCGGACGGGAGCTGAGGCAACAAAAAGGGCGCCGGTTGCCCGACGCCCGAGTTTGGAGGAAGCGCGCCCCTCAGAAATGCACGGCTTCCGACAAGGTTCCTAGCACTGGGCCAACGTCGGCGACCCGGTCAATAGCCGATCAGCGCAGCGGCTGGAGGATCGACACGTAGTTGGCGACGGCCGCGCCGCCCATGTTGAAGATGCCGCCGAGCTCGGCCTTCGGGAGCTGCATCTCCCCCGCCTCGCCGGCGAGCTGCATGGCGCTGATGACGTGCATGGAAACGCCCGTCGCGCCGATCGGGTGTCCCTTCGCCTTGAGGCCGCCGGAGACGTTGACCGGCAGCTTGCCGTCCGGCTCCGTCCAGCCCTCCTCGATGGCGCGGGCGCCCTCCCCTTCCGGCGTGAGCCCCATCGCCTCGTATTCGATCAGCTCGGCGATGGTGAAGCAGTCGTGCGTCTCGACGAAGGAGAGGTCGTTGAGGCTCACCCCGGCATTCGCCATCGCGCGCCGCCACGCCTCGCCGCAGCCCTCGAAGCGGACGATGTCGCGCTTCGACATCGGCAGGAAATCCTGCACGTGTGCCGTGCCCCGGAAGGCGACCGCCTTCTTCATGCGCATCGCCGTGCCGAGGTCCGTCATCACCACCGCCGCCGCGCCATCCGACACGAGCGAGCAGTCGGTGCGCTTGAGCGGTCCGGCGACGATCGGGTTCTTGTCGCTCTCCGTCCGGCAGAACTCGTAGCCGAGGTCCTTGCGCATCTGCGCGTAAGGGTTCTTGACGCCGTTCCGGTGGTTCTTGGCGGCGATGCGGGCGAGCGCGTCGGTCTTGTCGCCGTAACGCTGGAAGTAGGATGCGGCGATCTTGCCGAAGACGCCGGCGAATCCTGCCGGGATGTCGCCCTCTTCCTTGAGGTAGGAGGCGCGCAGGAGGTTCTCGCCGACCTGCGGTCCCGGCGTCGTCGTCATCTGCTCGACGCCGACGACGAGCACGAAGCGAGCGTTGCCGGCCTTGATGGACTTGATCCCCTGGTGGATCGCGCCGGAGCCGGTCGCGCAGGCGTTCTCGACGCGCGTCGCCGGGGTGTAGCGGAGGCGGTCGTCCGCCTGCAGCACCAGGGAGGCGGTGAAATCCTGCGGCGAGAAACCCGCGTTCATGTGGCCGAGGACGATCTCGTCCACATCTTCCGGGCCGATGCCGGCGTCCGCCATCGCGTCCGTCGCGACGCGGACGATCAGCGACTCGACGCTCTCGCCCGAAAGCTTTCCGAAGGGCGTATGCGCCCAACCCACCATTGCTGCCGTCATTGTGCCCCTCCTTCTTTCTCCCCTCTAGATAGGCGATGGAAAGCGGGCGCGTCACGCCTTCGTGTCCGATCAAGAGGAGGTCCCGATGGGCCGCATCGCCCTCTCCGCCGTCGTTCCGCTCCTCCTCGGCATCACGCCGGCCGCAGCGGCCGAGGCCGACGTGCCCGCCATCGTCCAGACGCTCGCCGACGAGAGGGCGCTGATCCGCCTCGCCGACGGGCTGGACATTGCCGTCGACGCCAAGGACTGGACGGCCGCCCGGGCCGCCTTCGCCGACGACATTGCCTTCGCGTTCGGCGCGCCGGATGCGCCGCTCACCGCGATGCGGGCGGACGACCTCGTCGCGCTCTGGCGGCAGAACCTTCACCCGGCGAAGACGAGCTTCCACCTGCGCGGCAACCACATGGTCACCGTCGACGGGGACACGGCGACGATGCGCTCGCACGGCTATGCCTGGAACCGCCTGCCGGGGCTCGAAGGCGGCGACCTCTGGGAGGTGTGGGGCGTCTACACGTACGCGTTCGCGCGGCAGGACGGGGAATGGCGGATCACCGCGTTCCGCTTCACGCCGCTCCACGACCGCGGCAACGCCGCCGTCCCGGCCGCGCCGGCGCCGCAGTAGCTCAGTCGCCGCCGCGGTTGGAGCGGCTGGCCGAGTAGGAGTTCCAGGTCTCCACCGGTGCGGCGGCGGAGGTGCCGCCGCTGCCCGCGGTCGACTGGCAGCCCGCGACGGCGGCCGCGATGAAGAGCGCGGCAACGAGGGGCGGAATTGGATTGTTGTGCGTCATGGTCGCCTCGAACAGTCGTGGCGACCTCCGTTTACGCCGCCGGGGCAGGCCGATGAAGCGCGGGAGAGGACACGTTTCCGTCAGCGACCGGGCTCGATCCGGGCGGATCGGCTCCTTCACCGCCTGTCATCGGTTCGGACGACCTCGCCGAGGGGGAGGCGGCCGCCATCGGCATAGATGGTCTGGCCGGTGACGTAACTCGCCTCGTCGGAGGCGAGAAAGGCGACGACATTGGCGATCTCCTCCGGCGCGGCGACACGGCCGAGCGGGGTGCGGCTCAGGAGGGTGCGCCGCGCCTGGGGATCGCGCTCGGTGGGGGTGAGCATGTCGGTTGCGACAGAGCCCGGCCCGACGGCGTTGACGCGGATCCCGTACGGCGCGAGCGCCAGCGCCGCGACGCGGGTGAGTTGCGCGAGCCCTGCCTTGGAGATGGAGTAGGGCACCTCGCGCGGGACGGCGAAGACGGCATTGACCGAACTCATGTTCACGACGGAGCCCGCCGGGCCGCCGTTCTTCACCCGCTCGACCCAGAGGCGCGCGACGCTCTGCGTCAGGAGGAAGGCGCCCTTGAGGTTCACCCGCATCACGCGGTCGAAGTCGTCCTCCTTGAGGTCGAGGAACTCACCGCCGCCAGTGATGCCGGCGTTGTTGACGAGGATATCGACGCCGCCGAACGCGCTGGTGGTCGCCGCGACGAGGTTGCGCACGTCGAGCTTCTCGGCGACGTCGCACTCTGTGAAGCGGGCGTGGTCGTCGCCGCCGAGGAGGGCCGCGAGGCGCGGGCCAGCCGTGTCGTCGATGTCGGCGATCATGACGCGGCAGTCCTCGCCGACGAGCCGCTCGACGATGGCCCGGCCGATACCCTTGGCGCCGCCGGTGACGATCGCGACCTTCCCGGCGAGGCCCTTCACGCCGCCGCGCCGCGGCCGGCCACAGCCGCCTCGATCTCGGCGAGGGCTGACGGATCCTCGATGGTAGCAGGCACGGCGTAGGTCTCCCCGTCGGCGATCTTCTTGATCGTCGCGCGGAGCGTCTTCCCCGACCGCGTCTTTGGCAAGCGCGGCACCGGGATGACGTGCTTGAAGGCGGCGACGGGCCCGACCTCCTGCCGCACCTTTGCAACAAGCGCCGCCTCGAGCCCCTCCGTCGTGTGCCCCGGCCGGATCACCACGAAGCCGACCGGCACCTGCCCCTTGATCGGATCTTCGACGCCGATGACCGCGCACTCCACCACCGACGGGTGCGAGGTGAGGACGTCCTCCATCACCCCCGTCGACAGCCGGTGGCCGGCCACGTTGATGACGTCGTCCGTGCGCGCCATGATGAAGACGTAGCCGTCGTCGTCGATCATCCCGGCGTCCGAGGTGTTGTAGTAGCCGGGGAAGCGGTCGAGGTAGGCGGAGCGGAAGCGCGCGTCGTCGCCCCAGAGAGTCGGCAGCGAGGACGGCGGCAGCGGCAGGCGGACGGCGACGTTGCCGAGGGCGCCCGGCTTTGCGGGGTGGCCGTCATCGTCCAGGACCACGATGTCCCACCCCGGCATCGGCCTCGTCGGCGAGCCGTGCTTGATGGGGAGCGGCTCGAGCCCCATCGGGTTGGCGCAGATCGGCCAGCCCGTCTCCGTCTGCCACCAGTGGTCCACGACGGGCACGCCGAGCGCGCGCTCCGCCCACGCGATGGAGGCGGGGTCCGCCCGCTCGCCCGCGAGGAAGAGGGTGCGGAAGCCGGAGAGGTCGTAGTCCGCGGGCCGTGTGCCCTCGGGATCCTCCTTCTTCACCGCGCGGATCGCCGTCGGCGCCGTAAACAGTGCCGCGACGCCGTGGTCCTCGATGACCCGCCAGTAGGCGCCGGCGTCGGGCGTGCCGACGGGTTTGCCCTCGTAGACCACCGTGGTCGCGCCGACGAGGAGCGGGGCGTAGACGATATAGGAATGGCCGACGACCCAGCCGACGTCCGACGCCGCCCAGAACACCTCGCCGGGGCTGATGCCGTAGATGTTCGGCATCGACCAGGCGAGCGCGACCATGTGGCCGGCATTGTCGCGCACGACACCCTTGGGCTTCCCAGTCGTGCCGGAGGTGTAGAGGATATAGAGCGGATCGGTGCCGAGGAGCGGCTCGCAGGGGACCGTCCGCCCCTCGGCGAGAGCGGCGGCGTAGAGGGGGCCGATGTCGACGTCGCCGCCGGCAATCGTCGCTTCGCATTGCGGCCGCTGCAGCCAGAGCGTGGGCGGGGCGTTGCGGGCGAGCCCGCGCGCGGCCGTCACCAGCGGCTCGTAGGGGACGAAGCGAGTGGGCTCGACGCCGCAGGAGGCGGCGATCACCACCACCGGCTCCGCGTCATCGAGACGCGCTGCGAGTTCCTTTGCCGCGAAGCCGCCGAACACCACCGAATGCACCGCGCCGATGCGGGCGCAGGCAAGCATCGCGACCAGCGTGTCGGGGATCATTGGCATGTAGATGATCGCCCGGTCGCCCTTGCGCAGGCCCTGGTCCTTCAGGACGGCCGCAAACGCGTTCACGCGGGCGAGGAGCTCGGCATAGGTCCACCGCGTGATGGTCCCGGTCAGCGGCGAATCGTGGATGACGGCGAGCTGTTCGCCTCGCGTTGCCGCGTGGCGGTCGACGGCGTTGTGGCACGTATTGCACACCGCGTCCGGGAACCATCGCCCGTAGACGCCTGCATTCGGGTCGAAGATGGTGTGCGGCGCCTCGAACCAGTCGATGGCACCGGCCGCCTCACGCCAGAACGCATCCGGGTCCGACCGCCACCGCTCGATGGTCGCGGCGTACTCGCCAGCCATAAACGCCTCCCGTCACGTCCGTGTTCGGCACGGATTGGCGGGATGGCGCCTGGCGGGCGCCCCGGTCCCGCAGCCGTGGACAGTGCCACGGGCCGCGGGGGTGCGCAAACAAGGCTAAGGTTATGACTTGATGCGGACGATCTCGTCCTTCAGACGCAGCTTTTCCCGCTTCAGGGCGACGGCGGTGAGGGAATCCGCGCTCGGGTGAGTGGTGATAGTCTGAAGCTCGGCCTCGATCGCGGCGTGACGCCGCTCCAGCGCTGCCTTCCGGGCTTCCGTCGACATCAGCTCCTCCGTGGTGGGTTAGCCACCTAAGAGGGTAGCACATCTAAGGCCGACTTCTACACCCTTCAGTTGAAAAGCTGTCAGGACGAGACCGCTCTTGCCGATGGTTCGAGGATGCGTCCGCGCTCCGTCACGAACACGACGGCGAGCGACAGGACCGAAAACACGAGGTAGGCGAAGATCACCGGGCGGATCGTGCCGTCGTAGAGCTGGCCGGCGATCCCGCCGAGGATCGCGCCGAACCCGGTCATCACAAACCCGATGAACGACGAGCCGGTGCCGGCGATCCGCCCCAGCGGCTCCATCGCGATGGCATTGAAGTTGGGCAGGATGAGGCCGACCAGGAAGAAGATGAGGATGAAGAAACCGAGGAGCGCCGGCATCGGGACGACCGGGACGGCGAGCACGACGAGCGAGGCGACCACGGTCAGCGCCACGAAGACGACGAGCGCGCCGTGCGACAGCCGCCGCATCCCGACCACCTGGACGAGGCGGGCGTTCACCACCGAGGACACCACCATCGCCCCGGCGCAGCAGGCGAACACCGCCGGAAACCAGTCGGTGATGCCGTAGATGTCGGAGAACACCTGCTGCGAGGTGGCGATGAAGGTGAGGAGGCAGCCGAAGAAGAAGCCGAGAGAGAGCATGTAGCCCATCGCCTGGCTGCTCCGCACGATGGTGGAGAGCGCGTGGCCGATCGAGACGGCGGGCTTCGCGTCGGGCCCGGTCCGCGGGTTGGTCTCCGGCAGGCGGAGGATGACCCAGATCGCGACGCCGACGGCGAAGAGCGCGAGGAACGCGAAGATCGGGTGCCAACCGCCGGCGAAGGCGATGAGGCTCCCCATGGCGGGGGCGAGCATCGGGATCATGATGAAGACGGTCATCACGAAGCTCATCACCTGGCTCATCGCTCGGCCGACGAAGCGGTCGCGCACGACGGCGATGGCGACGACCCGCGGCCCGGCGGCGCCGATGCCCTGGATCGCCCGGCCGAGGAGGAGGATCGCGTAGCTGTCCGCGACGAGCGCGAGGAGGGAGCCCGCGGTATAGATCGCAAGGCCGATGATGAGGACGGGCTTCCTCCCCATCCGGTCCGACATCGGCCCGGCGAAGATGTGCCCGGCCGCGAACGCCGCGAGGTAGACCGTCACCATGAACTGCTGGTGGTTCGGGTCGGCGAGCGCGTAGTCCGCCGCGATCTGCGGCAGCACGGCGAGCATGATGTCGACCGACAGCGCGGTGATCGCCATGAGGAAGGCCATGATCGCCACGAACTCGGCCATGGACATGCCGAGCGAGCGCCGCACCTCGTCGTTCATTGGATCGTGCCTTTCAGAGCGTCAGCTTATTGGATGTGGCGGCGGGCGGCGCGGCGGCGAGCCCTTCTGGTGCATGGCCGCCCCTCGCCTCACGTGCGGCCCGTGCCGCGGCGGCCAACGAGGCCCACCCCGAGCGGGATGAGGATGGAGAGGGTGATCATCCGCGCCGCATGAAGGATGGCGACGAGGGCGACATCATAGCCGAGAAGGAAGGAGAGCGCGATCATCGCGTCGAGCCCGCCGGGGGCGTAGGCGAGGAACATTTCGCCGACCGGCTCGTCGAGCACGTGGGCGAAGAGGATAGACGCGGCGAGGGCGACGGCGAAGGCGGCGACGAACGAGGCGAGGCTCGCGGCCAGCATTCGCGCCAGCCCCTCGCGCGAGATGCCGTGGAGCCGGCCCGCGATGGTGGCGCCGAGGACGACGAGCGCCGCTGCGGTGAGCCAGGCCGGAACGTCGAGCCGCACCAGCCCGAACGCCGACAGGACGGTGCCGACGACAAGCGGCCCGAGGAATGACCCGGCGGGCACCTTGAGGCGGGTCGCAACGAAGGCGGCGGAGAGGGCAATCGCGAGGGTGATGACGATGTCGACCGGCCCTGCCCCTTCCGGGACGGCGGAGCGAACCCCGCTGCCGCCGCCGCCGAAGGCGAAGGGGATGAAGACGACGAGGATGAAGAGCCGCATCACCTGCGCGGTGACGACCTGCTCCATCCGCGCGCCGGTCGCGAGCGAGACCGCCATCACCACGGTGAAGTTGCCGGGAATCGAGCCGCACAGCGCGGTCAGCGGGTCCCATCCGCCGAAGCGTCGCAGGACGAGGTAGCTCGCCGCCGTGGCGCCGGCGATGACGACGAGGAGGCCGGCGAGAGCGAGCGGCAGCTCCACCATGGTGGCGAGCGCCTCCGGCGTGATCGCCGTCGACATGAGGATGCCGAGGACCGCGAAGCAGGTGAAGCGGAGCGGCTCGGGGACGCTGGTCCTGACGCCGAGGAGGACGGCGACCATCACCGCGGCGGCGCTGCCGGTGAGGAAGGCGGCAGGCAGGGAAAGCGCGGCAAAGAGGAGCCCGCCCGCCGCGGCAAGCGCGAGCGTCAGGAAAACGGTGCCGAGGCGTTTCATCCCTTTGTCCGTACGACCGCCCCGGCAGGCGATCAACGCGATCCGGCCGGCAAGCCCCGCGCCCGGCGCAGGGCCGCCATGCTCAGCGAGGCAGCGTCGTGGTGCCCATCAGGTCGATGTCGATGGAGCGCGCCGCCTGCCGACCCTCGCGGATGGCCCAGACGACGAGGCTCTGGCCGCGCCGGACGTCGCCCGCGGCGTAGACCTTCGGGACGCTCGTCCGGTAGTCGTCGGTGTTGGCGGCGATGTTGGTCCGCCGGTCCTGCTCGAACGGGAAGGCCTGCATGTAGGTGTCAAGGAGCGGCCCGGAGAAGCCGATCGCAATCAGGATGAGGTCGGCCCGGATGTCGAACTCGGTCCCCTCGATGGGCTTGCGGGCGGCGTCGACACGGGCGCAGCGGACGTGCGTCGCGCGACCCTTCTTGCCGATGATCTCCAGCGTCGCGGCGGCGAACTCGCGGTCGGCCCCCTCGGCCTGCGACGACGACGTGCGGAACTTCGTGGGCCAGTAGGGCCAGACGACATCCTTGTTCTCGCGCACCGGCGGCATGGGGCGGATGTCGAGCTGCGTCACCGACAGCGCGCCCTGACGGATCGACGTGCCGATGCAGTCGGACGCCGTGTCGCCGCCGCCGATGACGACGACGTGCTTGCCCGACGCCACAATGGGTGTTTCGGCGAACGGCTCACGGGCGACGCGGCGGTTCTGTTGCAGCAGGAACGGCATCGCGTAGTGGACACCCTGGAGCTCAACGCCGGGGAGGCCCGGATCGCGCGGCCGCTCGGCACCGGTCGACAGCAGCACAGCGTTGTGGCTGTCGACGATCTCCTTCAGCCGCTCGGCGCCGATGTCCTGCCGGTAATGGAAGGTGACGCCCTCCGCCTCCATCTGCGCGACGCGGCGCAGGACGTGGTGCTTCTCCATCTTGAAGTCGGGGATGCCGTAGGTCAGGAGGCCGCCCGCGCGGGCGTATCGCTCGAAGACGTGCACCTCGTGACCGACGCGGGCGAGCTGCTGCGCGGCCGCCATCCCGGCCGAGCCGGCGCCGATCACGGCGACCTTCTTCCCCGTGAGGCGCGCGGGCGGTTGTGGAACGATCCAACCCGCGGCCCACGCCTTGTCGGCGATCGCCTGCTCGATCGCCTTGATCGCGACCGGGGTGTTCTCGATGTTGAGGGTGCACGCCTCCTCGCACGGCGCGGGGCAGATGCGGCCGGTGAACTCCGGGAAGTTGTTGGTGGAATGGAGGTTCCGGGACGCCTCCTCCCAGTCCGCATTGTAGACGAGGTCGTTCCAGTCCGGGATCTGGTTGTCGACCGGGCAGCCCGCCTCCGACTGGCAGAACGGGATGCCGCAATCCATGCAGCGGGCAGCCTGACGCTCCACCTCGGGCTCGGAGAGCGGCAGGGTGAACTCTTTGAAATGCCGGATGCGGTCGCCCGCCGGCTGATACTTGAGTTCCTGCCGATCGATCTCGAGAAAGCCCGTGACCTTGCCCATCCTGACCCCGTTTCGCGGGCGTACCGCCCCGACCGGGCTGTCTGCAATGGGCGGGCGCGTCCGTCAATGTGTTTGGGACGCGACTTCGCGTCGTGCGACGGACGCCCAGAGGGGCGGTCAGAAATAGCCGTTGCGCTTCTGCTTCTCGAGCGAGCCCTCGTCGCTGACCCGGCCGCGCCGCTCGGAGGTGCCGCTCGAGACGGTCTCGACGAGGATGTCGAAGGCGTCGGTGGCAGGCGACTCGATCGCGCCGGTCACCGGCCAGCAGCCAAGGGTGCGGAAGCGGACGACCTTCAGCTGCGGCGCCTCGCCGGGGAGGAAGCGCATCGTGACTGGGTCGTCGACCACGAGGAGTGTCCCGTCCCGCTCCACCACCGGGCGCGGGGCGGCGTAATAGAGGGGGGCGAGCTCGATCCCGCGGGCCATTATGTAGGTCCAGAGGTCGATCTCGGTCCAGTTCGACAGGGGGTAGGCGCGGATCGTCTGGCCCTTGTTGAGCCGCCAGTTGTAGGCCGACCAGAGCTCCGGCCGCTGGCGGCGCGGCTCCCAGGTGTGGTTCGCCTCGCGGACGGAGACGATCCGCTCCTTGGCGCGGGAGGCCTCCTCGTCGCGACGGGCGCCGCCGAAGATCACGTCGTAGCCGCCCTCGTCGAGCGCCATCTTGAGCGCGTCGGTCCGCATCAGCGTCGTGTAGCGGTTGTCGTGGTCGAACGGGTTGATGCCCATGGCCCGCCCCTCCTCGTTGGCGCGGACGACGAGGCGGAAGCCGTTCGCCTCGGCGAAGCGGTCGCGGAAGGCGAGGACGTCGCGGAACTCCCACGTGGAGTCCACGTGGAGAAGCGGCAGCGGCGGGCGTGACGGGTAGAAGGCGCGCATCGCGAGGTGGGCGAGGACGGTCGAGTCCTTGCCGCCCGAGAAGAGGATGACGGGGTTCTTCGCCTCCGCCACCCCCTCGCGGAGGATCGCGATCGATTCGGCCTCGAGCCGGGCGAGGTGTTCAGGGAGGGACACGGTCAGGCCGCCTTCTTCATGAGGGGAGTGACGGCGGTCCACTCGAGGCCGCCACGGTACCGGGCCGCGATACCGCCCTCGCCGAGGGCGAAGAGGTGCAGCCAGCCGTTGTCGAGGAGGTGGCGGACGCCCTCGTGCCGGGCGATCACCGCGTTCATCGCCTCCACCGGCGCCTCGATGACGACCGAGAGCCGCATCGGCTCGTGCACGAAGCGGGCGCCGTCATGCACCGACTGGAGCGGCAGGCCGACGCGGAGGTCACCCCCGTTCCCCTCGAGGACGCCGATGGTGCCGACGACGTTGTGCAGCGTCTTGTCGCCGGAGCCGAAGGCGGCGTTGTCGACGGTGGAGCCGTAGTACTGGAGGCTGATCCAGCTCGCGACCACCATCGGCGCGGTCATGATGAGCTCCAGCGTGCGGTAGCCCTCGTCGGCCGTGTGGTCGTAGCTGTGCAGGAAGGCGCGGCCCTCGAGGTCGATGCCGGCCGTCCGCCCCCGAGGCGCCGCGACGAACGCCGCGCAGCCGGCGAGGCCCCACTCCGGCCGGACCTCGGACCAGTCGTTGGCGCGCGCCTTCACCGCCGCCTCGCCGGTGGCGCCGAGGAGCCGCGCCCGCTCGCCGCGCGCCTTGCGGCCGGCCTCGGCCAGCCACCGCCTGAGCGCCTCGACGTCGGCCCTGTGGGTCGCCGGCACGGTGCCGTAGAGCGTCACCTCGTCCGTGGTCGTGTCGTGCAGGCCGGCGAGGAAGAGGGTGTCGGCCGGGACGTCGATGCCCTTCGCCGGCAGCGCGGCGCGGACGGCGGGGTCGTTCAGGATCGCGGCCGCGACGCGGGCGTTCGCCTCGCCGGTGTGGCCGCCGCAGGCGCCGCAGTCGAGCGCGGTCGCGTGGGGGTTGTTGACCGTGGTCGACCCGTGCCCGGCGAGGAGGACGACGCGCGCGAAGTCCGTCGTCAGCGACATCGCCTTCAGCACCGCGGCGGCGATTTCGATGCGCGCCGCGGGCTCGATGCCGGTCGCGAGGTCGCCCATCGTGCCCGGCGCGATCGAGGGCTCGACGGGGGCCGCGAGACCGGCCGCCTTCGGATGCGCGACCGGGCGCGAGAGGTGCAGCGCGTCGGCGGCGAGCTTGGGGAGACAGAGGAGTCCGGTCGCCTCGACGAAGGCGAAGGAGGAGACGGCGGCCGTCTTGAACGACGACCACGCCTTCGCGACGGTGCGCGCGAGCCGCCGCTCCTCAGCCGCGTCGGCGGTGGCGTTCGCGTCACCCGCGGTCTCCTGAACCGTGAACTTCGGCGTGAGGAGCACCGGGCAGTGCGCGCCGCCATGCGTGTGGCCGAGCGGGATGACGTCGAGCGGGATGCCGAAGAAGCCGGCGAAGCCGATCGTCTCCACCTCGCGCGCCGTGCTCTCCAGCGCCCGCCGGAACACCTCGGAGCGGACGTCGATGCAGAACGCCGCCTGGACGGCCTTGCGGACGGGAACCACCGGCGCGGCGGCGGCGAAGCGGGCGACGAGGCTCCGCTGCCACGCGTTCTCGTAGGCCGCCTGCAGGGCGAGGTCCTCCGGCGCGACGATCCGCTCGACGACTGCCCGCGTCCTCGCCTTCGCCCATGCGGCTGCGACGGCAGGCGCGTCCTCGAAGGCCGCGAGAAGCGCGGCGTCCCAGGCGAGGCGGACGGCGAGGAGGTCCTTCAGCGTGCCGTCCGTGCCGCCGTGGAGTTCGGCCTGCCAGAGCCGGTAGCGGGCGACCGCCGCCCAGCCGCCGACGGCCGTGAGGAGCCGGTGGAAATAGGCCGTCAGCGCCGCCTCCGGCACGCCGAGCCGGGTGACGCACGCGGCGATCGCCTCGTCGGCCGTGTCGGGCAGCGCGCCGAAAAAGGCGCGGACGGTGGCGAGGCCGAGCGCGCCCGGCGTCCGGTCATGCACGGCATAGGTCCGCCAGGCGCGGAACGGCGCGTGGAGCGTGCAGGGCGCCTGCCACAGCGCCTGGCCCTCGTCGAAGTAGGCGCCGGCCCAGGCGGAGATCCGGTCGAGCGCGACGGCGGGCCAGTCGGTGCCGGTCACGGCCGCCGCGGCGTCCGCGACGGTGCCGACGGGGGCCGGCCGGGCGCCCTCCCCGGCTGCGGCGAGCGCCTTGAGGCCGGCGACGGTGATGGCGGACCCCGCCTCCACGAGCGCGTCGGCAAGGTCGGCGTCAGTGATCCGACCTGCCGCGATCGCCTCGGCGTAGAAGGCGCGCGGCATCGTCATCCGCGCGCCGACGCCGGCCATCACCCCCGCCGCCTCCTCGAACGACCGGTCGGCGAGGCCGAGGAAGGGGTTCACGGCGACGAAGTGCTTGAGCGGCCACACCGGCGCGATCCGCCGGATCGCCTCCTCGGCCGCGGCGGCGACGACGACGGGCCTCGCGGCCCGGACGGTGGCGGGGAAGTCGTGGTTGTGCGCGTTCATCGAGGCCACCATCGGTCAGGCGTTGGAAGGCTGCCGGAACGCGCCGACGAGCCGGTTGAGGAGGGCGTTCAGATAGAGGCCGTTCTGGAGGTGCACGTAGGCGGCCTGCGCCACCCGCGCGCCGGCGAGCCGCGGCGCCACCAGCTGGCCGACCGACACCGCAGCGAACGAGGCGACCGCGAGCGCCATGATGGCGAGGTCGACCGGCCCGGCCGGCGGCGTCGCCGGCACGGCGTCCGCGAGGAGCCAGGCGGCCGCCGCCTGCGCGGTGACGTAGAGGAGCGAGACGCCGAGCGCCGCGCCGGCGACCCTCAGGAAGACGCCCGGCCCGCCGCGGACACCCTGGATGAGGAAGTGCGTCAGGCCGAGCACCATGATGGCGCCGAGGGCGATCACCGCCGGCGACGAGCCGAGCACCAGCGAGGCGCCCGCCGCCACCGCCACGTAGAGGCCGAGAGCGAGGGGCAGGCCGAGGGCGATGTGGAGCGCCGAGACCGGCGGCAGCACCCGCCCCGGCACTGCCCGCGCCACGTCCACCGCGCTGCCCGACGAGAGGAAGGCGTGCGCCTTATAGAGCGAGTGGGCGACGAGGTGGAGGACGGCGAGCGCGAACGAACCGAGCCCGCACTGGAGGAGCATGAAGCCCATCTGCGCGACGGTCGACCATGCGAGCTGGGTCTTCACCGCCGGCTGCGTCAGCATGACGACGGCGCCGAAGAGGGCTGTGAAGCCGCCAACGATCGCGAGCGTGTGGAGCGCGCCGGGCGACAGGAGCATCACGTCGGCGAAGCGCACCACCAGGAAGCCGCCGGCGTTGATGATGCCGGCGTGGAGGAGCGCGGAGACGGGCGTCGGCGTCTCCATCACCTCCGGCAGCCAGCCGTGGAGCGGGAACTGCGCGCTCTTCAGGATCGCCGCGACCGCGATCAGCGCCGCCGCGCCGACGGCGAGGCCCGGCACCTCGCCCGCGGCGCGGGCCGCGGCCGCCGCATCGAGGATCGCGCCGATGTCGGCCGTGCCGAACGCCGCGAAGAGGAGGACGGCGGCGCCGACGAGCGCCGCGTCGCCGATCCGCGCCGCGATGAACTTCTTGCGCGCCGCTACCACCGCGCCCCGCCGCTCGGGCCGGAACACGAGCAGCGTGTGGAGGGCGAGGGATGTCGCGATCCAGGCGAGGACGAGCGTCAGGAGGTTGGCGGCGAGGACGAGCGTGATGACGGCCGCAAGCGTCATGCAGAGCCGCGCCGCGAAGGCCGCCTGCCGGGGGTCGCCGTCGAGGTAGCGGCGCGAGAAGTCGGCGACGACGGTGCCGACGAAGGCGATAAGGAGGAAGAGCGTCACCGACAGTGCGTCGAGCCGGACGCCGAGGCCCCACTCGCCGATGCCGAGCGTCGGGCTCACCGCCGCGCCGCGGGTCGCGACCGCCACGGCCGCCGCGACGGCGAGGGCGAGCGTCAGCCCCGTCGCGAGGCGCGCGGCGAGGAGCGTGCGGCGGGGTCGCGGGTGCGCCTCGCCGGCCGCGACGGCGGAGACGAGAAGGAGGGTGGCGGGCCCCAGAAGGGCGAGGAGGGCGAACGGCATCGGCGAAACCCGCGAGGTGGCTGACCGGCGGGGAGTTAAGGGGCGCCGTCCGTTGCGTAAAATTCATTGTTTGCAACGAACCGTTCTTTTTTGTAGAATAAACGGTCATGGCGGCGCTGAACTACAACCACCTGCGCTACTTCTGGGCCGTCGCGCACGAGGGCAACCTCACCCGCGCCGCGGCCGAGCTCGGGGTGTCGCAATCGGCGCTCTCTGTGCAGATCCAGAAGCTCGAGGCGCAGCTTGGTCACCCGCTTTTCGAGCGGCGCGGGCGCGAGCTGGTGCTGACGGAGGCGGGCTCGATCGCGCTCGACCATGCCGACGCGATCTTCGGCGCCGGCCGCGAGCTCCTCGAGACGCTCAAGGGCGGCGCAAGCCAGCGGCGCGTCCTCAGGGTCGGCGCCATCGCGACGCTGTCGCGCAACTTCCAGCTCGAGTTCCTTCGGCCCCTCCTCGGACGCGACGACGTGGAGGTGGTGCTCGCGTCGGGCGCGCTGGGCGAGCTCCTACAAAGGCTCGAGGCGCACAGGATCGACGTCCTCCTCGCCAATACCGCGCCGCCGAGGGATGCCGCGACGCCGTGGATCGCCCACCCGATTGCCGAGCAGCCAATCAGCCTCATCGGCCGGCCCGGCGCCGCTCCCGGTACGCTCGCCGAGCGGCTCGCCCGCGAGCCGCTTGTGCTGCCGTCCTTCGAGAGCTCGATCCGTCAGGGCTTCGACGCGCTGTGCGACCGGCTCGGCGTCCGCCCCACCGTCGCGGCGGAGGTGGACGACATGGCGATGCTGCGCCTCCTCGTTCGCGAAGGAACTGGCCACGGCGTCGTGCCGCCGATCGTCGTGCGGGACGAGCTCGAGGCCGGCAGCCTCGTCGAGGTCGAGCGGCTGCCGGGGCTCGTCGAGACCTTCGTGGCGATCACAAAGTCGCGCCGCTTTCCGAACCCGCTCCTGCGCGAGCTCCTCGCCCGCGAGCGGGCGGCGGCCTAGAGCGCCCGGAGGGCCCGGTCGAGATCCTCCAGGAGGTCCATCGGGTCCTCGAGGCCGATGTTGAGGCGCACGACGTGCTCGTCCTCCGGCCAGCGGGTGGCGGAGCGGGCCTTGTTCACCGGCGGCATCGTCGCGAGGCTCTCGAAGCCGCCCCACGAGTAGCCGATCCCGAAGAGGGAGAGCGCCTCGACGAAGCGGGCGACGTCCGCCTCGCCGGGGCCCTTGAATGTGATCCCGAACAGCCCCGTCGCGCCGGAGAAGTCGCGCTTCCAGATCGCGTGGCCGGGCGCGTCGGGCAGCGCCGGGTAGAGGACGCGGTGGACGCGCGGGTCGGCGGCCAGCCATTCCGCCACGATGCGCGCGCTCGTCTGGTGCCGCTCCAGCCGGACCTCCAGCGTGCGGATGCCGCGCAGCGTCATGTAGACGTCGTCCGGGGCGACATGCATCCCCCAGTCGTCCCAGCACTGCCGCGTCTTCTCGATCATCTCGCCGTTGCCGGCGACCGTGCCGAGGAGGAGGTCCGAGTGGCCGGCGAAGTATTTGGTCGCCGCCTGGATCGAGAGGTCGACCCCGTGCTCGAGCGGGCGGAAGTAGACCGGCGTCGCCCAGGTGTTGTCCATGAGGACGGCGGCGCCCGCATCCTTGGCGAGACGGGCGAGGAGGGGGATGTCCGGCATCTCGAAGGTGAGCGAGCCCGGCGCCTCGAGGAAGACTGCCGCCGCGCCGTGGCTGAGCTCGGCGTGGTAGGTGTCGATGTCGAGCGGGTCGAAATAGACCGCCTCCACCCCGAAGCGGCGCATGTAGCGGTCGCAGAACTGCCGGGTCGGGCTGTAGATGTTGTCGACCACGAGCACCCGGTCGCCCGCCTTCGTCACGGCGGCGAGCGGGATCGCGCAGGCGGCGAGCCCGGTCGGGGCGAGCACGGTCCGCTCCGCCCCCTCGAGCGCCGAGACGACCTCCTCCAACGCGTCGGTGGTCGGCGTTCCTGAGCGGCCGTAGGTGTAGCGCTGCTTGCGGGTGCGCGTCGCCTCGATGTCCGGGTAGAGGACGGTCGAGGCATGCACGACCGGCGGGTTCACGAAGCCGTGGAACGCCTCCGGGTGGAGGCCGCCGCGGGCGATCGTGGTGGCTCTGCGCCAGCGGCGCGGCGGTGTCTCGGGATTGTCCATCGGCAAGTCTTAGCGCCCGGCGAACGCGCTTCGCCAGTTCAAAATGCCTCGCGAACGACGGTCCTGCGCATGGGTCGTGCGTGGCCCGCGACGTGCATGGAACGGTCGTTCGCTGGCGTTGAACCAAACCCGAAAATTTCTGTCGCAAGCGGCTTGGCGGCAGCGGAGCTTCGCGGCTAAGGTCCGGCAGCTATGCAGAGGGACATACAAATCCGGCTGCAAACGGCACAATCGTTGCATGCGCGGGCCTCCCGTCGATGCGGGATGCAGGCGCGTCGACCAACAGAACCTAACGGAGAGAGCGAAACTGATGCATCCGATCAAACTCGCAGCCCTGTCGGCGGCTGCCGGCCTTGCCGGGCTCACCGCGGCGAATGCGGCGACCCTCGACGACATCAAGGCGCGCGGGGTGCTCAATTGCGGCATCAACACCGGCCTTGTCGGCTTCGCGTTCACCGACGCGCAAGGCAACTGGCAGGGCTTCGACGTCGCGCTCTGCAAGGCGGTTGCCGCTGCAATCTTCGGCGATCCGTCGAAGGTCGAGTACAAGTCGCTCACCGGCGCGACCCGCTTCACCGCCCTGTCGGCGGCCGAGGTCGACCTCCTGTCGCGCAACACCACCTGGACCGCGCAGCGCGACTCCGAGCTGAAGCTCGACTTCCAGGGCGTCAATTACTACGACGGCCAGGGCTTCATCGTACCGAAGTCGCTCGGCGTCTCCTCCGCGCTTGAGCTTGACGGCGCCACCGTGTGCGTCCAGACCGGCACCACCACCGAGCTCAACCTCGCCGACTATTTCCGCGTGAACAACATGGAGTTCACGCCGGTCCCGATCGAGACCGAGGCCGAGGCCCGCGAGCGCTTCCTCGCCGGCACCTGCGACGCCTACACGACGGACGCCTCCGGCCTCGCCGCCGCACGTTCGGCCTACCCGGCCCCCGGCGACTACCTGATCCTGCCGGAAATCATCTCCAAGGAGCCGCTCGGCCCCGTCACGCGCCATGGTGACTCCGAATGGTCCGACATCGTGCGGTGGACGCTGAACGCGCTCATCATCGCCGAGGAGAAGGGGATCACCCAGGAGAATGTCGCCGACATGGCGGCCAGCCCGGGCGACGCCCCCGAGGTGAACCGCCTCCTCGGCACCGAGGGCGCCTACGGCGCGATGCTCGGCCTCCCGGCCGACTGGGCCGTCCAGGCGATCAGCGCGGGCGGAAACTACGGCGAGATCTTCGACGAGTATCTCGGCCCGGACACGCCGATCGGTCTCGAGCGTGGCCTGAACGCCCTCTACACCAACGGCGGCCTCCTCTACTCCCCGCCGTTCCGCTGATCAGAGCCGGGCGCGGCGGCAACGCCGCGCCCCCTCACCCGGAGACGCTTCATGGCAGTCGTCGCGACGCCCGACCCCACTCCGACATTCCGCATCGACATGCTGTGGCGCGACGCGCGCTACCGCGGCGGGTTCATCCAGGCCGTCACGATGATCCTCGTGATGCTGATCGCAGCCTGGCTCGTCTCGAACGTCGTCAACAATCTTGCCGCTCTGGGCAAGGAATTCTCGTTCGGCTTCCTTTTCCAGCCGTCGAACTACGAGATCAACCAGCACCTCATCGACTATTCGAGCCGTGACACGCACGGCCGCGCGGCGATCGTCGGCATCCTCAACACGCTGCTCGTCGCCGGGCTCGGCTGCTTCACCGCGCTCGTGATCGGCGTCGTCGCCGGTGTGCTGCGCCTCTCCAACAACTGGCTCGTCGCGCGGATCATGACGGTCTACGTCGAGATCTTCCGCAACGTGCCGTTGCTCCTGTGGATCCTGCTGACGCTCGCCGTCATCATCAACATCCTGCCGACGCCCAACACCTACCGCGGCGTGGAGGACCTTCCGGCGATCGTGCCGACCAATCGCGGCTTCTACATTCCGCGGCCGATCTTCGAAGACGGCTCGTGGGCGCTTGTCGTGGTGTTCCTCCTGTCGGTGGTCGCCGTCTGGTTCATGCGCGCCGCCGCACGCAAGCGGCAGGAGGCGACCGGCGAGGGCTTCCCCGTGTTCTGGGTGGGTCTTGCGATCCTGATCCTGCCCACCGTCGCGGCCTACTTCCTGTTCGGCCGTCCGGTGTCGCTCGAGTACCCTGCCTTCCAGCGCTTCAACTTCCAGGGCGGCATCAACGTCGGCGAGGCGTTCATCGCGCTGTGGCTCGCCCTCTCGCTTTACACCGGCGCGTTCATCGCCGAGGTGGTGCGCGCGGGCATCATGTCGGTGTCGCGCGGGCAGACGGAGGCGGCCTACGCGCTCGGCCTGTCGCCCGGGCGGACGATGAACCTCGTCATCCTGCCGCAGGCACTGCGCGTGATCATCCCGCCGCTGATCAGCCAGTTCCTCAACCTCGTGAAGAACTCGTCGCTGGCAATCGCGGTCTCCTACGAGGACATCTCCGGCACACTCGGCAAGATCACCATGAACCAGACCGGGCGCGAGATGGAATGCATTCTCCTCCTGATGGCGTTCTACCTGACGGCCTCGCTGACGATCTCGTCGGTGATGAACTGGTACAACGGCCGCGTGAAGCTGGTGGAGCGGTGACATGAGCAGCACGCACGCGGACACCGTCGCCTACGTCGCCGGCACGCAGTACGACCCGGAGCCGGCGCCCTCCTCCGAGGTTGGCGTCGTCCACTGGTTCCGCGCGAACCTCTTCTCCGGGTGGCTGAACACGACGATCACGATCGTCGCGATCCTCCTCCTCGCCTGGATCCTGCCCGGCATCATCGAGTGGGCCTTCATCAAGGCCGTCTGGACGGCGTCCTCGCTGCAGGAGTGCCGGCAGATCATGGCCGAGCGGTTTGGCGAGGGGAACTTCGGCGCCTGCTGGGCGGTCATCTACGACCGCTTCGGCCAGCTCATTTATGGCTTCTATCCGCCGTCCGAGCGCTGGCGGCCGAACCTCGCCGTCGTCCTCCTCGCCGTTGCGCTCGTGCCCGTCCTCTTCCAGACGATGCGGCCGCTCGTCATCGCCATGGGCGCGTTCCTCGCGGCGAAGCTCGGCTACACCGCGCTGATGTTCGTCACCGGCGACAGCGCCGACGTGCTCTGGTCGGCCAACACGGTTGCCGCCGCGCTGGCGCTCGCGCTGGCCCTGATCGCCGGAGGCCCGCGCATGCGGCGCTTCTGGCTCGGTTTCACGTTGCTCTATCCGTTCCTCGCCTACTGGCTGATCTGGGGCGGGTTCGGGCTCGAGCAGGTCCCGACGGCGCGGCTCGGCGGGTTTTTGCTCACCGTCATCATCGGCGTCGTCGGCATCTCGGCGTCGCTGCCGATCGGCATCATGCTCGCCCTCGGCCGCCAGTCGCGGTTGCCGGCTCTGAAGTCGCTGTGCGTGATGTTCATCGAGTTCATCCGCGGCGTGCCGCTGATTACGCTCCTCTTCGTCGCCTCGACGCTCCTCAACTACTTCCTGCCGCCCGGCACGAACTTCGACATCCTGCTGCGCGTCCTCATCATGGTGACGCTGTTCGCTAGCGCCTACATGGCCGAAGTGATCCGTGGCGGCCTCGCCTCGCTGCCGAAGGGGCAGTACGAGGCGGCTGAGGCGATGGGCCTTACCTACTGGCAGTCGATGCGGCTCATCATCCTGCCGCAGGCGCTGAAGGTTTCGATCCCCGGCATCGTCAACACCTTCATCGGCCTCTTCAAGGACACGACGCTGGTCTCGATCATCAACCTCCTCGACCCGCTCGGCATCATCAAGCCGATCCTCGCCGACACGACGTGGAACGGCATCATCGCCGAGCTCTACATCTTCATCGCCGCCGTCTTCTTCATCTGCTGCTTCGGCATGAGCCGCTACTCGATGTCCCTCGAGCGGCGCCTGCACGCGGCCGATCGCCGTTGACGCCGCTGGAAGCACGCTACGGTGCCTACATCGACTGTCTCAACCGGCGCGAATGGGGCCGGCTCGGCGAGTACGTCGCGGCCGACGTCGTGCACAATGGCCGGCGGCTCGGGATCGACGGCTACCGCGCGATGCTCGAGGGCGACGTCGCAACCTTCCCGGACCTCCGCTTCGAGATCGCGCTCCTCGCAGCAGACCGCGACATCGTCGCGAGCCGGATCGATTTCCACGTCACGCCAGTGGCTCCGGTTATGGGAATTGCCCCGACCGGCGCAACGATCTCCTTTTCGGAGCACGTCTTCTACAGGTTTGCCGAGGACCGCATCGCTGAGGTCTGGTCGCTCATCGACCGCGCCGCCATCGAGCGGCAGCTCACCGCCTGATCCTGCCGCCAGAACACGTCACACCGGAGCCCGCTGATGGCCAACGTCACCGCAGCTACCCCCTCCCCGCAGGCGATGACCCTTTCCGACAAGATCGCCGTCGACATCGAGGACCTCAATAAGTGGTACGGTGAGTTCCACGTCCTCCGGAACATCAACCTGAAGGTCAACCGGGGCGAGCGGATCGTCATCTGCGGCCCGTCCGGCTCCGGCAAATCGACTCTGATCCGCTGCATCAACGCGCTGGAAAAGCACCAGAAGGGGCGGATCGTCGTCGACGGCATCGAACTCACCTCCGACCTCAAGAAGGTCGACGAGATCCGCCGCGACGTCGGGATGGTGTTCCAGCACTTCAACCTCTTCCCGCACCTGACGATCCTCGAGAACTGCACGCTCGCGCCGATCTGGGTGCGCAAGATGCCGAAGCGCGAGGCGAACGAGATCGCCATGAAGTACCTGACCCGGGTGAAGATCCCGGAGCAGGCGAACAAGTACCCGGGCCAGCTCTCGGGCGGCCAGCAGCAGCGCGTCGCGATCGCCCGCGCGCTCTGCATGAACCCCAACATCATGCTGTTCGACGAGCCGACCTCCGCGCTCGACCCGGAGATGATCAAGGAGGTGCTCGACGTGATGGTGGACCTCGCGGGCACCGGCATGACGATGCTCGTCGTCACCCACGAGATGGGCTTCGCGCGGCAGGTGGCGAACAGGGTCGTCTTCATGGACCAGGGCCAGATCGTCGAGATGAACGCGCCCGAGCCGTTCTTCAACAACCCGCAGCACGAGCGGACGAAGCTGTTCCTGTCCCAGATCCTCGCCCACTAGGGCAGGCCGGGCGGCACGGCGGCGCCGACGCGCCGCCCTCGTCCTAGTTGGTGGCGCTCGCCACGTACTGCGCGACCGCGTCGATCTCCTCCGCCGAGAGAAGATCGGCGTAGGCGGGCATCGCGCCGACGCCGCCCGTCACAGCCGCTTTCACCCGGCTCGCATCGGGCTTCAGCTGGTCGAGGACGGGGCCGATCTCCCCGCCCGTGCCCGCGTCGGCCAGAGTATGGCAGATGCCGCAGGACGGCTGCGCCCGTTCGACGAACACGGCCTTGCCGAGCTCCAGATCCTGTGCCGCGGCCCCGAAGGGTGCCGCTGCCATCAGGGCGACGGCGAAGAGGGTCGATCCGCGCACTCAGACCACCGTGATCTCGACCGCGTGTGCCCGCCAGCCGTTGTGGCCGTAGCCACGCTCGTTCGGCTCGAACGTCTCCGGCTGCGTCTCGCCGCCCGCCGTCGCACGGCTCGCGACGAGGTAGGTGCCGGGCTGCAGCTCCGCCGACAGCGCGAACGGTCGCCACGCGTACGCGCCGAGGTCCGGCCCGGTGAGGGTCGCTTCCTGCCAGGTCTCGCCGCCGTCGGTCGAGACCTCGACGCCCTCCACCGAAGCCATCCCGCCCATCGCGACGCCCTGGATGAGGATGCGGCCACTTGACGCGTCAGCCAGCGGCTCCGTCACCCAGGATTTCACCGACATCTGCCACATGGACGGCTGGGTTGGTGCGCCTTTCTCGCCGACGGGCCGAAGACGGTAGCCGGTCTGCTGGATCGCGGCCGGGCTCTCCTCCGGCGTCAGCGCCACGCGCTTCACGTACTTTACGTTGTTGACGCCGAAGTACCCGGGCACGACCAGCCGCAGAGGGCCGCCGTGGGCGAGCGAGAGATCCTCCCCGTTCATGCCGTAGGCGAGGAGCGCCTCGTCGACGGCCTCGATCGGCACCGACCGTTCGACGAGCACCGTCAGCGGATCGATCCCCGCCGGCAGCTCCTCGCCGCCGGTGACGGTGAGGAAGCGCGCGCCCTCCGCCGGTCCGCCCATCGCGTCGATCACGGCGCGGAGCGGCACCCCGGTCCAAAGGATGTCGCCCGCCGCGCCGACGGACCACTGCGTCCCGCTCGCCTCGTGGTCGAAGAAGGCGCGGCCGTTGCCGGAGCACTGGAGAACGGCCGGCACGGTCACGACGCCGAGGCCCCTCAGCTCGCCGAGCGTCATCTCGCGTGGGTTGGCGACGCCCTCGAACGCCACGGTCCACGCGTCGCGGTCCGCCACGATCTCCTCTGAGGGCGGCGGCAGGTTGTTGCGCACGAAGAGCTCGCGCGTCGGGGTCACGCTGGGAGCTCCGATCGCGTCCCGGCGCGTCTCGATCGTGTTGTTGGAGTGCACGATCATCGCCTCGCCGTCCTTCCAGGCGGCGTATGCGGGAAGGCTGCCGTCCTGACCGAAGGCGATGGTGGTCGTCGAGGCAACGCCGGTCGCGGCGAACGCTCCTGTCGTCGAAACGAGGAAGGTGCGGCGGCTGAGCGAAGGCATGGTGGTTTCCTCCTGTCCGAGCGGCCGCGGGTTCGTGCCCGGGCCTGTCAGCGGGATGGGCGCCTCGTGGTGCCCCTAGGAACAGTTGGCGCGCTCCGCCGCGTCGGCAACGTCGTGGCCGGGCCGCCTTGCACCCGCCGCGTCCGCCGTGGCACATGCGGACGGTCTCCCTCCCGCATCGAAACGCCATGTCCGCTCCCAAGAAGATCGTCCTCGCCTACTCCGGCGGCCTCGACACCTCCATCATCCTGAAGTGGCTCCAGCAGACCTACGGCGCCGAGGTGGTGACGTTCACCGCCGACCTCGGCCAGGGCGAGGAGCTGGAGCCGGCGCGCGCCAAGGCCGAGATGCTCGGCTGCCGCGAGATCTACGTGGAGGACCTGCGCGAGACGTTCGTGAAGGATTACGTCTTCCCGATGATGCGCGCGAACGCGCTCTACGAGGGCGTCTACCTCCTCGGCACCTCCATCGCCCGCCCGCTGATCGCGAAGCGCCAGATCGAGATCGCCCACGAGACGGGGGCCGACGCCGTCGCCCACGGCGCGACGGGGAAGGGCAACGACCAGGTCCGCTTCGAGCTCGGCTACGCGGCCCTCGACCCGTCGATCAAGGTGATCGCGCCCTGGAAGACGTGGGAGTTCAAGAGCCGGACGGACCTCATCGAGTTCGCGCGGGAGAACCAGATCCCCGTCGCCAAGGACAAGGAGGGCGAGGCGCCGTTCTCCGTCGACGCCAACCTCCTCCACTCCTCCTCCGAGGGGAAGGTGCTGGAGGATCCCGCCGTCGAGCCGCCGTCCATCGTCTACCAGCGCTCCGTCTCGCCGATGGAGGCGCCGGACCGCGTCACCGAGATCACGATCGGCTTCAAGGAGGGTGACGGCGTCTCCCTCAACGGCGAGGCGGTGTCGCCGGCAACGCTGCTGACCCGCCTCAACGACCTCGGCCGCGACAACGGCATTGGCCGGCTCGACATGGTGGAGAACCGCTTCGTCGGCATGAAAAGCCGCGGTGTCTACGAGACGCCCGGCGGCACGATCTACCACGTCGCCCACCGCGCGATGGAATCGCTCACGCTCGACCGCGGCGCGGCGCACCTCAAGGACGAGCTGATGCCGCGCTATGCGGAGCTCATCTACAACGGCTTCTGGTTCTCGCCGGAGCGCGAGATGCTGCAGGCCGCCATCGACGCCTCGCAGAAGGACGTGGAAGGCGAGGTGCGGCTGAAGCTCTACAAGGGCAACGTGATCGTCACCGGCCGCTCGTCGCCGAAGTCGCTCTACTCCGACAAGATCGTGACGTTCGAGGACGACGCCGGCGCGTATGACCAATCCGACGCGATCGGCTTCATCCGGCTCAACGGCCTTCGGCTTCGCCTCCTCGCCCAGCGCGGGCGCTGAGGCGGGGCGTCCGGCGGCCCGCGACGGCCGCCCCGCCGCTCAGAAGTCGAACAGCTCGCCGAGGAAGCCCTCGCGCTTCTTCTTCTTGCCGTACCGGTCATGCGAGCCGTGGCTGTACGAGGACGGCTGATAGCCGGGTTGCGGCTGGCGCGGCGGGGCGCTCTGGCCCCACCCGCCCGGCGGGGGCGCGGGCGCGGCGGCCGTGGCGGACGGAGCGGCGCGATCGATGATCTTGTCGAGCTCGCCCCTGTCGAGCCACACGCCGCGGCACGTCGGGCAGTAGTCGATCTCGACCCCGCTCCGCTCCGTCATCACCAGCGTCTCGTTGTCGACCGGACACTTCATGGGCGTCACTCCTATGGCTCCCCCGCATGTAGGAAGCTGCGGCGGCCGCTGAAGCCCCGGTGCGATCAGTCGCGCGCCCGAGCCGCGGCGACGAGCGCATCCGCCGGCAGCGTGCCGAGGAGTCGTGTCTCTCCGCCCCCGGTGCGGAACACCGCCATCGCGCCTTCCGGGAGCACGGTGTCGGGAAAGTCCTGCCGCCAGACCATCTCGAGCGGCGTCCTGTGGCCGACGAGGAGAAGGTTCTCGCCCGGCGGCGGCGTTTCGGCGAGGAGTTGGCGCGTCGCCTCCAGCATCGTTCGCAGCGCGCCGCCGGCGTAGTCGTCGGCCACGATGTCCATCGTGATCTCGACGTTCTCTTCGCCGAACGCGAGGTGCGCGGTGTCGGCCGCGCGGTAGACAGGGCTCGCAAGGATGCGGCTCCAGCGGATGCCGAGCGCACGGAATGCCTCGCCGAGCGCCCGCGCCTGCTCGCGCCCGGTGGCGGAGAGGTTGCGCTGGCCTGCGCGGTCGTAAAGGCGACCGGTGTCGATCTCGCTCTCGTCCGTCGCGGCGTGGCGAAGGTAGACGACGGTGCCGCCCTCCTGCATCGCAGCCATCAAGGCAGCATCGTCCGACGCGCGTGCGCCGAACGCCATCGTGAGCATCAGCGCGACGAGGAGTGTCCGCACGGCCACCTCCGGTGTGTGGTGCTGCCGGTCAGTCTACGACGATCTTCACGAGGTCGCCCGGCTCCATCGTCCGGTCCGGGCCGAGCCCGTTCAGCGTCTCGAACAGCGGCCGCTGCAGCCGGGTGTCGACGCCGCGCATCCGCGCCGAGAGGCCCTCGATGGTGTCGGCCGGCCCGACCTCCACCACGCGAACCCGGAGCGGCCGCATCGACGCGATCTGCGACGGCGAGAGGATGCGGAAGGACCGCAGCGTGTCGGTGAACGCCTGCTCGTAGGCCGACGCCGGCTGCGAGGAGGCGAAGATGAATCGGTACACCTGCCGCGGCCCGCGTATGACGCCGATGCGGAACGACCAGCCCTCCACCAGCGCCGACGCGATCGCGACATCGAGCCCCGCGATCGTGTCGGTGCGGATGGTGTCGTCGATCAGCCCCTTCACCCAGCCCGAGCGGAGGTAATCCGGCAGGCTCGTCTCGGCGGGAACGCTCACCTCGTCGAAGCGGATCGCGGTGTGCTCGCCGTCGGTGGCAAGCACGGCCGTCGACGTGTTCTTGAGGACGTAGCCCTCCGGCACGGTGAAGGCGATGCCGAGCTTGATGTGCGCGAACTCGCGGCCGCGGACGTAGCCTTGGCTCGGGTCGTCGCCGTAGAGAAGCCCGTCGAGGTTCCTGAGGTAGCCCGTTCCGGCGCGCCCGCCGAACGGTGAACCGAACTCGCGCGCGGCGATGCGCGCCTCCTCCACACGCCGCGGCGTGGTCGGGTGAGAGGAGAGGAAGCCCGGCTTGTCCGCCGACACGGCGTTCAGCGACGGCAGGTCGGCGAAGCGCGCCATCGAGGTGAGGAAACGCGCCGCCGCGAACGGATCGAAGCCGGCGTTCGCAAGCATCCTCACGCCGATCCGGTCGGCCTCGAGCTCCTGCTGCTGGCTGAATGCTGAGGGCGAAACCTCGGCCTGCGCCCGCGATCCGGCCCTGATGAGGGGATCCTCGCTGACCTCGCTCAGCCGCCGCGCGAGGGCGGCCGCCTGCGCCTGGCGCTGGCGGAGCGTCGCGTGGTCGGCGGTGACGTGGGCGATCTCGTGCGCGATGACGGCAGCAAGCTCGCTCTCGTCGTTGGCGAGGGCGAGGAGGCCGCGCGTCACGTAGAGGTCGCCCGAGGGCAGCGCGAAGGCGTTCACCGCCGGCGAGTTGAGGATCGTCACCCGGAAGGAGCGGTTCGGCTGGTCGGACGCGGCGACGAGCCGGCCTACCACCGAAGCCACGGCGAGCTCCACCTGCTCCTTCTCGTAGACACCGCCGTAGGTGCCGACGAGCTTCATGTGCTCCTGGCTGCGAACGCGGTCAGCCTGTGTCACCACCGGGGCCGGCGCGCTCGGCACCATCGGCGCGGCGGAGGTGAGGACCGGTTCCTCGCCGATGCCGAGCCCGGAGCAGGCGGCGAGCGCGAAGGCGAGCGTCAGCGCGAGGGCGCGGGTTCCCCCGTGAAGCCCTCGAGCGCGTCGATCTGCGCGGGGTGCTCGACCCGGATCAAGCCGCCGTTCCACGCTTCCAAGAGCCCCCTCACGCGGACCCGCCTGCCCTTGAGCGCCCCGAGTGCGTCGCCCCAGCCCCGGGCGTCGCGCTTCCTCACGATCACGGTGAAGTCGGTCCGGTACCGTTCCCCGAAGTTGAGATAGATGGTCTGTCTCGTCTCGCCGATCGTCTTCACCGTCCCGTCCACGATCACCATGCGGCCGGTGGCCTCCGCCAACGCGGGGCTTTCTGCCGAGATCACCGGGTGGTCGGCCCAGACGCCACGGCGGGCCGCTTCTGCCGACCGCTCCGCCGCAAACAGCGCCTGAAGACACGCTCCCGACATAACAGCGGGGTCGACGAACGCAAGTCCGTTCTTGATCAGTTCCATGCGAGCACTCTCGCCTGTGTCTTTCAGGACGAGATCCCCCACGACCCTGCCGTAGCGGTCCGGCACGTCTGCCGAAAGCACGGCGACGGGGCCGGTGAGGTCCGGCGCGCCCTCAGCGGCGGCGACATCGGCCAGACGGACGCGACGGCCATCGGCAAGGGTGGCGGTAAGCGTATCGTCGATGCCGGCGAGGTCCGATTCGCCGGCCGGGAGGAGCGTGCAGGCGAGGTCGGCCGCCGCGGGTCCGGCGAGGAGCAGCGCCAGCGCCAGGGCCGCTGCGGCGCGCACCCTCGTCAGCGGGTCGGGACCGGCTTCTCGCCGCGGTAATCGTAGAAGCCGCGGCCCGCCTTGCGGCCGAGCCAGCCGGCCTCGACGTACTTCACGAGGAGCGGGCACGGCCGGTACTTTGAATCGGCAAGCCCGTCGTGCAGCACCTGCATGATGGAGAGGCAGGTGTCGAGGCCGATGAAGTCGGCGAGCTGCAGCGGGCCCATCTTGTGGTTGGCGCCGAGCCGCATCGCGATGTCGATCGCCTCCACGGATCCGACGCCCTCGTAGAGCGTATAGATCGCCTCGTTGATCATCGGCAGCAGGATGCGGTTGACGATGAAGGCGGGGAAGTCTTCCGCAACCGCCGAGACCTTGCCGAGCCGCTGCACGAACGTCTCGGCGAGCGCGAACGTCTCGTCCGCCGTCGCGATGCCGCGGACGAGCTCCACGAACTCCATGACCGGCACGGGGTTCATGAAGTGGATGCCGATGAACCGCTCCGGCCGGTCCGTCGCCGCCGCGAGGCGGGTGATCGAGATCGAGGAGGTGTTGGTGGCGAGCACCGCCTCCGGCTTCAGGACGGGGCAGACCTGCGCGTAGACCTTGCGCTTGACCTGCTCGTTCTCCGTCGCCGCCTCGATGACGAGGTCCATCTCGGACAGCTCGTCGAGGTTCGGCGCGCCGGTGATGCGCTGGATGGCGGCCTTCCGCTCGTCGTCGGTGATTCGGCCGGCGGAGACCTGCCGCGCCATGTTGCCCGTGATGGTCGCGAGGCCGTTGTCGATGCGGTCGCGCTGGACGTCGTGCAGGAACACCCGGTAGCCGGCGAGCGCGGCGACATGGGCGATCCCGTTGCCCATCTGCCCCGCACCGATCACGCCAACCGATCTGATCTCGTCCATGGGGCTCGCCGTTCGGGGCCGGTAGGTGTCGTCGATGAACCCCGCCTTGCCAGGCACGTCAAGCCGCGTCGGATGACGCGAGGTCGGCGTGTGGGCCCGGTCGCTCACCGCGCGCTCTTCTTGAGCTCGGCGCCGAGTTCGGGGAGGAGCGTGAAGAGGTCACCGACGAGGCCATAGTCGGCGACCTGGAAGATCGGCGCCTCCTCGTCCTTGTTGATGGCGACGATCACCTTGGAGTCCTTCATGCCCGCAAGATGCTGAATGGCGCCTGAAATCCCGGCCGCGATGTAGAGGTCGGGGGCGACCACCTTGCCGGTCTGCCCGACCTGCCAGTCATTGGGAGCATACCCCGCATCGACCGCCGCGCGCGAGGCGCCGATCGCCGCGCCGAGGGAGTCGGCGATCGGCTCCAGCATCTCTCGGAACTTCTCCGCCGAGCCGAGCGCGCGGCCGCCGGAGACGATGATCTTCGCCGCGCCGAGCTCCGGCCGGTCGCTGGCAGCCACATCCTCGCGGACGAAGCTCGACAGGCCTGGGTCGTCCGCCGCGCCGACCGCGCGGATCTCTGCGGAGCCGCCCTCGCCCGCCGCCTGGAAGGAGGCGGTGCGGACGGTGATCACCTTCTTAGGATCGGTCGAGCGGACCGTCTGGATTGCGTTCCCGGCGTAGATCGGCCGCTTGAAGGTGTCCGGCGCCTCGACGGCGATGACGTCCGAGACCTGCATGACGTCGAGGAGAGCAGCGACGCGCGGCATGATGTTCTTGCCCGATGTCGTCGCGGGCGCGACCAGCGCATCGTAGTCGCCGGCGAGCGACACGACGAGTGCAGCGACCGGCTCGGCGAGGCTGTGCGCGTAAGCGGGCGCCTCGGCCGTCAGCACCAGCGCGACGCCGTCGAGCTTCGCGGCCGCCTCGGCCACTGGGCCGACGGCCTCGCCCGCCACCAGCACGTGCACCGGCGCGCCGAGCGCCTTCGCGGCCGTCAGCGCCTTCTTGGTCGCATCGCCGAGCGCACCGTCGGCGTGATCGGCGAGGAGTAGCGTCGTCATGGGTCCCTCCGCGGCACCCCGGCGCTGCTCCAGGCGGCCGCCGGTGCCGAACACGTTCTCATCAAGCACGTCGGCGCCACCGGGCGCCGGCATCGGTAAGGCGTCAGAGGACGCCGGCCTCGTTCTTCAGCTTCTCGACGAGCTCGGCGACCGAGCCCACCTTCACGCCCGCCTTGCGCCCGCCGGGCTCCGCCGTCGACACGACTTCGAGCCGCCGCTTCGGGGTGACGCCGTAGTCACCCGGCGTCTTCTCCGCGAGCGGCTTCTTCTTCGCCTTCATGATGTTCGGCAGCGAAGCGTAACGCGGCTCGTTGAGGCGGAGGTCCGTCGTCACGATCGCGGGCAGCTTGAGCTGCACGGTCTGCAGCCCGCCGTCGATCTCGCGCGTCACCTCCAGCGCGTCGCCGTCCACCGCCACCTTGGAGGCGAAGGTGCCTTGCGCCCAGCCGAGGAGCGCCGCCAGCATCTGTCCCGTCTGGTTGCAGTCGTCGTCGATCGCCTGCTTGCCGAGGACGACGAGCCCGGGCGACTCTTCCGCCACGACGCCCTTCAGGATTTTCGCGACGTCGAGCGGCTCCGGCATCTCGTCGACCTGCACCAGGATCGCCCGGTCGGCCCCCATCGCGAGCGCGGTGCGCAGCGTCTCGCCGGCCTGCTTCGGGCCGATCGACACCGCCACCACCTCGGTCGCCTTGCCGGCCTCCCTGAGCCTGAGCGCCTCCTCGACGGCGATCTCGTCGAACGGGTTCATGCTCATCTTCACATTCGCGAGGTCGACGCCCGAGCCGTCCGGCTTCACGCGGATCTTGACGTTGTAGTCGACGACCCGCTTCACCGGCACAAGAACCTTCATCGCAACCCCTTTCGCGCCCGGCGCACCCACCCGGGTGCTATAAGGTGGCGAAACGCCAAGTCAAACAGCACCGTCCCGACCCGCCTCGAATGTCCGCTCACGCGCCGCGGCTCTGCCCCGGCACCCAGAGGACGTCGTCCGCACCGTCGCGGTTGGCAATTCGCGCGGCAACGAACAGGAAGTCCGACAGCCGGTTCGCGTACTTCAGCGCCGGCTCGCCGACGGGCTCCTCGGCGGCGAGTTCCACCATCAGCCGCTCCGCCCGGCGCGACACGGTGCGGGCAAGGTGGAGCTGCGCGGACAGCATGGAGCCGCCCGGCAGCACGAACGACTTCAGCGGCTTCAGCGCGGCGTTGAGCTCGTCGATCTCGCGCTCGAGCCGCTCGACCTGGCCGTCAACGATCCGCAGAGGGTCGTAGCGCAAACCGGGCGTCTCGGGCGTCGCGAGGTCGGCGCCGAGATCGAAGAGGTCGTTCTGGATGCGAGCAAGCATCGCGTCGAGCCGCGCCGGCGCTCCCGCCGCACGGGCGCAGCCGATCACCGCGTTGGTCTCGTCCACCGTTCCGTAGGCGGCGACCCGCCGGTCGAACTTCGCACGCCTCTCGCCGTTGCCGAGCGCGGTCGTGCCCCCGTCCCCAGTGCGGGTGTAGATCTTGTTGAGCGTGACCATTCGTTCCTATTCGCCGGCCGTCGAGAAATACAGCGCTGTCATGACGACAATGATAGCAATAAATTGCAACAGAACGCGCATCCGCATCAATGCCTGCGAGCGGTTCGGAGAACCGCCCCGCACCATGTTCCACAATCCGAGGACGAGCACCACGGCGACCGCGCCGACCGCGACCACGATGAAAAACCGGAACACGTCGGACATCACGCCTCTCCTGACCTAGATCGCCTCGCCGCGCATGAGGCGCGGCAGCTCGCCTTCCACCCCGGCGGCCTCTCGCATGAACAGCGCCTTCAGGCTCGCCCGGCGGTCGACCAGGCCAAGACCGACGGAGCGGATGGCTCGCAGGACGTCCGACCGGCGTGAGAAGAGCGCGTTGAGCCCGTCCGTCACCGCGGCCATCTCGACCGTGTCGGCCCGCCGCCACCGTTCGTAGCGCGGCAGGGCGACGCCGAGATCCTCGCCGAGCCTGTCCGCCTCGGTCAGCACCTCGGCGAGCGCGGCGACGTCGCGGAGGCCGAGATTGAGGCCCTGCCCGGCGAGCGGGTGGATGACATGCGCCGCGTCGCCCGCCAGTGCGAGCCGCCCCTCGACAAGACGGCGCGGCAGCATGGCGGAGAGGTCGTGCGACTGGAGCTCTCCCTCTACCGTGAGGCGGCCGAGCGAGAGGCCGAACGCGCGCTCGATCTCGAGCGCCGCGATGAGCGGGTCCATCGCGACGAGCTCCGCCGCGAAGGCCGGGCGCTCCGTCCACACGATGGAGCAGCGGTTGCCGGTGAGCGGCAGCATCGCGAACGGCCCGTTCGGCAGGAAGTGCTGCACCGCCCGCCCCTCGTGCGGCAGCTGGTGCGCGACGGTGCCGACGATTCCGGCCTGCCCGTACTCGCGCGTCACCACCGGGATGCCGGCGATCTCGCGCAGCCGCGAACGCCGGCCATCGGCGGCAATGAGCACAGCGCCGCGGCGGCTCTCCCCATCCGACAGGAAGACCGTCACGCCGGCAGCGTCCTCCTCGTAGAAGGTCGCGGAGACCGGCAGCACCTCGATGCCGAGGGCCGCCGCACGCGCCTCGACCGCTCGGCGCAGCGCCTCGTTCGGGACCATGTGGGCGAAGGCGTTTGCCCCCCGCTCGCCCTCGAAGGTCAGCACCTCGGGCCGCACGAGGTCGCCCTCGGCGCTGTCGGTGATCACCATCCCGCGGATCGGCTCCGCCTCGCCGGCGACGTGGGGCCAGACTCCGGTCCGCGCGAAGAGGCGGCGCGCCGCGGCGGCGACCGCGCTCGCCCGCTCGTCCGCCCCCGCAGGCGGCCCGGCGAACACGACGATCGGGAGATGCGACTGCGTCCGCAGCGCGATGGCGAGCGACAGCCCGACGATCCCACCGCCCGCGATCAGCACCGTCCGCGTCATTGCCTCTCCGCTCCCACCGTTCCGCGCCAGAACCGCCGCGCGGGCCGTTGCGCCGGCCGCGTTGCCTGTGACAGCGTCCCCGCCACCAACGAAAGTCCCTGCATGCGCCCCGCCGTCGCCGAACTTCTCGCCACCCTCGACCTCGAACCCCTCGAACGCAACCTCTATCGTGGCCGCAGCCCGCAGGTCGGCTGGCAGCGAGTGTTCGGCGGCCAGGTGATCGGCCAGGCGCTCGTCGCCGCGAACCGGACCGTGGACGACGGCCGCCCGGCGCACTCCCTCCATGGCTACTTCATGCGCCCGGGCGACCCGTCCGTCCCCATTATCTACGAGGTCGACCGCGTCCGGGACGGCCGCTCCTTCTCCACTCGCCGCGTGCTCGGAATCCAGCACGGGGAGGCGATCTTCTCGATGAGCGCCTCCTACCACAACGACGAGGACGGCCTGACCCACGCCGTCACCGCGCCCGACGTCCCCCGCCCGGAGGACCTGCCGGACGAGGCGGCGCTGCGCGAGATCATGATCGCCGAAGCGCCCGAGAACATCCGCCGCTACTTCGAGCGCGAGCGGCCGATCGAGCTCCGGCCGGTCGACCTGCGGCACTACCTCTCCACCGAGCCGCTGGAGCCGGCGCAGCACGTGTGGGTCCGCGCGACAGACCGCCTGCCGGACGACCCGGCCGTTCACCGGGCCGTACTCGCCTATCTCTCGGACATGACGCTGTTCGACACGGCGCTGTTCCCGCACGGCCTGTCGGTCTTCAACCGTTCGGTGCAGGTCGCCTCGCTCGACCACGCGATGTGGTTCCACCGCCCGTTCCGCGCGGACGAGTGGCTCCTCTACGCGCAGGATTCTCCGACGAGCTCCGGCGCCCGCGGCTTCACCCGCGGATCGATCTTCGCCCTCGATGGCACCCTCGTCGCCTCGACGGCCCAGGAGGGCCTGATGCGCCGCCGCCGGGAGGCGACAGGCGGCGAACAGCCGGGTTGAGGCGCGCTGCCAGCGGCCCGCGCGCTCTGCCAAAGGGGGGCCGAGAACCGTTCGCTGCGGCGGCGCAACGCGGCAGGAGGACGTCAGGACGCTGCGCTGAAGGGCAGGGATCCGAAGGATGGTGGGCGGTACAGGGATTGAACCTGTGACCTTTGCCGTGTCAAGGCAACGCTCTCCCGCTGAGCTAACCGCCCGCCCTCGGTGAGGCGACGGATATAACGAGAGGCGCCGCGTCGGGCAAGCGCCTCATTGCGCGGCGCATCATCGGTTGCGGACGACGACGCACGGGGCGCGGCTGCGGGCGATCCGGGCGCATAGGGCCTGAGCCTCGCGACGGTTCGCGGCCGCGAACTGCACCGCGTGGATCGCGAGGCGGCCGCGCGCCGCGAAGCGACGGACGACGACGCTCGGACCGGCCGCGACGAGATCGCCAGGCAGGCGCGCCTTCAGCCGGTCGTACTGGCGCAGGGCGACGTCGCGGCGGACGTGGCCGGCGACCTGCGCACCCCAAGGCGTCCAGCCCCCGCCCGCGACGGAAGGCGGCGCCACGGAGCGGCTGCGGCCGAGGCGCGCGACGAGCTCAGGGCAGTTGACCGCTGGCATTGCGCCCTCGGGCCGCGACCGCGGCACCGGGATCGCAAACGGTGGCCGGGCGAGCGCGAGGAGCGTCGGCGGGTAGCGTATGGCACGCCCATCGCTGCCGTCCGTGGCACCGTCCGGAGCAGCGGCGCCGGACGGCGGTACCGCTGGCTGGCCGACCGCCGCGACGGCCCCGTCCGTGGGCTGCGCCGGCCCGGTCGCCGCGACCGCCGTCAGCGAGACGCCGCCCTCCGCCCCCTCGTCCGAGGACGTGTCCGCTGCCGGGGCGCTGCCGCCTGCCGACCCGGCGGCCGCCGGGAGCGCGGGCGACTCCGCGGCCGCCCCGACCGCCGCAGCATTTGTCGACGCCGTCGACGCTTCTGTAGCCGGGCCGCCGCCCCCTGCAGACGCGCTAACCGCCGATGCTGCCGGCGCTGCGGCGGCCGGCTCGCCGCCATCCGCCAGCGCCTCCGGCACCTCGGGCGCCGCTGGCACCGCCTCGCCCTCGCCGCCTGGCGTGGCTCGTTCCGTCGCCCCCGCACGGCGCCCCTCGCGAAGCGCGGCAAGTTCCTCCTCGCTGAAGCCGCGGCCGATCCACCCCGCAGGCTCCGCCGGCTGTTCGCCGCGGGCGAGCCGCGCCCGGGCCCGCGCCGCCCAGTGCTCCGCCGGCCGACCGGTGATGGAGAACACATAGTCCACCGTCTCGTACGGCAGGCTCGCCTCGCCGGCGACGAAGCCCGGGATCCGGTTCGGCCCGCCGTTGTAGGCGGCCGCCGCGAGCCCCCACGAGCCGAACTCCGCCTTGAGGTCGGCGAGGAAGGCCGCGGACGCGAACAGCGCCGCCTGCCGGTCGAACGGGTTGTCGAGCCCGCGCAGCCGCGCCGTGCCGGGCATGAACTGCGCGATCCCCTGCGCGCCGACCGGGCTCACCGCACCGTCGCTGAACCGGCTCTCCTTCCAGATCAGGCGGATGAAGAAGTCGTGCGGCACGCCGTGCGCATCGGCCGCGGCCACCAGGAGCCCGCACAGCTCGGCGACCCTCTCGGCCTCCGTCGCCGCGTCGTCCGCCGCTTTCTCCTCCGCGTTGGCGGGCACCTCACCGGCGGGCGCCGCGCCGTCCTCGGCGGCCTCAGCCCCCGCGTCCTCCGCCGCTCCCGCGGCCGCCTCGTCGCCTCGCTCGGTGGCCGCCTGATCCCCGCCGCCAGCCGGCGCGGCGCCCCCGTCGGCGGCGGCCGCCGGCGCCATCTCCTCAGCGGCGGCGGGTTGCGCGAGGGCCGCGCCCGGCGCGCCCGCCATCAGCGCCGCCAGGGCGACGCACAGCACCCTCCGCGCAAGGCGCTTCATCCGAGCCATCCCTGATCTCCGTCCGCTGCCGCAGCGAAACGCGAAAGTCGCATTCGCAGTGCAGCAATTCGCAGCTGCGACCTTGCATCAACGCGCGACATTGCCAACGTGCCCCCGCAGGTTCATGACGGTTCGGTCAACGTTGAACGGAGTTGGGGTGACCATTCGCCTCCACCATGGCGACCTTCCGGCCCCCCTCACCGGCGCGGGAACGGTTGCGATCGACACCGAAGCGATGGGCCTCGCGACGGGGCGCGACCGGCTGTGCGTCGTCCAGCTGTCCACCGGCGACGGCACGGCCGACCTTGTCCAGATCGCGCCCGGCCAGACGCGGGCCCCGCATATCGAGGCGCTGCTCGCCGACCGCGCGACGGAGAAGCTGTTTCATTTCGCCCGCTTCGACATGGGGATCCTTGCCGCCACCTTCGGCGTGATGCCCGAACCCGTGATCTGCACCAAGATCGCCTCGCGCCTTGCCCGCACCTACACCGACCGGCACGGCCTCAAGGACCTTGCCCGCGAGCTCCTCGGCGAGGAGATCTCCAAGCAGCAGCAGAGCTCCGACTGGGGCGCCGAGACGCTGACGGACGCCCAGCAGGCCTACGCCGCGTCCGACGTCCTCCACCTCCACCGCATCCGCGACCGCCTCTACGCGATGCTGACGCGCGAGGGCCGGCTTGAGCTTGCGCGCGAGGCTTTCGCGTGTCTTCCCACCCGGGTCCGGCTCGACCTTGCAGGCTGGGCCGAGGACGACATCTTCGCACACGCATGACCTCTGCCTCCGCCACCCTCCCTTTCCCCGCCGGAACCGAGCGCGACACGAAGCGTGCGCGCGAGGAGCGCCGGGCCGTCCGCCACTCGCGCCGCGTGCGGCGGCTGCGCATCGCGCTCCCGGTGGTGAGCGGCGTCATCGCGCTCGGCCTCGTCGCCGCGGCGATGCTGCCGAAGCTCCTGCCGATCTCCGCCCTCGCCGGCCTGTCCCTCACGGCCGACGGCCTCGTTATGAACGCACCCAAGCTCTCCGGCCATCTCGGCGAGGGCCGGCGTTATGAGGTGTCGGCGGGCCGCGCCATCCAGAGCCTCCTCACCCCGTCGCGCCTGTCGCTCGAGGACCTGCGCGCAGAGCTCGACGCCGAGAGCGGGCGCGTGGTGATTGACGCGTCCGCCGCCAACTACGACACCGTGACCGAAGTCCTCGATCTCTCCGACGGCATCCGGGTGGAGACGTCCGACGGCAACACGGCGCGGCTGAACGCCGCCACCGTCCGCCTGAAGGACGGCCGGATGGAGGGGGATGGCGCCGTCACCATCGACTCTCCGCGCGGAACGATCAGCGCCGGTGCCATCGACATTCGGGACGGCGGTGCCATCATTCGCTTCACCGGCGGGGTCCGTATCACCGTCGCCCCCGCCAGCTGAGCCATCTGGAGCCTCACCGATGACCCGCCTCCGTGCCGCCGCAGCGGCCCTTCTTCTCCTTTCCGCCGCCCCGGCCGCAGCGCAGACGTTCGAGACCGGCTTCGCCCAGTTCGGCTCCGACCAGTCGACCCCCATCGAGATCGAGGCCGACGCGCTCGAGGTGCAGGACCGGCAGAACACCGCCGTGTTCAGCGGCAACGTGACCGTCCGCCAGGCCGAGGCCGCGCTGCAGACCTCCCGCCTCACCGTCCACTACGCCGCGAGCGCGCTGCCGACGGCCGACGAGGCGGCATCCGTCGCGACCGGCGGCAACGCACCGGCGACGCCGCAGAACCAGCGCATTTCGCGCCTCGAGGCGGACGGCAGCGTCGTGATCTCGTCCGAGGGCCAGTCGGCGACCGGCGACCGCGGCACCGTCGACTTCGACGCCCGCACGCTCGCCCTCAACGGCAACGTGACCCTGTCGCAGGCCGGCAACGTCGTCACCGGCGAGACGCTGACGGTGGACCTCAACACTGGCGTCGCCCGCGTCCAGTCGAAGAGCCGCGTGCGCGTGCTCCTCACCCCCGGCAGCCAGCCCGGCGCGACGCAGTAGGCCGTCGCCGTCCCCAACGTTGCTGGCGCGTAGCTCGCGCGCGGGCTTCACAGCCGACCCGCGGGCCTAGCCAGCCCGTGATGGGGACGCTATAGTCCCTGCATGTCACGCGACACGGGCCCCGTTTTCTGCCTGCCACCGGCCACCTCGGCCGGCGTTCGCGCTCGACTTCTCCTTACCAGCCCCTGAGCGTCGGCGGCCCGCCACGCCGGGCGCACGTTCAGGGGATCGGACGCCATCGCTCACAACGGCACCCGGTAAGGACAGACCCATGACGGCCTCCAGCTCTTCCGCCGCGAACGACCCCGCCACCACCGGCGTATCGCGCGACCACCTCATCATCTTCGACACCACGCTGCGCGACGGCGAGCAGTCGCCCGGCGCCTCCATGACGATGGAGGAGAAGCTCGCGATCGCGATCCTCCTCGACGAGATGGGCGTCGACGTCATCGAGGCCGGCTTCCCCATCGCCTCCGAGGGCGACTTCGAGGCCGTCTCCGCCATCGCCCGCCGCGTCGAGAGCGCCACGGTCGCCGGTCTCGCCCGCGCCATCGCGGCCGACATCGACCGCGCCGGCGAGGCGGTGCGCCATGCGAAGCGCCCGCGCATCCACACCTTCGTCTCCACCTCGCCGATCCACCTCCGGCACCAGATGCGCAAGTCCGAGGAGGAGGTGCTCGACATCATCACCGCCACGGTGACCCAGGCGCGCAACCTCGTCGCCGACGTCGAGTGGTCGGCGATGGACGCGACGCGGACGCCGATCGAGTTCCTCTGCCGGGCTGTCGAGCGCGCCATCCGCGCCGGCGCGACCACCATCAACCTGCCCGACACCGTCGGCTACGCGCTGCCGCACGAATATCAGGCGATGTTCGAGCACGTCCGCCGGACCGTGCCGGATGCCGACAAGGCAATCTTCTCCGTCCACTGCCACGACGACCTCGGCTTCGCGGTCGCGAACTCGCTCGCCGGTGTCGCCGGCGGTGCGCGGCAGATCGAGTGCACCATCAACGGCCTCGGCGAGCGGGCGGGCAACGCCGCGCTGGAAGAGATCGTCATGGCGGTGAAGACCCGCGGCGATCAGCTCCCCTATGAGACGCGGATCGACACGACACAGCTCACCCGCGCGTCGAAGCTCGTCTCGGTCGCGTCGGGTTTCACGGTTCAATACAACAAGGCGATCGTCGGCAAGAACGCGTTCGCCCACGAGTCCGGCATCCACCAGGACGGGATGCTCAAGCACGCCGAGACGTACGAGATCATGCGCCCCGAGGACGTCGGCGTACACAAGACCTCGCTTGTCATGGGCAAGCATTCCGGCCGCGCCGCCTTCCGGTCCAAGCTCGCCGAGCTCGGTTTCGACCTCGGCGACAACGCGCTGCAGGAGGCGTTCCGCCGCTTCAAGGACCTCGCCGACCGCAAGAAGCACGTCTACGACGAGGATATCGAGGCCCTCATCGAGGACCAGGTCGCGACGGAGTCCGAGCACGCCCGCGTGATGAGCCTCACTGTGATCGCCGGCACCGGCGGCCCGCAGAAGGCGATTCTGGTGATGGACGTCGGCGGCCGCCACGTGACGGAGGAGGCGACCGGCTCCGGCCCGGTCGACGCGGTCTTCAACGCGGTCAAGAAGATCCTGCCGCACGAGGCACGCCTGTCGCTCTACCAGGTCCACGCCGTCACCGAGGGCACGGATGCGCAGGCGGAGGTCTCGGTCCGCCTCGAGGAGGGCGGCCGCATTGAATCCGGTCGCGGCGCCGACGTCGACACGCTGGTGGCCTCCGCAAAAGCGTACGTATCGGCGGTCAACAAGCTCCTCGCCCGGCGGCGGCAGCACGCGCAGGCGCTCACCGCCTGACATCTGGCGACCGTGAAACAAAGGCGGCGCGCCCGGCCGCGGAGCGGGCCGTCATCGTCCCGTCGCGGTCCGACGCCACGCTGAGCCGCCGCGAAGCCACTCGGTGGCTCGCGACGCTGAGCCTCGGGGGCCTTGCATGCCGCACACCCTGTCCGTCTGCCGCGCCGTTGCGCTCGCACTCGCCATCGCGGGCGCCGCATGGTCGTCCCCGTCGACGGCGGTCTTCAAGGCGACGCCCACCCTCGCCGCCGATCCTGACTACCGCCGCGCCACGGCGATGATCGAGGCGGAGAGCTTCGAGGCAGCGCTGCGCCTTCTGCGCGGCCTTGCCGATGTTTATCCGGACGAGGCGGAGGTGATGAGCCTCACCGGCTTCGCCTTGCGAAAGCTGGGCCGCACGGAGGAGGCGTTCCCGGCCTACTTCCGCGCGCTGGAACTCGACCCGGAGCACCTCGGCGCAAACGAGTACCTCGGCGAGCTCTACGTCACCGTCGGCAACCTCGACCGCGCGCGCGACCAGCTGGCCGTGCTGGAGCGCGTCTGCGGACGGTGTGAGGAGTTCCGGGAGCTCGAGGCAGCGATCGCCGCGGCAGACGAGAAGGCGGTGCCGCCGTCCGCCGCGATGACGAGAGGCCGAATCGGCGCTAGACTGCCGCGATGCCTGCGGTTTCACAGACGCTCCGGCGCCCCTCGTCACCGGCAGTGGCCTTCGCCGCCAGCGGCGCCTTCGCCATGCTCGGCCTCGCCGCAGGGACGCTCGCCCTCGGCGGCCCGCCGGCGCTGGCGCTGACCGCGACAGGCGTTGCCGTTGCCGCGGGCCTCGCCTCCGCCCTGCGCCGCCCGCCGTCCCCGGAGCTGATCGGCGCGATCGCCGTCACCGCCGACAGCGGCGCCCTCGTCTCCGCGAGCCCCGCGTTCGCGGCGCTGATGGCGGCGCGCGGCCTCCCTGCGCACCCTGACGCGCTCGCCGGCGACCCGGCCGCGGCGGTGGCCCTCCTCGCGCTCCGCCGCACCGCTGCCGTGGACGGATCGGCCGAGGGTTTCGTGCCGCCCGATCTCTTCGTCCGCGTCGCCCGCGAGGGCGGCCGGCTCGTGCACCGCTTCGAGCCGGCGGCGCGGGCCTCCGCCTCGCCGCGGACGCTCGCAGAGACAATCGTCGCCCTGTCGCCGGCCGCCACCGCGGTCACGGCGCGCGACGGCACCGTCCTCGCCGCCAATGACGCATTCACCGCGCTTGTCGGCGGCCTCGGCCGGCTGGACGACCGCCTCGTGCTCGATGCGCCCGCCCTCGCCCGGCTCGCAGCCCCCTCCGGCGGCCGCGTCGACGCCGCGTTGAAGGACGCGCCCGACCGCCGCGTCCGCCTTGCGGCGAAGCCGCTCGGCGACAGCCTCGTCGTCGCCGCGCACGACGTGACGGAACAGTCCGAACTCGAGGCGCAGATTGCGCAGAGCCAGAAGATGCAGGCGATCGGCCAGCTCGCCGGCGGCATCGCGCACGATTTCAACAACGTGCTCCAGGCGATCGTCGGCTTCTCGGATCTCCTCCTCCAGAGCCACCGCCCCTCCGACCCCGCCTTCCGCGACATCATGAACATCAAGGGGAGCGCGCAGCGGGCGGCCGGGCTCGTCAAGCAGCTCCTCGCCTTCTCGCGCCGGCAGACGCTGCGCCCGTCGGTCCTCAACCTCAACGACGTTCTCGCCGACCTCTCGGTGATGCTCGACCGCCTCCTCGGCGAGCCCGTCCGCCTCGACATCCAGTACGGCCGCGACCTCTGGCCCGTCCTCGCGGACCAGAGCCAGATCGAGCAGGTCATCATCAACCTCGCCGTCAACGCCCGCGACGCAATGCCGGGCGGCGGCTCGCTGACGGTCCGCACCCGCAACGTCCCCGTCGCCGAAGTGGAAGGCGAGGAGGCGCTCGACACCGACGCCGTCCTGATCGAGGTGGAGGACGTCGGCACCGGGATGCCGAAGGAGGTGCTCGCGAAGATCTTCGAGCCCTTCTTCACCACGAAGGGCACCGGGGCCGGCACCGGCCTCGGCCTCTCCACCGTCTACGGCATCGTGAAGCAGACCGGCGGCACGCTCGCGGTGTCCTCCGAGGAGGGGCGCGGCACCACCTTCCGCGTCTACCTGCCGCGCACGGCGGCCGAGCTGAAGGCGGCGGAGGAACGCCCGCGCGAGGCGCCGACGGCCGACCTCACCGGCTCGGCGACGCTCCTTCTTGTGGAGGACGAGGAGGCGATCCGCGCGTTTGCCGCCCGTGCCCTCGCCGCCAAGGGTTACCGCGTGCTCTCGGCGGCATCCGGCGTCGAAGCCGCCGAGATCTTCGCGCGGGAGCGTGGCCGGATCGATTTGTTGTTGACCGACGTCATCATGCCGGAACTCGACGGCCCTTCCTTGGTAAGACAGGTGCGGGCGGAGCGGCCGGAGCTGAAGGTCCTCTTCATGTCCGGCTATGCCGATGGGGCCGCCCTCGACGACATCGAGGGCGAGTTCCTGGCCAAGCCGTTCACGCTGAAGGCGCTTGCCGAGGCGGTGAAGCGGGGGCTCGCCCGCCCGGATCGGTGATCCGGGCCGCGCGACCGATGGCCGGTCATTGAATCGGCTGTTAAGAAAATTTTAAGTTGTCGAACAGATTGCGAACGCTTCGAATCTGTGCCACACAACGCTGCCGGGAATTGGGGATACGCGATGACGCGCAAGGGTAACGGGACGTCCCAGTCGGACCTACGTCTGGTTGAGGGAAGCTCGGTAGACAAGACGAAGGCGCTCACCGCCGCGATCTCCCAGATCGAGCGGAATTTCGGCAAGGGCTCCATCATGAAGCTCGGCGCCGGCCAGAACGTCGAGATCGAGACGGTGTCGACCGGCTCGCTCGGGCTCGACATCGCGCTCGGCATCGGCGGCCTGCCGCGCGGCCGCATCGTCGAGATCTACGGCCCGGAGTCGTCCGGCAAGACGACGCTGGCGCTCCAGACGATCGCCGAGGCGCAGAAGAAGGGTGGCATTTGCGCGTTCGTTGATGCCGAGCACGCGCTCGACCCGATCTACGCCCGCAAGCTCGGCGTCGCGGTGGACGACCTTCTCATCTCCCAGCCCGACGCCGGCGAGCAGGCGCTCGAGATCGCCGACACGCTCGTGCGCTCCGGCGCGGTGGATGTCCTCGTCATCGACAGCGTCGCGGCGCTCACCCCGCGCGCCGAGCTTGAAGGCGAGATGGGCGACCAGCTCCCCGGCCTCCAGGCGCGCCTCATGAGCCAGGCGCTCCGCAAGCTGACCGGGTCGATCTCCCGCTCGCATACGATGGTCATCTTCATCAACCAGATCCGGATGAAGATCGGCGTGATGTTCGGCTCGCCGGAGACGACGACGGGCGGCAACGCGCTGAAGTTCTACGCCTCCGTGCGGCTCGACATCCGTCGCATCGGCTCCGTCAAGGACCGCGAGGAAGTGGTTGGCAACCAGACCCGCGTGAAGGTCGTCAAGAACAAGCTCGCTCCGCCGTTCCGCGAGGTCGAGTTCGACATCATGTACGGCGAAGGCGTGTCGAAGACCGGCGAGCTCCTCGACCTCGGCGTCAAGGCGGGCATCGTCGAGAAGTCGGGCGCCTGGTTCTCCTACGATTCGCAGCGCCTCGGCCAGGGTCGCGAGAACTCCAAGCAGTTCCTGCGCGACAACCCGGAGATCGCGAACGCCATCGAGGCGGCCATTCGCCAGAATGCCGGCCTCATCGCCGACCGCATCACGTCGGCGAGCGGCGGCGAGGACTACGACGAGGACGGCGTGCTGCCGGACGACGAGGCGCCCGCGGCGGAGTGAGCCGCCGGCGCCGCGGAACGGTCCACGGACACCGAAGGCCCCGCTCGCGCGGGGCCTTTCTTCGTTGCGGCGGCGCCCGCGCGGAGCCCCGTCCTCGCGGCGCCTATCAGTCCGCGAGGATCTCCTTCACCCGCTCCGCCACGGCGGCGCCGAGCGTGCGGTTCGCCTCTGCGGTGAAGTGGATGCCATCGACGCCGTCCGTCTCGATCACCGAGCCTGCGTTGAAGAAGTGCTCGCCGGCCAGAGTCGCGATGCCCTCATAGACCTCGGGCAGCGCGCGGCTCTTCTCCTTGCTGTCCGCGTCGAAGATGGCGTCCGCACCGGCGCCTATCGTCTCCCCCAGCGGCGGCGGGCTGACGAGGAGCACCTCCGGCGCGTCGTAGTCCGTCCAGTCCCACCCCGGCGCCTCGTGCACCATGTTGATGAGCTCGCCCGCGCCGAGCCCGATCTCGAGCGGCGTCCGGCCCAGGTAGTTCTTCGTGTCGTTGGTGCCGAGCATGATGATGACGAGGTCGATCGGCTCGTGGCTCGCGAGCAGCGCCGGCAGCACGTCGGCCCCGTTCAACTTGGGGTCGTTCGGGTCGTCGATGTTCGTGGTGCGGCCCGACAGGCCCTCGGCGGTGATGACGTAGCCGTCGCCGAGCGCCTCTCCCATCGCGCTCGTCCAGCGGTCGGCCATCGGGTGGCGGACCGTCGGCGTCACCGGGTCGGCGGGCGTCCAGCCCCACGTGAGGCTGTCGCCGAAGACGAGGATGTGCTTCGGCGCGGCATCCTGGGCGAGGGCGGGTGCCGCGAGGCCGGCGGCAAGGGCCGTCGCGACGAGTGTCATGCGCATGGGGTCGTTTCCTCCGAATGATCCAGGCCGTGGGCCCGGCGTTTCCTGCCCGCGCCGTCGCCGGTCCGACGGGCCGCCGCCAGCGCTGGGATCGCGACCCTGCGACGGCATTGTGGCAGGACGTCAGCCGACAACCCCTCGTTGGAGCGACGCCGCAAGACGGCGGCCGCCGCCACTCGTATCTTGGGAGGGAGCGCCCGGAACGGCGGCGCACCGGAGGGGCTCGCATGATCGCATCGACGCCGGAGCGCCTGTCGCCCTTCGGCTCCATCGCGGATTTTCGGCGCGTGACCGACCCGTCCGCCTTCACGCCGGTGCCGGAGGGCTGGCTCGTCGGCGTGACCGACGTCGTCCGCTCCACGGAGGCGATCGCCGCTGGCCGTGCGAAGGCGGTCAACATCGCCGGCGCGGCCGCGATCTCCGCGGTGATGAACGCGCTTCAGACGCGCGACCTCGCCTTCGCCTTCATGGGCGACGGCTGCGCCTTCACGATCCCGCCCGCCGACGCCCCCGTTGCCCGCGAGGCGCTCCGCCGCACCGCCGGCTTCGCCCGCGACGACCTCGGCCTCACGCTCCGCACCGCGCTCGTGCCCGTCGACGCGCTCCGTGCCGACGGGCACGACGTGCGCGTTGCACTGTTCCGGCCGACCGAGCATGTGGCCTACGCGATGTTCGACGGTGGCGGCGTCGCGGCGGCCGAGGCGGCGATGAAGCGCGGCGAGCACGCGATCGGCCCCGCCCCGTCCGGGGAGCGGCCGGACCTCACCGGCCTCTCCTGCCGCTGGCTGCCGCTCGAGGCCCGCCATGGATCGATGGTCTCCCTGGTCGCGCTCCCCGGGGAGGACCGCGCGGCTTTCCGCGCCGCCGTCGCCGAGATCCTCGCGCTCCTCGGTGAGCCGGCGGAAACACATCCGGTGCCGCCCGAGGGCGCCGCAAGCGCCTTCCTCTCCCCCGGGCTGCGGCTGGAGGCGCTCACCTCACGCCGGAGCGGTCCGGTGTGGCGCCGCCTCCTCGCCGTTGCCGCGCACAACGTGTTCGGCTGGACCCTCTTCCGGACCGGCGTGAAGCTTGGCGCGTTCGACCCCGTCATCTACCGTCGCTTCACGAGCGAGAATGCCGACTGCCGCAAGTTCGGCGACGGGCTCCTCCTCACGCTCGACTGCGATGCCGCGCTCGACGCGCGCCTCGTCAACTGCCTCGACGGCCACGTCCGCACCGGCGCGTTGCGCTACGGCCTGCACCGGCAGCGGTCGGCGCTGATGACGTGCATCGTGCCGACCTACGCCGACCACGGCCACGTGCACTTCATCGACGGTGCCGAGGGCGGCTACACGGCCGCCGCAGCGCACCTGAAGCACCGCGCACCCGAGGCGAGCCCGCCCTCCCGTCCCGGAGGGCACCGCTGACCGGCGCACTGCCGCCTGCGCCACAAAGTCAGCGGACAGCGGCAGCGTCGCCGCGCTACTCTGTCCCGACGGCTCTCGAGGAGGCTCCATGCGCAAGACCGTGAAGGTGCTCCACACCGTCGCCGCCGGCGGCCTTGTCGGCGGGCTCGTCGCGTACATGCTCCTCCTCCTCTCGCCACCGGAGACGCCGGCCGCCTACGCCGACCTCCGCGCCAACATCGCCATCGTCGCCAATTATCTGCTCCTCCCGTCCCTCGCGCTCGCGCTGGTGTCGGGGCTCCTCTCGATGATGGTGCACAAGCCGTTCATGGAGAAAGGCTGGGTCTGGCTGAAGGCCGGCCTCGGCATCCTGATGTTCAAGGGCGTGCTCACCATCGTCAGCGCGAAGGCGGATCACGCGGCGACGGTGGCGCGCCGGATCGCGGCCGGCGAAGCCGATCCGGGTGCCCTCGACCGTCTCGTCGCGCTCGAGTGGTGGACGCTCGTGGTCGTCCTCGCGATCACTGTGGCGAACTATGTGCTCGGGGTGTGGCGGCCGAACTCGCTCCGGCCATCTCCGCGCCGCCGCCGCCCGCCCGCGGCGCCCGAGCCCGCGCCGACCCCGATTCCGGGCTACGCTCGCCGCCCCGCCCGCCCGCTGCCACCGTCGCTCAGCCCCGACGCGCCGCTCGCCGTGCAGGACGCAGCGTCGGTGCCCTTACCGGAGCCGGCTCCTCGGCGGGAACTCGAGCCCGCCCTCGCTGACCCCGACCAGCGCTGACCTCCCGGCCTCGGCGAAGGTGACGCGCCGGCCGCATCTTCACCGGCGTGACAACGCTCGACGGGTTGTCCGCCCTGTTCGCTGGTCGTCGGCGGGCGACGGGGTCTTCAGGGTGGCCATTCAGGTCGGGTTTCGCGCCACGTCGGCTCACGGTCTGCAAGTCGGCGCGCCCGGCGTCCGGCGCGGGGCCCTTCCGCCGGGGACGCCACCTGTGCACTGCCCCTACCGCGCGTTCCTGGGGACCTGCCGCCCGCGGCGCCTGTTCACCCGCCGAAGCTCTGCTTAAGTGAGGGCGGCAACGCGGGAGGGTTCGTGCGCGATCGCCTGAGACGATGGCAGGACGAGGCGCGGGACGCGGCGGCGACGCTCGGCGAGCGCTTCGGCGGCGTCCTCTCCCCGTCCCTACGCCTCGGCGTCACGGGCCTGTCGCGCTCCGGCAAGACGGTCTTCCTCGCCGCCCTCGTCCACAACCTCATCCACGGCGGCCGCCTGCCCCTGTTCGCGCCCTACGCCGAGGGCCGCCTCGCCTCTGCGGCGCTGGCCCCGCAGCCGGACGACGAGGTCCCGCGCTTCCCCTACGAGGACCACGTCCGCGCCCTCGTCGACGAGCGCGTCTGGCCCGCCTCCACTCGCCGCATCGCCGAGCTCCGCGTCACGATCGAGTACGCCTCCGCCCGCCTCCTCGGCCGCCGCCTCGGCCCGGGCCGCCTCCACCTCGACCTCGTCGACTACCCCGGCGAGTGGCTCCTCGACCTCCCCCTCATGAACCTCTCCTACGCCGAGTGGTCGAAGGACGCGCTGGAGCTCGCCGCCCGCCGCCCCGCCGACGCCCGCCCCTTCCGCCTCGCCCTCAAGGCCCACGACGCGGCCGCCGCGGCCACCGACACCGCCGCCGCCCACCTCGCCGAAGCCTTCACGGCGTACCTGCGCGCCGCCCGCGCCGACCCGAACGCCCTCGCCTCGCTCCCCCCCGGCCGCTTCCTCATGCCCGGCGACCTCGAGGGTTCTCCGGCCCTCACGTTCGCCCCCCTGCCGCCGGACGCGGGCCCGCTGGTCGCCACCATGGAGCGCCGCTACGAGGCGTACAAAACCCACGTCGTCCGCCCCTTCTTCCGCGACCATTTTGCTCGCCTGGATCGCCAGATCGTCCTGGTGGATGTGCTCGCGGCGCTGAACGGCGGCCCGGAGGCGCTGGAGGAGCTCCGCCGCGCGCTCCTCTCGGTCCTCTCCTGCTTCCGCACCGGCCGCCTCTCCTTCCTCGGCTCGCTGGTGGACCGGCGCATCGACCGCATCCTCTTCGTCGCCACCAAGGCCGACCACATCCACCACACCGACCACGACCGCCTCGAGCGCATCCTCGAAACCCTCGTCGCCGAGGCGCGGGAGAAGGCCGCCTTCTCCGGCGCCCACGTCGAGGTCGCCGCCATGGCCGCCGTCCGCGCCACCCGCGAGACGGTCGTCCTCCGGAACGGCGAGCGCTTCCCCGCCATCGTCGGCACGCCCCTTCAGGGCGAGCGCCTCGACGGCCGCCTCTTCGACGGCGACACCGAGATCGGCCTCTTCCCCGGCGACCTCCCCGCGGATCCCGCCATAGTCTTCACCGCGCCGCAGGAGGAGTACGGCGTCACCACGCTCCGCTTCCGCCCCGGCCGGGTCGAGCGCTCCAACCGCGGCGTCACGCTCTCCCTCCCCCACATCCGGCTCGACCGCGTCCTCCAGTACCTCATCGGAGACCGCCTCCAGTGAAAGACCCCGCGACCCCGGGCGCCGGCAAGGCCCGCCGCCCCCGCGTCTTCGACATGGACGAGCTCGGCGAGGAGTTTGCACCGCCCCCGCGCCCCGAGACGTTCGAGGAGACGTCCAGGGAGCCTGGCGCCCCCCGCGCCGGCGCCCCGCGGCAGGAGCACCGCGCCGAGCGGCCCCCCCGCGATACGGCCGCCGCCGCGCCGGAGGTGGACGAGCTCGAGCTCGCCCCCGTCCCGCCGTCCGCCACCGCCCCCCGCCGCCGCGTCACCTTCCTGAAGCTGTTCACGGTGGGGCTGTCGGGCCTTGCTGCCCTCGGCCTGTCGCTGGCGCTCTGGGCCTTCCTCGAGGACCTCTATGCCCGCACCCCCGTCCTCGGCTGGGTGGCGCTGGTGCTGGCCGCCCTCATGCTCGTCGGCCTCGCCGGCATGGCGCTTCGCGAGTGGCGCGCCATCGGCCGCCTCCGCGCCATCGAGGACCTGCGACGCCGCGCCGACGCCGCCGCCGCCGAGGACGACCGCGCCACCGCCCTCGCGGCCCTGGAAGACCTCATCGACCTCTACGAGCCGCGCCCCGAGACGGCCCGCGGCCGCAAGGCGCTCGCCTCCCACATGAAGGAGATCATCGACGGCCGCGACCTCGTGGCGCTGGCCGAGCGCGAGGTCCTCGCCCCCCTCGACGCGAAGGCGACCGCCGTCATCGTCGGCACCGCCCGCAGGGTGGCCGCCGTAACGGCCCTGTCCCCGCGCGCCCTGGTGGACGTGGCGTTCGTGATCTTCGCGGCGCTCTCGATGGTCCGCCGCATCGCCGAGGTCTACGGCGGCCGCCCGGGCACGCTCGGCTTCTTCCGCGTCCTCCGCCACGCGGTCGCCCACCTCGCGGTGACGGGCGGGATGGCAGCCGGCGACGCCTTCGTGGGCGAGGTGATCGGCAAGGGCATCGCGGCAAAGCTGTCGGCCCGCCTCGGCGAGGGCATCGTCAACGGCCTGATGACGGCCCGTCTGGGCCTCGCGGCGATGGATGTCCTGAGGCCGCTCCCGTTCGCGGGGACGCGGCGGCCGCGGGTGAATGATATTTTGGGGGAGATTGCGCGGATTGCGCCGCGGGAGGGGGGTGGGTAGTTGTCCAACCGCTTTTCAGTTAGGTCGCTTGTGTGGTGACATCATTGCGCCTGGCCCTGAGGCTGCGTGCACGGCAGCTCAGGGACAGCAAGCTCCGTAAGGCTATGAATGCCGAGTTCTTCTGCGGTTAATGGGAGCAGCCGATTGCGGTGTGTTTCGATTTTTTCCGGCGCTATGGGCCTAGATATCGGCCTTGAGCAGGCCGGGTTCGAAGTGGTATTCGCGGCCGACACCTCGGCAGCCGCCGCTGGCACGATAATGGCCAACAAACCGAACTGCGTTCTTTACCGCGATGATGTATGCCGGCTGGGTGCGAGCGATATACTTCGACAAATCGCCGCCTCAGATATCGATTTACTTGCAGGCGGCCCCCCGTGTCAAGCTTTCAGTACGGCGGGAAGAAGGCGAGGCATTGACGATCACCGCAATGGCGCGCCCATCTTCGAATTCACGCGCCTCGTTTCAGAACTTAGACCCCGAGCATTTATTCTTGAAAACGTTAGAGGAATTTTATCAGCCTCGATTAGGTGGCGCGCTTTGCCTTACAATAACAATGGGAAACGCATCGACGATCACTATGGTTCTTTGCTCGAAGAAGTACTTCGCGAATTCGTCCGAGCGGGCTATACATTTGATGTATTCTGCTTGAATGCAGCAGATTATGGAGTACCGCAGTCGCGCAACCGAGTGTTTATTGTCGGCTATCGAGATGGGACAACGCCACGTCTGCCAATCGCAACGCATTCCAGGGCTGGCGATCTCGTACACAAACCGTGGATCACGGTGAGGGATGCGTGGAGCGGCATAAATTACGACGGTGACGAGTTTGCGTCCTTTAGCGAACGCAAACTCCGCTATCTGAGGTTAGTCCCTCCGGGTTCGAACTGGCGTAGCCTTCCGGTCGAGCTTCAAAGAGAGTCGATGGGGAAGGCGTTTTACGCCAAAGGTGGGCGAACAGGCTACTGGCGACGGCTTTCCTTCGATGAAACCGCCCCAACGGTTCTCACCGAACCTCAGAATGCAAGTACCTCTTTATGCCACCCAACTCTCGATCGACCGATCAGCATCCGCGAGGCCGCTAGGCTCCAAACCTTCCCCGACGAATGGCGCTTCGAGGGCACGCGTGCCGAGAAATATAGG
>JAESGF010000050.1_pt1 | contig 110419 bp, 93 predicted proteins | sample 9269621 | NCBI WGS metagenome assembly JAESGF01 (sample SAMN14515066, study PRJNA621663) | algae metagenome | isolation source: Tolypothrix carrinoi HA7290-LM1 and co-occurring heterotrophs from dry rock... | place: USA: Makauwahi cave, Kauai, Hawaii | collected 2011-01-06
AATACTGGTAACAACGGCATCGGCACGTTGGCGCTACGCACCAACGCCACTTTGTTGTACGCGATCGCATGAATTGAGTGATCACAAGCCGTATCAATCGATAACCCGCAACTTGGGTTATTAGAAGTGTTGAGCTAGGAAAACCGCTGCTCAAACTTTTCTATCTACAGCTATTTTTACCTTTATAGGGGTAAAGGGGAAAGGAAAAAAGAAACTCATGAAGAGATATTGGGGTTTAAAGCCCCCGCTTATAAGCGCGGTTTTAACCAGTGCGATCTTCACAATCCCCGTTCAATTTCTTCTCCCTTGTCTGGGTACCACGAGTTATTCACTAACCATTTACCAGTAAAAACTAATAATCAACAACCAATGACCTTTTAAGCTCTAAGCCGCATCTGTCTGTTGGTCGGTCGGTTGTAGCACAAAGTCGAACTCGGCTGTATAGAAAGGTTTGCTTTGATTGTATGCGTTGAGTTTGTCGAGTGTCTCATGTTTTTGCAGCTTAATGATGGCAGATCTGACCGCGAACGTTGTATCTGAATCGAGGTGCGGATCTCCATCAATATGAATTTGTGTAGTCAGGGGTATATAGCCAGCAGCACTCAACTTAAAATGGATATGGGCTGCTCGCTGGGTATGTCGTCCCAAAAGCAGCAACATTTCACCGCACGGTCCGCTTGATGGGATAGTGTACCCTATTGGCACAACCGTTTCAAATGCGTAGGAGCCGTCCGAATTGGTTCTGAAACGACCTCGGAAGTTACCCTTTGCCTGGGATGCATCATGAACGTCATAGAGTCCCTTTGAATTTGACTGCCAGACATCAAGAAGCGCATTGGCAATTGGTTTGTTGTTCAGGTCTAAGACGCGTCCTGATAGGAAGAGCGTATTGCCGTCGCGATCGATTCCGAGGCGATCGCCCATGTTGCGCTCTGGCGCATCCGCTACATAGACAGGACCCTCTAGATTACTTTCAGTAGCTGTGCTACTCTTGTTATGCAATAGAACCACTAGCTCTGAGATTCCCAGCAAGTCGAGCAGCATATGAATTTCCCCATTCGGTATCTCTTCTGTGTAGCGATCTGCCCGAATGAGAAAATCGCGCAAGAACGATAACTCCTGTTCCGTCAGATTTACCTCCTGCACGAAAGCGTGCAGATGTCGAATAAGGCTGGTATAAATCTCATAAAAACGTGCATGAGTCTTGCCTTTATCACCGTGCTCAATCACGGCTTGAGTGATATTTTCCAGAGTAATGTTTCTCATTTTTATCTGAAGAGTGAAACTTATCCATAGTTGACTACTTTAGTTAGAGTCTAATTTTCTAAGTACTTCTAGCTTGAATCAACTCATTTTACAGACTAGTTTGGTGTTTACTTCCTACTGCTGTATTTGAATGATAAGTCTTTTAGGTGCAAGATATGAGCGCCCCTACATCCCCCCCAACGGGAGAGCTCCTTGCCGGCACGTTCAAAGCAGCGTCTTTGCAAGGAGAGGGAAACCCTCCCTTTCTCGCTGGACTCACCATCTCCCCACCCCCTTGTCTCCCTTGTCTCCCTTGTCCCCCCATCCCCCCCGTCTCCCCCTGTAGGCTAGGATTTTAGTATTGCCAGAACTTTGATAACCTATGAATGGATTAAACCGATTAGCTGAAGAATCCTTGTCCATAACACCAGCAGAACATTCCCAAAACGATATAGACCACAGCCACACAGATCGTACTCATGGGCATGGACAGTCGGCTCATCCACACGTCCATAGCGAAGAGTCATTGCGACGAATTGTTAATCGGCTGTCGCGTATAGAAGGACACGTTCGCGGCATCAAAACAATGGTGCAACAAAATAGTCCTTGTCCTGATGTTTTATTGCAAATCGCCGCCGTTAGAGGTGCAATAGATAAAGTAGCGCGAATTGTTCTCGATGAACATTTAAATGAGTGTATTGGTAGAGCCTGCAAAGAAGGCAATATTGAAGTTGAAATTCAACAACTCAAAGCTGCTTTGGATCGGTTTTTACCTTAGAAAATAAACAAGAATAAAAAGTAGGGTGTGTTATTCACCGAACAGCAACGCACCTTGAATTCTTGACGGTGCGCTGCGCGACAAGACACCCTACAAAATTTCTTGGTGCGTGAAAGTTTAAGTGCTGTACTATCGGCGCTACATATATAAGATGTCCCTGGAAAATTACCAATTTCACTATTCTTTCACGGGCAATTACCAGAAAACGCCAATTCTTTTTTTACATGGATTCATGGGTAATTGTCATGAATTTGATAAAACAATAAAATTACTATCTGATGATTTTTATTGTTTGACAATTGACCTTCCCGGACATGGAAAAACTCAAGTTTTTGGTGGCGATGATTGTTATACAATGGCAAAGACGGCACAAGCATTAATCAACTTACTAGATAAGCTCAAAATTTATCAATGCTTTTTAGTTGGTTATTCAATGGGTGGAAGATTGGCTTTATACCTAAATTTGCATTTTCCTCAACGTTTTCCTCAAGTTATCTTAGAATCAGCTTCTCCTGGTTTAATAACAGAAGTTGAACGATTAGAACGAGTTAAATCTGATGAGCAAATAGCGAGAAAATTAACAAGATGTGTTGAAGAAAGTGATTTTAGAGCTTTTCTATTAAATTGGTACAATCAGCCGATTTTTGGTTATATAAAAAATCATCCGGAGTTTGAGGGGATGATAGAAAGTCGGTTGCAGAATAATCCTTTAGAATTGGCTAAATCATTGCGCTTTATGGGTACTGGATGTCAACCTTGTTTGTGGGAAAAACTCGAAGAGAATACAAACCCGTTGCTGTTATTAGCTGGCGAATATGATGAAAAATTTCTAGTTGTTAATAGAAAAATGATTAATATATGTGAAGCCCAACTAAAAGTAATTAGTAATTCTGGGCATAATATACATTTTGAAAATACTTTTGCTTTTGTGCAAAATATCAGGAAGTTTTTAAATTTGAATAAGCGTTGAAACGCTTACTACGAATCAATTTTTCGTTGCGTTTAGTTCTTCTTGCAAGTTTTTCTGATAAATAGTAGGTAGATATCGACTTACGGAATTAGTTTCTATGCCATATCCGAGACTTGTCCAAGTGGGGGAAAGTCGGCGCAAAACTTCGTTTAACTTTCCTTGATGCAGCTTTTGAGAAATGTCAGTTCCCCAAACTTTGCGATCGCTTAACCAACTGTAAACTACTGCGTCTTGATATTCGGGTGCAAAACTATAATTTGCCCAAAACATAAACCGCGTCGGGTTGGGATGATAGCGAGGAGCAATTCTATACCAAGTAGTGTTGATAATTTGATATCTCCCAGCAGCGGTAGAACAATTGCCTTTGTTGGGACCAGTAACAATGACGATGCATATCTGAGGATGATGGCTCAAATCGTTGACTTGCTGTCCACCATATAACAGAGAATAAGGGCGATCGCTATTTGCTTCACTCGCTGATATAGTTCGCATTAAAGCACGAATGTAAGGATCGCCACCCTTCATCACCAAAGGTGGATTTTTTTGACCAAAAACCGGATCGTTATGCGATCGCAAATCCCCAAATACATACCACTGCAACAAATATACAAAGCCGAGAAGTGCGGCTATCGGTCCAATCAGTTTTTCAACACCTTTCGATTCAACGCTTTTCAGACTCGGACTCCTTACAATTTACGTATATTCAACAATAATCGACGCATCCCCAAACGTACTCACAGTGAGGAGTGAAACTTAGTACAGACGTGACGGCAAAGTACAGACGTGACGGCAAAGTACAGACGTGACGGCAAAGTACAGACGTTCCAGTGGAACGTCTCTACAACTCCTAACTCTATCAAGCTACGTTAGCAAATAATTCCCCAAAGCTTTTCGAGGTAGCCTCTTCTTTAGCAACAATCTCGACAATTTTGTTGCGTGCGGCACCTTCAAACAGCGACTCGACGCAAACTTGGGCGACTTTCTGCCGGGGAATGCTGCCATCGAACAGTGTATCAGCACTTTGCATCACGATTGGATTGGAATTATCTTCATTTTTTAACCCGCCAGGACGGACTATTGTATAAGTTAAACCGCTTTTTTGGATATATTCCTCAGCTTGCTTTTTCCAAACTAAAATCAGCCAGAACAAGTTTAAAGGATGAAATAACTTGGAAGTACACAACGAAGAAACGAAAACAAAATGCTCTATTCCCTTGGCTTTGGCAGCATCCACTAAATTTTTAGTGCCTTCAAAATCGACTTTATAAGGTCCTGTGGGGTCAAAACTAGGTTTGGCTCCGGTGGCACAAAGCACTACTGTGCTATCTCCTAAAGCAGTCGTCAGGCTTTCTGGGGTTAACACATCCCCAACTACCAACTCAACATTGGGAGGCAAAATCCCCTTCGCTTTTTCTGCGTCGCGCACCAAAGCACGGACGGGAATATTTTTCGCAATCAGTTCTTGCACTATCCTGCGACCTGTTTCACCTGTTGCCCCTGCTACAAATGCTTTCATAATAAACGCTATCCTGGGAAACTAATATTTGATTTCTTTGTTCCCTATTTTAGTGATTCTATGAAGTTGCTGGCAGATTTTTGAGGTTTCCGTCAAAATGTACTCTAGTGTGCGAATCGTCTGACCCGATATGGGAATTATTAATACAGGTAAACGCAAGATTATACAGGAATCTTTATATGCTTTCACAAAATCGTGAATATCAATCCTTTGAAATAAGCGAAGCAGTTGTACCTGTCCCATCAGTAGCGCATACTGAAGACGCGCTACAAGCAATTGGAGGAACACCTACAAAGTTTTATGGTCGTTATCACGACTCTATGGAAATGTATGCCCAAGCTTGCTTGGTTGGTGAATATCTCAATGCTCATTCTTCATGGTTTTCGCGCTGCGCTGAACCGATGAAGGTGCAACCGCTGGGGGAAAATGGTTATGCTTTAGGAATCGGTCGTTTTGGCTCTTTTGGTTATGAGGTGGAGCCAAAAATTGGTTTGGAATTGTTACCTCCAGAGGATGGTATTTACCGCATCCACACTATACCCATCCCCGGCTACTATCCGCCCGGTTATGACGTAGACTATAACGCATCGCTACGCATGATAGAAGATGTTGCAAACGATGCACCCACAGGTATTAACCAGATAACACGAGTTGAATGGGAATTGGATTTAGTTGTTGATATTCACTTTCCCAAGTTTATTCAGCGTTTGCCTAAGTCTTTGGTGCAATCTACAGGCGATCGCTTACTTAACCAAATCGTCCGTCAAGTCTCAAAGCGCCTTACTCGCAAAGTTCAGCAAGATTTTCATCAATCTATAGGAATAGATTTTCCTGTCAATCAGAAAAAGTGGTGAGTGGATAGTGGGGCATGGGGCATGGGGCATGGGGCATGGGGCATGGGGCATGGGGTATGGGGCATGGGGCATGGGGCATTGGTAATAATTCTTTCCCCTTTTCCCTTTCCCCTTTAACGCCACATGCTTCAAGTCGGCACAGCCGGACGCGGCTGTGCCTCAAGTCGGGAAACCCGCCCACGGCACTGGCTCCCCAACGCAGTGGCTCCCCTTTTCCCCTCTTCAAAAAGCCCATTGCCCATTGCGATAGGGCCCATTGCCCAACCACTAACTAACTATGTTGAGTAAGAAGTCTTTGAACAATTTGCACGCCAGTAATAGCCTGCCAAGTAAAAAGTCCCAAAAGTGCGAAATTTAACAAAATGTGAGTCATCCGCGCCCAATTTGCGCCTTTTTGCATATAAGGAGATAGGGACGCAGAAAATGCTATTATACTCGTCATCCCAAGCCCTGCTAGCAGGTGAGGTCCAAAAAATAACTTACCATTATTGATGTAAGTGACAGCCATACCACCGATGGAACCTGCCACCATCAAACCTAGGAGTATTGACCCGATTTGATAGTGTTTGACGTTATATTTACCTTTAATCAGTTCTTTCTTCTCTTCACCTTGAGCATTTCTGGTACGCTGTACTTGCAAGCCTAGGTAGGCAGCGTAAAGCGAGAATAGCAATAGCGCCCACATTAACACCGGATGAAAGAAGTTCAGCCAATATTTCACGGATGGAGAAAGTTCCATATTGATACGTGTTCCCGTCTAGTTATTAAATCTTTATAAAAGTTAGCATAATCGCTTGAGAAAAGATTGCAAAGCTATTTCTTATAGAAGAGGAGCGAAAGTTTCAATACAGATACTATGAGACTTTCGGGCTGTTGAAAGAAAGTAAGAATGTTTCCGGTCTGGTTACAAGCGGGGTTTTGGGGTTTATTTAGTGGTTCAGCGTTGCTAGTTGGGGCTGCAATTGGCTATTTTTCGCGGGTTCCGCAACGGATAATCGCCGCAATTATGGCTTTTGGGGCTGGGGTGTTAATTTCGGCGCTGTCGTTTGAGTTGATGGATAAAGCTTATAAAGAAGGCGGTTTCGACTCGACGGCAATTGGCTTTGTTGCAGGTGCGATCGTGTATACTGCTGCTAACTGGTATTTAGCAACTCAGGGAGGCAAGCATCGCAAGCGATCTGGCAAGCATCAACCATCGTCAGACGAAGATAGTGGTAGTGGTTTGGCGATCGCGATCGGCGCACTTTTAGATGGTATCCCCGAATCGATTGTCATCGGCGTTAGTATGATTGGTGGCGGATCTGTCAGCGCTGTCGCTGTCGCAGCAGTTTTCCTCTCTAATATTCCCGAAGGGCTATCTAGCGCTGCTGGAATGAAAAATGCAGGTAGATCGTTGCGCTATGTTTTCGGTGTTTGGGCTACTATTGCTGTTCTTTGCGGTGTGGCAGCACTTTTAGGTTATACCGTTTTCAGTCATTTATCAGCGGAAATCATCGCTGCGACAACTGCCATAGCCGCAGGTGCGATTTTAGCGATGATTGTTGATACGATGATTCCAGAGGCATTTGAAAAAGCGCATAATTTCGCGGGATTGATTACTGTTGTCGGCTTTTTGGCTGCGTTTATTCTCAGCAAGCTGGGTGGATAAGTTACAGCAATTTTCAGGTAAATGAACCATGTTATTTTTATCTCACGCCAAGGAGCAGCGGAAAGTCTGAGCGGAGGTTTCCTCCGATCAGAGCTTTCCAAAAGAAAGGCCCAAAGGAAGAAATAAAGATATAAGCTAAACATTTTTGAGAAATCGCAGATAAACACAGATAAACACAGATAATGTCTATTTGTGTATTCTGCCTTTTGCTTAGGGGGTGGGGTGCATCTGTAGTTATTTCCGATTCTCTTGTAGTGTGGAAGTAACCCAGTCATTTGTACTCGTTAAGCGATACCTACGGTAAGCTACGCTAACGCACTTCGGAGAATTATCAATGGTTTCTACTCAAGATATTCCGTTAATACGCGCTACTACTCGTGGGGATCTAAAGCTTGTGCAAGCGCTACTAACTCATGGTACGCTTGCTGATACGTGCGATCGCACTGGAACTACGCCGTTAATGTTTGCTGCTTCTTTAGGCTATACCGAAATTGTGCGATCGCTTCTCAATGCGGGCGCAAATATCAATTTACCGAGAAAACGTTATAAGTTGACAGCTTTAATGTTGGCTGCTAGCGCCAATCAAGTTGATATTGTGCAGCTTTTAATATCGAGAGGTGCTGATGTCAATGCAAAGAATGAAGATGGCAGTACAGCTTTAATGGCAGCAGCTTTAAAAGGTTATGTCGATGTGGTGAAAGTCTTGCTTGCCGCAAATGCAAATGTGAATGTCGCAGATAAAGATGATGACACTGCTTTGAAAGTGGCAGTTAAGCACGGACATTCCGAGATTGTAAAAATACTACTACAAACAGGCGCAGATGTCAATAGCCAAGATGAAGATGGTGAGACTTTGTTGATGGTAGCGGCAGACTTGGGACACTTAAAAGTTGTACAAGCATTGCTGGCAGGAGGGGCTGATGTCAAGTTGAGAAATCAAGATGGGGGAACTGCACTATCAGCAGCTGCGGCAGCGGGACATGATGCGATCGCTTCAATTTTATTAGACAAAGGCGCGGATGTGGATAGCCAAGATGAAGATGGTGAAACTGCTTTACACCTTGCGGCTGTTGAAGGCTACGCTGATGTGGTAGAAGTCTTACTCAGCCGAGGTGCGGGTGTGCAAATAAAAAACCATCTGGGTGATACACCACTGCTTGTAGCGGCGTTGCAGGGACATAGTAAAATTGTAGAGGCGCTGTTGCAACGAGGTGCGGATATAAATGGAAAGTCGAGCGAAACGCCTTTGTTGCTTTCCATATCGCAAGGACACGCTGAGACGGCGAAAGTATTGTTAGATTACGGTGCTGATGTTAATACTCAAGCAGATGATGGCAAAACGGTTTTGATTAAAGCAGCAGAACGCAATCAAATAAGCATAATGCAGCAATTGCTAGATAAAGGTGCAAATGTCAATTATATAGATTCAGCCGGGGCAACAGTTTTAATGTGGGCAGCATCGCGAGGTTATAACGAAGCTGTGCAAATGTTAATTAAAGCTGGTGCGGATGTGAATTTGAAAAATAAAGGTGGTTATACAGCTTTAGCGATCGCCGAGTTTAATGGTTATCAAGATGTCGTGCAAAGTTTGCGGGCAGCCGGCGCACAGGAGTGAACACAAATCACATATATTATTTATTATTGTAGAGACGTTCCAGCGGAACGTCTCTACGCCGGAACGTCTCTACGACGGTTAATATTAAGAGAATTTGGCTAATCATTAAATAACAAAACTCCGTTGCAACTGTAAAGAGTTGTTGCAACAGAGTAGTAAAATTAGTGAAACACCAAGATATTACAAGCAAAAAGCCTGCTCCATGAAAATGCTTGCTTTCGCAAAAATGAAGAAGGAAATTTACCCCTTACCTTTTACCTTGTTTCCCCCTCGGCGTTCCTACTGTGCTTAATAGCAATATATAGATTATTGTTTGATGGAACAGTATTACAACGATCAGTTTTGATGTATCAATACGATACTAAATAAAACGAATCATTTAATGGCGGTTGTTTGCGACGATTTAAGATTATTTTGGGCGTTGGCGCAGCCCGCCGTAGGCATCGCTATTTTTTTCTCTATATTGCTATTATAACTAAAAATATAAATTCTGTGGCTAATGTTACAACAGTACAAGCAATAAAACTTTTGTGGGTGGGAATTGGTTGTAAGAAGGGAACTTCGCGAGAATTAATTGCAATAGCTATTGAAGAAACTTTTAAAAAAAATCAATTGAATCTAAGTGCGATCGCCGGGATTGCGACTATCGACATTAAAGCATATGAAGTCGGTTTGTTAGAACTTTGTCATCAACGCAATTTGCCTTTGAAAACCTTTCCCGCAGATGTTCTCAGTTCTGTTGATGTCCCCAACTCTTCCCCAGTTGTTGCGCTGAAGACGGGAACTTCTAGCGTAGCTGAAGCCGCAGCCTTACTAGCAGCTAAGTGTCAAACTCTGCTGATTCCGAAACAAATATTTAAATCAAGCTTTAATCATGAAAATCTCTCCCGCTCTACTTTACAAGGAGCGGTAACAATAGCCGTTGCCCAAGCCCAAAAAGAATACATTTGATATCATGTCTGGCATTGGGACACATATTCTTTGTAGAGACGTTCCAATGGAACGTCTCTACGACGATTACGGACATGATATGATTTCTAAAAAAACAGTAATATTATAAAGCTGGTTGGGTTTTGGTTAAAAAAGATAAACTATCTTTTTTTACCTTTATCTAGTGAATTACTCGGAGTAAGTAATTAATTATGGTAGAAACGATCGCCAGCACAATTGAACCTAACAAAGCAGGCAAGAAGCCGCGAATTTCAAAACCATAACCAGGAGTAAGGGCACTTGCCAGCCAAAGTGTAAAGGCGTTGATCACAAATGTAAACAACCCAAAAGTAATCAGGTTGATTGGCAAAGTCAAAAGACTTAAAATCGGTCGGACGATCGCATTAACTAGTCCGAGAATAACGGCAGCAATAAGCGCTGTAACAAAAGTCTTAACGATAAAGCCAGGAACGAAATGAGCCGTAATCAGCAATGCGATCGCTGTCCCTAACCAAGTTAACAAAAAGTGTCGCATAAGTTTATTACATTTTCGTAGTAAGGACTTCAGTCCTTATCTTAAGCGAAGTAATTAAATAATAAGTCGATTTTCTCGTACTGAAAACTTCAGGTGAAAGAAAATCGACTCACTACAGTTGATAAATAATGCTTATGTAAAATTCTCTTTTTGTCTTACATCAGTCGCAAGAGGTAATCTAACGCGCTTGACTGCGACGCCGTGTGAGAACGTCCCAAGTAGCACCACCAGCTATACCATCAGCTTCTAAACCATAGCGTTGTTGTGCAGCTTTCACCGCTGCTTCAGTAGATGCGCCAAAATTTCCATCTACATCACCATCCAAAAAACCAAGTCTTTTCAGTCTTTCTTGCAGTTTAACAACTTCAGAACCACGCATTCCTATCCGCAAAATCGGCATTCCCGCTGCGGTGTATTGAATACTAGGCGTTTGCCGAGTAGTTTGTCCAGAACTGCTAGTTTGGCGAGTGCGAGAAGTTTGTCCAGAACTACTAGCTTGACGAGTGCGAGAAGTTTGTCCAGAACTGCTAGTTTGGCGAGTCCGAGAAGTTTGTCCAGAACTAGCAGTTTGGCTTCGAGGAGTTTGACGAGTGCGAACAGTTTCCCCAGAACTAGCAGTTTGGTTTCGAGGAGTTTGGCGAGTGCGAACAGTTTCGCGAGAACCATTGGTTGAAGTAGTGCGAACAGTTTCGCGAGAACCATTGCTTGAAGTAGTGCGAACAGTTTGCTCAGAACTAGAAGTTTGTCCACCGGAATTGGTTGAGGTAGTACGAATAGTTTGCTCAGAACTACTGGTTGAAGTACCACTGCCGGGTGATGATTGTCTGACGGTTGTTTGTGAGGTGCTTGTTGTCGTTGGGCTAGACGGTTTCGGCTCAGGAGTGGGAAACTTAGCTGCGGGGTTAGGTGAAGCAGAAGAAGCTACCGTTCCTTCGCCGGGAAAAAGTCTAGCCCAAGTGTTAGCATCAACAATGCCATCAGGAGCCAAACCCGCTGCGCTTTTAAATTGAGAAACAGCGGTTGCCGTCGTTTGGTTAAAGTTTCCATCGACTGTACCTGTGTAATAGCCCAAAAGTTTCAACGCTCCTTGTAATTCGGAAACGCGCTCTCCTTGACTACCAAGTTTTAGGGTAGGACGATTGACGCTACCTCCGACAACTACTTGGGCAATTTCTGGTGGTGCTGCAAATGATACTACGGATGAGCCAATTAGTACAGGTGTAGCAAAGCAGAGAGGTAACAAATAAAACTTGCTGGCAGAAAAAAAACGAGATGCTATTGATGTGTGTAAGTAGTTAGTTCTACTTACTGTCTGGCTGCCTTTCATGGAATTTACCCCCGGTTGATTCTCATGCTAATAGTACAGCGCCTTGGCTTTACAAAAAAGCTAGTTGATTGCACTATTAATAGCTTCCTGTTGACCGACTAAGGATAAATAAGGTTCCCGTAAATATTGATTAGCTGCGGCGATCGCATCTTTAACACTCACACCGGCAATTAACTCCTGAAATTCTTGGTCAAAATCAATTCCTAACCCTAAAATTTCATACCAGCCATATACTTGAGCAATTTGAGCGTTAGTTTGTTTACCTAAAGCATACTGCCCCAGTATCTTATTTTTCGCGGCTTGAAGTGCGCTTTCTTCTAGTTGGTTGCTAGAGAGTAAATCTACTTCTGTTCGCAGTCCGGTTAAAGCGATGCTGGTATTTTCCGGCGCGGTTCCCATGTAAACTACAAATGAGGCGGGATGCAGCCTTGTGGGATAAAATGCGGACACTTCGTAAGCTAAACCCCGTTTTTCGCGCAATTCCACAAACAAGCGACTAGAAAGCCCATTTCCCAGGTAGGTAGATAACAACTTCAATGGAGCATAATCAGCAGCACGCACTGATGGTCCGAGATAACCCAGCATAATGACTGATTGCTGTGTTTGTTGCACTTTGAGTCTTTGCTGCGGTTCAACCTTTATATGGGGAAAATGTACTTTTGGCAGTGGTTCGGGTGGAGCTTGCCAATCTCCAAATATGTTTTCTACTAAAGTAACTGCATCTTCTAGTGTGACTCGACCGGCAATACTAATTACTAGATTATCTGGACGAAAATATGTCTGATGATACTTGACTAAATCGGCGCGAGTCAAACTGCCCATAGTTGTTTCATCTCCCAGCAGTGACATAGCATAGGGATGATTTTGATACATCACTTGGCGCAGTTGGTCAAAGGCGATGGTAAATGGTTGCTCTTTTTGAGAGCGAATATCTTGTAAAGCTAGACGCCGTTCTAATTCTACTTCAACTTCGGGAAAAGTAGGCGATCGCATAATTCGCCCTGCCAAACCCAAAATATCCGCAAAATCTGCGGTAACAGTCTTCAATGACAATAAAAAATAATCGGCGGCACTATCTGCACTCAAACCTGCCCCCATAGATTCTACATGTTCGGCGATTTGCAAGCTAGAAAGTCCATCACATCCCTTTGTCAGCACTGTAGATAACAAATGCGCTAATCCTGACTGCTGTGGATTTTCGTTACAACTACCAGCACGAATAAAAATCCGCGCTGCAATGATATCAGCGGCGGGATTTTCTGCTACCAATAATACGATGCCATTGCTCAACACAGTGCGAGCGATCGGCGAGTGAGAAATAGAAGATTTTAGAGTTTGAGTCATTTGTCAAAAGTTAGGAGTTAGGAATGAGGAGTTAGGAGTTAGGAGTGAGGAGTGAGGAGTTTGGAGTTAAGAGTTATGAGTTCGGAATGAGGAGTGAGGAGTTTGGAGTGAGGGGTTCGGAGTTCAAAGGCGCGAAGGCGCGAAGGCGCCGAGTGAAAAGCTAAAATTCATAAGTGATAACTCCTAACTCCTAACTCTTAACTCCTAACTCTTAACTCCTAACTCCTAACTCTTAACTCCTAACTCTTAACTCCTAACTCCTAACTCTTAACTCCTACCTCTTGACTAACAAGGTTTGAGTACCGTAACTGCATAATCGTGCGGGGAAAGATAATCTTTAGCTAATTGTTGCAGTTCTTGGGCGTCAAATGACTGAATCTGCTGGGGATAGGTAACCGACAATTCAGCTTGGGCGATCGTGTTATAGTAACCATAAAGCCCGGTGAGTTGATTTGGCGTTTCCGTAGAAAAGGCATATTCATTACATAGCAGTCTGCGGGTACGTGCCAGTTCAGCATCGCTAATTTCCACATTCTGCAAATCTTCCAGGTGAGCGCAAATTAAAGATTCAACTTTTTCTAGTTCTTCTGGCTCTAACCAAGCGTTAATTGTAAATAAACTCGAATCTCGTTGGAGAGACAAATTAGCGCAAATTCCCTGCACTAATTGCAGTTCTTCTCGCAAATCGCGAACTAAGCGCGAAGTTCTTCCTTCTGCTAGCAGTACTGATAATAAATCTAAACCGTAAGCGCTGCGGAGTTTTTCGACTCCTGGTGCTGTCCATGCCATTGTTAACCGCGCTTGCTCTAAGCGTGGTAAATGTAGTTCTTGACGACGAATACCGGTAATTGCTGGTTGAACTACTGATTCAAACTGCGGACAATCGGTGCGATCGCCAAAATTTTCAAAGGTGCGATTTACTAATTCTAAAGCTGGTTTTTCCGCAATTCCCCCCACTACTACTACCGTCATATTTTCTGGTTGATAGTGAGCGCGATGAAAACAGCGCATTGCTTGTGCTGATTGCTGCATCAATTCTTGCTCAGTACCCAGCACCGAACGTCCGTAGGGGTGCTGCGGGTAGACGCTTTGAATCAAAGCTTGAAATCCCAGCCAATCCGGATCGTCTTGCGCTTGACGAATTTCCTCTAATACCACATCCCGTTCTCGTTCAAATTCTTCTTCGGGAATTGCAGCATTAAGCAACAGTTCCCCTAAATGAGGCAAAGTATCTTCTAGATATGTGGCAGCTGTGGTGAGAGTGTAATGAGCATAATCATAACTGGTAGCGGCATTAGTCACGCCACCTCTATTTTCAATATTTTGGTCAAATACTCCGGGGGGTAGCGTCGCTGTACCCTTAAAAATCATATGTTCTAAAAAGTGCGCCATGCCGAACCACGGATTTGGCTCTCTTGTTGCACCAGCACGCACCCAAACATCAGCTACTACTACAGGGGTGGTAGCAATTTCCTGATGAATAAAGGTTACACCATTGTCTAGTTGAAAAACTGAGGCTGGAAACACCGTATTAATTAGCTGTTGTGACAATTTTTGCTGCTTTCACCAAAATTTAACGCAGTTTTGACTATCTTATCTTTTATTGATATCTAAATTAGAAGCAATTTATACAGATTTCCTGACAAAAGATGCAGCTAAGATTTCCGAACTTCTATATATAAGTAATTTGCATCCTGAATGCAGCTAAAATACTTGGAATAACTTGTTTTGCTGTCTCTTATATAATTTTTTATTAACTCGGTGATAAATGATTTATATATAAGATTAAAGTCTTGTAGGGGACTCTTCATGAAGGGTCCCCTACGTAAATTCAATGGTGACGACGACTTTATATAGGTGAAGTACCCCAACTTGCTTGGCTGAAGTTGGGGCTTCCAAATCCAGCTAACAAGGACGGTTTTATTCGTCCTTCGGGTTTCCCGTCTCATCCGCCGAAGCCTCCTCAAACTCGTGTTTGATTTGGTCTTACACAGCGTCCACAGGCAGACACCCGCCAACCGAGCGGTGTATAACTTTACGTACAACACGGCGTGGCTTTTCTTTTACCGCAGAGCTAACCCGTGCGAACCAGTGGTCGTGTTCTTTCCCTGTATCTAGTCATGTTTCTTCGGCAAGTATCGTAACACTACTTTGAAGTTAGCCTTTATGTTCCATACAGTCAGGAGGGTCGCAACCATATTTATGGTAGCATGGTTGTAGAACAATGGGGTAACAATATGAAAGAGAAAGTATTGAGATTCCGAATGCATGAACGTAGATACAATAAGCTCAAACTATATGCTGAAGTGAAGCAAAAAACGATGACGCAACTAATAGAGGATTGGGTTGACAGGTTACCAAATCCAGAAATTGGCAACACCTCGGACACCCAAAAAGGGTGTACCTCGTAGTTGCCCGCCGTGATGCACCCCACCGTAAGACGGATGGGGAATTCCGGCGAATTAGTTAAAAGCTCCCAAGTCTTTGCTGACTGTGGGAGCTAAAAATTTTAAGTTCACCGCGACGCCGTTTTACCTAAGTTTATGACCTGGGTTTATCCAGGTGGGAACCTAATTCCTCGTTTAAAGTTTCCGAGTCGTTGCTCGGTTTACTGCCACGAGAACAGTTGACTCCCTTTTCTTTAAAGGCATAGATCAAAAAACTTGATGGCAGTCACCAACGTCGTAGTGCAACTTCACCCATTATAACTATCAAAAAGATATTGTGTGTCTTATGTGGAAAATAAACCCTCACCCTAGAAGGGTGGGGCTATACATACGAAGCCCACGAAGGTGGGCTAAATAAAAAATAGGGTTTTTAGGCTGCGTAGGCAGCCTTCGTTCGTATAGCCATAGGCTTCTAGCCTATGGGTGTTATGGGTGTGGGGGTATTCGGATACCAGATAGATTCTATGCTGCGGGCGACATCCATCGCCTGATTTTGATTATCGAGCAAAACGGTGACGTGTCCTAATTTGCGCCCCAAACGCGATTCAGTTTTACCATACCAGTGCAGGTGGGCTTGGGGAATCTGCTGTAAGAGCGATCGCTTTTCTCGGTAGTCGAAGAGAGAATTTTCATATCCCAAAAGGTTAACCATGACAGCACCAGCGCAACGCAAAGCGGGATTACCCAAAGTCAAACCACACACCGCTCTTAAATGTTGCTCAAACTGCGAGGTTTCGCAAGCATCAAGGGAAAAATGCCCGGAATTGTGCGTTCTTGGGGCAATTTCATTTACCAGCACTTTTCCATCTGCGGTGAGAAATAGCTCAATCCCAAAAACGCCTACTACTTGCAGGCTATTTAATATAGTGTGAGCGATCGCTTCTATTTCTGCTGCTTGTTGAGGTGTAATCTGTGCCGGCGCAATTACCCGACGACATACTTGTTCTTCTTGCTGAGTTTCCACCACCGGATAGGTTACAACCTTGCCATCAACTGAACGCGCCGCAATTATCGCTAGCTCTCGTTGAAAAGGAATAAATTCTTCTATCAAAAATGCACTTTCTGTGATATTATAATCTAGCTGGTGCTGTAATGTCGCAAAATCCTTGATAATGAAAGTACCTTGACCATCATAACCGTGACGTCGGGATTTGAGAACTAAGGGAAAACCCAACTTAGATGCGATTTTTTCGTTGTCTTGAGGCTCGACGGCGAAAAATTCCGGGACAGGTAAACCCAAGTCGCGTAAATAGCAGCGTTGATGATATTTATCTAAAAGCGGAGTTAAAGCTTCTAACCTAGGACGGAAGCAAACGCCTTGCTGTTTCAGGATGGATAAACCGTCTAGGTTAACAAATTCGTTTTCAAAGGTGATGACATCGCATAAGCTTGCTAAAACAGCGGTGGCTGTGGCATCGTCAATTTTAGCTAAAACTGTATCAGCTGCGATCGCAAAAGCCGGATCTTGTTTGCTAGGAGTTTGCACCACCAATTCTAATCCTAGCTTTTGTGCGGCATCTCCCATCATCCAGGCGAGTTGTCCACCACCAATTACACCAACACGCTTCAAAGTTGACATCCTAAAGAATCACGAGTTTCTACACCAGTTTGAGAATTTACACCGCTGGCTTTTGCACACAGTTCTTTGATTTGCACTTTATCCAAAATCGCATCGCTGAAATCTGCACCTTTGATATCTACATTAGTAAAGACAGCGCCAAGCAAAAGAGCTTCTGTTAAATTGGCATCGCTCAAATCAGCCCCTGTTAAGTTTACCTGATCCACGAGTGCATTGCTTAAGTCTGCTTGATGCAGATTCGCTTGTGTCATCGTGCTTGCACTCATGACTGCCCCTCGCAAGTCAGCACCAGCAAAGTTAGTTAGTTCCATATTGGCGTTAGAAAATTCAGCTGCTTGCAAACTTTGCCCAGAAAAATCCCGTTTTGTCAATTGTGCATTGCTAAATGACAATGGATGAGTCCAGTCTGCGATCGCTGGTGTTGTCCAGCCAAAGCAAAATACAATCATTAAGATAATTAACGCCAATTGCCGCCAAAACATATTCGCTTGCTGGTTGTGTGTTCAATCGCAGATTGTGCGGGTTCAAGTTTTAGCTTACCGCAAGTCCCTGTCTTTTATTCGTTAACTTCTAGCTTTTGGCGGTGATAAAGGCAACTTGTAACAGTTTGTTAAGGTTGATAGCGGGGAATATGACGTGCGATGGCGCTTTGCGCCCGCCATCAACGCGATCGCACTTATGAAAGAGCGAAAGTTCTTACTTAATACTGATGATAAATATTGTTCATCTGCGGCACAATTAGACAAGCGCAAGCTTTTACACAGCAACTTGTTTGAGAGCATAACAAAGGTAAGCACTCACTAAATTATTTACAATTCTTTATTTACAGATATCCGAACAAAGCTGATTATTGAGTTTTCGCAAGTCAAGTTATATATTATGGAATGAAAGCAACTACTCACTGATTTATTTACAATTGTTTATTAAGTAAAGTTTATTATCTTTTAACGCCAAGAGGCGATGAGTTACTGTTAGTCTTGTAAGAATGACAAGCATGATTTTAACGTTATATAAGAAATGTTTCACATGCTTAAACATTGCTTAACCATTAAAGGACAATCGTTAACTAACAGTGCGATTGGTGGGCAGAGCAGAAATCAAGTAACTAATATTTAACTTCTACAGAAATTTCCACTCGTCAAGATTCCCGACTTTGATTATGAAACATTACTCAATTGAATGGATCGAAGAATGGTGCCAAGAAAATGGCTGGACAGATTTATTTGTTGAGCGTCGTAACAACTATTGGGCTTTTCCGCCAATGGCAGTAATGCCCGAACCAATCCCTCCCAAAGTTTTGAACGTGATTAAAGCGAAAAAGGGATTAACTGCTGAGGAAAGATGGTTGTCGATTTCAGCAGTAGTGACAACAATTGCCGCTGTAGTTTCTAGCTATTTGTTAAAATGTCCAATGCCATTAGTTTTGGCTTTTGCTTTTGATGCCGTGACGATGGCTCAACTTGAAATTGAAGATATTTAGACTTGAAGTAGTAAGCAAAGCTGAAAAGCGAAAAAGAGCGAAACAATTATTCGCTCTTTTTTCATGTTTAACGTAATAGATGAAAGTCCGTGAAATTATTAAACTAATAGAAGCAGATGGCTGGTATCTTGCTAGAACTAGGGGAAGTCATCGACAGTATAAGCATCCAACAAAAGCAGGTTTGGTAACAGTTGTAGGCAAATTATCTGATGATTTAGCACCTGGGACGTTAAACAGTATTTTTAAACAAGCGCAACTAATACAACACAAAGAAAAAGAAGATATAGAAGACAGTGAAGAGAAGGAAGAAGACTAATGCTTTATGCAGTTGTGATTGAAAAAGCTAAGAGTAATTATTCAGCTTACGTTCCCGATTTGCCGGGATGTGTGGCAACAGGTGCAACTATTGTAGAAACACAGCAACAAATACAAGAAGCGATCGCTTTTCATTTACAAGGTTTGAAGGAGGAGAATTTACCTATTCCGGAACCAACAACTTTATGTGAATATGTGGAAGCATCATGAAGATGTTTTTACAGAAAGCCTCAAGGTTCATCACCCGTTTGCCAAAAGCATCATTGATTTGGGAATAAGTGATTCGACAAATAAAATGGGCAATACTGGATTTGAAACTGTTACCCCATCCGTGTGAAGGATGTGCGCTACCCCTGTGCTAATCGCCCAAGCAAGATTTATTATTTTAACATATTTAGAGCGCAAATAGCAACTTTTAACAGGGGAAGCGACGGTAGTGAAGAAAGCTTCCCCTTGCCTTAGTTGGTTTTAAAACCTGTCGTAGGGAGAGAATATAGTGTAGTAGAGCGAAGGATCAACCCGATCTGTGAAGCGAGAATAGAACTGGTGCATCCTAATTGGATCTGGTTCGTGTTGCTCTTGTTGAGAATTTTCTGATGTTTCTGGCTTGCTGGCTAGGGTAGCATCAATCAAATCAACCAACTTCGACCATGCGACGGAAAAGGGATTTTGGAAAGAACTTGGAGGCAAGGATTTCTTTTCATTTTCAGATAATCTTGCTTTGTTTAAATCATCAACCAGCAAATCATTCATATTCTTAGACATGTTTTTTCTCCTTTGAGATGTTGAGTTTGCGTGCAGTTTTTTGCATTTCGTTAGGAACTGTATTCTTTAGACATAGGAGTGTCCTGCGTCGTAGGGACAATTCATGAATTGTCCCTACACTCGTACCGGAAGGGCAACGCATAATTGTTTTCCACTCCGTTTGTCTTTTGGGAAGATTCCGCAAAGCTAACTAAATGCATTCTTATACAGATATAGAAATAAATCAAATCAAGTTATGCACTTTAAGGATAAAAATAGTAACGATTGATTACAGATGCAAAAATAAACGATAAAAGCATAATATTTTATGCATGTACAAGAATCTGTAGCTCACAAGATTCCCGACTTCTTCAAATCGGGAATCTGAAACTATCGACTATATCTTGGGCGATCGCATCTCAATCACCCTGCGGATAGTCCTCCCACAAAGCTGTAATTTCTCGCAGACTTTGGTGATTGCCATCGCCTAATATGAGATGATCTAACAGCGGAATGCCTAAAAACTGCGCTCCGGCTAATAATTGGCGTGTCAAGTCGATATCAGCCTGACTGGGTTCAACGTTACCAGAAGGATGATTGTGCGCGACTATCACCCGCGTTGCTCCATGACGAATAACTTCGCGAAAAATCTCGCGGGGAGGTGCTAAAGTTTCTGTGGCAGTACCGATGGTAATAACTTGCGTTCCCAGTAAACAATTCTTAACATCTAATAAAAGTACTGCAAAACGTTCTTGAGTTTGCCACATTAAATCTTGACTCAAAGCTGCCGCCGCCGCAACTGGACTATCAATTGGTGTACGGTCTAAAGGGCGAGATTGAAAAGCTCGTTTACCTAGTTCAACTGCTGCTAAAATGGTAGTCGCCTTGGCAGGACCAATACCAGGTATTTGCATTAACTCAGCGGGGGTAACTTCTCGCAATACAGCTAAAGGGTCGCGATCGCATTTTGCCAATTCATGTAGAATATATTGCCCCAAACCAATCGCTGATAATTTTCCCTGTCCTTGACCAGTGCCTAGTAAAATTGCGATTAACTCCGCTGTGGCTAAAATTTTCGCTCCATGTGTCATTAACCGTTCTCGCGGACGTTCACTGGTTGGTATATCGGCAACTCTGAGGCAGTAGGTCATATTGAGAATATACTGGAGATAGATGAACCTATCTCTAGTTATCTCTTGTTTATTCTCCAAACCATTGTGATTTGACAAAATCTTTAATTTTGGTCAATTTTCTCTGGTTATCGAAATATTAGCTTCATATAGAAGCTAAGATTAGTGGTGGATTTGGGTTGCTTTGAGCATATGGTAAGTAATCAGCAGCTGGGTGAGAGCAAGCGGGTAACTTTGGAGCGTTTCGCCAGTTGTACCGGCTATTTTACCCAATTCTGGATTGCTTTCGCGATCGCATATACTTTTTAAATGGGGCATATCAGAACAAATCAGCTGCTCTAATTTATTAACTTGTTCCAAAGTTGCATGACCATCAACTTCTAAAACATCTACAGGTTTACCCATATCTCGATCTAATCCCAAGCGAATCGCTGAGTTAGAATTACCATTGCCAAATTTAATAATCTCAGTAAAATCCGGATGGGGAATTGTCGGACGCAGTACCAACCGCACATTCAAGTGTCCGTTTGCTTGGTCTTCATCTTCACTCGACGGATAAAAACTAACTACTATATCAGACCATTGCCGCTGGGGACGGATAAACTGTTCTGAATCTGGTTCGCGCTTTTCTAATTCTGCCAGCACTTGTTCTTCAGTGTAGCCGCGCTTTTGCGTATCCCGCTTGACTTTCCACTGAGCGCGTAGCGATTCTGGAGGTGCTAAGTAAACTTTTACATCATAGCAATCTCTGGCGCCGCGAGTTGAATAACCTAGCAATCCCTCAATAATCACGAATTTTGCAGGCTTGATATATATTGGTGGTTCAAAGGTGCCGGTTTTGTGGCTGTAAATTGGCTTGAGGATTGGCTGTCCTATCCGCAGTTGAGACAGGTGATGCTGCATTATATCAAGATAGTTGCAGTCAGGGTGTAAAGCTGTAATACCGAGTTCAGATCGTTGCGTGCGATCGTAACGGTGATAATCATCTGTACAGATGATCGTCACATTCTCGGTTCCTAGTACCTGAGCAATTCCTTTAGTCAGTGTTGTCTTACCTGCTGCACTATCACCAACGATGCCAAGAATTATTGGACGGCTCATCATACCCCCAAAGTCAAAAATGTTTTGTATGTTATTTTACTTATTTTAGAAAGTAATCATATCTAATTTCAGATAAAAATGTCTCTTAACAATCAAAATACTCACGTATTTCTGACGAAATTACATACAATCAATGCTTTTTTGCCATACGCAATTTTTTTGTATCGATTTATAAACGGTTTGTTACTAAATTTAATTTTGTAATAATAAAGGTAGATGCAAGATTCTTACATCTACCTTTATAATGATTTGCCTGATGCCCATAAACCCGGTTTCGCAGGAGTTACCGGGTTTCTAAAGTTAGCGCGGACAAGAAGGTAAAGACTTATTAGCGTAATTACAATCGAAATAATCTAGAGCATCACGACTAGATTCAAAACTATGGGTAATATATGAAGGTGCGCTATTTGTAGATGAATCGCGATTCCAGATTTTTAAGAAATATTCGGTGTTATCAGTGCTGCGCCAAAGTTGATATTTATAATTGCCACCACCACCATTACTAATTAATGAATCAGCCATTGCTATAGTTGATGTAGTTAGCATTGTGGCTGTAGTTAAAAGGAAAAGAATACTCTTTTTAAATAACATTTTTTTGATTCCTAAAGATTACATTACTTTTATATCCTTAAGAAACAGTTAAAAAAGTAAGTTAAATTAAATAAATCATCAATATATGATGAATGTAAAAGTCTACTTTTGAGACAAAGTAAGAGTTGTTACGGAAAATATTACAGCTTTTATGTAAAGCTACGTAGTAAGGACTTCAGTCCTTTCCTTATAAGATGAGTACTAAAGTCCTCACTACGAATGAAATAACATATCGTAGTAAGGACTTCAGTCCTTTCTAATAAGATGAGGACTAAAGTCCTCACTACGAATGAAAGAAGATATTATTGCAGAATAACAAACTGCATTGGTTCTAAATCAAGTTTGACGCATAATGATGGATTACTTGAGTCTGGATGCTTTTGCACGGTAACGCTTTCTTGTTGACCGTAAATAAACTTCATTGTGTCGCCACTTTTGTGGATGCTATTGTCTACAATTACGAAATCTTGTCTTCGTTCTGTGGTAGATGTATTGTAAGCAATTAAAATCTCTTCATTCGCAAGAATGCGAGAAAAAGCTAAAGTGCAAGGTTGATTTTGAGGTAAGCCAAAATCACGCCCATTACCAGAAATTTCCCGGAAGTACATGCGACCAAAGCGCAGTGGTTCTCTTGTTTGAAATAGTTGGGCGATTTTGGCAATTTCTTGGTAAATATTGCAGTTTGGATTGAGATAGTTTTGTTTTGAATCCTCAAGGTTAAACATTGCCTCTCGGATAAATTCATCTCCATTTCCTTTGCCAGAAAATCCTTGCTCAGTACCATAATAAATGCAAGGTGTCCCCATCGCACACAGCAAATAGCCAATACCTGCAATTACTTGCTTATCAGGGGAGTCTGCGGCAAATCTCCGCTTATAATCTTGTCCTATCTGGTCGTGATTATCAACAAATGTTACTAGATAACGTCCCAATTCACCGCGAGTTAATGCATGACCTCTCAAGGCATCATAACGATTAATTAAACCGCTGGGAGAAGTCATTCCCTTGATTGCACTTGGTAAAGTCCAGTAAAGGGGAAAATCTAATACTGATGTAAGTCCAAAATAAACGGTTTTACTATCAACTTGGGTTGGGGTATTTGGACCAGTGTAACGGTTAATCGCATCATCACCGCCGACTAATTCACCATACAATAAAAACCAACGTTTACCCAATCGGTAAGCATATTCGCGAATTTCTGAACAAAAGCGAGAAACTGCGACTTCACCCATATGTTTGACAGCATCCATGCGAAAGCCGTCAATATCAGCTTCGCGCATCCAGTAACAATGAGCTTTAATAAGAACATCCTGAAGTTTCAGACCATCGGCATCGTCTTCATTATTAAAGCCTTTGAGGGAGAAGAAATCGCCATGCTGAGTTTCTGGATAACCATCCCAATTATTAATTTGACCTCGGCGATGATAATAGTTAGGGTTTCTTAATTCGCTGGGGATTGGTCGGTCTTCTCGTCTCCATTCGCCAAAAGGAAATTGTTGATCGTTGGAATAATAGTAGGGAAAATCACCTGGATAAGACCAATTATCCCCGGAATGATTGACTACTACATCAAGAAATACTCGCATATTTCTAGAATGGGCTGCTTCTACTAAGTCGATGAGGTCTTGTTTGGTGCCAAAACGAGGGTCGATATCGAGATAGTTTTGAATTGAGTAGCCGTGGTATTTATCTGGATCGTTGTTGTTTTCAAAGATTGGGCTTAACCACAAAGCTGTACAACCTAAGTTTTTGATGTAGTCTAAGTTGTTCTCAATTCCTTTGATGGTACCACCGCAGAATTTCTTCAGTTGTTCTTGAGTTCCAGCGCCGGTGGATCTTGCAGGTGTGTTAACTGGTGTGCGGTTTTTATCGTCATGAAAGCGATCCACCATCATGAAGTAGATAAACTCTTCTCGCCATTCGCGATCGCAGTTCCAATATCTTTTTCCTGGAATCGACTTGAGGTCAATTTCAGCTATTGAAGTTGGGCTAGTCATGCAAAATTCTCTTCCCTTATGATTGTACAATGGCTCTACAAAACTAATGCAGCGGTTCTAGGTTCTTATAGGCTGGTTGTAGTTTAGGTTATGCAGTTTCAGGCAGTGAAATTCTCTAAAGTGTAAGGAAAGCGATCGCATTCATCATGGGAAAACAAACTCTAGGACTGGAACAACATATTTATGACTACTTGCAGTCGATATCTCTGCGAGAGCCAGAAATTTTACGGCAACTACGTCACGAAACAGACCAGCAGCCACTTTCACAAATGCAAATTTCTCCCGAACAGGGACAGTTTATGGCGTTGCTGGTGCAGTTGATGGGTGCTAAGAAAACTTTAGAAGTAGGGGTATTTACGGGTTATAGTTCGCTGATAGTTGCATTGGCGTTACCACCATCCGGTAAGGTTGTTGCTTGTGATGTCAGTGAAGAGTATACTGCGATCGCACGCCGTTATTGGCAGCAAGCAGGTGTGGCAGATAAAATTGACTTGCACATCGCTCCGGCAATGGATACTTTAGATCGATTGCTGGCAAATGGTGAAGCGGAAACTTTTGATTTTGCTTTCATCGATGCCGACAAAAGCAGCTATGACGGCTATTATGAACGAGCATTACAATTAGTGCGTCCGGGTGGATTGATAGCGATCGATAATGTACTATGGTCAGGGCGCGTCGCCGATCGCGAAGTGCAAGACAACAGAACCAAGACGATTCGCGCCCTCAATCAAAAGCTACATCAAGACTCCCGAATTACTCTTAGTCTTGTGCCGATCGCTGATGGTTTGACTTTGGCGTTAAAGCTTCCTCAGTCCTCTTCTTAGCTAATTCTAACTGGCGTTGCTTCTGCTGCATTCGTAATCTTTTATCCTCAGTAAGGCTATCAAAACAGTGCGAGCAAGAAATGCCTAATTCATATTTTGGGTCAGCTTTATCTGACTCAGAAATTGGATGTCCGCAACTAACACACTTTTCGTAAGTTCCTTCCTCCAAGTTGTGACGGACGGCAACTCGTTCATCAAAGACAAAACATTCCCCCGACCACAAGCTTTCTTCGGCGGGAACTTCTTCTAAGTACTTGAGAATGCCACCCTTGAGATGATATACTTGCTCAAAGCCTTGAGCAAGCAAAAAAGAAGAAGCTTTTTCGCAGCGAATTCCCCCAGTACAAAATAGTGCTACCCTTTTGTGTTTGGAGGGGTCGAGGTGGTCGCGAACATAATCGGGAAATTGCCGGAATGTTTCTGTTTGGGGATTTTGCGCTCTTTGGAATGTACCGATATCTACTTCATAATCGTTGCGAGTATCAATCACGGTGACTTCTGGATCGCTAATTAGGTCATTCCAATCCTGAGGACTGATATAAGTGCCGACTTGCTGATTTGGGTCAACTTCTGGCAAACCCAAAGTGACAATTTCTGACTTTAAGCGCACTTTCATGCGCTCAAATGGCGGTGTGTCAGTATAAGATTCTTTATGTTCTAAGTCTGCCAAACGAGGATCGGAACGCAGAAAGGACAAAACTGAGTCAACCCTGTCACGCGAACCGGCAATTGTACCGTTAATGCCTTCTTTTGCTAGCAAAATCGTCCCCTTAACTTCTTGTGCTTGACAGTAAGACAGCAGAATGCTTTGTTTTTCCGCAAAATCTGGCAAGCTGACAAATTTGTAGAATGTTACAACTAATATCATTTCTTTGTTTGTCCCCCTTTCGGAAAAAAATAATATGTGTTAATATAAGTCCAGCAGTTGAATTTACACAATTTTGTTTGATTCTTGGTATTCGATTGTTGAAGCGACCTAATGGTAAGGTTTTCTCAATCAAAAATCTAAAATCCAAAATTGTATCGCCTGCTTTTTTAATTTTATGGGGGTTTAGCTCAGTTGGTAGAGCGCCTGCTTTGCAAGCAGGATGTCAGCGGTTCGAGTCCGCTAACCTCCATTAAAGGTATATTAAACTCTTATTCTTTGCGCCTTTGCGCCTACTCTTCGAGAACGGCTCCGCCGAATGCGTGAGGTAATTCATATAGAGTTTTTGCATAAGTCCTAAGTATGTTGAAAGACTACTGATAGATTATTTGCTGGCATTTGGTAAGTATTTATCAAGTTAAGGTTTTGCGCTTTTGCCGCTGCTACAACGTCATCTAAGTCACGTACACCCCAGTTTGGGTTTTGTGCGCGTAAAGAACTGTCAAAAGCTGCATTACTTGGTGAAGTATGTTCTCCGTTTTGTTTGAAGGGACCATATAAATAAAGGATGCCGCCTGGTGGTAAGATGCGATCGCTAAGAGCCATTAATCCCAAGCACGCTCCCCAAGGAGAAATGTGAATCATATTGATGTTGACTATAGCTGTAATTGGCGTGGTATCTGGTAAAGTCCAAACTGACGCACTAGCATCAAAATCGAGAGGTGGATAAAGATTATCAGATGGTGAATGTGCAATCCAGGCAGCAATACTAGCTAGCGATCGCGGATTAGGATCTGTTGGCAGCCATTTACGAGGTTTGAGGTGTGGGGCAAAATATACTGCATGTTCCCCAGTACCGCTGGCTATTTCCAAAATAGTGCCACTTGCAGGCAGAACTTGTAAAAGTATTTTTAGGATAACTTCGCGGTTGCGTTGAGTTGCTGGTGCGAATTGTCGTGCATCTTGTGGTGTATTCATAAATTTTCTCTGATATCAATATTGCACGAGTGCGATGGCGCAAAGCGCCCGCCATAGGCGATCGCTATTATTCGATTATCTCATCAGTGGCGGGTGAACCTGGAAAAAAGCGATCGCTTAATATATCTTCCACTGTGTACGGACAATCTTGCGGAAATGTTTTCAGAGGAAGATTTGTTTCTCCAGAAGCTAGTAAAATTGCTTTGATATAAGCTTTCTGGAGAACTTCTTGCAGGTAAGGTTTGAGACTAGGATTTTCTGCAAGTAATTCCAAGGTATCTATACGTTGTATGCGAATCGTATTTAACCAACTACGACTTCGTTTTTCGGGTTGATATTCCCATTTTAGTAAATGTGCAATTAAGATACTCCAACGATTTCGCAGTTCAGCACGTTGCTGTTTACCCAAAGATTCAATTTCCTCGATTAAGTTGGACAAGTCAAGCTGGTTCCATTGCTGATGACGAAGCAGGTTAGCTTGTTTTTGAGTCCAAGCGTAGAAGTCAGTTTCATAAAGGTTTTGCATTACTTTTTGCTGCTTATGGTGTCTGCATAATAAGGTGAAAACAAGCGCGAACTTTCCCCTATTTTAATGTCAGCAAGCGCAAATATACGCCCACAGGCTTCCAGCCTGTGGCTACACAAACAAAGCCTGCCTTGTCTGCGACACCCTTCTAGGGTGTTGATTACTTTTGAATTAAGTTTCCGCATGTCATGGGATTTATTATTCAAAATTATGCACTTTATTAATAATACGTAAAATAAACTTTATTAAGTTACTACGTTTGAAGTGATATTTATTAAGTAAAAATTAACATTAGCGTGTCTGAAAATACCCTAAATTAAAATTGTCGATTTAATGGTGGTTGAGAAAATTTCAAAAAATTTTCATTGCTGCTTAGGGAAAACAGATGACGCGAGAATCAGCTTCAACTTATGAATATCAAGTTGGGGGTAGTTTACCAATTGAGTCTCTCACCTACGTCCGACGACAAGCTGATGAAGACCTCTACAAGTACTTGAAAGCGGGAGAGTTTTGTTATGTCCTCAACTCCCGGCAAATGGGCAAATCTAGTTTGCGCGTGCAAGTAATGCAGCAGTTGCAACAAGAAGAAATTGCTTGTGCAGTAATTGATATTACCTCAATTGGGACGGCAGATATTACACCCGAACAGTGGTATGCTGGCGTAATAGATACATTAATTGGCAGCTTCAATCTTTACACCACTTTTGATTTAGATACATGGTGGACTGATAATCATTTATTATCACCAGTTCAAAAGTTGAATAATTTTCTTGATAAAGTACTGCTGGAATTAGTTGTTACAAATATTGTTATTTTTATTGACGAAATTGATAGTATTCTCAGCCTTGGATTTAATCCTGATGATTTTTTTGCGGTAATCCGCGACTGCTACAACCGTCGAGCAGACAACCCCGCTTATCGTCGTCTTACTTTTGCAATATTGGGAGTGTCTACACCTTCAGATTTAATTCAAGATAAGAGACGGACACCTTTTAATATTGGTAGAGCAATTGAATTAACTGGTTTCCAGCTTGAGGAAGCGCAACCGTTAGCACGGGGATTAGTGACGGTAGGAAATCCGCAAACATTGATGGAAGCAGTGCTGTACTGGACAGGAGGACAGCCGTTTTTGACACAAAAAGTTTGTAAGTTACTGAAGACTGGGAAATACGAATTGCTGATTGCTGATTTAGTCAGAAAGCGCATTATTGAAAATTGGGAAACGCAGGATGAACCAGAGCATTTGAAAACAATTATAAATAGGATACTTTATAGTAGTGAACAGCGTAGCGGTAGGTTGTTAGGATTGTGTCAGCAAATTTTGCAGCAAGAAGAAATAATAGCCGATGACAGTGCCGAACAAACTGAACTGCGGTTGACAGGATTGGTAGTGAAGCGCGATGGTAAACTGCGATTTTATAACCGCATATATAAGGAAGTATTTAATCAAGAATGGTGCGATCGCCAACTTGCCAAACTGCGTCCTTATGCTCAATTACTCAATGCGTGGATAGCCTCACAGCGTCAGGATGAGTCACGCTTATTGCGGGGACAAGCGCTACAAGATGCTCAAGCTTGGGTAGCAATGCAAAGTTTAACAGATTTGGATTATCAGTTTTTAGCCGCTAGCCAAGAGGTAGAACAGCGCGATATTCGGCAACGATTAGAGGCTGAAGCAGTAACTGCAAAAGCAGAATTTGAAGTAGCAAGAACTAGAGAAAAGATTAAAGTTCAAAAGCAAATAACTCGACTAGCGATCGCATCTTTTATCTGTATCACGGGATTCGCAATCTTTGCAGGAGTTAAATGGAGACAAGCAGATGAAGGTCAGATTCTACCACTAACAATATCCTCAAACACAAAATTCCAATTAAATCGAAGTTCGTTTGATGCCTTAATAGATGCTCTCAGAGCCGGAAAACGCCTAAAGCGCTCTATTTGGTATAGAAACGACCCAAAGCTAAAGGCTGAACTAATGGAAGCGTTTAATGCAGCTTACTGGGTTAGAGAAAGCAATATTTTACAAAAACACCAAGGCTTTGTTCAGAAGGTTAGATTTAGCCCTGATGGTAAAACAATTGCCACTGCAAGTTTCGATAATACTGCAAAACTTTGGAGTGCAGATGGCAGGGAACTCTTAACCTTGAACGGACACACTCAAGCAGTTGTAGATGTCAGTTTCAGTCCCGACGGTCAAACGATCGCTACCGCTAGTCGGGATGGAACTGTAAAATTTTGGAATCGTCAAGGAAAGCTTCTAAAAACTTTAAATGCACATAAAAATTCAGTCGTCTGGAGTGTTAGTTTTAGTCCCGACGGTAAGAAAATTGCCACCGCTAGTGAAGATAATACAGTAAAACTTTGGACATCGGATGGTCGTCTTTTGAAGACTTTAACAGATCATAAAAATGAAGTCTACAGCGTCAGCTTTAGTCCCGATGGAAAGACAATTGCTACCGCTAGTGCCGATGAAACAGTGAAACTTTGGGATATTGAAGGTAAATTGCTGCATACTTTTACAGGGCATAAATATTGGGTATCTAGTGCGCTTTTTAGTCCTGATGGTCAAATTATCGCTTCTGCCAGTGCTGACAAAACTGTTATTCTTTGGGATGTAAACAAGAAAACCAAACTATTAACTATAATCGGGCATAAAAAGACAGTGATAGATGTTGTTTTCAGCCCTAATAGTCAGAATATTGCGACTGCGAGTGCCGATAAAACAGTAAAAGTCTGGCAGCGACGAAATGGTGTACTTTTACAAACTTTGGAAGGACATCAAGATGAAGTTAGTAGTGTTAGTTTTAACCCTCAAGGAAACATACTTGCATCTGCTAGCAACGACAACACGGTTAAACTTTGGCAAGTGAATGATTGGCTGACAAGTTTTACTGGACATGATGACTCAATCTACAGTGTTGATATCAGCCGCAAAGGTAATATTATTGCAACTGCTAGTGGTGATGCGACTGTAAAACTTTGGAACTTGCAAGGACAAGAACTCAAAACACTCGTAGGACATAGTGATACTGTAGCTAGTGCTACTTTCAGCCCAGATGGTAAGATGATTGCAACTGGTAGTAACGATAAAACTATTAGGCTGTGGAACTTGCAGGGACAGTTAATCAAAACACTCGCAGAACATATTGATAGTATTACTAGCGTTAGTTTTAGCCCGGATGGTAACACAATTGCCAGTAGCAGTCTGGACGGAACTGTGAAACTTTGGAATCGAGAAGGAAAACTTTTAAACACTCTCAAAGGAAATATTACAAGAATTTCTAACGTCAGTTTTAGTCCAGATGGCAACATTATTGCTTCTCCTGGTAGGGATGGAAAAGTACAACTTTGGAACCTGAATGGAACTCCTTTACGTAGCTGGAAGGCACATGATGCGTCAGTCTATAAAATTCGTTTTAGCCCTGATAACCAAGTCATTGCTACTTCTAGTCAAGATAGTACTGTGAAGTTGTGGAGTTTGGATGGTCGTCCTTTAAAGACATTAACGGGTCACACTGCTGGTATTTCCGGCTTAGATTTTAGTCCAGACGGTCAAATGATTGCTACAGCTAGTGATGACCGCACAGTCAAAATTTGGAGTCGTCAAGGAGTGTTAATTACTACTTTATTTGGACATTATAATGCTGTTAATTCAGTCAAATTCAGCCCCGATAGCAAAAGCCTTCTTACTGGTAGTTCAGATAAAACGGTGCTGAGATGGAATATCGATAAATTAACACTTGAAAAGTTTTTAGACAGAGGATGCTATTGGTTAAGTGAATATATCAAAACCAATAATAAAGCTCCCACTGATATTTGCGACGAAAATAAAAGGTAATTTCAACCTGAAGTTATCTTTTTGATAAAATTTCTAGGCAACAAGCAACTTATACAATTCATTAGGAAGTGCAGTCATGGAAAACAAAGCAAAAGAACAAAATCAAAAAAACGATTGGAATAAAAAAGGACTTGGTTGGGTTCCCGACTATCCAGACCTGCGTGACTACGATTTAACTGATGAAGAAGTTAAAAATAAGTTGAGGTTAAAAACAGACGAAAAAACTGATAACATTGAACAGCTTCTTAACTTAATAATTGCAAATTTAAGTGAAGAAACTAGAGAGACAAGTCCGATAGATGAAATAAAAAATAAAATTTTAGGGAGTGTTGTATTTACAAAGGTAAAAGTTCACAAAGTCTTTAGAGATGAAGTATCAGAAAAGTATAGTAAATATATTATTAATAAAATAAATTATGAAAGTATACTTTCAAAGCAGATACTTGAATTGAAAAAATGCCTTGTTCTTTTAGTTTTGAACAAATATTTACTAGGTGTTGAGCAATTATCTGAGCAACCAAAAGAAGATGATTTTGTTAATTTTGACGATCCAGCAGAAGTTGTCGCATGGATGAAAAAAGATAAATATGATAAAACTACTCAAGTGCTTGTGAAGCTATTTCAACGTGGTTCCCTCATTAACGATGCAGATGGAATAGTTAGACTTGAAACTTACACCAATTTGAATGAATATTTTTCTAACTCTAAAAAATTGTTAAGCCTGAAAAAACGTAAAAATCACGAATTGAAAAAGCAAAAATTAACATCAGAAAGTAGATTTTTTTCTGTTACTTCGCTAATACCAACTGTAGCATTTAAGAAAATACTGGATATTTTGAAATTGAAAGCTGTCGAACAAATCTTAAAAGAAATTCAAGAATTGCCAAGGCAAGAAAATAATCATTTATTAGATTTTGAGGAAAATTTTCTCACTAACATTAAAGTTCAAACAGATTTTTTTGAAAAATTCTTTAAAAAAATACCTAATGATATTGGACGAGAGGATATCAAAGATGACAAAAAGTTAAAAAATAAAGTCAATGAGTTGTTGATTGAATATCAGAAAAGAAATAACCATTGTGTACTTCAAGATAGTGATATTTTAGAAGTATTACAAAATTCATATTTATTTGAACCAATAGTTTCAGCTATTACTTATAGCCTTTCTCCTTTAGCTCAATGGAGAAATCAGAGTTTTGAAGATCTTCTAGAAATGGGTTTTGAGAAATTTGAAGAAATTTCTCAAGAAACATCTTCTGAAACCAAAACTAATTTAGGATATTCTCAGAAAGAATTAGCTAAAGAAGCGATTATTAAAGTTGTATGTCTTCTGAAGGTTGAAATACGTTCGCTTGTAGAAAAAGAAAAAAAACTCAATGAAGACGAACAGAATGCTCAAAGTACCGAAGAAAAAAAGAAATTTATCAGTACTGTTTTGTTCTGTTTCTTGTTAAAAAAATATCTGAATCGTTTTACAGATTGTATTATAGATCCCGAAAAGGCAGCTATTGATGAAATTAAGCCTAACATTTGTGATAAACAAGAAGTATTTGAAATTGAAAACTTAGTTGATGATAAAAATGAGGATAGTACTCAACAAAAAACAGAAAAATTAGAGCTTTTCCCAACTTTACAATTATACATTCCTTTAGTAAGCAACAGTCTAATTAAAGAGTTAAAAAGACGTAATAAAGAGGGAAGTTCAAGTGAAAAGATATTCTTTCTTCTTCCTGGTATAGTAGATTTAAGCTTTTGGTGTTCTCCAGTCAGAGATCAGGGGTCACTGAACTCTTGTACTGCCTTTGCTGCGATCGCTTTGTTAGAGTATTTTGCTAATAGAAATTATCAACAGAAAATAAATCCTTCTGCTTTGTTTCTCTATAAAGCTGCACGCCAAAAAATGAATGTTACAGGAGACGTGGGAGCATCTATAAGAGAAACAATCAAAGTACTAGCGCTATTTGGTGTTCCCCCGGAAGATTCCTGGAGTTACGATGAAGATAAAGTAGACGAAGAACCACCTCCCTATTGCTACGCTTATGCTCAAAATTATAAAACACTGAAATACTTTCTTTTAGATTATGCAGGCATTTCTAAAGAAAGCCTTCTGTTTCAAATTAAAGCAGTTCTAGCCGCAGGTTTTCCTTGTATTTTTGGGTTCACACTTTATGCTTCTGCATACGAAGATTCAAACGAACCAGGTCATATTCCCTATCCAGATCAAAAGAATGATAAAGTTGTCGGTGGGCACACCGCTGTAGTAGTTGGATATGATGATTACAAATTCATGTTGTGTGCCGATCGCAAGCACTATTCCCAAGGTGCATTCTTAATCAGAAACTCTTGGGGACCTGAATGGGGAGTCAATGGTTATGGCTGGCTTCCCTATGACTACGTGTTAGCTGGACTTACTGCCGCTTGGTGGTCGCTGCTGAAGTCAGAATGGTTTAATGAAGATAACTTCGGTTTGGCAGGAACAGGTGGGGAAGAACCACATAGGGAGACAAAAGGCTCAAATCAGCCTCCCAAAAAGCCTCCCAAAAAGCCTCCCAAAAAGCCTCCTCACAACCTCTAATATTAATAGTTAATAAAGCAAACAGCGCTAACCAAAAGGAATGCGCTGTTCTCTGCAATTTGGCTATTAACCAAAATTAAAAATGGGCAGTACCAGACTCGAACTGATGACATCCTGCTTGTAAGGCAGGCGCTCTACCAACTGAGCTAACCGCCCGTTTTGACTCACATTTATAAACTATAGCAAAGTATTCCAAATCGCGCTACTATTTTTGAGAAATATTTTGCCGATCGCTTAATCCAAAATCCACGCATCCAAAATCCAAAATCCCTATGCCCTCTGGACGGACGCACGATCGCATTACTTTATGGGCTTTACCTTTTGTTGTGGCGATCGCCTTCTGGCAAACTCGCAACGGCAACTTGACTTTATTGGTTGCTGGTGGGTTTATGTTCGGTGGGTTGATGTTCGGTCCCGATTTAGATATTTACTCGCGTCAATTTCAGCGCTGGGGTTGGTTGCGCTGGATTTGGCTACCTTATCAAAAACGTTTGCGTCATCGTTCTTTTTTCTCTCACGGTCCGATAATTGGGACAACGCTACGGGTGCTTTATCTGACTAGCTTGCTAGCAATTTTGTCAATTTTCGGTTTGGTGGTTGGTGCAAAGCTGGGAAATGTAACTTTGAATTGGCAGGATATAAGTGAAAATGTAGGGCGATCGCTCTCTTCTTACTCTAGCGAATTATTAGCACTATTTTTGGGGTTAGAACTCGGTGCTATGAGTCATTCTCTCAGCGATTGGGGCGGTTCGGCTTACAAGCGTTTCCAAAAGCAAGGGGTTCAAGGATTGCTGCCGCGTGCGAAAATGAAGAAACGTAAAGTGAGTCGCGGTAAGCGTCGGGTGACGGTAGCGAAGCCAAGGGGGAAAAGTCAAAAGCGACAATAGTTAGTTTTGAAACGCAGAGGGACGCTAAGGAAAACGCAGAGGGACGCTGAGTTTATTTATGGAATTGAATCAAAATCAAAGGAATGCTGAGACGTTGACAGCGTTACAAGAATTAATTGATGTGGTGGCAAAGTTGCGTAATCCTGATGGTGGTTGTCCGTGGGATTTGGCGCAAACTCCGCAAACGCTGACACCATATGTGATAGAAGAAGCTTATGAAGTGGTGGACGCAATTAAAAGTGGGGATAAAGAGGCGATCGCTGAAGAACTGGGAGATTTACTTTTACAGGTAGTACTGCAAGCGCAAATCGCTAGCGAATATCAACAATTTTCCCTCAAAGAAGTCGCTCAAGGCATTTCCCAAAAGTTGATTCGTCGTCATCCCCATGTATTTGGTGATGTGTCGGTGGAAAGTGTTGATGAGGTGCGGCAAAATTGGGAACAAATCAAAGCTGAAGAAAAAGGCGAAACTCCAGATAATAAAAAACTTAGTGCTAAACTCAGTCGTTATGCTAAGACTCTTCCTCCGATGATAGCGGCAATGAAAATTTCCCAAAAAGCGGCTGCGGCTGGGTTTGAGTGGGAAAATATTGATGGTGTCTGGGCAAAGTTTCATGAGGAGTTGGCGGAATTTGAACAAGCTTTAGAACAAGAAACACCAGCAGAACAACAAGCGGAATTAGGCGATTTACTATTTTCGATTATTCAAGTTGCCCGATGGTATAATCTTGACCCGTCAGAAGCTTTGCAAGGTACAAATCAGCGATTTATTCAACGGTTACAAAAAATGGAGGCGTTTGCTAACCGCCCCCTTTCCGATTACACTTTGGATGAGTTAGAAGCACTTTGGCAACAAGCTAAAGCTAAACTTGCACAAGAGTCATAATTACAATTTCACCGTGACGGTTTTGATTTCGGTGTAATGCTCTAAACAATACTCGCCGAGTTCGCGACCCATACCGGATTGTTTAAATCCGCCGAAGGGTGCAGCAGCGTCAAACACATGGTAGCAATTCACCCAAACAGTACCGGCGCGGACGTTATTAGCGATCGCCAAAGCCTTGGTAATGTCCTTTGTCCACACCCCGGCAGCAAGACCGTACATTGTAGTGTTAGCTAAATGAATTACCTCGTCGATGTCCTTGAACTTAATAATGCTCATCACTGGACCGAAGATTTCTTCTTGGGCAATCTTCATGTCGTTGCGAACATCTGCAAAAACAGTCGGCTGAATGAAGTAACCGCGATCGCCAACTTGATTACCACCACATAACATCTGGGCACCTTCTCGCATACCCGACTCAATGTAGCTCATCACCTTGTCGAACTGGTCTTTATCTACCTGCGGTCCTTGCTGAGTATTACTATCAAAGGGGTTGCCAACGACACGTTGCTTGGCTCTTTCCACACTCTTAGCAACGAACTCGTCGTAACATTTTTCTTCCACAAACAACCGCGAACCGGCATTGCAACACTGACCTTGGTTGAAGAATAAGGCGTTGTGGGCACCTTGAATCGCTTCATCCATATCAGCATCGGCAAAGACGATATTGGGACTCTTACCACCAAGTTCTAGAGTTACCCGTTTCAGGTTGCTCTTTGCAGCAGCCTCCATTATCAAGTGTCCTACTTCAGTAGAACCAGTGAATGCTACTTTGTCAATATCCATGTGGTGGGAAATTGCCGCTCCTGCTGTTGGACCATATCCTGATAAAATATTGACCACACCAGGGGGGAAACCAGCTTCGATAATTAACTCACCTACTCGCAACGCAGACAACGGTGTTTGTTCGGCTGTTTTCATCACCACAGTATTGCCCGTTGCCAAAGCAGGTCCGAGTTTCCACGCTTGCATCAGTAGCGGGAAATTCCAAGGAATAATCTGACCAACCACACCAACAGGCTCATGACGTGTGTAGCAGAAGTACGGACCATTAATTGGGATGGTCTTACCTTGCACCTTGTCAGCCCAACCTGCATAATAGCGGTAACAAGCGATGACCAGCCGTAAGTCAGCATTTAAAGAATCACTCAGCGGTTTGCCGTTATCGAGAGTTTCCAACCGTGCCAACTCGTCGATATTCTGCTCAATTAAATCAGCCAGCTTGTAAAGTAACTCTCCGCGACGGGTGGCGGACATTTTTGACCATTCCCCACTGGTGAAAGCATTACGAGCTGCTTGCACTGCCTTATCTACATCCGGTGCATCTGCTTCTGCAACTTCGCAGATAGTCTCGCCGGTAGCAGGGTTAATCGTTTCAAATCGGCGATCGCTAACACTATTCACCCACTCATTGTTAATCAGCAGTTGCGTGGGACCAATTTTGACCTGTTTTTCTGGTACGCTAGCTATAACCATCAGGTTCTCCTTAAGCTTTGATAAAAAAATTTGCTTAAATCTATTAATTATGTTTGTTCATATACAGCACATTTTGTAATTTCTTTATGTAATTTTTCGATTTGATTTACATAAAAATATATAAAAAAACTTTAACTGTAGTAAGCGGCTTTAGCCCTTCTTTTTTAATCTTTAGATGATGCTACAACAATCGTGCCGCTGCCTCATAAAGCTTTTGGTTACAGTTAGTAATAATTGGGCTACCATGAGCAACACAAATTACGTGTAAGTCAGACGTATTGGCGGCTAATTCTTCAAGCCATTGACGATAAGCTTGGCGATCGCTCATAAAAAACCGCTTACCTAACTCGGTAATTCCGAAGAACCCACCGCTTCCTATCCACTGAAGGATGAGCTTACCTTTGGGTGCGTACTGCTGAAGATAGGATTCTGTCAAGTTAAACAAGATGTCTGTAAACACCAACGCTTTGCCCGGTGATAATGGTAATTCGTAAACAAGCTCTTGCGGACGAATTCCGGCAGGTTGATGGCAGACAATTCCATAGTTAGGTAGAACTTCTTCGGCAAGTCCATCAACTGACACAACTTCTTCAACATATGGCAATGCTGCGGATGGACAAACAACCAAGAGTTTTGGGTAACGCTGTTTATACACAGCTGCATCCAAGCGATGAATTCGATTAGGCACAACCATGACTTTTGGAGTTCCGAGAGATTCAAGAGTTGTCATTGTCTCGGAGTCTAAAGCGATCGCGCTATGAATCAGCAAGTCACCATCTGCAAGCTTAAAGATCGCCATTTCCCGTGGTGGAAGCATCGGATTAGGCAGCGTGCCTGTTACATGCCATAGATTCGGGGCTAAATTTTCAATATTACTATGCGGCAATACATAAGATTGCCAATTCTCAACAGGTTTTTGACGATGTTTGACTAGAGAGTTTAGGTAATAAAAGACTTCAGTAGGAGAGCCTTTCCTTCTCGGCTCCATAGGTACACCTCATCCTGCTTTGCTAAGAGAGTATTGCATAGATTTTGACACTCCCCGACTATCGCGGTACGGGGATTCTTGGTTCATCCAGCAAGCCGTAAACCTTCATATCCCTATTCCCAATCGCCGATTGGTACACGGGCAATACCTAACCAAACATCTGCTACTATTGTACAAAATGTCGAGCCAGTTTATGAAAGACCTAGAGGGCATCTGTCCACGCCAGTCGCTTCAAGTCGGGAAACCCGCCCAACGCGCTGGCTCCCAAGCTTTCGGGTACTTTGCCGAGAGTGCCTTAAAAGCGTGTTCCTCTGTTTTCCCCACATTCCGGCGTGCCCCGCCGTATGTTGTTAATTAAGTTGTTTCTTTTCTAGGTTCACGCGCAATCTGTTAGATAACGACTAGGTTTTTAAAGAGGATTTTCCTTACCCTCTTAGCATTACTACTTCCTAGCCAGTCGAGTGGAGACACCCCAGATTTGTATAGTCTCGTGCTAGCGGTTTTTCAGCCTGTGCTATATTATTAGTATAGGTTACGGTTCACTCTTATGTCAACGGGAAAAGGCAAAAAAAGAGTTCGGAATATTCCGGTATTGCATGACGAACCGAAGAAGAAACGCGGCGTATGGTTGACAGACACCGCGTGGCATTCAATACAGGAATTAGCTATAAAAGAAGGGGTTAGCGCTAGCGAGTATTTAGAAGAGTTAATTAGAGGGCATTGCACCACAAAGCGGAAAGTTTGAGCGGAGGTTCCCTCCGATCAAACATGAGTCAAGACGGCGTAAACGCAAAGTCTGCCGGACAGAAGCTTCTGTCCGGCGAGCTTTGCGCCTTTAACCGTTTTCATCCCTTGCTATCGCGTACAGATGTGGCACTATGACGTGCCACATCTTCAAGGGTTTTCAACGAGTATTCTTATAAACAAGATTTACGCAAGAATTTTATCCGCTTTAACCCACACAATAAAAGGAGGCAGTACCCGCTACTCACTACCTCCTTTGTAATTACAGCTTGGATAAATTAGAAATGCTCTGACAGCAAGCTAAAATTTAGCTATTTGCCGGTCATAAACAACGTAATGACCACTCCTAGGATAATCGATCCGCCACCCAAGACAAATGACCAAAAGCGATGGTAACTGTTGACAAGAGTGCCGCTTTCACTATTGAGTTGACTTAAATCCATCCACGGTGCGACACCTCGACGGAACCAACCTACAGCTCCAACTGATTCGCCAATCAAGCTTTCAACTCGTTTCATTCCAAACAAGAAATTACCAATCGGACCAAAGCGCGAAGCATAATGCAAATAAAGCATTCCGCTGCGGTCTTGAATTTTCAAGTCAGAACCAAATTTATAACCGGAATCGCCACGACCAATTAGCGTACCTTGCAGTTTCGCAGGTCTTCCACGCAACGGACTAGCATAAGGGTCTGACATCAAAGTGAGAACGTCAGTTTCTGGCGCTTGGCTGTAGCTGGGAAACATAATGAAGGCTTTGATTACCACTCCTACACCTAAACCGATGAGTGGCGCACCCAGCATCAAACCTGGGTTTTGTGAACTTGACCACAAGATAGCGCCGATAATCAAGCCGGCGACAAACCCAATCGTTTCAGCACCGTAGAGGATAACATCTAAGAAGAAGCTGCCGTAAAGCTTACTTTTATTGAGAGTTTTGCCTTCGCCAATAACTCGCCCCATGTCGAATTCAGTTGCTAAACCAAGCTGTTCTGCATAGGTGCTGAGAGCGCGAACTCGTTTACCTGTCAAGGGGTGAGTGGAATTTAACTCCATCCACCAGCCCCACGGATTAAACATATCCCACAGAAAGACGCGACCGATTTTTTGCGGATCGGAAGCAATGCGGTAAGCGGTTCCGGTAGACGCAGCAGCTTTATGATCGTAAATACCCAAGGCGCGAGTACCTTCAATTAAACGGCTGGGTTCTTTTGCCCGCGAACCTTCTTCTAAAATGCCGTAGGCTATTTTCACTAAAGCACGGGAAAGTCCGTTGGGGTTGCCGGTGGTTTCTGCGGCAAAGTGGTCAGCAAAGTATTCTCGCGTGCGGGAGAGGTACAGTACTAGGTATGTACCAACGATGTAAAACACATAGGCAGCTAGGGCAGCAGCTTGTGCCGCATCTTTGATTTTGCTATCACCACCGCCACGTCCAAGGCTTCTGGCTGTGATGTAAATCAAATAGCAAATTTGCACTAAGGTGGAAGCTACTGTCATTACCGCAAAATCCCAGTGGACGATGTGTCCTAATTCGTGGGCGTAGACGGTAGCAATTTCATCATCATCTAGGTAGGTGAAAAGTCCGTGACTGACGACTAAGCGGGCGCTATTGGGTAATGAGCCGTAAGTAAAAGCCGTGGGGTTTTCGTCGTCAATGATTCCCAAACGAGGAATTTTTAATTTTTTCTGCTGACAAACGCGACGAATTACTCTGGCTGTTTCTGGACTGAGATTTTCAACTTCTGCCAAGTCTACCCAACGAGTATGGTAAAGCCAACTTTGGGTTAAGTCCATCAAAAAGGGAGACAAAAAGAAGGCAGCGAGGTTGAAAATAACTGTGATAGCTAGAGCGATCGCTAATCCATTTATCGGTGCATCGCTATTGACAATAAATACCAGCGCTAAACCTAAAACGAACACCATGCCAAACAGCAAGGTGAGGGTGACACCAGATGCTAGTGCTAAACTACCACCGACACCCTTCATGGCTAACTTAACACCCGCTGTCGCAGCGCGTTCGCTTTTTTCAATTTTGCGAGGTGGCGTTTTTGCAGGTTGATGTAAAGTAGGGTAAGCTTTTTCTGCCCAGGTGCGTACCTCAAAATTATCGCTGTTAATTAACCGCTGACACAGGTCACAAGCTTTTTCAATTTTTCCTGTGGCTTGATACGCTTTCAGCAGCCACATCTGCGCGTTCAAATAGCCTGGAGAAGTTTCATCAAAATTATTTCGACTGAATTCTTCTAGTAACTCGATAGCTTCTTGATAACGTCCTTGTTTAAAGGCATCTAATCCTGATTGCAGTGACATAATATCTCCCTTTGGGAGGAGTGGTATTTATCTATCAATACTCAATAGATACAGCGATCGCCACCGCAATTACGGAAAAGTTTTTCGACACATATATTAATATGTGTTTTCACTACTTCTATAAAGTTTCTTTAATTTTTATCAGTGAATCGCGCAAGTAGGGGAGGGGGAGAGGGGGGGACAAGGAGAGGGGGGGAGGGGGAGAGGGGGAGAGTATTAAATTTTGAATTCTCCTTGTCTCCTTGTCTCCTTGTCCCCTTGTCCCCTTGTCCCTTGCGGTCTATTTGTATCAACCTTAAAGTAAAACGGTATTAGTGGGGAATTTTGCTTAACTCGAACCAAGTGCGATCTTCGACAATGCCATCATGAGGCAACTCAGTACGTTTTTGCAGCTCTTTGACTGCACGTTCTAGCTTAGAACCAAATTCACCGTCGATCGCACCGTTATAATCTTTGCTAGACTTGAGAAGATTCTGAACGGTTTTCACTAAGTCGCCTTTGCTGCCTTTCTTCAAAATTGGCATATCGACTGGCGCACCTTTAAACAATGCCCGCCAAGTATTATCGGCAACAATACCATCTTCTTTGAGAAATACGCGATGTTGAAAGGCTATGACACCTTTTTTGGTCAGAGGACCAAATGCACCATCAATCGCACCCGTGTAAGTATTGTATTTTTTGAGAAGTTGTTGCAGTTCTTTGACTGCATCACCTGTAGAACCTTCTTTCAATACAGGTTTGTTGAGTTGAGCAGAGACATCATTAGTAGATTGCATTATATTTACTCCAAAGAAAGTGAATGTTTCCGGAAAATCGAAAGTTTGAAAAGCGTATCAGGTACAAGCGAACCAAGGTTAATAGCAAAACCTTGCTCTATATCCTTAATAGGATAAGTCAAGTCAAATTATGCAATTATAGGATTAATTTAGAAATCAATAATTGCGAAACGCTTTGATAGTAAGGAAAAATCATAGTTATGTCAGATTGATTTTTAGATTATTGTAGAGACGTTCCGGACCGAACGTCTCTACAGATTGGTGTAGTCTAATAAAAGTGAAACTGCTGTATGCGTGTGTTATGATTATTTATCAAGCTGCTGACTCTGATTTGATTACAATCGCTCAAAAAACGCGACTCGCTGCTAGTTCGTTAGCGGTTCTCTCTAGTGAAGTGAAAAATCAAGCGATTGAAGCGATCGCTATCGCTTTAGAATCGGCGAAAGATGAAATTTTACAAGCAAATATTACAGATTGTGAAGCGGCGGCAGAAAAAATTGCCAAACCGCTTTATAAGCGCTTGCAGTTGGATGAACATAAGTTAAGGGATGCGATCGCTGGGGTCCGAGATGTAGGTAAACTAGTTGATCCAGTCGGTGCAGTGCAGATTCACCGCGAAATTGATACTAACTTAATTCTCAAGCGAATTACTTGTCCTTTAGGCGTTTTGGGCGTTATTTTTGAAGCGCGTCCGGAAGCGGCAATTCAAATTGCAACTCTTGCTATTAAGTCGGGCAATGGTGTTATTCTCAAAGGTGGAAAAGAAGCGATTCGTTCTTGCGAAGCGATAGTTAAAGCAATTAAACAAGGATTATCTCAAACGGCTGTTAATCCCGATGCGGTGCAATTGCTGACAACAAGAGAAGAAACTTTAGAACTTTTGAAGTTAGATAAATATGTAGATTTAATTATTCCTAGAGGTTCTAATTCTTTTGTCAGATTTGTGCAGGAAAATACCCGCATCCCTGTGTTAGGTCACGCTGATGGAATTTGTCATCTTTATGTAGATAAAGCCGCTGATATTGCCAAAGCTGTGACGATTACAATTGATTCTAAAACTCAATATCCGGCTGCTTGTAATGCGATTGAAACTTTATTAGTTCACTCGGATATTGCGACAACATTTTTACCAAAAGTTGCTGATGCTTTGCAAAAAGTTAATGTGGAATTAAGAGGAGATGAACGTACCCGCGAAATTTTACCTAATATTGTAGCTGCAACAGAAGAAGACTGGGAAACTGAATACAGCGATTTGATTTTGTCAATTAAAATTGTCGATTCTTTACAAGAGGCGATCGCACATATTAACGATTATGGTTCTCGTCATACGGAAGCGATCGTTACTGAAGATGTAGAAGCTGCGGAAACTTTCTTAGCGCTAGTAAATGCAGCTGGAGTTTACCACAACTGTTCTACTCGCTTTGCTGATGGTTTCCGTTACGGTTTCGGTGCAGAAGTAGGAATTAGTACTCAACAAATGCCGCCACGGGGTCCGGTCGGTTTAGAAGGTTTGGTAACATACAAGTATCAAATGATTGGCGATGGTCAGGTTGTAAGTACTTACACTGGAAAGAATGCTAAATCTTTTATTCATAGAGATTTGAAATAATGTAGGGTGCGTTACTTCGTTAACGCACCCTACTAAATTATACTAATGCTTTCAATAACGCTTGAAGTTTAAGTTGAATTTCTGCTAGTTCTTTGTCGGGATCGGAACCTGCGACGATACCTGCACCTGCATAAAGTCTAGCGCGATCGCCATCAATCAATGCCGAACGAATTCCGACAATAAACTCGCAGTTCCCGTCAGAATCTACCCAACCCAGTGGCGCCGCATATAAACCCCTCTCAAAGCTTTCGTGACGAAGAATTTCTGCACAGGCAATATCTCTGGCTGCACCGGCAACGGCTGGTGTAGGATGCAATTGAGCGACTATTTTTAACGGGTGTACGTTAGCCGGAATTATAGCGCTAATTGGTGTCCATAAATGCTGAATGTTAGATAATTGTCGCAGACGCGGTGATAACATTTGCGGTAATAAACCTAGTTCAGATAGGCGTTGAGTGATAAAATCAATTACTAGCGAATGTTCGTGCCTTTCTTTTTCACTATTTAGCAGGCGATCGGCGTTTGCTGCATCTTCAGCAGGTGTTTTTCCTCTAGGTGCAGAACCTGCCAAAGCATCAGTAATTAACTGTTTTTTGTGAATGCTAATTAACCGTTCTGGACTTGCGCCAATAAAGTTTTGTCCCTTCCCATTACTTGTAGAAAATACATAACAATTAGGATGTAATTGTCGAAGATTGTTTAAAGATTGAACTAAGTTAAATTCATGACTTGATTTTACATCTAACACATCCGCTAAAACAACTTTACTCAAGTGATTAGCGCTAATTTGTGACAAAGCAGATAAAACTGAAAGTTTAAATTTCTCAGGGTTGGGTAGAGTTTTTTTACTGTATTTACGTCGAGAATAATCAATATTTATTGCATTTGCTTCTAAAGATTGAATTTTCTCTACTTGTTCGCAAAGGTTATGTAATAATTTGTGAATATTTACGCTCTTGTTAATGATTGTATTCGCAACTAATATACAGCGTTCATTTTTCACAGCTACTTGCCAACGGGGTAAAAAAATGGTACCCGCAGGAAATGGATAATCAAGTTGGGCATTTTTATCAAAAAAACTGAAGCAACAAAAAAAGTGAGCGCGAGAAAAAGGTAAATTTGTACTACCGAAATTAATTATATTTTTGAGACAATCTTTGATAAAATTTTCAGCTATAATAAAACGCTCTTTGTCGGCAATTTGTAATTTGGCGACAGCATCAATGGCAGCGATCGCTTCTTTTTTGCCTCTGTTCTCAAAGTAAAAATTTATTTCATTTGCTTGATTAAGTTGTTCAAGTACTATCAAAGGATCAACATAGTCAATCTCCAGCGAAATACTAACAATCTGCCGACAATGATTTTGACGGCAATTTTCTTGAACCGCTAACAGAAATTGGTATAGCTCTTTATTATATACGCTTAAGTTGGCGCGACATGGTGAAACTGTCATGGATCTAAATTTAGTAAACTTTTTTGAAGTTATCTTCCTAAAGTGCAATAATTCGTGGTCGTATTTTTACAGGTAGCATATTCAGTCGCTGTTTAACCAGCGTAGTGGCTAAGTGCAAATCACGATGTTGCAATACTCCTTGATGTCATGCTCAGTTTAAAGCAAATCAGTCACAGAAAAAATGGCGATCGTTGCACATCTGACTTTTGTTTCGGTATAAGATTGAAACCATAATTGCTTACACAAGATGACTACAAAGCTGATTTCATATCCCAACAAAAAATTATGGATGGCGGCAATTAAACCGCCGATGTACAGCGTTGCTATTATGCCTATCTGGGTAGGAACTGCTGTAGCTATTGCGGAAACCAGGATTTTTCATGGAGCAGTTTTTTCTACTTTTTTAGCATCTGCAATTTTAATTTTGGCGTGGGAAAATCTCAGTAATGATGTTTTTGATTCCGAGACGGGGATTGATAAAAATAAACATCATTCTTTGGTAAATTTAACTGCCAATAAAGCATTAATATTTTGGTTAGGAAATTCTTGTTTGGGATTAGGTTTATTGGGGATACTAGCAATAGCGTGGTGGCAGCAAGACCTAACTGTGATTGGGATAATTTTGTTGTGCTGTGCCTTAGGCTACATGTACCAAGGACCTCCCTTTCGTTTAGGATACCAGGGCTTAGGGGAAATTCTTTGCTTTTTCGCCTTTGGTCCATTAGCAGTGACGGCAGCATACTACAGTCAAACCCAAAGCTGGAACATGACAAGTTTAGCAGCTTCGGTGTTCGTGGGGATTGCCACGAGTTTAATTTTATTTTGTTCGCACTTTCACCAAGTTAAGGATGACATAGCTGCGGGCAAGCGATCGCCTATCGTCCGTCTCGGTACCGCTAGAGGTGCGAAGGTTTTAACTGGGTTCACAGCAAGTATTTACCCTCTGTGCTTGCTGTTTGTCATGTTGGGGATGTTCCCCGTGTGGACATTGCTGAGTTGGGTGAGTTTACCCTTTGCCTTCAAGCTATGCAACCACGTTTTGCAAAATCATAACCAGCCAGAAAAAGTCAGCAACTGTAAATTCATCGCTGTTGCCGTGCATTTTTGGAGTTGCTTGCTGTTCGGTTTGGGTTTTATGCTGTCAGGAGGTTAGTGGATAGTGGGGCATGGGGCATGGGGCATGGGGCATGGGGCATGGGGCATGGGGCATGGGGCATGGGGCATGGGGCATGGGGCATGGCGACTGGAAAAAGAATTATTACCCATTACCCATTACCCATTCCCAATTCCCAATTCCCAATGCCCAATGCCCATTGCCCATTGCCCATTAACAACCAACTTGCAATTGATGCGCTATCGATTTGAATTTCGTCCTTATCGACGGAGATTCATACGTCCCCTCGTTACGAGTCACGGTACTTGGGATATCCGCGACGGTATTATTCTTTGCCTCAGCGATGAAACAAATATTGGCTGGGGAGAAATTGCGCCTATTAGCTGGTTTGGTTCGGAAACCATAGAACAAGCTTTATCATTTTGTCGCCAGCTACCCACGGAAATTACTGAGGAAACGATTTTCTCTATCCCAGATGAGTTACCCGCTTGTCAATTTGGCTTTGAGTCAGCGCTTTGGGGAGGGGGGAGTGTGGGAGGACAAGGGGGACAAGGAGGACAAGGAGGACAAGGAGGAATATCTCCCCCCTCTCCCTTGTCTTCCCCATCTCCCTTGTCTCCCTTGTCTCCCTTGTCTTCCCCCACTCCCCCTCTCCCCATCCCCCCCTCTCCCCCTCCCCACTCCCTCACCTACAGTGCTTTATTACCAGCAGGTGAGGCTGCTTTGGAACAATGGCAGAAGTTATGGGAACAGGGATATCGCACGTTTAAGTGGAAAATTGGAGTGTATGCGATCGCCTATGAACTGAAAATTTTTGAGTTACTCACTCAAGCTTTACCACCCTCAGCAAAACTGCGATTAGATGCAAACGGGGGACTCAGCTATGAAGATGCAAATTTATGGCTGTGGACTTGCGATAATCATCAAGCCAATCAAAACCGAGTGGAAATTGAATTTATCGAACAACCGCTACCTGTAGATCAATTTCTCTTAATGCTGGAATTGTCTGATTGCTATGGTACAGCGATCGCTTTAGATGAATCTGCCGCCACACTCAAACAACTTGAATGCTGCTTCCAACAAGGCTGGCGAGACATTTTTGTAATTAAATCAGGAATAGTCGGTTCACCATCTCGTCTGCGTCAGTTTTGCCAAAAACATAAAATTGATGCTGTATTTTCATCGGTATTTGAAACTGAAATTGGCAGACAAGCTGCACTTAACTTAGCAGCGGAATTATCTCAGCATAATCGCGCAGTTGGATTTGGTGTTAACCATTTTTTTGAGCAAGAGAAGGATAATTGGCTTGAAAATCTATGGAAATTTTAGATTATATCAAACGTCAAAATGATGATTGGCTTATCAAAGGCGATCGCTTTCATTTTCAACAATTATTTGAAAACTTTTATTTAGAATTATTAGCATACAAAACACCACAAAAAATCATCTTAGCAGAACGCGAACCCGTGCGTTTTTTAGCAGGCTTTCTTGCCGCTTGTGCAGCTAATTGTCCTGTTTTTCTTTGTAACCCCGACTGGGGAAAACAAGAATGGCAAGAAGTATTTAATTTAGTACAGCCAAACCTCATTTTAGGAGATGGCGATTCGGGAGGATGGAACAGAATTGTTTATGCCCCATTACCTATGCCCCATTACCCCTTCGGGGTTCGCCAGTCGCTCATGGGGGAAACCCCCAAGACCGCGCTGGCTCACCAATTACCAATTACCAATACAATCATGATTCCCACAGGTGGTTCATCGGGAAAGATTAAATTTGCCATCCACACTTGGGACACCCTCATGGCATCTGTAAAAGGATTTACCGAATATTTTCAGCTAAATAAAGTTAATTCCTTTTGTGTATTGCCACTATATCACGTCAGCGGTTTAATGCAATTTATGCGTTCCTTTACCACTGGTGGCAAACTCGCTATTTTCCCCTTTAAAGAAGTAGAATCAAATCAAATATATCATATTGAACCATCGGAATTTTTTATATCTTTAGTTCCAACACAATTACAACGTCTTCTACAAAATCCAGATTTAACAACGTGGCTATCCCAATTTCAAACTGTACTTTTAGGAGGTGCGCCAGCTTGGAATGAACTTTTAGAAAAAGCGAGATTTTACCGTATTCGATTAGCACCAACTTACGGGATGACAGAAACCGCTTCGCAAATTGCCACAGTCAAACCTGACGATTTCCTCAATGGTAAAATTAGCAGCGGTCAAATCCTCCCTCACGCCAAAATAACAATTTGTAATGAACAAGGCGAGGTTTTGAATTCAAATCAAAAAGGAAATATTATTATAACATCTCAATCTTTAGCCCTTGGTTACTATCCAGAAATATGGAAAAATCAGGATTACTTACAAGTTGATGATTTAGGTTTCTTAGATAACGATGGTCATTTAAATATTGTTGGACGCAGCAGTAATAAAATCATTACCGGCGGTGAAAACGTCTACCCAATCGAAATTGAATCAGCAATTAGAGCAACTAAAATGGTAAACGATGTTTGTGTAATTGGCATCCCAGATAAACAATGGGGACAAGCGATAACAGCCATTTATATACCCAAAAAAGCAAAGACATCTAGCTTAGAAATCCAAAACATACTCAAAGATAAACTTTGCAAATTCAAAATTCCCAAACACTGGATTTGCGTCCCAACATTACCTCGTAACACTCAAGGCAAAATCAACCACCAGCAGCTACAACAAATAGTAACAAACCTACTCCAAACCTCCCCCAAATAATCTCTCTATCCTCTTACCTTGGCGTCCTTGGCGTCTTCTCCTTCTCCTGTCGGAGACGCTGCGCGAACAAAGACGCGTTGGCGTTCGCCCTTGGCGTTGCCGCAGGCTAGCCTCTAGGAGAGCGTAGCGTCTCCCTTTGGGAGAAGAGAAGCGCGTTGGCAAAGCCTCTAGGAGAGCGCAGCGTCTCCCTTTGGGAGAAGAGAAGGCGGTTCGTTATCGTCGCTTCGCTCCTGGGTGTGGGGTTGCAGTGATGGGGTGTGGGGAATACCTTGAAGAATGCTCACACCCCGCCCCAGGAGCATTCGGGTTTAAGACCCCACCGTCTTACGGTGTATAAAGGTTGGTTGGGGTTAGAATCCCCATCCAACCGAACCCTACACCCCACACCCTACCCCCTACACCCTGTTCAATAACCCCCTCACATAGCCTCTCTAGACCTTCTTCTCTCTGCGCTCTCAGCGTCTCTGCGGTTCGTTTCCAACCATCGCATCAGCTCACCCGATAACTCCCTTTTACTTCTACTACTTACCTCAATACAAACGTGCCTAGTAACTGCCTTAGCAACCATTACACCATCAACTACAACTTCATAAGCAACTTCAAACTTATCAACACCGAGTTTTTGCGGAATCAAGCTAATAATTAACTTATCCCCACAAAACATCGGGCGAAAAAAATCTACATCCGCGTGAACAATCGGAAAAGCCACAGATGTACTACTAAAAAAATCTTTGATATTAATACTTGATACTTCTAAAGATGCTTCATAAGCTTCATGACAAATAGATAAAACATTGGCAAAGTAAACTACCCCAGCGGCATCAGTATCTGAAAATCGAACGGTGCGGTTATAAGTAAACGGCATATTTTATAATTAGCGAAAAAAATAGCAGGCTTATAACCTGCTACCAAAAATGATTTTACTGCAACTAGAACAATTTGTATGGTGCGTTAACAGAGTGTAACGCACCCTACTATAATTTCATGTTTCAATTTAATGGGTAATAAATGTCTTCAGAGTGAGGATTAAGGTAGGGACGCTGCAAATCTATATTTAGCTGCGTAAAGTGTTGAGCGATCGCTTTCATTCTCTCCTCAGTACTATTATCACCTTTTTGCCAAACTGACAACAAAGAAGAAGCGACAATTTGACAACGATTCACGCCAAAATTCTCTTGTGCGGCAAATTTTTGGCTTGGTTCTTCAGCTAAACTCAAGCCAGGGGCTAAAAACTTGGTAAATAAAGGTATTTCTGGCTGAAAATAAGATTTATACTCTGAATAAACAGCTTGAAGTACTTTCCGCACTGCTGGATAGTCGTTGCGTTGAAAATACAGCATCCCAGAGTCGTAACGTCCATACGCACAAGGGTTGTAAAGAACTTGAAAGTTAAAGAAAATCTCAGCCGCGTTTAATTGTTGGGTGAGACTATCCATGAGAGCGATCGCTCCATCAGGAGTTACATTAAAATAAATTCGCCCCATATCCAAATCAACGTCTGGATTATTGCTAACTGCTAAATAATAATTATTTTGCAGTCGATTTTTTGGCATCCAAATTCCAACCAACTTACCAACTTTGGCAGACTCCATACTTGGTTGCATAGGCGAGTTATACTCAACATGCAATGTCAAACCGTCTTTAATTACTACCAGAGTACCATCAGGTTCTTGCCGCAAAACTTGCCAACCAGCATCAAAATAACCTATGCCGTGATTGCTAGCATCTAATCGTTCGTAAAATTCCCAATCAGTACCGAAAATATAATTGTTTTCTAAAGTTTGATGTGGTAATAAATTAGCTGGTTTGGCATTTAGTGCCAAAATGTTTTGCAAAGAACCATTGTAATAAATTCCGTAAATAAAATTTCGCAGCAGCAAAGTCAGATATTTACGCTGCAATGCTGGCAGATTTTGTTGAAATCTGTCTGCTACTTTTTTTGGCAAGGCAAACGGTTGATAATTCGGATGAATAATGCAAAAGTTGGACTCAATCTGAATATTGCTGGCAATGTCAAACAGAGAATCTAGTAGTTGATTGGTAGGAGTATATAGCATTTTAAAATGTAGTAAGCGCTTAAGCGCTTTAATAGATGAGCGGTAAACCGCTCACTACGAACTTAACTTAACACCCACGCAGACGAGTTTTTGGGTAATAAAGAGGAAGCAAATTCTGCTTGCTTTCTGGTTGAGGCAACTTTTCTAATTTGGTAACGGGTTTGAGTATTTCCGATTCAGAAATACCGAAAACGGTTAGCACAGCAAGCTGTGGCATGGTGAGTAAATTTTTGGCGACTTGAAGCATTGAAATGCTGATATTATCAAAGTATTTATCGTACTTAATCGTTGCCTCAATTTGATGCATCAGTGCTAAACCCGCAAACTGAATAACACGCAAGAGAAAATCATTACGATACTCTAAAATGTTGGGGAAGGCTTTGAGATAAGCTTGAGTCAGGGCAAGCATTGAAGGTTGAAGAGTCTCTAATGGTGTCACCGCTAATTGCAAAGATTCTTCTAATTCGATGGTGGGATCTACCACCAGACTGTCTAGCCAAATTTTTAAATAGCTTGCTAGCAAAGTTCCTAAATCAAAGGCTGGATCTCCCCAGGCACATGCTTCCCAGTCAATCAGCCGGACGATCGCATTATCTAGGTGTTCCCACCTGGAATGGATCAAAATGTTGTCTAATTTCAGGTCGTTATGAGTCAAGCAGCAAGGTTGCCAATCGTTTGCTAAGTCTCCAATTGCTGATTCTAAATTGTCGTGACCCTGGTAGTAAGCATAAAATTTCAGCGCAGGAGTGGGAACCATGCCAAAAATCTCAGGTGTAATTGACTCGATTCCTTGCGCTGGATTGTTGAAGTGATAGCGAAACTGTCCTGCGGGAGCTGTTGCCATAAAATCGCGATACTCACGACGGTTGAATGTAGCACGATGCAGCGCTCCTAAGGTGTCACCAATGGTACTGGCGATCGCTTCCGGGAAAATATCGTTTTGTTGATAATAATTCCCCAGTTCCTGATACTCACTTAAGTAGTTGCGGATCAGGATCGAGTTTTCTTCATCGAAGTGCAGCACTTCGGAGGCGATCGCTCCGATGTTACCAATGACTGGAAATTGCTCAAGCAATTGGTCAAACAGCCACTCATTGAAAAATTGCTCTTTTCCATCCAAAAGGTCAATGCTACGTTTTTGTTTAACCAGCAGTTTGCGATTATCTGCCAGAGTAACCAGTAAATTTAAATTTTTCTTACTTTCAGGTAACTCAGAATTAGAGGATGCGCCATCTTCTGAGCTACACAGACCTGAAGAACGCAGATACTGGATAACGTTATGAGAAGACAGTGAAACTACCATGTATTATTTCCTAATTCGTAAAATTAAAGAGCGTAAATCACCTAGATCCAGATTGGCTTAACTTTTATAGCTCGTGGTAGACAGCAATAACACTGGGAATATTAATCACGATGATTACAATCTACTAATATCCGATCCCCAAAAGAAAAACCTGCCAAAATGGCAATTCTGTCTTTACTATTCCTTTAAAGTAAATTCTTTACCTGACTAAGCATTTTTACTTGAATTGATATTTAGTTTTGTGGTTAAGCTTTTTGCTGTTGTTCACTTTCCGGCTTTCTGGGCGTTCAAGAAAAATTCACGCATTAATTTTTCACTTCGCAATAAAAGCAAGTGCGAAATCAACTGTTTATGAGATGATTTCGCAATATTATTAGTATCTTCAGATGTTCACCGCGCACTAGACAACAAAATCGCTCTAACTTAGATAGGGCGGGTCATTCATGCTATTTGCGTGCATATTGCGATCGCTTCGTTTTCCTCTTTTTTTGAAAATGATTTTTTTAAGCCACATTTTTACCATCATCCCCAAATAACGATTGAGCTACGGTTTTTAACTAATTCCCAAAAAAACAAACATTTGCTCATGAACTGAATCACAAGCAAACAAAACTGAGTCATGGTAAATATTGATTGATATTATGCTGCCATTTATATTCATTTACAATAAGATATTTCGGTTACATAAATCAAGTGATAAGTTTTAATTGTGTTATATACAGCAGAGCCAATATAAATCTAATCAATTTAAATTCAAATACAGGCAATCTTGAAGTACTTACGTATCTAGCTACAGGGGAAAGGGGAAAGGGGAAAGGGGAAAGGGGAAAGGGGAAAGGGGGAAGGGGAAGGGGAAAAGGGGAAAGGGGAAAGGGGAAAGGAAAATTAAGAATTATTGAAATATGCACCCTTGATTTTCTTTACCTTTACCCTTTACCCTTCTTCGGTAATATAAATGTACTAATAAAGGTATACTAACTAAAAAGAATCATGGAGGTGAAAAAAATAGTAGGCATCAGCTACTGGCTTATTATTGATGCCATAAGTTGATTCACCATCACCGCCAAGGTCAGCACACCGAAAAACAGCATCAATCCCGCTGGCATAAACTTGCGTGTTTTAGCCAGTCGCAATGCAAACACAACTACTAAAACAGCAGTGACTAAAGCTGCTAAAATCAAACCCCAGATTATACCTTGAAATTGGAGGTAAGCGGCAAAAAGTAATAATACACCACTAATGCAGCCACTGAGGAGCGAAACATTGCTAGTAGAGAGAATGTAACCAATGATGCCACCGACCAACGCTAAAAACCCGTAGCCAAGAGAGGCGATAATACCTAAATTCATTGTTAAAACCTATGTAGATTTTGATGTGTGCTGCAAACCTCGGCAGACAATTTACCATAGCTGTTTAGCTACCGAAACCTGTTAACTGATGGATAATTAAGCAATGTCCACGGCAAGTAATTCGTTCCAGACAAAGGTTCAGTTCCTCCAGCGTCAAGCAGCATCTCTATTAATCTACCAATCCGTCCTCCAAGGCGAAGTCAGTAGAGCCTTTATGGATTTGTTGCAAAGTATACGATATGCCGAAGCTGATGCACGCAGTTGTCTTCAAGCTTACGGCAACTACTTTAAGTGCTTGGCTGCTAGAAATCAAAACTGGGAGGACTATTTAATTACGCAAATTCTCAGAGATGAGAATCCATTTTCTCAGCTTGCAGGGCAGCGAGAATTTGAGAATTTGCCTCCAGCTTTAATTGCAGCGACTCAGCATGATTTACAAGCGTTGCAAAGTCTTTATGAATGTAGTAGCGCGTTTTTGAGCGAATGGGTACAAGCTGTGGCAAATCTAGCTGTTTCACCAGTAGTCTGGTATGACGAGGAACTTGCAGCGGTAGAAGAAACGAACGAATCGCTGCTAATAGCGAAACTGCACCATATGGAAGATTGGGCTGATGCAGTAGAAGATGTAGCTGCTTATTATCGGCAATTTGGTACGGGTTTATTTGCCGAATATAGTGCATTGCGCTATTGCGACGGACAATTTATTGGCATTGCACATGCCGATCCGGTAAAGTTAAGCGAATTAGTGGGTTATGAGTCTCAGCGAGACGCTTTATTAAAAAATACAGAATTTTTGCTAGCAGGAGAGGTAGCGCAGCACGTATTACTTTACGGTAGTCGCGGTTCGGGGAAATCTTCTCTAGTGAAAGCTTTGTTGAATGAGTACGGCAAGCATCACCTGCGCTTGCTGGAAGTAGCAAAATCAGATTTGAAACACTTACCACAAATTGTGGAACAGTTGCGCTCTGTGCCACATAAATTTATTATTTTTGTCGATGACCTTTCGTTTGAGGAAGATGACGACGCTTTTAAAGCGCTGAAAGTAGTATTAGAGGGGAATTTAACTGCGCGATCGCAAAACGTAGTCGTGTATGCTACTTCTAATCGTCGGCACTTAATTCGCGAGTTTTTTGGTGATAGACCTGCTCCTAAGGATAATGATGAAATCCATGCTTGGGATACGATGCAGGAGAAGCTTTCGTTTAGCGATCGCTTTGGTCTAACTTTAACCTTCGAGCCTGCCGATCAGAAAACCTATTTAAACATTGTCCGACATTTAGCCACACAAGCGGCAATTAGCATTGACTCAGAAGATTTAGAATATCAAGCTTTGCAATGGGCAACTCGTCACAACGGTCGATCTGGAAGAACAGCACGACAGTTTGTTGATTTTTTGAAAGCAGATTTGGCACTTTCAGCTTCAAACGACCAAACATAAGTAGCTTACATAAACTGCGTACAGTAGGACGCATTAAATTTCTTCTTCCCCTTTCCCCTTTCCCCTTTCCCCTTTCCCCTTCCCCAGAAATACCTACTCTGAAAAATTGACTAAACTAAAAACAAGCAATATGCAATCAGCAATGGTAAGTAATCGATTTTTGCTTTTAGGTATAGTTGCCTTTAGTGTGAGTTTTGGTCTAAGCCTCGTCCCAACTTGGGATTTTAGTAAAGCCTTTCTCACAGGTGCAATTACTGTAATAGCTAGTTATGCAGCAGCATTATTTGTCGATAACATCCGCAGAAATCATGAAATGCTCGTTTTGGGTTCTCTCCACAAGCGAATAAAAGAGCTTGAGGGCTTGAAGTCTCGTCTTGTCAGAGAAATCAACCAAATTGAAGAGCATCGCGCCTTATTATATACAGAGTCAAACCAACTGCAAAATCAAGTATCAGAACGCCGCAACCAAAGAGACAGTTTAAATCGAGAATTAGGCAGTTTTGTCGGACAGAAAAAACAGTTAGAAGTAGAAATAAACTTACTTAAAACAGAGCTTACTAAGCTGGACAAAAGTAAAGCCGAGCTAAATAATTCATTTTCGGCTCTCACAGCAGAAAAACGCCGTCTAGAATTAAATTCCAACGTATCGCGAGCGGAAATAACTAAACTACAAACTGAAATTAGCGAACTCCAACAACAAAAGCAAGACGCTGAAAGCAATTTAACTTTGCTAGACAGACTCAAACCTCAACTAGAAGAAAGACTCTACGAATTGCGAGTTGAACTGCAAGAACTAGAAAATCAGGTAACTCAGCACAATGAATTAATTTTCAATAAAAAATCCGAAAGAGAAAATACAGAAGCTAGCCTAAATTTATTACAAACCCAAATAACAGAACAAAAAATTGAATTAAATCACTTACAAGAGCAAATTTCCTTATTACAGCAAGAACGCGATTTGTTACAAAATCAAGTTTGGGAATTACTTCAACAATCCGAAACATACAATCAGCAACCGTTCGCAGAAAAGGAGCATGAAGAAGATGTAGATTTATTTCCTTTTTCTGACTTAATAGATTTAGAAACAATATCTGAAAATACATCTGATTTTCCCCAAGAATGGGCTAAATTATTAGAACAGCTACCAGCTTATGAAATACAAGTATTAAAAGCCATAGTAGAGCAAGAAAATCCCAAAGCTGCTATTAAAAAGATTGCCGAAACAAATATTACTATGCCAAATTTGTTAATTGATTCTATAAATGAACGTGCTAATGATACAATTGAAGAATTAATAATTGACCCAAACTCGGAAACTCCAAAAATTTATCAAGAGCATATAACAAACGTAAAAAAACTGATTGCAATGTATGAATTAACAACTAGACAAGCTCCATCAAATTAAGTTATTCTTGCCATCGTACAATTATATATAGCAGTCCTAAATAAAAGCGTGAAAGCCTCTTCCATCTCTTTCTCTGCGCTCTCTCTCTTGAAAAGGTCTGATCGGAGGAAACCTCCGCTCAGACTTTCCGCTGCTTCTCTGCGGTTCGTTCCATAAAATGATCTTCACAAATCAAAAAATTAAGGAACCACAAATAAACACAGTTCTGTACTTGAGCCGGATGAAACCGCTAGAAAATAAAATGAGGTAAAGTACATGGCAAAACTTAAAATCTCCAAAAAAATATCTACTGCTTTAATCAACTCTTTAAGTGCCGGAGTAGTACCAAGATTTGGACTGGAACATATAGCAGTAGGTCGAGAAAAAGAATTAAAAAGCCTATTACAAAATCTCGACGATATTGGAGAAGGTGTAGCCGCATTTCGCTTCATAATTGGTAACTACGGTTCCGGCAAAAGCTTCATCCTGCAAATGATTCGCAACCGTGCTATGGAGCAAAATTTTGTAGTAGCTGATGCTGATTTATCTTCCGAACGACGACTTGCAGGAACAAACAACGAAGGTTTGGCAACTTATCGAGAATTAATGAGTCGTCTGGCAACAAAAACTCGTCCTGATGGTGGTGCTTTAGTCTCAATTTTAGAAGGTTGGATTAATAAAATTCAACAAGAAGTAGCTAAAGATAGCGGAATGCGTCCTAATGATGAAGGTTTTGATGATAAAGTTGAAACGAAAATTAGAGAAGTAGTTCAGTATATTGAAGACTTAGTTCACGGCTTTGATTTTGGTAGCGTCATTGTTGCTTATTGGCGCGGTTACAGGCTTGATGATGATGATTTGAAAAATGCTGCATTGCGGTGGTTGCGCGGCGAATTTAACACCAAAACTGAGGCAAAAGCTGCTTTGGGAGTGCGCGTAATTATTGATGATGATAGTTGGTATGACTATATCAAGTTAATCGCTAAATTTGTGGCGGAGATTGGCTATAAAGGACTTTTAGTTTTGCTTGATGAAGTTGTGCATATATACCAAATATCCACTACAGTTACTCGCGAAAAGAACTATAACAGACTTTTAGCAATGTTTAACGACACCATGCAATGCAAAGCAGAACATCTTGGTATTGTTGTCGGTGGAACTACAAAATTTTTAGAAGACCCAAATCGCGGACTTTTTGCTGACCCAGCTTGGCGAAGACGCACTAAAGAAAGCCGTTTTGTTCAAGCTGGTGTTCAAGAATATTTGGGACCGGTGATGCGGCTAAATCCGTTGACGGAAGATGAAATATTAACGCTTTTGCAAGGTTTGATAGAGATTCATGCTCTTAATTTTGGTTATGATAAGGCTTTAACAAATCGCGAATTGAAGGACTTTATAAACGAAATTGTCAATCGTTTGGGTGCAGAAGCATTGTTGACTCCTGGCGAAATTGTCCGGGATTTTATTAGTGTGTTGAATATCCTGTACCAAAATCCAGAAATTTCTTTTAGTAAATTGATTCATGGTTCGGATTTTAAGTTAACTGCTGTGGGTAAAAATACTGATGTTGATGATGACAATGCAGCAGAATTTAGTTTGTGATCGACGAACCGCACTCTTAGGTAGAGGACGCATTGTAAGTAGATGGGCATAAACACGCATTTTGTAGTAAGGACTTCAGCCTTAAAAGCCTTGCCCTGAGTGTAAAAATCCGCGTTCCCCTATCCCGCGATCAACGTTCTGGTGTCATTGACTGAGCAACTTGAAGCGCTTGATCTAGAATTTCAGAGGCTTTGTTTTTATTTGAGGATCCGAATAGAGAATTTAAGCTATTAGTAAGCACAGAAAGGATTTTTTCAATAAGTTTTTTGTTCTCTCGTTCTCTAAGCACATATTGTTCTGCGATCGCTATCAAGGCTTGAGCTTTGTAACCCTTGTCTGTAATGGATTTCGCAACCTCAAGCGCTTGGTCAAATTGCCCCTGTTTTGCAAACCCACGGGCGATAGAGGGGAATCTCCAGTCCTTATGTTGTTCAGCATCAGGGTGGGGTTCGATGGACTTAGCGATTTGCAGCGCACGGTCAGGCTGCCCTGCCTCAAGGTAAGCGAATGCCACCTCCGACAGCATGTTCTTAAGATTCCACTGTTGGACGAACTGAAACGCTTGATCGTTCTGTCCGATTTGTAGATAGTGCCTCACAATCCCTCGAAAGGTGAAGTCTGGGTTTCCAATCGATTTTGCCAGTTTAACCGCTTGGTCAGGGTATCCGGCTTTAGCATAAGCGATCGCAATTTGACCGAACGCGCGCGACCTCTCATTGACATTTTTGATGGAGCGGGCAATTTGCTGTGCCTGCTCAAAGTCTCCTATTTCTGCGTAACCTTCAGCTACCTTAGCTAATCCATCACCGTTAATTGCCTGTGCCGCTGTTCGAGCTTCGGCTAGCGTCTCGACTGCCTTGTTCTTCTGCTTCAATGCTGCATACTGAACCGCTGTTTCAACCAGTCGGATGGGTTTCTCAATGGGAAAGCGTTTGTCTGCAAACGTTCGTATCTTTGGCAAAGCTTGATCTAAAATCTCGACCGCTCGACGTTCTTGTCCGACTTCTGCAAATTGTTTAGCAATCCGTACCATCTGGTTAACTTTCCTTACGGTATTTTTGCCCGATTGTGCCTCATCAATGGCATATGCGTTCTCAAGCGCACGCTCTAGCACTTGCGGCACTTGTTCCTTTTGTCCAGCTTGACTAAGATGTTCGGCAATTACAATCAGGGTCATGGTTTTATAGAGGGTATTAGGATTGCTTTGTGCGATCGCGATCGCTTGGTTCAGAACTTTCGTTGCCTGCTCAGGCTCTCCGGCTTTTGCATAATGACCGGCAAGCTCTGCCAGCGTCGTAGGCGTGGACATAGGATTGTTTACTTTTGTGATGATCTCGATACCAAAGCTGTAGTACCCAGCCTCTGCGTATTTCTTAGCTCGGTTTAGCAGAGACTCATCTGGAGAAGTTGCGCTGCCGCTACAGCCAGTTGCCGTTTGAGTGTGGGCAATTTGGATGGCTTCTTTTAGAAGTTGCTTCCCCTTAGTTTCCTGTCCAGCTAGGATATAGCCTCCAGCCACTTTCACTAAGGGGTCGGCTTTGAAGCACTTATTGGGATTCGCTTCCGCCAAAGGCAGGACTTGGTTTAAAATCTTGACAGCCTGCTCAGATTTTCCTACCGCCGCATACTGAAATGCAATGTCAGCCAATATACCATGTTTTTGAGAGTAGGTTTCTACTGCTAGAAGTTGACCCCCTGGAAAGAATGTAGCAATTAGTGCAGTGACTAAAATATTGAACTGGATTATTTTTCGAGCCATGTTTTTCCCACCTCAAGTTTTTGTTGCGCGACTACCCACGGGTGGTTAGCCTTGAACCTCTTATGTCAAGGACAGAAATGTTTGGCAGATTGTACTTATTTGTTACAAAAATTCATTTAGCAGCTGGGGGTGTTGAAAAGCAAAAGAGCGATCGCCTCAGACTTAAGGATAGCGAAAATCTAAAATCCAAAATTGCTATGAGCGATCGCACGTTTTCCAGACTCGCACCTTTTATCCAAGAATATATTTATCATCACAACTGGACTGAATTACGACCAGTTCAAATTGCTGCTTGCAAAGTTATTTTTGACACTGATGCTCATTTGCTAGTTGCTGCCGGCACAGCTTCGGGGAAAACAGAAGCTGCGTTTCTACCGATTTTAACTTTATTATATGAAAACCCGCCGGAAACTATCGGCGCATTATATATTGGTCCGATTAAGGCTTTAATTAATGACCAATTTGCACGCCTTAATGATTTGCTAAAAGAAGCAGATATTCCAGTTTGTCACTGGCATGGGGATGTTTCGCAAAGTCGAAAAAAACAGCTTTTAAAAAATCCTAAGGGTATTTTGCAAATTACGCCGGAATCTTTAGAAAGCTTATTAATTAATAGAAGTAATGATTTGATGCGTTTGTTCGGTGATTTACGATTTGTGATAATCGATGAAGTTCACGCTTTTATGGGTTCTGAACGCGGTTGTCAGATTCTTTGTCAGTTATCACGTTTGCAAAGTTTGACGCAAAAGCAACCACGACGAATTGGTTTATCGGCTACTCTTGGTGATTATTCGATGGCTGAAGAATGGTTGGGTTCTGGAAGTGATAAGTTGGTGATTACTCCGGAGATTGAGGTAGGGAAAAGGCAAATTAAGTTGGCTTTGGAACATTTTTATGTTGGTGATGGGGATTTAAGAGAAACGAACCGCAGAGACGCAGGGGACGCGGAGGGAAGAGGGGAGAGAGATGGAGGTGGGTATGAGAAATATGTTTTTAATGTTAGTAAATGTCGTAAGTGTTTGATTTTTGCTAATAATAAAAGGCAAACTGAATCTATTATTGCTTCTTTGCGAGAAATTGCTGTGAGTGAGGGATTAGTTGATATTTATCATGTGCATCATGGTAGTATATCTGCTAGTTTGCGGCAAGCGGCTGAAAATGCGATGCGTGAGATCGATAAGCCGGCTGTGACTGCTGCAACTTTGACTTTGGAGGTGGGGGTTGATATTGGTCTTTTGGAGAGGGTTATTCAGTTAGAATCGCCACCTTCTGTAGCTAGTTTTTTACAGCGTTTGGGACGCAGTGGTAGAAGAGGTGCTGCTGCTGATATGCGGTTTGTTTGTACTGAGGAAAAAGTATTGGCGGAAGCTTCTTTAGAGGAACAAATTCCTTGGCAACTTTTGCAGTGTATTGCGATTATTCAACTTTATTTGGAGGAACGTTGGATTGAGCCGATTAAGCCTGTTAAATATCCTTTGAGTTTGTTATATCATCAGACAATGAGTATTTTAGCAGCTGCGGGTGAAGTTTCGCCTGCTGCGCTTGCTAAACAGGTTTTAAGTTTACCAAGTTTTGCTGCTATAGCACTCGAAGATTTTCGGCTATTGCTTCGCTATTTAATTGATATTAATCACGTTCAGCTAACTGAAGAAAATAAGTTAATTCTCGGTTTGGCTGGGGAAAAGGTGGTACGTAAATTTCAATTTTATGCTGTTTTTCCTGACAATGAGGAATATGTTGTTAAGCACGCAGCAACGGAAATTGGTAGTATTGTTATGCCTCCCCCAATCGGTAATCAATTCGCTTTGGCTGGGAAAGCTTGGGAAGTTTTAGAAGTTGATTTCAGAAAAAAGATTATTTTGGTTAAGCAAGTTGAGGGTAAAGCTAGTATTTTCTGGCGCGGTGGTAGCGGAAATATCCACACAAGAATTTTGCAACGAATGCGGCAGGTTTTGCAAGAAGATATTGAATACAGCTATTTGCAAGAAAATGCGCTGAAGCGTTTGCAGAAAGTTCGGGAATTGGCGCGAAATTCTGGCTTAGATAAACAAAATATTCTGCTTTTAGAAAATAATAAATGTTGCATTTTTCCTTGGATGGGTACGGTTGCTTACCGCACTTTAGAAAGATTGTTAAATTATTGGTGTCGGGAATCTTTAGAAATTAAAAGTATTGGTGGTGTTAATCCTTATTTTTTGACGATTAAATTAGGTAAAGATAAATTTAGATATCTTTACGATCAAATTGTATCGTTGTGTGAACAAAGAATTACCGCCGAGGATTTATTAGCTGATGCGGAAGCACCTAAAATTCAAAAATACGATCGCTTTATTCCTCACTCAATTTTAAGGAAAGCTTTTGCAAGCGATTATCTTGATATCGAGGAACTTAAGCAGCAAGTAGCGCTTTGGTAATTTCCTCAATAAACCATTATACGCTAGAATAGGCTAACAGTAATCCTACTTAAAATTTGGGGATGGCTATGACATCTCTGTTAGAGCGACTAAGTGCAGAACGACAACGCCGATTTGTAGGACGTCATTTTGAACTTCAATTATTTCTGCAAGCGATCGCCTCACCACTTTCCATTCCGCAGTAAGGTTTAATAGTTAATTGTGGAAGTGTTGAGATTTATTAAGAGCGCATTATGAAATTTTCGCGACTGCTAGTTAGCTTTGTCTTAGCTATGGTTTTGTTTGTGTTTCCCTTGTCTGCACAAGCAGCAAGTTCTTCTAGTATCACCCGTTCCGTTGGTGATGCAGAATTCAAGGGCAAGGATTTTTCTGGTCAAAATTTAGTAGGGGTTGAGTATACCAATGTCAATCTAGAAAAAGCAAATTTTAGTAACGCTGATTTACGCGGTGGGGTTTTTAATGGTTCGGTATTGCAAGGGGCAAATTTGCATGGTGCAGATTTTAGTGAAGGAATAGCTTATCTAGTAGACTTTAAAGGGGCTGATTTAAGTGATGCGATTTTGACAGATGCAATGATGTTGCGTTCTAGTTTTAGTGACGTTGACATCACCGGTGCTGACTTCACCAATGCTATTCTTGATGGTATTCAAGTGAAAAAACTCTGCGCTCAAGCAAGTGGTGTAAATTCTCAGACTGGTGTAAAAACTCGCGAGTCTCTAGGATGTAGGTAAAATCTTACTCCCTGTACTCAACTCAATTCCCTCTCTTTGCAACCGAAGAGGGGGAATTTTTGCACTTGGAAATTGCATTTTTTGTTCAAAAGTATTGTAGGGGCAATTCATGAATTGCCCCTACGTCAATTCAATGGTGACGACGAAGGAAGTGCGTAAGTCCTAATTAACAAAAAGCGATATCAGTAAAAGCGACAGCGAGCATCATTGATGCATATTGTACAGACGTTCCATCGGAACGTCTCTACAAATATGTGTGATTTTTGTAGAATTTCCTAACCCTCTCTGTTAATAAAAAACAGAGAGGGCATAGGGTGTGAGGTTCATGGAGGTAAGCGGGTTCGAACCGCTGACCTCTGCAATGCCATTGCAGCGCTCTACCAACTGAGCTATACCCCCTTGTCATGCGTTTTCGATTCTATCTTAATAATTGGCGCTTTGTCAAGATTATTATGAAAAACTTTCTGACGCCAATTACTTTGACTATCTCGACTGCAACAAGTAACGGCTATGAAACACTATCTTAAGATACTTGCAACAGATAGCTCATACAGTGTCCCATAAGGAAATAAACTACTAACATAGCCCCAGCAGCTAAGGCAACCAATGTACCCGCCAACATTAAAGAAAACTCTTTATGCTGAAAAGCTTTTTCCATTAGGTGCAGTGACCATGCCACTAGCGCCACATCAAATACTAAAATAGGAATCAACATTTTTTTTAAAATTTATTAATACTTGTTTATTAATCTTAACACTGTTTCCAGGTACTGTGTCTAACCTTAGATAGATGTGGTTATGTGAAAAACCAATGGTCACTATACTATTCTTACTGGTAGAGAGCGATCGCGCAAATAATTTTTAATTTCCGCTACACTTAATTGCCCGTAATGTAAAAGTGATGCCAGTAGTGCTGCTTCTGCTTTACCTTTGGTGAGAGCATCGTAAATATGTTCGCATGTTCCCGCGCCACCAGATGCTACAACTGGAATTTGGACGGTTTGGGCGATCGCGCTTGTTAAATCTAAATCATACCCGGCTTGAGTACCATCAGCATCCATACTTGTTACTAGCAGTTCACCTGCCCCTCGTTTTTCGACTTCTTGTGCCCAAAGTAGAGCGTCTAAACCCGTATTTTCCCTTCCTCCGCGTACATACACATCCCAACCAGGATTATTAGGGTCTTTTCGGCTTCTGGCATCAATAGCAACCACAATGCACTGATTACCGAAGCGATCGCTTGCCCGATTAATTAAATCTGGGTCGCGTACCGCCGCAGAATTAATACTAACTTTGTCTGCCCCCGCTCGTAACAAAGCTTTAACATTTTCTAAGGTTTGAATTCCTCCACCCACAGTTAGAGGAATAAACACCTGTTCAGCCGTGCGGTAAACTACATCAAGAATAATGCCTCTGTCTTCATGAGTCGCCGTAATATCGAGAAAGACTAACTCATCAGCACCAGCTTCGTTGTAAACCTTTGCCAATTCTACGGGATCGCCTGCATCCTTAAGATTGACAAAGTTAACTCCTTTTACAACCCGTCCCGCCTTGACATCAAGGCACGGTAAGATTCTTTTAGATAACATAGCAAGTTTGCCAATTTTTCCTTAATTGTTCGGAAATTAAATTTTAAAGCTTATGAGTTGATTTCAGAACCCGTATTTTATCACCCGTATTTATACTCATATTACAGGTGGGTGGCGCTCAGAAGTCGTGCAGTAAAAGTTGATAGCAGCAATTATGGCGATTATTTCCTCTAAAAAACAGCCTCAAGAACCCAACAAACAACCAAAATCTCACGAGACGCAAGTTACTGCAAAACCAGACATTTTGCAACCAGAAGCTGCTGTTGATGAAGGTAAGCAAGAAGAAAGCATTCGTCCACACCGATTTGCTGATTACATTGGGCAAAAAGACTTAAAAGATGTGCTGGAGATTGCCATTAAAGCAGCGCAATCTAGAAGTGAAGTGTTAGATCACTTACTTCTATACGGTCCGCCAGGATTGGGTAAAACCACAATGGCAATGATTTTAGCATCAGAGATGGGGGTAAATTATAAAATAACCAGTGCGCCCGCGCTAGAACGTCCCAGAGATATTGTTGGGCTATTAGTGAATCTAAAACCCGGCGATGTTCTCTTTATTGATGAAATTCATCGCCTTTCGCGGATGACTGAGGAAATTCTCTATCCAGCGATGGAAGATTATCGCTTAGATATTACCGTGGGTAAGGGTTCGAGTGCGCGAATTCGGAGTATACCACTTTCCAAATTTACATTGGTGGGAGCAACAACTCGTGTCGGTGCATTAACTTCACCATTGCGCGATCGCTTCGGCTTAGTTCAAAAACTGCGATTTTACGAAGTCGAAGAAATGACCCAGATTATACAACGCACCGCTCAATTACTCCAAACCCCGATGACTATAGATGGTGCCACAGAAATAGCCCGTCGTTCGCGAGGAACACCGAGAATTGGAAATAGGCTACTTAGACGAGTGCGTGATTATGCGGAAGTTCAAAAATCTGGTGAGATAACCGAAACCGTAGCAGCCGAAGCATTGCAACTATTCCAAGTAGATCCCTGCGGTTTGGATTGGACAGACCGGAAAATGCTAAGTGTAATAATTGAACAATTTAATGGCGGTCCTGTAGGATTAGAAACCATTGCCGCAGCAACGGGTGAAGATACGCAAACAATAGAAGAAGTTTACGAACCTTATTTGATGCAAATTGGCTATTTAAGCCGTACTCCCCGTGGGAGAACAGCCACAAAAGCAGCATACAAGCATTTGGGCTTTACACCGCCGAATGAGCAGATGTCTTTGCTGTAGGGACAAGGGAGACAAGGAGGACAAGGAGGACAAGGAGGACAAGGGGGAGTTTGTCTTTTCGTCTTCCTTGTCTCCACGCCAGTCGCTACAACGGAGGGAACCTCCCTTCTCCTTCACCAGACGCTCCGCGAACGGGTTCGCCACTACGAATAGACCCTACAGGCAACCGCGCCCGTGGACTCACCGCAACGCGCTGGCTCCCCATCTCCCTTGTCTCCCTTGTCTCCCCCCTCCCCCCCTCCTCCCCTCCTCCCCTCCTCCCCTCCCCCACTTCCCCGTCGTCATGATAAATTGTGGATTTTAACCGCAGATAAATACAGATGATTAAATTAATTGCTATTTTGTTAAGTTTATTGCTTGTGTTTGGGCTGGGTGAACCAGTTATGGCACAATCGCAACTGCCCCAATTTACGGAAGAACAGTTACAAAAAGGGGATGAGTTAGCGAAAAAGGCTTTTGCTGCTACTGATAAAGGTGATTTTGTTACTGCTGAAAAGTACTGGACAGAAATTATCGAGCAATTTCCTCAGAATCCGGCAATATGGAGTAACCGGGGAAATTCCAGAGTAAGTCAAAATAAGTTGGTTGAAGCGATCACCGATTATAACAAAGCTATAGAACTTGCACCAAATGCCACCGATCCTTATTTGAATCGCGGTACAGCGTTGGAAGGATTGGGAAGATGGGATGATGCTTTAGCTGACTACAATCATTTGTTAGAGCTTGACCCGAAAGATGCGATGGCGTATAATAATCGCGGAAATGCGAAAGCTGGTAAGGGAGAATGGGAAGAAGCGATCGCTGATTATCAAAAATCAACTCAAATCGCTCCTAATTTTGCCTTTGCTCGTGCTAATTACGCTCTGGCTCTCTACGAAACCGGTCAAACAGACAAAGCAATTCGCGAGATGAAAAATATCATCCGCAAATATCCGAAATTTGCCGATATGCGTGCAGCGCTGACCGCAGCTTACTGGGTAAAGGGACAACAAGGTGAAGCCGAAAGTAACTGGGTAGCAGCTGAAGGACTTGATAGACGCTACAAAGATATTAATTGGGTGAAAAATATCCGCAGATGGCCCCCCAGTATGATATCAGCTTTGGATAAGTTTTTGAAATTACAGTAGAAAACCACAAAGCGAGCCAGTCGCAGTCTTGGGCAACAGCTTTCACCTGGGAGCTTCCTTGAGAATGGTGCGTTAGCGTTTCGCGTAACGCACCCTACAAATAATCTTTACACCAAACTAGAGGTAGTCTGGAATTGCCGCTGATTTTGCAAACGTTTGCCTGTAATTAGCATCCGGACACCACCTTTTGGTGCTGACAATAAGCCCTTGCGAATTGGCTGCACGGGTTCGCTCTCAGCCAGTTCCATCTCCCAGTTAGACAGCACCGTTGCTAACACCGATTTCATCTCAAATAAGGCAAAAGCCATACCGATACAGCGACGATTTCCGCCACCAAAAGGTAAATATTCAGACATTGCAAATTGACGCTCTAGAAAACGCTCAGGTTGAAATTGCTTTGACTGAGGATACAAATCTTCTCGGTGATGAGTTAAATAAATACTTCCAACTAGCAAAGTACCAGGCTCAAACTCATAGCCCATAATTGAAAGCGGTGATTTAACTAGTCGATTTAACATCAACATCGCTACCGGATAAAGGCGTAATGTTTCCGAACAGACAGCATTTAAATAAGGCGAGCGCAAAATAGCATTTGCATCCGGATTTTCACCCAAACTATCAAGTTCTTGCAACAGTTTTTCACGCACCTGCGGCTGATGGTGAATCCAGTATAAAGCCCATGCTAAAGAACTTGCCGTAGTTTCGTGACCTGCGACTAATAAAGTCATCAACTCATCACGTAATTCCACATCCGTCATCGGCTCACCCGCTTCATCGCGAGCAGCCATCATTAAAGACAGAATATCAGATCGAGATGAATCTGGGTGCGATCGCCGTTCCTGAATTTCCGCATAAATGAGTTCATCAATTGAGGAGCGTAAACGTAGATATCTTCCCCAAGGACTCCATGAGCCTAAATCGCGTCGCAGTGCTGGGAAAAGAAGCATTACTGCTCGCCATATCGGTTGTTTTGGATTCAGAAGTGCAATTAAAAGTTCCTTTAGTTTTTGGTAACGCGCTCCATCTTCTAAACCAAATACAGCTTTCAAAATCACCTCGAAGGAGATTTCTTGCATAAATGGTAGTACAGAAAAAGATTCTCCGACTTGCCATTTACTAGTCACTTTTTCGGTGATGCTGCGGGTTAACTGAGCATAACTCAACATCCGTTCCCCATGAAGCGGAGGAGTCAACAGCTTTCGTTGACGTTGGTGGGGCTTTCCTTCTAGCGACAGTAAAGAGTACTGTCCCAATAAAGGTGCCCCCACACCTGCTGCGGCACCAGAGTCCAACTGTTTTGGATCTGTGGTAAAAATCTGCTGAATTGCCTGCGGGTTACTAATGAATACTTGCGGAGTAAAAATTGGACCAAGCCTGAGAGTAAACATATCTCCATAGCGTTGAGTACAGGCTTCCATGTATTCTAGCGGGTTAGTCAGCCACTGAAACGTCTGTATCCAAGGGTGAGTCTGAGGACCATCGGGCAGTTTAAGTGTAGGCATTTTTCACCTTTTTATAAGTTCGTAGTGAGGACTTCAGTCCTCATATTATGAAGGACTAAAGTCCTTACTACTTTTGCAACCAAACTGACACAGAACCACCCTGACAAGAGAAATTTCCCCATCCGTCACTGTTAGTATAAACAATTTCCTGGATATGTCCGGTGGAATCGTAAAAAGCTGCATTCGGTCGAAACATATTCATCCACTTGTTCCCAGATTCACCGTTGGTCAACACTACAGCCATTGCCCCCGGATGTTCGCTATTACCCAAGCGCGTCCAACCGATAGTATTCGCATGGTCAAAATAATCGTGTTGGTCGCCAAAACCATATTCATTACGCGCTTTCAGGAACTTGTCAATCAAGAAACGGTGAGAAGAAAGAGTTACATCCCGTCCCTTATCATGATATTGCGCTCCATAATAGTCTGCATAAAAAACGCAAGGATAACCTTCACGGCGTAGCAAAATTAGTGCATACGCCAAAGGCTTAAACCAACAATCAACGGGAGATTCTAGCGATTGACACGGTTGGGTATCATGATTTTCTACAAAAGTGACAGCTTTGCTTGGTTGTTCTTTAACTAAAGTTCTGTCAAAAAGCGATCGCATATCGAAACTATTACCTTGACGGCTTGCTTGATGAAACTTGAAATGAAGTGGCACATCAAACAACGATAATCGTCCATCGCTAGCAGCTATATAGCCGTGTAACGCCTCGATATCCTGTGACCAGTACTCCCCCACACTAAATAATTCTCGCCCGCCAAAATGCACTCGCAGGTGGTTCAACCAGTCGCGGAAAAAGCTGGAACGAATATGTTTAACCGCATCAATCCGGAAGCCATCTACACCTGTAGTGTCAACAAACCAACGTCCCCAATACATCAATTCACCGCGCACGAACTCGTTACCCATATCCAAGTCGTTCGCCATCAAATAGTCATAGTTACCGTGTTCGTGGCTAACTTCTGTCTCAAAGTTATTGTTCTTGATACGGTAGAGTTTATCAGCTCGTTGGGTGGCTGCATTGTAGGATAATGTATCAAAGCACCACCAATGCCACTTCATGCTGGAGTATTTATCTCCACGACCAGAAAAATTGAACTTGGTATAAGCTTCAATTTCATACCAATCGCTGACTGGACGGTTGCGGTCATTCCAATCCATTTCCTCTGCCCAGATGCGTTCTGTTTCATCTCCACCATCTTTGTGGTTGAAAACTACATCAGCGTAAATTTGAATACCAGCATTTTGAGCGCTTTTAATCGCTGTCAGATATTGATCGCGTGTTCCGTATTTTGTGCGGATACTACCTTTTTGATCGAACTCACCCAAATCAAATAAATCGTAGACTCCGTATCCGACATCTCTACCGCCACCAGTACCCTTGTAAGCTGGTGGTAGCCATAAAACTGTGAAGCCTGCACTCTTTAACTCGTGAGCCGTTTTGTTCAGTTGATTCCATAGGCTACCATCATCGGGGATGTACCAATGGAAATATTGCATTATTACGCCGTTGGTCATGCGATCGCCTTAATTCAGAATCTCTGGTAAATGCAGATTTCTATGAGAAATCTTTCGTGTTAGCCTAAGTCTTTTTTGTCATGCATCCAAACATTTCCACAATTTATTTAGATTTGCATTACCGCAACAATTCCTGAATTTGCACCGATGTTAATTCTTGCACATTGCTCAAAACTATCGCCGCTCCCGCTTCTCGCAATGTTTCCGCATAAGCTTCACGACGCGCTACCGTCTCCTGCACATGAGGCGGTAAAATACCTACACCAATCCAAGTGCGGTTAGGTTCAATAATTCGCGCCTTCTCCACCGTGTACATATCTGCTACCGTATCCCCTAAATATATCACAGGTTGTAATTTGTCAAGACCCAATAGGTGAATAGTAGCGAAAAGTCCGGTAGGGTCTGGTTTACTTGGTGCATCTTCCATCGCCACTAGTAGAGGCGACTTTAAACCCAAGCGTTTTTGCAAAATATAAGTAGCGGAAGCGCGAGTTGCACCGCTAAAAAATCCCCAGTGAATCCCAGCTGATGTAAGTTGCTCAAAATAGCTAGACTCTAACAATAACGGCTCATCGCAGATATACCCCGTCCAATTGTCCGGGTCGGGTCCTCGGTAACGCGATTGAAAAAACGCGACAATCGTGTTGTAGTTCAGTTGCAATTGTTCGCGGGGTATAGCTTGAGTTTGAAAATAGCGGTAAATTAACTCTTGGGATGCTTCCCAATCGTTATTCCAAACGCCTTCAGACTTCAGTTGGTCGATATCTAATGATGTCGGACGATACGCATTTGCCGTAAAATGCTCTACAGTATCCGCGATCGCTCGTCTATAAGAACCGCCAACATCGCGGATCACACCGTCAATATCAAAGATTACGATGGCTTTTGCAGAAGTTTCTTGAGTCATGGGCTAGAAAGCAAAAGAGTTTTACCTCATAATAAAGTGTGAGATCATGACTCAGGTAAAAAATCAGGGTTGAGGACTTCTTCTGGTGTAAAGGGAGATTGTTTGGGGAAGATAATCAAATCCAATTCAGTTTCATCGGCAACCAACAGCCTCGCATCGTCATAACATAGCGCGAAAACCTCAGATAAAAAAGGTTTGAGGCTAGGACTCTCTTCTAGAGCTTGTCTAAGGCGTTTGCGATGTTCCCGAATCGTGGCTCGCCAACTACCACAGCGCTTATCAGCTTGATACTTATATTTTAATAGATGCATCAGCACCACTTCCAAATTGCTTCTGAGTGCTTTTTTTTCACTCCTGCCCATTGTTTGAATTTCTTCAATCAAATTTTCTAAGTCCAGTTCTCTGAGCCGACCTTGCTTGAGCAATTCTATAGTTGCTTGAATCCACAAGTAAAAGTCTTGCTCATATAACTCTGAACAAGATGTCGTTTGAGATTGAGGCAGTTGGGCAGTCATAAACATCTCTCAAAGCGCCGACTACACTTTATAGTAGCCTTTCTAGAAAAATGGATTTCTCCTTCTTGAATTGCTTATAATAACCGATTGCCCATTTAGTGAGGTATTGCGTTAAAATAAGCGATCGCATGAGTTAATTCCTAAAGGCACACAAATTAGCGGAGGTATGATTGACCAAGTTTATTTTGAAAATTTTGTGGTTGGATGAAAACGTCGCCTTGGCGGTCGATCAAGTTGTCGGCAAAGGCACAAGTCCCTTGACTAAGTACTTTTTCTGGCCCAGAAATGATGCCTGGGAAGAGTTAAAAAAAGAGCTTGAGTCAAAACACTGGATTACTGATGTCGATCGCGTTGAGTTGCTCAACAAAGGAACAGAAGTAATCAACTACTGGCAAGAGGAAGGCAGAAACCGTCCAATGGCTGAGGCTCAACTAAAATTTCCCGAAGTTACCTTCACAGGTAGCGCCTAGTATCGCATAATTAAGTTGATTGTGATACAAGCTGCCAAAGTTTGATTGTCTTGTCCCTGCTGCCACTAGCAATCAGTGCAACAGGGCTGACAGCAACGGTAAACACTGAGTCTACATGACCAGATAAAGTAGCAATTTCTGCTGTTGTGTTTACCCCAGAAAGCTTAATTGTCTTGTCCCAACTTCCACTAATCAACGTTTCCCCATCAGCACTGAAAGCTAGTGTCACCACCGACCAAGAATGACTGGAAAGTGTGCGAATTAACTTACCAGTGTTTACCTCCCACAATTTAATAGTGTTATCATCGCTACCCGTCGCCAAAATTTGACCATCCGGACTGAAAGCGACTGTTAAAACCGCCCTTGCATGACCTATAAGTGTTTGATAAGGGCGGTTTTTCAATTGATTTTGCAATTCATTTGCAGACAACTTCCACAAGCGAATAGTTCTGTCAAAACTAGCACTTGCCAAAAGCTCTTCTTGCGGACTAAACGCAACTGCACTGATCTGTAATTTATGTCCAGTCAAAGTGCAAATTTCTTCAAAAGAATTTATATCCCAGATTTTGACTGTTTTATCCCAACTACCACTAGCTAGCAGCTTTCCATCTCGACTAAAAGCGACTGATTTGACAGCGCGGGAATGTCCAATTAAAGTAAAAATCTCTTGGAAGTTGCGAACATCCCAGATTTTGATAGTTTTATCATCGCTACCTGTCGCTAAAAGTTTTCCATCGGGACTCAAAGCAACAGACTTCACCGCTTGGGAATGTCCCCCAAGATTGGCGATCGCACCAAATGTGTTTAAATCCCAAAATATAATGCTTTTATCATCATTGCCACTAACCAAAATATTACCATCAGGGCTAATCGCAATTGAATTTACATTACTTAATACATTATTTCTGGTCAAAGTATGCAAGCATTGCCACGGAGGATTTTGGATTTTAGATTTTAGATTTGGGATTATGGATTTAATACCCATTGCTTGCAAAACTTCATCAGCATTTTGAAAGCGACGGTTAACAGCGTTTTCCAGCAACTTGTCAAGGATTTTTGCCAAGCGATCGCTTACTTTAGTGGTAAGATAATCTCGCCAAGCCCAGCAATTATTAGCAACATCAAATAAATCAAACGGCGGAATATGCGTAAGCAAGTAAATGCAAGTTACACCTAAGCTATAAAGGTCACTGGCAAATACGGATTTTCCCTTAGTTTGTTCCGGAGCCGCATACTCTGGACTGCCGATATTGCTATGCTCTGTAAAATAGTCGATTACTGGCACAAATTTAGCTGTAGCAAAATTGACTAAAACCAAATCTCCCGCTTTTGTGCGGATGATATTTTCGGGTTTAATATTGCCGTGAATGATATGGCGATCGCTAATATATTTGAGAACAGGCAATAAATCCTCTAAAAGTTGCCAAATCTGACTTTCCCTAAAAACACCCTCATCCTCAAGCACCTCAGCTAAATTGCTACCCTCAATAAACTCCTGTACCAAATAAAATTGCCCTTCCTCCTGGAAATACGCCAAAATTGCGGGAATTTGTGGATGCTTACCGATTTCTTCTAATACTTGCACCTTTCGCTGAAAATCTATGAGAATTTCCTTTTGCAGCGAGAATTCTTGAACCACACAACGAACTACAGGAAACAGACTTTCATCCACAGCCAAGAAAGTCTTGGTAAATTTCCCTTGACTTCTCAGTTTAAGTAAACGGTAACGTTCTTGTAAAAAACTCAAAATACCCTTCAAAGAAATTCAAACATGATAAATTCAAACTTCAGCATTACGCAAAAACCCTCTACAACTCTTACTCTCTGTGTACTCTGCGTCGCGCCAGATGCTTCAAGTCGGCAGAGCCGACGGCAGGTGCTTCAAGCCGGGAAACCCGTCCAACGCACTGCCTCCCCAACGCACTGGCTTCTCTGCGGTTCGTTTTTCCATGATTTTGCCTAAGTCCTATAAATCATAAAATCCCTAATTAATCCTAGAGACGTTCCGGTGGAACGTCTCTACAATAAACTACTGATTAGATTTATTTGCGGAAAAATCAACAACCAACGGCGAATTACCGTTGTGTGATTTTACCTCCAAAGGTGACTTGACATCACCCGGCTTTGCAGTTTGTTGATTCCATAAAATCATCGACAATAACCCATCCACCAAACCGTTAGTACTACCATTGCTACCGCCGACTAAAACATCTGGAATCAAACGGACATTGCTTGAGCCTATAATTTGCATTAACTGCATCGCCGTATATCCTTGAGTTCCCAAAGCTTCCACACCAGCGCTGTAAGTTTCCGCTTTCGCGTTACCCGTAGCGCGGATACCTTCAGCTTCACCAATCGCTTTCAGCTTAATAGCTTCCGCTTCACCCGTCGCTTGCTGAATTTGCGCGTTAGCTTGCAACTCGGCAATTGTTACACCTTGTTCCGATTTCACCAACTCTTGCTGAATATCAGCGATTGCTGTTTCCCTTACCAGTTGCTGACGCTGAGTTTGTGCCATTTGCTGAACTTCGTAAGTTTTGCGTTGTTCCTCAGCAATTTTACGGTCTGTCAGCGTGTGCATTAGTTCTTCGGGTGGAGTAATCAAACCAATCAACGAATCCACCGCTTGCACATCATAAGCACGCAATGCAGATTTTACATATTCAGAAGCTTCAACTTGGCGATCGCTTCGGGCAATCAAGAAATCCAAGATAGTATACTCTTGAGCGGAGTTGCGGAAATAGTTACCCACAATTGGACGCAAAACCTGATCGATAACGTTTTGCATCGAACCTAAGCGTGAAATCACTTTCGGTGCATCCGAAGCACCAATGTGGATAATTTGAAATATCTCTAAATCAAAGCTAAAACCATCAAATGACAGCAGTTTCAGCGCCTTCAAATTTGTATCGTATCCGTGCTGACCGCTAATTCTATCAGTAAAGTTTAAGACGATATTTGTCGTCGGCACTAGCTCAACTTTCATCACCTTAGTATTGAGCGGATGTTTACCAGGATACAACGGCTCTACCCAAACACCTTTATGTCCTTGGTTTACCAAATTTCCGTGGGTGAAAGCTGTACCGCTGACATCTTCGTGTTCTTTGCCTACGAAAGAAATCACCACACCCACATAACCGATAGGAATTTCAGTCATCGGTACTTGTTCGACATTCACTAGCCAAGGGTTAAGGTTCCACGAACCCGATAATAACACCTGTTCTTGTAAACCCCGCTGTCCGCCAGCATCAATAAACTTCTGACCATTTTGGAAATTGTCATGTCCCTTAATGGTGCATCCTGCGATTTCACCTGCTGCGATCGCTGAACCATCCAAAGTAGTAATAATACCAACCTTTTCTGCTGCTACTTGATGGATGTGCAACTGTTCCGGATTCATCCCGTGTTGGGTGGCATTATTGGCAGTAATAACCTTAAATAAAGCCGTGTTGATGCGGTAAGTACCCGCTGTCATAAAAGCAATTTGCCGTCCTTTTTCGCCACCTTGAGTGAGGAATTTCCGCGCATCTTGGAAATTATCGCAATCGACGATTTTACCTAAAATGCGTTCTGGGGGGATGGATGCGCCATCTGCGGCGACGATTAGGGCGATTTCACCTTGGGGAACAACAACTACCGATTCTTTTTTAACTGAGTATTGCCAAGCCGAATAGCCCCAGTGCCACCCTGGCGCAAGGGTATCAGCCTGCAAGCCGGCTTCATTGTTGAGGGCTATCAGCCGTCCTGCGGGGAGTTTGCGTCCCTTCAGGTCAAATTTTTTCACGACAATCCCAACTTCACGTTCGCCAATTACCACCAGTCCGCCAAAGAACAGGGGGACAAATACGACTAAACCGCCGACAAGAACGATGGGAATCAGTCCCCACGGATTAAGCTGCATTGCCTGATATTTGCTGCTATCGATTTGAAGGTCAATAGGTTTGATTTGACTTACCTGGACTGATGCGGAGGTAGTTTCTTGTGTAGGAGAAATTTTTGTAGGAGCGGCGCTTGCTGCTTGAATTGTAGTAGCGATCGCTAAAGAAGCAAAGAGCGATGTTGCAAAACGAAATATTTTATTTGACTGACGGTTATCAAAGGAATTTTTACGGCTTTGCATAAAACTTGCCCCTCTGGGCAACAATTATCTAAACTATTACTTCACTAAGAGTTCCCCTGATTTCTTAAACTTGCTGTAATTTTATACAGAACTTTACTATATCCAGCTTTAGGTATTAATAACGAAAAACATTGATGCCAGGTTTGATAATACAATTGTTGTAAAAAAAGTAGTGGGCACTCTTCGTGCCTGAATTAAGCGCTCTCATCGCTTACTACGAGTAATAAATCTCGCTTTATGATAATGAAAACTCCTCCTTTGAAAGTTGCTAGGAGGAGTTTTGATTTATCGGGAAGAATATAATTCCCTAACTTAAGTTTGGGCAGAGGGAGGTGTTTATACCATACCGCCGGCAGCTTGAAAGCGTGCGCGAGCGCGTTTGTAAGCTTGTGTTGCTTGGATTTGTGCTTGCCGATCTTCTGCTTGGACTTGATTTAGGCGGGTTTCTGCTTGATTAAAAGCAGCACGGGCTTCTTCAAGGTTAATTGAGTCGCCTTTTTCCGCACCGTTAACCAGAATTGTGATTTCGTTTTCTTCGACTTCGGCAAAACCACCCATGAGGGCGATCGCTGTCCAATTCTGATTTTTATTCGCACGCACGCGCATCACACCTGTATCCAAAGCGGTCAAGAGTGGCGCATGTCCTGTGAGAATACCTAGCTGACCAGTAGTACTGGGCAACACTACTTCTTCAGCTGCGGCATCCCACACTGTTTTATCTGGAGAAATTACACGAACAGTTAGGGTCATAAATTGTTAGTTGTTAGTTGTTAGTTGTTAGTTGTTAGTTGTTAGTTGTTAGTTGCTATTACCACTAACTACTAACCACTAACCACTAACTATTAACTAATTAGCTTTTGAGCTTTTGAGCTTTGGCGATCGCTTCGTTAATGTCACCCACTAAGTAGAAGGCTTGTTCGGGCAGTTCGTCTAATTTGCCTTCGAGAATCATCTGGAAGCCTTTGATGGTGTCTTCCAATTTTACGTATTTACCAGGAGAACCTGTGAATACTTCTGCTACAAAGAAGGGCTGAGATAGAAAGCGCTCAACTTTGCGGGCACGAGATACGATCAGGCGATCGTCTTCTGACAATTCATCCAAACCAAGAATGGCGATGATGTCTTGCAGTTCTTTGTAACGTTGCAGAGTTGCTTGTACAGCACGAGCGGTGTTGTAGTGTTCGTCACCCACAATGTTAGGCTGCAACATGGTGGAAGTGGAACCTAACGGATCTACAGCCGGATAAATTCCTTTGGATGCCAAACCGCGAGACAGTACTGTTGTACCATCCAAGTGAGCAAAGGTAGTTGCAGGTGCGGGGTCAGTCAAGTCATCCGCAGGTACGTACACGGCTTGAATCGAAGTAATAGATCCTTCGTTGGTAGAGGTAATCCGCTCTTGCAGTGCCCCTACGTCGGTTCCTAATGTTGGCTGGTATCCTACAGCAGAGGGCATCCGACCTAGTAGCGCCGATACTTCAGAACCTGCTTGTACGAACCGGAAGATGTTGTCAACAAACAGCAGTACGTCCTGCTTATTCACATCCCGGAAGTACTCAGCCATTGTCAAACCAGACAAACCAACCCGCATTCTGGCTCCGGGTGGCTCGTTCATCTGACCGTAAACTAGAGCAATCTTAGACTCGTTGAGGTTGTCTTTATTGATTACCCCAGATTCCATCATTTCGTTGTAGAGGTCATTACCCTCACGAGTCCGTTCACCCACACCAGCGAATACGGACACACCGCCGTGTTGGGTGGCGATGTTGTTGATCAATTCCATCATGATCACGGTCTTACCGACCCCTGCACCACCGAACAGACCAATTTTACCGCCACGTCGATAGGGGGTTAGCAAGTCAACAACTTTAATCCCAGTCTCGAACACGGAAGGCTTGGTTTCCAGTTCTGTGAGTAGGGGAGCTGCGCGGTGAATTGGTAATCTCTCCTCAGTATTGACTGGTCCCCTGTTGTCTACAGGTTCGCCAAGAACGTTGAAAATCCGTCCTAAGGTGGCTTTACCAACTGGCACGCTGATGGGAGCGCCAGTATCAACGGCTTCCATCCCACGGACTAAGCCATCGGTGGTGCTCATGGAAACGGCTCTCACCTGGTTATCGCCCAGCAGCTGCTGCACTTCGCACGTCAGCGAAATTTCTTGTCCGGCTTCGTTCGTGCCTTTGACGAGCAAAGCGTTGTAGATTTGCGGCATTTTCCCGGTGGGGAATTTAACGTCTACAACCGGACCAATAATTTGGGTAATGTAGCCTATGTTTGTTTTTTCTGCGGTGGTGACCATGCTGGGTGCTAATAAATGAAGCTATATTTGGTGATAGGGTCGTCGGCGACTTAAGATTAACGTTTCATCTTCCAGGTTATCACCGAACGACTCCTATCTTCGCCATAAATTGATTCTTAAGACTGATGTCGTCAAGTAGGCAGCAGGCTTTGATGCAAAAGGCTTTGGGGAAGACTAAATAGCAAAAAAGCGTTTTGATTAGGCATAGAGGATTAGCGATCGCTCGCTCTTCGTGGCTGATATTCGCACGCTTGCTTTGTATGCGCTCAACATAGCTGTGAGCAATTATCGTACATAAACGCGGAAAATAAAAAAGCTGCCGCCAAAGCGCGATCGCGCACTTTAGCAGCAGTTCTATACCATTTCACTCTGAATATCTAATACACGCGATGCCAATGACATTTCGCAAAACCTGATTAATCTAAATTAGGACTTACGCACTTCCTTCGTCTTACCAATTGATTTCACGTAGGGGCAATTCATGAATTGCCCCTACAAGACTTGAATTCGCGTGCGTTCATTCCGATAAATGTAATAAATTATTTAGAAAGATATACAAGTCAACTTTACTACATTGGGTAGCAACCTTTGATGAAAGCTGTGTGGATAGATGTCCAAATCTTCTGATTGTCTTTAAGATAAGGGTAAGCAACACATCGACACAGCATAAGATATATGAATTTCTCGTCAGCGCGACAACATTTTTACCAAGAGATTCAACAACCTGACGAGAATATCGATTTGGCAAAGGCAGCGTTATACATTGCCCAAGAAGAATATCCCGACCTGGATGTTGATCGCTACCTCAACGCCCTCGATACAATGGCAGCGGAAGCTAAAAAACGCTTGCCAATCGGACGTTATCCTTTGCGGGTAATTCAAAGCATTAACCAGTATCTTTACGAGCATTTAGGATTTGCAGGCAATAAAAAAGACTATTATGACCCCCGCAACAGCTTTTTTAATGATGTGATCGATCGCCGATTGGGAATTCCGATTAGTTTGGCGCTGGTTTACCTAGAAGTTGCCCGAAGAGTTAATTTCCCGATGGTGGGGGTGGGAATGCCGTTACATTTCTTAATCCGCCCAGATATTCCCGATATGGAGATTTTTGTTGATGCGTTTAATAACGGTGAAGTGATGTTCGCCGAAGATTGCCAAGAACGGCTTTCGCAAATATATCAACAAAGCGTGACGCTACAACCGGAATTTTTAGCAGCAGTGAATCATCGGCAATTTTTGGTGAGGATGCTGACGAATCTGAAATATATTTACCTGAAACAGCAGGATATAGAAAAGGCTTTAGCAGCAGTTGAGAGAATTTTGCTGTTGTTGCCTGATATGATTTTAGAATTGCGCGATCGCGGTCTTCTCTACTACCAATTAGGTCTTTACTCCCAAGCTACTCAAGACTTGCAAAGTTATTTAACAAGAGTTCCCGATGCTGAAGATGCGCCGGTGATTCGGCGATTGCTGACTGAGATGGCGAGAGGATGAGGGGCGCTTGGACTGACAATGGTAAACTTAAATTATGACAATTTGCCATCAGTTTGAGTCCAATAAACGGTGATGATGCACCCCTATTTATTATTGGAACCTAGATAGTTTAAACAAACTCGTATCATGCTCTGTTTTTCCTTCGAGAGCGAGATCCGCGAGTATTTTGCCCACTAGCGTCGAGAACTTGAAGCCATGCCCGGAAAAGCCTGCTGCAATTACCACATGCGGATAGTCAGGGTGGGAGTCAATGATGAAATGTTTGTCTGGGGTCATCGTGTAGAGACAGCGGCGGGTAGATATTAACGGTCCATCAGCGCCAGGAATGTATCGACGTGCGAATTGGCGAATCTGTTCAATCCACTTTTGACTGGGAGTATAATCGACCTGACTGGGACTGCTGACGGTTTCATACCCGTAGAAGGGTGAGATTTTGATGCCTTTACCACTATCAGCAGCAATGCCGTAGGGCATCTCTCCATAGTCGTCCTGAATATGAAAGTAGAATACTGGGAAGCGATCGCTCACAAACTCTTCGTGTGGAGTTGCCTCAAAAAAAGCTAACTGAATAGGCATCACCGAAAGTGGTAGATTCAATTGCATCTGTGCTAAAAGTGCCGATGCCCAACTGCCCGCACTTAGCACTAATCTGTCTGCCGTGTAACTCTCCTTCACGGTTTGGACAGTAACTCCACTCTCCAGAGTGAGAATACTCGTCACTGGAGTTTGGTCAATGAGTGTTGCACCGAGTTTTTGCGCTAGACGAGTATGAGCCAGAACGCACCGAGAAGCCCGAAGATACCCAGAGTCTGGATGGTAGAGAGCGTGCATTTCTTCATCTGGGTAAAATTGGGGAAATCGCTTGCGAACCTCAACCCCAGTCAGATATTCGTAATCCAACTTTGCCTCATCCGCACTCTTGTACATCGCTTGGAATGACGGCTGTTCTGGTTGGCTGATATCCAGTCCTCCTGTTTTAACGTAAAGCTTTTCTTTTGCCTCCTCTTCCAAGGCAAACCACAGTGGATACGCCGATCGCATCAGGTTGATGTAAATTGGGTGGTTATTCATATAGCGGATCGCTCGTGATTCGCCATAAGAACTTCCTTTTTGGTGGTTCAACTCAAACTGTTCTAGCAGCAGCACTCGCTGTTTTTGTTTAGCTAGGTAGTACGCAGCTGCACTTCCCATAGCACCCGCACCTAGAACTATTGCATCAAAGTTTTGTGTCATATAGACATTTTATTTTTTAATTATGCAACATCGTCGGGCAATGGGCATTGGGCAATTGTTTAATGGGCAATTGTTTAATGGGCAATGGGCACGCTCGCAATGGGCAATGGGAATAAAAAGAAGTTTCCGGATTTTTTGGACTATACCCCATGCCCCATGCCCGATGCCCCATGCCCGATGCCCCATGCCCGATACCCGATGCCCGATGCCCCATGCCCGATGCCCCATGCCCGATGCCCCATGCCCGATGCCCCATGCCCGATGCCCGATGCCCGATGCCCCATGCCCGATGCCCCATGCCCAATGCCCCACTCTTACCCAAACCCTTGCTGTACTTCTTGCGCGACTCGTTTGAGTCGTTGCAGTTGTTCTTGCATGTCTTTTTTCGTCCAGGGTTCAGCGAAGGTTTTGAACCCCCAGCTAATTATCGGGTTGGGAATCTCAAATTCAAAGCGGTTAACTAAGCGTGTTCCTTTTTCGACTGGTTGACATTCCCAGCGATCGCGTCCAATGAAAAAACCGTCAAACTCCCACACTACCAAACCCGGTTGTCTTTCCACTACTGTGCTATTTAATGTCGGTTTTATTATCGGTATTTGAATCACAAACTTGCTTTTACTACCATTATCGCTACTCCAAGTTTCCCCCACAGGTTCGCAACGCAGCACCGGGTTAAGCCAACGGTGCATGAGAGTTAAATCAGTAATACATCTCTCAACCACCGTCGCTGTAGCATTAATTTGAATTGATTGTTCAAAAACAGAAGACATTTTACATCTTTCAAGCTATTGCTGCACTTACAATAACGCTATATTTAGCGCTGCCAACACACTAAATCAATACTAAAGCCAACTCTACTTTAGAAATAAAAATATATACAACGACACCAAAATCAGTGATATTTTACTGTTTTGGCGCTAGTAATTTCTCAAACGAGTTGTCAACCAAGCAGATAAAAAAAATACTCTTGACATCAACTCTATATATGATTTTACTGGTAGATTTATAGGCAAAACACTGGTAACTTAACTGGCATGTATATTTGTGCTATACAATACACGCCAGAAGAATCTGACGTGTTTTGGAAATAACAGTTTACCTTAATTTGGGAAAACCATGAACACAACTTGGCAAGGAATAACCCAGGTAATGGAACTTGGTTTGTTGATGAGGGTGCAAGATTTTTTGGCACAGTCGCCAACTCTATCACCAGATCAATCAAATGCAGTCAATTATGTGCAAGGAAGTGTCCAGCAGGTAGTTCAATTTCTACCTAGGTTGCTGGGGGCAGCAGTAATTTTACTGCTTGGCTGGCTGATTGCGGCAGCAGCAGCGGCATTAGTACGCGGCATTCTCAATCGCACTAAGATAGATAACCGTATTGCCGCTGGTTTGACTGGTAGCGATACCGTCCAAGTGGAGAAATTTATCGCCGGCTTGGTCTTTTGGTCTATCCTGCTGTTAACGATAGTTGCTGTATTAGATACTTTAGAGTTGAGAGTCGCTTCTCAACCGCTCAATTCTTTTCTCGAACAAATTGGTGAGTTCTTACCTAGGTTAGTAGCTGCGGGAGTCATCCTTTTAATAGCTTGGTTAGTCGCTAGCCTCGTCAAGCTGATAACTATACGCGGACTCAGCGCTTTACGGCTAGATGAGCGTTTGAATCCTCCAGAAACACAAGATGCCGTCCCAAATCTCAATCAATTGTCTCTGAGTGAGACAATTGGCAACGCTTTATATTGGTTCATCTTTTTGCTGTTTCTCGTTCCAATTTTGGATACTTTGGGGTTACAGCAGGCTTTACAACCAGTACAAAGTCTGGTAACGCAGATTATATCAATTCTGCCGAATATTTTAGCGGCGGTGTTGATTGGTGTTGTCGGCTGGTTTGTGGCTAATATAGTGCGACGGATTACAAGCAACTTACTGTCGGCAACTGGAATCGATGATTTGGGGAGACGCTTTGGACTTTCGTCTACTGCCGGAGCGCAATCTTTATCGTCGATTATCGGTACGATTGTCTATGTGTTGATTTTGATTCCGGTTGCGATCGCTTCCCTGAATGCTTTGCGAATTGACGCGATTTCCTTGCCGGCGATCGCCATGTTGCAACAGATTCTGAATGCCTTACCTGCGATCTTCACCGCGATCGCCATTTTGATTGTTGCTTATTTCGTCGGGCGATTTGTGGGCGAACTTGTTACCAACATCCTCACAAGTATCGGCTTTAACAACATCTTCTCTGTCTTAGGTCTGCCAACTCCCGTCAGACGCACCACATATCCAGCAGACACAGAAGCACTTCCCCCAGCCCGAACTCCATCGGAAATTGCTGGTATCGTTGTTTTAGTTGGCATCATGCTATTTGCCACAGTCGCGGCAGTGAATATTTTGAATATTCCCGCGCTCACACTCCTGGTAAGTGGCATAGTCGTCATATTCGGGCGCATTTTGGCGGGATTGATTGTATTTGCCATCGGTTTGTTCTTAGCAAATCTGGCTTTTAGCATCATTGCCAGTTCGGGAAATGCCCAAGCACGGATTTTGGCTCAAGTAGCGCGGATTGCGATTATCGCTTTGGTTTCGGCAATGGCACTGCAACAGATTGGTGTTGCTAGTGATATTGTCAACTTAGCCTTTGGACTTTTACTCGGTGCGATCGCTGTTGCTACTGCCTTATCTTTCGGTCTCGGTGGTCGCGATATTGCCCGCGATCAAGTTCAACAATGGTTAAACTCTTTTAAAAGTAAAGGGTAAATACTGGGGACTGGGGACTGGGGACTAGGAAAAAACTCTTGTCTAATCCCTAATCCCTAACCCATAAGTCTAATGACTTCGGGTATAGTACCCTAAATCTCGGAACTTCTGCATCAATTGTTGAACTTTAGAGCTTTGAACTTAGATGTTTGAGTTTAGAACTTGACATTTGGAGTTCAAAGCACGAACTTTCAAGTTCTGAACACGACCTTTCAAGTTCAGAACTCGACATTTGGAGTTCAGAACTCGACATTTGGAGTTCGGAACACGAAGTTCCGAGTTCAGAACACGACATTTGGAGTTCAGAACACGAAGTTTCAAGTTCGGAACACGAAGTTTCAAGTTCAGAACACGAACTTTGGAGTTTTAAGAGCGATCGCTTTTCTTCTACCGCTAAAACAATTCTGTTTACTTCAAAAAAGAATACAAAAATCCATAATTAACACTTGGTATTATTACTTAAACTAACTTAAGCGTATTGTCATATATCTTTTGACATAATTTATATAGAGAAAATCTTTGTTGACTGCTTTCAAACAAGCAAAGTTCGTACTGCCGTTTGAGACAGGGGACACTACCATGAATACAATTAGCAGACGTGAAGCCTTGATGTTTGTAGGTTTTGCGGGTTGTTCTATGCTGCTACCCGTAGTACTTCAGCATCGGGGATATGCTCAGAGAACCGATGAGAGAGTTGTGCCGTTTACACTTGCCTTTCGCACCCCACCAGTGTTAAATCCTGTACGTAGCGATTCCACAACTGATTATTACCAGATAACAATACAGAAAGCTACTGTAGAAATATTACCAGGGCGAACCACAGAAATCTGGGGATACAACGGTATATTTCCAGGTCCGACAATTAAACAACGTAAAAATCGCCAGTCAATTGTACGCTTTATCAACGATGTTAATACACCTACCGTGGTTCATCTGCATGGGATGGCATCGCTACCGCAGTACGATGGCTACGCAGAAGATTTAATTCCTCAAGGATACTACAAGGACTATATCTATCCCAACACCAACGCTGCTACTATGTGGTATCATGACCACGCAGTTCATCAAACTTCACGAAACGTGTACATGGGGCTGGTGGGAATGTATATTGTTGAAGATGAAAATGAACTTAATCTGCCACTTCCCAAAGATAATTATGATATTCCCTTAATCATTCATGATAAAAAATTCGCGGCTGATGGTTCGCTAATTTTTGATGACCAAGCCGAACACAGTTTGATGGGTGATGTGATTACAGTCAACGGTGTACCTTATCCCCGGATGGAGGTAGCAAAGCGCAAGTACCGCTTCCGAGTATTAAACGCATCAATTTCCCGCTCTTACAAACTTGCTCTGAGTACGGGTGACGACTTAATAGTGATTGGTACTGATGCGGGGTTAAAGCCTGCACCAGTAAATACTAAAGAGATGCGTCTTGGGATGGCAGAGCGCTATGATTTGATAATCGATTTTTCTAAATATCCTCTAGGAACCCAAGTAGTATTGCAAAATTTGGGACTTCCTAACAATGATAATACTGGGGATACCAATAAGATTATGCGCTTTGATGTGGTACGTGAAGAGAGCGATAACAGCTCTATTCCTAGCACGCTACGCAATATTGAATTTTTTCCAGAATCATCAGCAGTGCGATCGCGTGACTTTACATTTGAGCAAAGTAATCGATTGTGGGTAATCAACGGCAATGTCTGGGACAAAAACCGAATTGATGCTAATCCCCAATTAGAACAAATCGAGATTTGGAGACTGCATAACAACTCCGGTCTTTGGTTTCATCCGGTTCACCTTCACCTAATTGACGCTCAAATTCTTGACCGTAACGGTCAGCCACCTTTTGCTTATGAACGTGGCTTAAAAGATGTCTTCTACGTTGGTGAAAACGAAACGGTAAGAATAATTGGCAAGTTTAGACCAAACATAGGCAAGTACATGTACCACTGCCATAACATGGTTCACGAAGACCACGACATGATGAGTCAGTTTGAAGTAGCGCAAAATGGGATAGATCCGCTGTCAGCACCAGCAAAACCACTCCCAGCACCAACGTTGTAATCAATTTAGCGGTTTGCACCTTCTGTCCAATACAGACCTAACCCCCCTTTGCCCCCCAACCCCACTTCGTGGGGACCCCTAGCCCCCCTTCCCTACGAGGGAAGGGGGAATCAAAGCCTCTCTCCGCTTCGGGGAGAGGTTTGGAGAGGGGTCTAATCAATAATTCATTTAACTTCTTCGTTTTATCTTCTGTTGCAATTCATCCTTAATGCGGTTGAGAACAGACCTAACCCCCCTACCCCCCTTCCCTCGTAGGGAAGGGGGGAATCAAAGCCTCTCTCCGCTTCGGGGAGAGGTTTGGAGAGGGGTCATGCATTAATTTCCACTCTATATCTAATCAATAATTCACCTAACTTCTTCGTTTTATCTTCTGTTGCAACTCATCCTTAATGCGGTTGAGAATCGAAGTCTCATCAAGACTTGCCAAAATCTTCTTAATTACCGCTTTCGGTCCATCAGAACCCCAAGTTGCCCCATTAGCTAAATAAGCTTTAGTGACTTGTCCGATTCCGTAAGAAGCCACACCAGTTACCCCAGCTTGAGTTATCGCAACTGATACATAAGGAGCAAAAGAAACGCCACCTGTAACGGGTGCAGAGATACCAAGTAAAGTTTTTAACCCGCTCAAACCGAGAGTTGCTAACAGTTCGCTGGCACCGATACCGCCCATACTCAGGGCGATTTTTTGTAATAATTGTACGGCTCCAGTTTCCGTCATCGGGATGCCGTATAGTTTGGATAAACCGAGAATTAAAGCAATATCAATAACTACACCGCTCAGTATATCCACCACTGTAATGGGATTGAGAGCGATCGCTAAAGCTTTAGTCATCACCGCTTTCCAAATCAACTGATTCGCAGCGCGATCGCGAATCATCAATTTCCGCTGCACCAATTGCTCATTCACATTATCCGCGTAAATCATCGTGTTGAGAGCCACTAAAGCTTTACCCTCGCGGTGTAAAATCTCTAATATTTTCAGCTTTAATTCTTCAACTTGGGCATTACCTGCACGCAATTGTATCCCCCTAGTACCATCAGCGCGTTGAACCGCTGTTTTAACCAAAGGTGATGCTGCTGCCATGACAATTTCTAGGGGTGAGAGTAATTCCCGCACCCTTTCATCGCGGACTTTGTGGTAAACTGCCATGCGATCGGCTTCTGGATACTGGTCAACCTTGTTAAACACCAAAATTATCGGTTTACCAGCTTCGCGCAACTGAGAAAGAGCCTCATGTTCTAATTTCGTCATGTCCCCAGAAATAACAAACAGAATTAAATCTGCTTGTTTTGCGACTTGTTCAGCTAAAGCAGTGCGAGTTTCCCCATCTACTTCATCTAAACCCGGAGTATCAATCAATTCCACCTGAGATTGACCGATTCCAGGTAAAGTGACACGTAGAGTGCGATTTTCAGAAGCGATCGCTTCGGAACTAATACTCCAATTAACTCGCTGTGCAGCACGAGTAACACCATGCAAAGGACCCGTTTCAAACACCGATTGTCCAACCAAAGCATTCAATAAAGAAGACTTCCCACGTCCCACCATCCCAAAAGCCGCAATTTGCACCACCATGCGGTCTAACTTCCCCAACATCACTTCTAAATCGCCAATTTCCGCTTCCAATCCGCGTTTTTCTTGGGGAGTCAAATCAAGTTTTGCTACCAAACTTCTTAATGCCGTTTGTGCCTGCTTATAATTAAGTTCCGCCTGAATATCCTCAAAACTGAAAATAGCCTTATCAAGTTCTTCCTCCCAACTAGAAGAATCACTTTCATGAGGATCGGGCAAAGGTAACGTCGAATTCATATTAATTTCGGTTATATTTTAAATTTTAAATAAACACTATTTTTGATCGTAGTGATTTTTAGGAGGCGAGTGCGGATCTTGACTAATAAACATGCCTAATTACTTTGTTCCCGGTGCAAGATTACCTCTGTTTTCTCTTCCTCTGTGTTGCGCCAGTCGCTACAACGGGGGGAACCCCCGCAACGCGCTGGCTTCTCTGTGCCTCTGCGGTTCGTTAAAAAATTAGCTATTCTCCAAGATAAATGTAGGGTGCGTTAGGACTATCGTCCGTAACGCACCAACTTAAATACTAAATTCGGGTGCGTTACTTCGCGCTTCACACCCTACCTAAAGGGCAACAAACTGAACTGCAAGATTCGGTGACAACTTCTGCGAAGTCACCGAATCTGACCACCCGTGTCTTGGTAGTACCATCCCTACCTACACCTACCTACTTACCTCACACAGACATTTTCTTAAATTTGCTAGAGTACACACACCAGGATATTTCAGTTAAACCTCTGATAATGCCAGCATTTTAAGGCAACCCATGCTAACAAATACCCTACTTCTCTCCAATCAACTCCCCACCTTGCAATACACCTCCACACCAGAGCGATTCGATGAAACCTGGGAAGCACCCCTGGCAATCCTCCTGGGACTAGGACGCGCAGCCGGCGCGGACTTCATCGAATTCTTCTTAGAACGTCGCAACTATATTAGTTGCCTTGCAGAAGACGATTCTATCACCAGCATTTCACCCAGCCTTGCTACTGGTGCAGGAGTGAGAGTATTTCGTGGCAAAGCCGACTGCTACGTAAGCACCAACAACCTATCATTTACCGGTTTGAAAGCCGCATTAGAAAAAGGACTTTCCATCTTAGGATTGCAACTACCAGCAGCTAACGCTTTCATTCCAGAAATCAACCTCGAACTCCTCAGAGACTACGCAACCAAAAGAGGCAAAGACAAATGGCTACCTTTATGTAGTTCCATCCGCGAAATGGGAGAAGTCCTCCTTGATAGTACCGCTTACTTGCAACGAAAAGCCAACCACATTCAATCTCGCCGCGCTACCTACTTCCGCGATTGGCAAGAAGTCTTAATTGCCGCTAGTGATGGCACATTTGCCCGTGACATTCGTCTGACTCAGTCCGTCGGCTTTAACCTTTTGTGTGCTGATGGCGCAAATCGTACCTCCATCGCCGAACGTGCTGGTAATACTAGCGATGCCAACTTCCTGAGAACCTGGGATTACCAACAATCCGCCGAGCATATAGCCGAATCAGCCGGGAAAATGCTTTACGCCGATTACGTAGAATCCGGCACATACCCCATCATCATGGCGAATCACTTTGGCGGAGTAATTTTCCACGAAGCCTGCGGACACCTTTTAGAAACCACGCAAATTGAACGCAACACTACACCCTTTGCTGACAAAAAAGGCGAAAAAATCGCCCACGAAAGTTTGACAGCATGGGATGAAGGACGTTCTGAAAACGCCTTCGGTACAATTGACATGGACGACGAAGGAATGCCCGCTCAAAGAACGCTATTAATTGAAAAAGGCGTTTTAAAGAACTTCTTAGCAGATAGAACCGGTTCATCGCGCACCGGACACCCCAGAACCGGCAGCGGGCGCCGTCAAAATTACACCTATGCAGCTGCTAGTCGGATGCGAAATACTTATATTGCAACTGGTGAATACAGCACAGAAGATTTATTTGCCTCCATTGACAAAGGCATTTACTGTAAAAAAATGGGTGGTGGTAGCGTCGGTGCTACAGGACAATTTAACTTTGGTGTAGACGAAGCTTATCTAATAGAAAATGGCAAAATTACCAAGCCATTAAAAGGAGCCATCCTCATCGGCGAAGCAAAGGAAATTATGAATAAAATTTCCATGTGTTCGCAAGATTTATCATTAGCCGCAGGTTTTTGTGGCTCGGTCAGTGGCAGCATTTACACCACAGTTGGACAACCCCACATCAAAGTAGATTCTATCACCGTAGGCGGACGCTAAAAAATTTTGGATTTTAGATTTTTGATTTTGGATTATAAAGTTGGATGATGCACATACACCTGATGTTGAACCATTTACTTTAATCTAAAATCTTGAATCTAAAATCTGTTCTCTACCAATCTAAAATCTAAAATCCAAAATCCAAAATCGACTATGCCGAATATCAACGAAATTGCAACATCTGCCAAGGAAACTGCTAACAAACTTGGCATTAATAAATTTGACATTTACGGCTCAACCGTAGATGAAACCAGCGTACAAGTAGATCAAGGTGAGCCAAAACAAGTTAAAGCTTCAAATCGCTCTGGTGTCACCGTTCGTGTTTGGAACGAAGACAACACAATGGGTGTCACCAGCACCACAGATGTAGATCCAAAAGGACTGGAATTAGCTTTGAAAACCGCTTACGAAGCTAGTTTCTTCGGTGTGAAAGAAAACGTCCCTGATTTTAGTCCAGAAGCGACTGTCAACATCGAGAATAATAAGAGCGAGAAAGCAAATCAAGCACCCGTTTCGCAACTAATAGAAAGCCTGATTGTCGCCGAAAAAGAACTTTTAGCAGTTCACCCGGCGATTAAAGGAGTACCTTATAACGGTTTAGCGCAAAGAGATATTGACAGGTTCTATCTCAACAGCAATGGTGCAATTAGAACCGAATCTCACTCTTTAGCATCGATATATCTTTACAGCAAAACCGAGGAAGAAGGTAAAAAACCGCGTAGTGCTGGTGCTTTTAGAATCAACCATAGTTTAGATAACCTAGATATCAATGGTTGCATCAAAGAAACAGCAGATAAAACAATTAGCCATTTGAACTATGAAAAAGTAACAACTGGTAAATATCGAGTAGTTTTCTCAGCAGAAGCTTTCTTGAGTTTGCTAGGTGCTTTTTCTAACTTGTTCAACGCTCAAAGTATTCTCGACAAGCAAAGTCTATCTACCCCTGATTCTCTCGGAAATCAAATCGCTTCCCCGCTGCTTTCTGTATGCGATGATGCGCTGCATCCAGCTAACATTGGTGCGGAAGCTTTTGATGGCGAAGGAACTCCTACACGTCGAGTTTCGCTAATTGAAAACGGTGTTTTAACAGGCTTTCTCCACAGTGCTGGTACTGCGAAAAGAATGAACGCCAATCTTACAGGTAATGCAAGCATCGGTGCAAAAGTTAGCGTCAGTCCTAACTTTTACCACGTATTTGCAGCCGCAAATTCTGAGCAAGAATACAGCTTAGAAACTGCGGAAAATGTCATTCTCATCGATGATTTGCAAGCTTTACATGCGGGAGTGAAATCTTTACAAGGCTCTTTTTCACTACCGTTTGATGGTTGGTTAGTCAATAAGGGCGTGAAAACCAGTATCGAGTCTGCAACAGTTGCAGGCGATTTTCTGGAAGTTCTCAAGTCAATTATTTATGTTGAGAAAGAACCAGAATTGACACCCGGAGGTGTTTGTCCAAGAATTTGGATTGATGAATTATCGATTACTGGCGAGTAAAAAATAGCAGGTGCGGTAGAGACGTTCCAGTGGAACGTCTCTACGGGATGGTTGCCGCTAATCACCCAAATTAGCATTACTCGCCACCACCTACGCCGATATTGGTATTAAACACATCAGTACCATTCAAATTAGCGCCGATTAAAGTAGCGCCTTCTAACTCGGCACTATATAAGGTAGCATTGCTTAAGTTAGCATTGGTAAGATTGGCATTATTTAAAGTCGTGCTATTTACAAATGCCTCTTTCAAATTAGCACCCTTCAAATTAGCGCCAGTTAAATCAGCACCTTCTAAATTAGCATTTTGTAAATTAGCACCGTTCAAATTAGCATTCCGCAAATCTGCACCGATCAAGTGAGCGCTCTTAAGGTTTGCACCGCTTAAATCACACTTGAAACATTCTCCGGTTTTTAGCAAACGCTGAACATGAGCGGGGTTTGCTGCTTTTGCGGGAACGGAAGCACCCAGAGATATTGCGCTTAATAAAGCTACCGCAGCTAAAGATTTAATTCTCATAGTTAATTCCCTCCCAAATTTTTAGAAGTTATTTAATAAGTATTTGGCACAAATCCTAAAGATATACTTTGCTTTGCAACCGCTTACTTAACTTCTACAATGCCATTCTTGCCCATTCCTGAATTCAACGCCTCATGCGATCGGAGGAATTAAAAGTTTGAATTCTATCCAGTATCCTTGTTTTAGCTACGCTAAAGGTAGTAAGTTTCTATGTAAGTTGCTTGGGCAATCAAACCAGATTCAAACTCGTAAAAAGCTTTTGTGATAGATATCCTGGCTGTTTAGTCAGAGCTTTATGCTACACATAAGATTTAATATAAATCAGAATCTGTCTTTGGGTAGAGAAGAACATGTAAATTTGTAGCTGTGTTTATTATCTCGTAAGAGCGATCGCTCTCGATTTCCTCTGCATCCACAAAGCCAGCACACCCAACAACACCAACCCCATCAACCCAGCTAAAGGATTTTTATTCACACCTGTAACCCAATCCGGAACTGCACCAGAATATTTAGTTAATTGCCCAACATTGATAATGTAATAACCCCAAAGTAAACCAGCGTGAAATCCTATCGATAAGCCCAAACGCCCTCTGCGCCAGCGTTTTGCACACACCAAAAATAACGCTAGCAGCAATAAGCCGAAAAATTGCGGCGCTGTGTGAATAATTTCTGGCAGTGGTTTAATAAAGTGGCTGACAGCAAAAATAACCGCAGTTGCCCAAAGTACCACACGGAGATTGTAATCGCGCTGCAACTCGTCAAACAACCATCCGCGAAATATTAACTCCTCCGCAAATCCATAAACCAAGGCAACAATCAACCCTTCTAAAATAACTCTCAGTAAAAAAATACTGGGTTTTTGCCACACTAGCCAACCCAGCAATCCTTCTACCCCAAATAAAATCAAAATATTAATCAGTCCAATCGCCAAGCCACGCAGCAAATCGATTGCATTTTGCGGCGTTCTTTCTAAACCATAATGCCTCAGTATCTGGGGTTGCTTGTAAAGTTTTTTGCCCCAAAACCGCAGTAGCAAGATAAACTCTACATACAGCAATGGCATTGTCAAAATAGTTACTAAGTTGTCATCGCGCACTAATAAGCGAATTGGTGCTGCTACTGGCAACCACAGCAACAACAATCCCAAAATAAATATACCCAGCCGAACAGGGGCAGGGTATTGAGACACACGAAGATAATTAACTTTCAAAAACCTTTTACCTGTTGATTGTTATTCGTCAGGTTCTATTGTGCTGGTCAAACCGTGATTTTTCAAGGTTTCACAATAGAACTCAGCGTGTTCCTGAGCACAAGTAATAACTAAAGCTAACCCATTCGTATGAGCTTCCATCATGATACTAACAGCTTGGGGCTGGCTAAGGTTCGGCACTGTGGTTATTAGCACCTGCACCACATGCTCCATCGGGTTGAAGTCATCGTTATGGAGCAAAACGCGATACCGAGGCGCAAGCTTACGGGTTGTTGAACGCTTCTCAATGGTTTCGACTGACACGGCTATTTGCTCTTTTCTGGTTTATCTAGTAGAGATTGTCTGTAAGCGCGATCGCTTAACAGTTATTTACCTATTCTATCTTATACAAACGCAAATAAATGCTCATGAAAAACTTTTGCTGCTTAGGTTTGATAATTGCATCTACTTTTCGTCAACCCTGATAATTCACACGGTTCGCAGCATCTTCCCAGGATACCACACTTTCTATGCTCTTAAAATGAAGAAAGCAGCAATACAATCGTTGCCGCAACCCTTCTCACCTAATTATGGACATTAACCTATTTCAGCCAGGACAAATTGTGTCTTTAGAGCATGACGCAAAACGCCTGTATGCAGAAGTGATTCAAGTTGTCGTTTCCCGCAAGTTGTGCTGGGTGCGTCCTTTGCTGTTAGTTGCTTTCATTGAAGAACCGCCGATAATAACTGACCTGCGAGATGCTTCTGACCTGCTTTGGTCGATAAATTTATTTCAACCCGCCTTAGACACAGAAGTTATTACGCTGTTAAGTCAAATTTTCGCCAAAGAACCAAAACACGAGCTTGATTGTGATGCTAAACAGCAACTCAATCAATTTTTGCACTTTTTTTGGCAAGCGCACAAAGAAAAATCAGAAAATAAAGATTAAAGGAATTTTTTCTCGCGTTGCATAATTCTCTGCTTTGGGCGTGCGCCTAGAAGTGAGTAATATTATGCATGGCAATTAACTACTGAAATCATGAAAATATCGAAGCAGTGTTTTCACAGTTTAAGTTACGCCAAAAAACCAAAGGTGTACTTAGTAGAAAAATCCCAGTAGTGGTATTGCCACTATTCCTGCACTGCCTCTACTACAAAAGTATTTATAAATTTGGTAATTTAGTTACAAAATGCAAATTAACTTAATGTATTCAACAATTATTTAAACGAACGAAATCAAAATTACGATTAAAGGCTAGGAACCAACTTAATTCTACCTGCATCCATCTCTGCCATTAATAGTTCTAAAGCTTCATAATCAACATCAGAAATGTAACCCATTTGAGTCAATTCAGAATTGATTTCGTTTTCAATTTCTGGAGTTAATTTTTTAATAAAAAGCGCTCTTTCTACTAATTGACGAATAGCGTACTGAGTTCTCATATACAATAAAGCAATTACAATTGTTACCAATTATCCAAGGTATTGTCTGGTATAAAGAGTGATCCAGATCTGTATATACCTGTGATCTAAATCACAACAATATCGGGTAGATAATTTGCCATTAATCAGGCATCTACCAATGGGAAGAGAGACACACAGAAATACTTGAATCTTGCTTCAATCAGCTTGACTCATTGGTTGACAAAGGTATATATACATAACGACTTCTGGAGTCATCTACCCTAGGGTTGTATATATTGATTGTTTTTTAAGTAGAGTAAAAAATTTGTATATTTAAATACTGTTTTTTAGACAGTTATGACAATCTTTAAACAAATAGGCTCTGGTAATAAAGATTCAGCAAAGAGACGTAATACGAATGGTCGATGTAAGAGAAAAGAGATTATGGTCAAATACATCTATCTTTACAGTTGAATAATTTTAATAGGATCTAAAATGCAAGCCGTACTAGAATCTCCGAAAATTGCTGTTATTCGTCCCCAGAGCTGTTTAAATGCCGCAAACGCCTTAGAATTTGAGCGAGACTTGACAGCAGCCTTGACGCAAAATGATATTTCTATCTTGGTTGTAGATTTGGCAGCAGTAGAATCTTTAGACAGCGCCGGTTTGATGGCTTTAGTTTCGGCGCTGAAGCTAGCTCAAAGTTTAGGACGGCGTTTTAGCCTTTGCGCTGTATCACCGGCAATAAAAATTATATTTGAATTAACGCAACTTGATGAAATTTTTGAAATAATTGAAGGTACGGCACAGTTGCCAGCAGTCTGACAACATATAGCAATCATATATGATTTGATGCCTAGAAACCCGGTAACTCGTGCGAAACCGGGTTTCTAAAGTTTTAATTTCTTTCAAGCGATGTTGACAAACCTAATCAATGCTAAGGTTGGAGGTGAGAGCTAGACTTAATCGTAAAATTATTGACCAAAATTATTACGCCAAATCGTCATTCAGCTTAAGTACGATCGGTGGTATAATCGCCTTAATGCCGAAAATCAAGGCTTAATTATTCGGTTTGTAAACCGCAGTTCTGTCAAAACTGACCAGCCTGTTACAAGGTCGAACGGGAAGTCCACGTTTCGTTAAATTGGTTGAAAATAGTGGGTGACTCATGGCTAAAAGCTTCAACCAGTGCTTCGACGTGGCTCAACAACCATATTTAATCTTGATTAGGGTGGGCTACACCCGAATTTACGCCTGTGGGACGGCAGTTGCTACAACGGGGGTAACCCCAACGCCAGGTGCTTTAAGCCGGGAAACCCTTGCGGCAGTCGCTCATGGGGGGAACCCCCAAGACCGCGCTGCCGATGCCTACGCACTGGCTTTGCAACGCACTGCCTCACAAGAAGGAGCCGACTCCCTTGGGTGAAACAGGAAGCAGACCCTTCAAGAGCAATCTTGATTGAATGGTAAGGCTTAGATAAGTTTAACCAAGTTTTGTGTAGCAGCATAAGAATTTAAGTAGCTAGAAGATAGCACAGTGGCTGTACCAGTTGAAAATTTAATTACATCGGATATTTTAAAGCCAGCTCGTTATCTCGGTAACGAACTGGGTGCAGTACATAAGCCTTGGGATACGGCGACAACACGTTGGGTATTAACTTATCCAGAAGTATATGAAGTCGGCGCATCTAACTTAGGGCATATCATCCTCTATAACATTTTGAATGCCCAGCCGCGCTCGTTGTGCGATCGCGCTTACCTACCAGCACCAGACCTGGCAGCTAAACTACGGGCAACGCATACACCGCTGTTTGCAGTAGAATCAAAGCGATCGCTAACTGAATTCGACATTCTCGGTTTTAGCCTCAGTTATGAACTGGGTGCAACCAATATCCTAGAAATGTTGAATTTGGCTGGGATTCCCCTCACATGGCTTGAAAGGTTAGAGGGAAATTATCCTTTAATTTTCGCTGGGGGACAAACGGCAACATCGAATCCGGAACCTTACGCCGACTTCTTCGATTTTATTGCCTTGGGCGATGGCGAAGAACTACTACCAGAAATTAACTTGGTATTGGCAGAAGGTAAAGCATCTGGCTTAAGTCGAGAAGAGTTACTGCTAGACTTGGCGCAGATACCAGGTGTATATGTTCCCCAATTTTATGACATGGCAGAGGATGGCTCAGTTCATCCTTCGCGCCCAGATGTGCCAAAACGAATTTTGCGACGGGTAGCGACTCCCATACCCGCTTATTCTACCGGGCTGGTTCCTTATATGGAAACGGTACACGATCGCCTAACAATTGAAATTAGGCGCGGTTGTACTCGCGGTTGTCGCTTTTGTCAACCCGGAATGCTTACCCGACCGGCACGGGATGTAGAACCAGAAAAAGTGGTAGAAGCAATAACCAAAGGAATGCGGGAAACTGGTTATAATGAGTTTTCTCTTTTATCCTTGAGTTGTTCCGATTATTTGTCCCTGCCAGCAGTAGGGATGGAAATCAAAAATCGTTTAAAAAATGAGAATATTTCTTTGACTCTACCAAGCCAACGGGTAGACAGATTTGATGAAAATATCGCCAATATCTTAGGTGGTACCCGCCAAGGTGGTCTAACCTTTGCCCCAGAAGCGGGAACGCAGCGAATGCGGGACATTGTAAATAAAGGTTTGACAAATGAAGAACTGTTGCGCGGTGTAAAAACAGCGAGCGAGCAAGGTTGGGATAAAATCAAGTTATACTTTATGATTGGCTTACCGGGTGAAACCGATGCCGATGTTTTAGGCATAGCGGAAACAGTAAGCTGGCTAAAGCGAGAATGTTGGACAAAAGGAAGAAAAGCTTTAAATTTTAACTTGACAATTTCTAACTTTACCCCTAAGCCGCATACGCCGTTTCAATGGCATTCAGTTTCTACCGCTGAATTTAAACGCAAGCAAAATTTACTACGGCAAGAATTTCGCCGAATGAAAGCAGTAAAGGTGAACTTCACCGATGTGCGAATTTCGGCAATGGAGGACTTTATTGGACGAGGCGATCGCACTTTATCTAAAGTAGTCCGCCGCGCTTGGGAATTAGGTGCAGGAATGGATTCCTGGTATGACAATGTAGAGCAAGCTTATCAAGCTTGGGGAGTTGCGATCGCCGAAGCTGGTAAGATGTGGAAATACCGCCAAATCGAAAACGGCGAATGGAATTTGTTTGGGGACTCCTTAAAGGACAAGGAGGACAAGGAGGACAAGGAGGACAAGGAGGACAAGGAGGACAAGGAGGACAAGGGAGAATTTGCTTCCTCATCTCCCCCATCTCCCTTGTCCCCCCCCTCCCCCTTGTCCCCCCCCTCCCCCCCTCCCCCCCTCTCCCCCTCCCTCGACACCCCCCTGCCTTGGGACCACATCGACACGGGAATTGACAAAAAGTGGCTGAAGGAAGATTTGCAACGCGCTTTGTCAGCAGCAATTGTTCCTGACTGTTCTTTTGATGGTTGTTCTCATTGTGGTGTTTGCGGCACCGATTTCGGACATAATATTGTAATAGCTCCACCGCAAATCCCGGAATTTGCAGGGGAGTTTGTTCCCAACACCACTAAGGCACAACGGCTGCGGGTTCGGTTTGGCAAGCTGGGTGATATGGCTTTAGTAAGTCACTTGGATTTACTCCGTTTGTTTGACAGAGCGTTGCGACGTGCGGGATTGCCGATTTCTTTTACTGGTGGTTTTCATCCGATGCCGCGCATTTCTTTAGCAAATGCGTTAGCGTTGGGAGCTAGCAGTAGTGGTGAAATTGTCGATTTTGAGTTAAATCAAGTAGTTGAAGCCGAAGCTTTCCGCCAACAGTTAGCTGATGCTTTGCCCACAGACATACCAATATATAATGTGGAAGAACTAGATTTAAAAGCAAGTGCTGCTACCCAACTTTTGGAGGCTGCGGAGTATTTGATTACCGTGGCTGCATTGGAAGAGATGCCATCAGCAAAATGGCAAGAATCAATTGATACAATCAAAACAACAGATGAGATTTGGTACGAGCAAAAAACTAAGTCAGGCAAGACTCATGTGATAAATCTGCGCGATCGCCTATTCGATATAGAATTATTAGAAACTAAAACGCAACTCGCAGAATCTACAGGTATCCTGCGTTATGTGGGTAGCTGTCGTAATGATGGTACGCTGTTGCGTCCTGAACAAATCCTGTTTATGCTAGAACAAGTGGCAAGTGTAGAATTTCAATTGCTGCACATCCACCGAAATCAACTAATTCTGGGAGTATAATCCCTATGAGGGCAACTTGCTAGTAGTTGCCCTCAGACAGTAGATCGCGGGAATTGATTTTTAGCAAGGTTGCGTTAGAATTAGATGAAGAGAATTTTCTGGCGCTGCATTGAGCGATCTGGTTCACTACCCTGATAATCCAGGGACGAAAGCAAAGATAAAAGAAGTGCAACTTCTAGGATTTTATCCAAGACTTGCTGAGGCAGATTAAAGAAAACACTCCTTTATAGCTATTCGCGAAAAGAATCAGTAATCAATAACAGACTCTGTCGGTTTCTCTAACTCTATGCTTTTTCAAACAATTGCTGAATGCCTAATCCCTAGATGGTAATGGCGATGCATCCAAAATCAACTACGGACGGTTGATTTCATTGCTGACAACAATATGCATTCGTTCTGGAATAATCAGGCGTGTAAACGCAATCTTCTAGTCAATCGCTTCTTAATTTGGAGCGAAGAAAACGCAATATTTATTATCAGCAGCGCATTTTTGGGCTGGTAGAGGACAGAGATATAACCATTCTCCAGAACTATTTGTGCTGCCAATTTTCGAGGAAATTGAATGCCAAAACAAATTATAATCGCGGAACAGCATCAGATTGCTGCGGTATTTTCCGAAGATCAAATACAAGAACTCGTAGTAGCCACCGGTCATCACCAAATAGGTGATATCTATTTAGGAGTGGTAGAAAATGTATTACCTGGGATAGATGCGGCTTTTGTAAATATAGGAGACCCAGAGCGCAACGGCTTTATTCATGTAACAGATTTAGGACCATTAAAGCTGAAGCGTACCGCAGCGGCAATTACAGAACTACTGACACCGCAGCAAAAAGTGTTAGTGCAAGTAATGAAAGAGCCAACAGGTACTAAAGGACCGAGGCTGACAGGTAATATCACCATGCCCGGACGGTATGTAGTGCTGATGCCTTATGGACGAGGCGTAAATTTATCCCGTCGGATTAAGAGTGAAAGCGAGCGCAATCGCTTGCGAGCGTTAGCGATTTTAATTAAACCTGCGGGAATGGGTTTGTTAGTTCGCACCGAAGCCGAAGGCAAGCCAGAAGAAGCGATTATCGAAGATTTAGAAGTGCTGCAAAAGCAGTGGGAAGCAATTCAACAAGAAGCTCAATCTACCCGCGCACCAGCACTGCTGAATCGAGACGATGATTTTATTCAGCGCGTATTGCGAGATATGTATGGCGCGGATGTGAATCGGATTGTGGTAGATTCGAGTACTGGTTTGAAGCGAGTAAAGCAGTATTTGCAAAACTGGAGTGGTGGGCAGACACCACAAGGATTGTTGATTGACCATCATCGCGATCGCTCTGGAATATTAGAATACTTCCGGATTAATGCCGCAATTCGAGAAGCACTCAAACCAAGAGTAGATTTGCCTTCTGGAGGTTACATTATCATCGAGCCAACCGAAGCATTAACGGTGATAGATGTCAACTCAGGTTCATTTACGCGATCGGCAACAGCCAGAGAAACCGTTTTGTGGACGAACTGCGAAGCCGCAACCGAAATTGCCCGCCAGCTACGTCTGCGGAATGTTGCTGGGGTGATAGTCGTCGATTTTATTGATATGGAATCGCGGCGCGATCAATTGCAAGTCTTAGAACATTTTAACAAAGCTCTCAAAGCAGACAAAGCTCGTCCTCAAATTGCTCAACTAACCGAACTAGGCTTAGTAGAACTTACCCGCAAACGTCAAGGGCAAAACATCTACGAATTGTTTGGTCAAACTTGTCCTACCTGTGGCGGTTTAGGGCATATAGTACATCTGCCGGGAGAAACTGAAAACAGATTGCCAACACCAGCAGAATTACCAGACCGTTTTGTATCTATGCCGCATAGAGAATCGCGTTTGCCAGCAACCAGCATAACAGAACGACGCGAAAGCTACGAGGGATTTAATGAAGGATTAGATGCTGACTCGGAATTCAATCCGATGAATCTAAATCATCCCAGCTATCAAGAGATAGGAGATAACAAGCGTGCTGGTGGTGTTCGCAGGCGTCGTCGAATTAGTATAAATGGAGGCAACGGCAAAGAAGAGCCACGAGTTATTGCCAATCCGCTGTCTTTTGTCAACGACCCAGACTTAGAAATTGATGCCGAACCGGAACCACCAGGAACTCCAGAAATATCCTTACCCAGCATTAACAAAGCTCCTTGGACTGATAGAACTGAGCGGATAAAAATTACTAAGGCAGAGCCAGTCAAACCAGTGGTAGAACCACCGGAAATTGTTTCTGTAGAAATGACACCTCAAGAGCAGGATGTTTTCGCTTTAATGGGAATTTCTCCTTTGGTGCGCTTGAATCGGGAAGTCAAAAATCCCAAGTCTGTGATTATTAACGTCACTCCACCAGGACAAACTCCAACTACACCGCCTGAATTTACCTCAGAAGTAAGCACTCCGGAAAGAGCAAGTACTTCCGAATCAACTACTCCTGAAAGAGTAAATATTCCCGAAAGAGTAAATATTGGACTAACTCCAATTAAGAAGGTTGAGCCAAAAGTAGAACCACAACCAGAACCACAACCAGAACCACAACTGGAATTATTTACTGAGAATGTAACTCAACCATCGGGTTTTGCCGCGATTGTCGATGAAACTGAAGTTAACAGCCCCCCTGTTGACAAACGTCGTCGTCGCCGTCGGGGTTCTATGGATCTTGATGCGTAAAAGTTAAGTTTTGTAATGGTACAGAAAAAGCAAGCTGTCGCTTCTCTAGGATTGCCAACATCTCCAGGAGAATCGATTTGGCTGGAATTGTCTGGCTATTCAGATATTCAACAAGGGTTGATTGCAGGTGTAGATGAAGTGGGACGGGGTGCGCTATTTGGTCCTGTAGTTGCGGCAGCAGTTATCCTACCAGAAAGCGCAATACCCGTTCTGATGGCGGCTAAAATTAAAGATAGTAAAAAGCTGTCTAGTTCTCGAAGAATTCAGTTAGCGCAGCAAATTTGTGCATTGGCGATTGACTGGAAAATCGGTTTTGCTTCAACTGCCGAAATTGACTCTATAAACATTTTGCAGGCAACGCTTTTAGCGATGAAGCGTTCCGTGCTGAAGTTGAAGGTACAGCCTGCACTTTGCTTAATTGATGGCAATCAGTTGGTGAAAGACTTATTAGTGCCGCAACAAACAATAGTCAAAGGTGACGAGCGATCGCTTACCATTGCCTCTGCTAGCATTGTTGCGAAAGTGTGGCGTGACGATTTGGTGATGCGTCTGGCATCAAAATACCCTATGTACGACCTAGAACGGAATAAGGGTTATGGCAGCCAGCGACATCTAACCGCGCTGCAACATTACGGTGCTTCCCCGCTGCATCGTCGCTCATTTCGTCCTTGCCAAATTCAGCTTTGAGTAAAGAGTTAATTGTTGGTTGTTAGTTGACGGTTAACAGGAGCCAGTGCCGTGGTGAGGCAACGCGGTCTTGGGGAGACAGTGCGTTGGACGGGTTTCCCGGCTTGAAGCACCTGCCGTGGTCTCCCCCATGAGCGATTGCCGAAAGGGTTTCCCGACTTGAGGCATCTGGCGTTCAACAATTACTCTGCCAAAGTCTAAAAATTACTCAGTACCAAGTATAGGTAATTTAGTACTGTTATCATCAACTTCTATTTCCTTAGTTTGTGATATTACCCAACGACGATAATCTGCCAATAATTGATGTAACAATCTTTGCTTAACTGTCATCAAAACACTTTTTAGTAAACCATTGCCGGTAGCTTCTAAAATCGATGTTGGCATGAAGGAAAATGGCGGTGGTAACTCAACCTGCACCTCTAAATCAGCTTTTCCTTTTAAGAGAGTGTCAGCCGATCGCTCGTGGGGAGACAAATACCCTTTTAAATTTAGAGCAAAACGTTGGTTAATATATTCAACACCAAGAATTTCACAACCCACCGATCGCAAACAAATAGTTCCATTTGATTCTGCCCAAACTCTCATGTCTACAGTCGGTTGAATACTGAGTGTCATAAAAGTCAGCGGGCGCATTTTCAAGCGAAATACTTCTTCAGAAAGTTGCTGAATGCGAGTTGGGTCAACTAAAGCATTAACTAGGCGTTGCGGTTGACGCAAGTAATGCTGAATGGGAATCGGCTGCTCTGGAACAGCGATTTCAACCGATAAAGAGGCAGTAAACCTGGTAGCCATGAGCAAACGAGATTGCGTATAGTAAAATAATTTTAAATTTTTTTGCCAATAAATAACTAATTACAAAGCTGTTTGATGAATTGTTTATCAGTTATACTTGAAGCTTTACGTGCGATCGCGCATTAGCTGCTGAATAAAAGTATATCCTTCAGTGTTGTCTTTGAACATCTAACCCCAGTTATAGTTATTGATTTTTTTGTCGGAAAATACTGAGCTTTATTCATACAAACAATTGAAATTTTATTTTCAACCACCTACGAAGCCAAATCGAAAATTTGCTGTGCGGTCAAGTTGAATTGGGGGAAGGTCGGGGAAACAATTAAAGTGTTTCCTGTAAATAAAGTCATCTGATATTCTCCATCAACCAAGTTACAAACAAAAATTGTGGGTTGCTTGGGGTTGCCGATGAACTTTCTTGCCCCCAATGCTGCATAATCGATAATCCAATATTCCTCGATGCCCATTTCCTCATAATCTCGAAGTTTATCGTAGTAATCGTCACGCCAATTAGTTGAAACAACCTCGACGATTAATTTGACCGAATCAGGATTTTGGATAATCGATTCGCTTTCCCACCGGGGTTCTGTCCCAAGAACTTCTTTGTTCAAAACGATGATATCCGGCTCATAACCTGATTTTTCCCGTTTGGGTTTGACGATCGATTCTCTGGGAATAGTCCAGATGCCGCCAGAGCCACTCTGCCTGATAATTATCAATAATTGCTCGATAAGGGAACCTGTTAGATTTGAATGTTTTCCCTTTGGCTTGGGCATTTCGATAATTACTCCGTCGTGCAGTTCGTACCGGACTTTTGAATTTTCGGGATACCAACTTATAAATTCATCGAAGCTGTATAGTTTGGGTTCGACTTGGGCTTGAGTCATAAGTCATTTTTGGATTATTTTCAGCTTTTTGTGATTCGATAGTTTCAGCCGCTCTTGTTATCTGTTATGAATATAAACGGTAATTAAAGGCTAAAGACGATGAATCAATCGATTGCACATTTAGGACCTCCTGGCACTTACGCAGAACAAGCGGCTGTTTTTTATCTCAACTGGCTTTTGAAAAACAAGGGAATTGAAGCTAACTTGTGTCCCTATCCCAGCATTGCCCAGTCACTCCAAGCTGTTGCTCAAAGTAATGCACAGTTGGCTGTTGTGCCTGTAGAAAATTCTATTGAAGGAAGCGTGACAATGACGCTGGATTGGCTATGGCAACTGGAAACTTTGCGAATTCAAATGGCGTTGGTAATGCCGATCGCTCATGCGTTAATTTCCGGCGCTAGTAGCTTAGATAACATTAAAACAGTTTATTCTCACCCGCAAGCTTTAGCGCAATGTCAGCGATGGTTGGAAAAATATCTGCCTCGCGTGCAGTTGATTCCCACTAATTCTACAACCGAGCCGCTACAAAACTTAGAACACGACAAAACAGCAGCAGTAATTTCTTCTAGTAGAGCGGCGCAATTGTACAACTTGCCGATACTAGCTAGGGGAATTAACGACTACCCAGAAAACTGTACTCGCTTTTTGGTGGTCAGTCAAACTGAAGTAGACACAGCTTACCGAATCGCTTCAGCAAGTGCTAGTCATACGTCTCTAGCTTTCAGTATGCCTGCAAATACACCGGGTTCTTTGGTTAAACCGTTACAAATATTTGCCGAACTTAATATTAACCTTAGCAAAATTCAGTCTCGCCCCACAAAGCGATCGCTCGGAGAATACTTGTTTTTTATTGATTTAGAAGCAGATTCCACCGAGCCAAAAATGCAATCTGCTTTGGCTGAATTAAGCACTCACGCAGAAGTATTAAAAATTTTTGGTAGTTACAATGTTCTACCAGCCAACGCCCTATAAGTTAACAGTCTAAAGTCTAAAGTCTAAAGATACTTTAACTGAAGACTTGTAACTATTAACTAATTATTTATCATTAAAGGTGTCTTTGAGAACAGTGCGAGCCGCAAGATGATTGCGAGTAGAAGTCAAAATTTCTGCTTCGCGTTCTAAGCGAGCTGCGGTGTCTTGCATTTCTAACAATAACTGTTGCTCTGAGGCTACACCATAAAGGTTACTCGCTACCCAGTAAGATAATTCTATTGGCAAATCTGGCAAATCTTCTGGAAGTTCGATGTTTTGTTCGGTCAACTTAGATGATAGACGCACAACATCTCGCAGCAGTTGTTCTACATCTGTTGCTAAAGGTCGTAAATCCTTGCTTGGTGGTTGGTCTTCAATCCACTCAACTAAACCAACACGATATGGCTTTTCTCTGACATATTCTAAGACGCGAAATCTTTGCTGTCCCAAAGTCAACATCTTCATGCGGTCATCTGGTAGGCGTTGGTAATGAATAATCTCCGCACAACAGCCAACGTTTGCGATCGCGCCTTTTGCTTGATCGTACATCAAAACACCAAACCTGCGATCGCTCTCCAGAATCGTGTTCATCATGATTCTGTAGCGAAATTCAAAGATATGCAGGGGTAATGGTCTGGTGGGAAATAGAACTACTTCGGGTAACGGGAACAGAGGTAGTTCGCGAACCGCAATTTTAGAAGAAGATGCCATTGTTGCCTTGGTATAAATTTAATCTTTAAAAGATATTATTTTTTGCTTTTCCCGTTTATTGCTTACATTCTATCATTTGTTTTCTGGCTAAATAAAAAGCCCTGAGACATATTTATTCAGGGCTATGTAAATATTCATACTAAGGGATGTTGGTTGTTAATTGTTGGTTGTTGGTTGTTGGTTGTTAGTTGTTGGTTGACGATTGATGGTCAACAGTCATTGACTAACCACTATCCACCAACCACTATCCACCAACCACTATCCACCAACCACTAACTATTTACAATTTGACTTCAATATCCACACCAGATGGCAAATCAAGTTTCATCAAAGCATCAATAGTTTTAGAAGAAGGCTGATAAATGTCAATAATGCGGCGATGGGTGCGAGTTTCAAAGTGTTCCCGTGAGTCTTTATCGACGTGAGGCGATCGCAACACGCAATATATCCTGCGTTTTGTTGGTAAAGGAATCGGTCCTATGGCTGTAGCGTTAGTCCGGTTAGCTGTGTCTACAATCTTCTCGCAAGATGTATCCAGTAAGCGGCGGTCAAAAGCCTGTAAGCGAATTCTAATTTTCTGCTGTTGTAGAGTTGCCATCTTTAATTGTCCAGGTTCTGATTAATTAGGGGACTGGGGACTAGGGACTGAGGAATGGGTAATGGGTAATGGGTAATTGGGCTTTTCTCAAGAGTGAAATTCCTAATTCCTAGTCCCTAATCCCTAGTCCCCAGTCCCTAAATTTGAGGTCAGAGAAAGGAGCAGAGAGGCATTATACCATCTCTGCTCCATATTTTGATTAAATTACAGAAGTGTTACTTCAGGATTTTGGATACAACACCCGCACCGATGGTGCGACCACCTTCACGAATAGCGAAGCGCATACCTTGTTCAATAGCGATCGGGTTGATTAATTCCACACTCATTTTAATCCGGTCTCCGGGCATCACCATTTCTGCCTCGCTACCATCATCGGAAGTGAATGCTGTAATCGTGCCGGTTACGTCTGTTGTCCGCACATAGAATTGAGGACGATAGCCAGAGAAAAATGGAGTCTTGCGACCACCTTCTTTTTCTGTCAGCACGTAGACTTCACCTTCAAATTGGGTGTGGGGAGTAATCGAACCGGGTTTTGCTAGCACCATACCGCGTTCAATATCAGTCTTCTGAATACCGCGCAATAGTACACCGGCGTTATCCCCAGCCATACCTTCATCGAGACTCTTCTTAAACATCTCAATTCCGGTTACGGTTGTGTTGCGAGTATCTCTGATACCCACTAGTTCGACGTTATCGCCGACTTTGACTTTACCACGTTCAATCCGACCTGTGGCAACAGTACCGCGACCTGTGATGGAGAATACGTCTTCAATCGCCATCAAGAAAGGCTTATCGACATCTCGCTCCGGAGTGGGGATAAACGAATCTACAGAGTCCATCAACTCATAGATTTTATCTACCCACTCATTTTCACCGCGTTGGGTTTTAGGATTCTTGGTCATAGCTTCCAGAGCTTGCAGACCAGAACCTTTAATGATGGGGATGTCGTCACCAGGGAAATCGTAGCTGGTAAGCAATTCTCTCAGTTCTAGTTCTACTAGTTCCAACAGTTCTGGGTCATCCATCAAGTCTTCTTTGTTCAAGAAGACAACCAAGCTGGGTACACCCACCTGCTTTGCTAACAAAATGTGTTCGCGAGTTTGGGGCATCGGACCATCAGTAGCAGCTACTACGAGGATGCCTCCATCCATCTGTGCCGCACCGGTGATCATGTTCTTCACATAGTCAGCGTGTCCGGGACAGTCTACGTGGGCATAGTGACGATTTTCGGTTTCGTACTCAACGTGAGCGGTATTAATTGTAATACCCCGTGCCTTTTCTTCGGGTGCGTTATCGATTTGATCGTAACCCTTAGCTACGGCTTGACCCATAGCTGCTAAGGTCATGGTGATAGCTGCCGTTAACGTAGTTTTACCGTGGTCAACGTGTCCAACAGTACCGATATTTATGTGGGGTTTATTCCTTTCAAACTTTGCGCGTGCCATTAATCCTCGTTTCCTTTATCTAATTAAGCGTTCCCTTTGCTTTTAGCAATGATTGCCTCAGCCACGTTGCGAGGCACTTCTTCGTAACGGCTAAACTCCATTGAGAAGATGCCCCGACCTTGGGTTTTAGACCGGATATCAGTAGCGTAGCCAAACATTTCTGCTAATGGTACTTTAGCAGTTACTTTGGCAATTCCCTGCTCAGATCCCATCCCCTCAATTTGCCCGCGACGGGAATTGAGGTCGCCCATAACATCTCCAAGGTAGTTTTCGGGAACTTCTACCTCAACTTTCATCATAGGCTCTAACAGGACGGGTGAAGCTTTCATCACAGCCTCTTTCATCGCCATTGAGCCAGCGATTTTGAAAGCCATTTCCGACGAGTCTACATCGTGGTAAGAACCATCAACCAATGTTGCTTTGACATCAATTAATGGATATCCAGCGAGAACACCGCTTTCACAGCTTTCTTTCATTCCCTGTTCGGCAGGTCCGATGTACTCTTTCGGTACGATACCACCAACAATCTTGGAGACAAATTCAAAGCCAGTTCCTGGTTCTCCGGGTTCCAAGTTGATCACAACGTGACCGTATTGACCTTTACCACCACTCTGACGGATAAATTTGCCTTCTATTTTGTTGACGCCTTTACGGATGGTTTCGCGGTAAGCTACTTGCGGCGCACCGACATTCGCTTCCACCTTAAATTCTCGCAACATGCGGTCTACAAGAATTTCTAGGTGTAACTCTCCCATCCCTGCAATCACGGTTTGGTTGGTTTCCGGATCGACGTTGACGCGGAAGGTTGGATCTTCTTCTGAAAGTGATTGCAACGCTTTGGACAACTTGTCCATGTCGTTCTTGGTTTTGGGTTCAACCGCTACCGAGATGACAGGCTCAGGAATAAACAAAGATTCCAGAATTACTGGTGCGCCGTCATCTGTGATGGTGTCACCGGTCAAGGTGTCTTTCAATCCCAACGCGGCTCCCAAATCACCTGCACGCAGTTCTTCGACATCTTGCCGCTCATCTGCTTTCAAAACCACCAGACGGGAAATCCGCTCTTTTTTATTCTTGGTGGCGTTGAGGATGTAGCTACCCTTCTTGAGAACCCCAGAATAAACACGGACAAACGTGAGGCGACCGTAAGGGTCAGCCATAATCTTGAATGCCAGAGCCGATAGAGGTTCGTTGTCATCAGCGCGACGCTCAACGGTATCACCATTCAGCAGCGTGCCTTGAATTGGCGGTACTTCAGTTGGTGCTGGCAGGTAATCTACAACTGCATCCAACATCAATTGCACGCCTTTGTTTTTGAAGGCTGATCCGCATAATACCGGGACAATCGTACCTGCAATTGTGCCTTTACGCAGGGCAGTACTGATTTCATCTGTTGTTAGTTCTTCGCCCTCGAAGTACTTAGTCATCAGATCGTCATCGGTTTCGGACACTGCTTCTACTAACTTGACGCGGTATTCTTCCGCTTTTTCTTGCATGTCGGCGGGGATATCCGTTTGTTGGATATCTGTTCCCTGGTCATTGTTGTACATATATGCACGCATCTGCACTAAATCAACAATGCCTTTGAAGTCGTTTTCGGCACCGATGGGCAGCTGAATGGCGATCGCATTTGCCCGCAGGCGATCGCGCATCTGATCGTGAACTCGATAAAAGTTCGCGCCTGTGCGATCCATTTTGTTAATAAAGGCGATCCGAGGCACTCTGTAGCGGTCTGCTTGCCGCCACACTGTCTCTGACTGCGGTTGCACGCCGCCCACTGAACAAAATACTGCTATTACACCATCCAACACCCGCATCGAACGTTCTACTTCAATTGTGAAGTCTACGTGACCCGGTGTATCGATAATGTTAATTTGATGATCTTTCCAGCTGGTTGTAATCGCAGCGGCAGTGATGGTAATTCCCCGCTCACGCTCTTGTTCCATCCAGTCTGTTACGGCTGTTCCCTCGTGGACTTCACCGATTTTGTGAATAATGCCAGAGTAAAATAATATTCTCTCTGTTGTTGTTGTCTTGCCCGCATCTATATGCGCCGCAATCCCAATGTTGCGTACTCTCTCTAATGGGATCGTACGTGCCACAGCTGCCTCCTAAGTTTTCGCCTCATGATATCTTGTATATTACACTTTGTTAAGTTTGTATACTTTTACGGAAAACCGCCTTTTTTTATAGAAATCCACGATATACCGCTTTTTTACTAGCGATATATCGGTTCTCTACGTAGTTTAGGCATCCTGTTATGTAATACAGGTCAGAATGCCTTTTAGTAACGATAGTGAGCAAAAGCTTTGTTAGCCTCAGCCATCCGGTGCGTTTCTTCGCGCTTGCGAATAGCGTTTCCGGTTTCGTTGGCAGCATCCATTAATTCATTTGCCAGTCTGCTTGCCATTGTGCGTCCGGGTCTAGCCCTTGAAAACTGTACCAACCAGCGCAATGCTAAGGTGGTACCCCGGTCGTTACGTACTTCCATCGGTACTTGGTAGGTTGCTCCACCAACCCGACGCGCTTTTACTTCTACTAAAGGCGTTGCATTTCGCACTGCTCTTTCAAAGGTTTCTAAGGCATTCGCTCCAGTGCGTTCCTCAATTGTTTTTAAAGCATCATAAACAATCCGTGCGGCAAGTGATTTCTTGCCATGACGCATTATCCGCCTAATTATCATGCTAACAAGACGACTGTTATACACTGAGTCAGACGGAACTGGGCGCTTTTTAATAACACCACGACGAGACATACTTTACCCTTACTTCGGATTTGCGAACCAGATTATATGCGTTACATGCGATCGCTGCGACGCTCTCTCAACTTAACTTGTTGCCCAAAACTTGACACAACAAGGCGACAATATTATATACCTTAATATCAAACAAAATTAAAATGCTGCTGTCGCTCTTCAGCATTCTAAAAAATCCTGCACGCACCGGGTGTAGGTGGAAGCTTTACCAATTTAACTTGATTTCACCTAAACTAGCTACCATCTCTGATGGCTGCCGTTTCTGAGCAAGCCTCCGGCAAACAAGCATACCCTTGGGGAAGCTGCTTTACGTCTACACTAACGTTAACCGTTTTTTGGCGCTATACACAAAGGTGAAGCAATTAATCGCATTAAATAGCGATTAATTAACTATCATTCTATTTTTTCGCTTCTTTCGGGCGTTTAGTCCCGTATTTGGAACGACCTTGCTTGCGGTCTTTGACTCCGGCTGTATCTAAGGTGCCACGAATAATGTGGTATCTCACGCCTGGTAAGTCCTTGACCCGACCGCCACGAATCATCACAA
>JAESGF010000064.1_pt1 | contig 108706 bp, 112 predicted proteins | sample 9269621 | NCBI WGS metagenome assembly JAESGF01 (sample SAMN14515066, study PRJNA621663) | algae metagenome | isolation source: Tolypothrix carrinoi HA7290-LM1 and co-occurring heterotrophs from dry rock... | place: USA: Makauwahi cave, Kauai, Hawaii | collected 2011-01-06
AGTTCTTCCGGAGCCAACTGGAGAAGCGTTTCACGGTCTAGTTTCACAGGCAGGTCTTTTTCCATAATTGTGATATTCCGCCTGAGATGTCACACTTGTCAATACCCCTGACCTGAATCCTTACCAACAAAGTAAACATTTAACTCGGAAATTAGCTTTCATTGCGAAAGCCATAAGCAGACCTTTTAATTAATTTAAGTTTATTATTTATGCCCTCAACAACACCACTACTCGTTCTATTATCAAAGTATGCGATTATTTCATCGCAAAGAGCGAATAATAGTTTGCCGACTTTCCGGAAAGTACTTTACTGCGTTTTGAAGCCAACGACCAAGATTAAATAAAGCAATTAACCAATCATCTGTCCGCTCAAAAATCATTCGTAACTCTTCTTTTAAATCATACATTTTTCCTAAAAATGGACACGCCTTTTTAACTTGTTCTAATTTTACTTTTTGTTGTGCTTTCAGATTATTTTTATTTTTTAGCAGTGAGTATTTACTTTTATTTACTGCTTCTAAAATCTCTCGTTTTTCGGATTTTGAATCGAGCTTTTCAGCTTGACATTTTTGTTGCTTACGTTGTTTGTCTAGCTCATCAATAACTTGCTTCATAACATGAAATCTATCCGCAATTACTTGAGCATTTGGCATTAGAGTATTGCAAGAAATAAATGATCCAAAATTAAGCAGAGTTACAAAAGATTTCAACAAACCATTTTTTCAAGTTTGGTAAACGCTGAATTTTCTTTTCAACTTCCGCCATTGCCTCTTCAGTCAACTTGACTCCTGTATGGTAAACTCGATCAATCAAAGTAACCGTAGGATTTTTACCCTTAAAAGTTAGAGTCGAAGCTAACTTGAGTACGGCATCAACACTCTCTAGCAGGCTACCGCTCCAATGTTGTTCGAGCCACCCAAAAGCTCGTTCAATAGGGTTGTATTTGCTGTGGTAGGGTGGATAGTAAGCTAATTGGATCGTAAGTTGAAACTTGTGGGCAAATTCAAGGATACGAAACATAAATTGAGTTCGCCGAGAGTTATTTTCTGGTCCATTGTCTTGGTTGATAACTATTTTATGGATGTGAGAAAAGCGCTCTGTGACTGCTAACCACCAATCTTCAAGTATGTCAACAATACAATCAGCAGTCAGTTTGGACTGAATGAAGAATAAAAATAGCTCACCTTCTTGAGGTAAAAAAATACCGTAGGGAGTTAAAGTTGGGCAATCTGAAAAGTCATGATCCAAGGCAACAGTAGTGACACGAGTTTTTCCACCTCTGTCAAATTCCCCAACTTTTATCCCAACCTTTGCGTCGAGAGAAATCCTTAGTGTTGTTGGGTCATCGTCAGCTTGCTGATTTATACGATTAACCTCTTTAAAAATAGCTCCTGTTTCTGGTATCTCTTTTATCGGCTTGGTTTTGGCAACCCGCTTTAAGCCATAACCCAATTGATTCAATCGTTGTCGAATAACCTCAATTGAAGGCAGTTCTTCATCCTGATATCCTTTTAGTTCAATCAGTTGATGACGAACCTCTGCTGCCGAGAGGCGAGTGTATAGTTTAATGCTGTTGAAAGTTGGGTCTGTTTGACTCTGCGGGTCTACAATTGACACTATGTCTGACAGTAAGTTCGTCAAATTCTCTTCACTACGCTTACGTCCCCTAAGCCTAAACGAATCGGCAATCGACATTCCATGCTCTAATTCTTGCATTCCTTTACGAATGGTGCGTCTATTCCAACCTAATTCTCTTTCTGCTATTATTTGTCCTCCTCTTCCTAAACCTTTAACTACTTCTGCCATAAATTGCCGTCTATCACTTCCTTTTAATTTCTTAGATGTGTTGATGTAAAGGGATTTAAGGCTGTCCGTGAGTTGGATAAGGGATTCTGGAAACATAGAACAGATGGCACACTGATTGTTTCTCCACTATCCCAGCATTTTGGATCATTTATTTCTTGGATTACTCTTAGTTCTTCAACTAAATTTTTCTAAGGTTTCCATAAATCTATGCTAACCTCTTCAATGTTACATAAAACCTCAACTCCCCACTCTATAAACACTTCCCTAATTTTATCTTGCGTGCGTTCGCTCAAAATAGCGATTAATTTCCTCTTTTCTAAATCTACTAAAACTGCACAGTAATTTCCTTGCCCTTTTCTCAATGCTATTTCATCAATTCCTAATCGTTTCAAGTCGAATGGTTTTGAGTCTAAAAATTCTTGAGATGCGTCTTTTAACATCGTTTCTATCTCTTCCGGGGTAGCATGGTTTCTTTTTGCCACACTCTTAATATCATCTTCTAAAACTTGTTGTACAATATCTTTCGCCAATCTTTTTGTATAAGTCCTTTTCTTTTTAACAAAATCTAATTCTTCACTAAATGGTTTACGACATTTTTCACACTTAAACTGCCGTCTATTTATTTCTAAATATACTGGTTGACCACTTAACGGTAATCTTTAATTAGAAATCGATGATTTTGGTGTAATCTGTGACTCTTAGTTCCACAGTGTGGACAAATGCTTTCTTTTTTACAAGGCTCAATTTGTAAAATTACACCTATCCCTTCATGTTGGCGTTTAGATATTACTTTTATTTCCTCAATATTCAGAAGTTCTGTTAGAAGTTTATTACCAGATTTATAAGTCATGACTAAAATATACCTTGTTCTTGTATTTATCATCGTCTCAAAAAACGATTAAATTACCCAAATGTCAAGCCGAGGAAAACTTTTCTTGTTTTTTGTATATACATTTTTTCATGTTTTTTGTGGAAATAACTAACTTTTTAGCATATCAATTACCGAAGAACCAGTTAAAAGTTCCAAAACTCGCACAGTTGTGAATCGAGCAGGAAGATGCATTTCGTATGGCTGCACAAACCCTTTGTCGTAGCAACTGTGCATTAGGAGCATATTACCGTCGTATGCTTTTCCCGCATGGGCGCACCAAAGGCAATTACCGCTACTGCTCATAAAGAGCGCACGCATTTTTTATCGCCTTTGGACATCTGGCGATCGCTACACTGACCCAGGTATTGATGCCTATGAGCAACAGTATCGAGACCGTATGCTTAAAAACCTTAAGAAAAAAGCTCTGGCTTTGGGCTTAGAACTCATCCCTATTTCTAACGCAACGGAATGTGTTTCTTAGGAGTTGACCCATCAAGTAGCCCCCGGAGTGTTATATCTCGCTTCTGGTGAATGCCGAGAGTCTGGATTTATATTAAGGGCAAGCAATGGTCAATTCACAGCCGCGCGTTGGAGCGAACGAGACAACGTGGACTATCCGTTAAACCTTGCCTTGCCGCTATTGAGGTTTCTACTGCGGAGGATTTGGCTACTCGCTGGCAGGAGATTGCTACGGATGTTGCGTTTTAAGGACTGGGCTTGTACTTCGAGATGGTCTTTCGGGAAACAACCCTTGATTATTGGTGGGAGAGTAGTTGAAAGGATGTGGCTAAGGGGCGATCGCGGAGCACGCCCTATGCCCCAACCAAGCTTCGCTTGGTTGCTTTGAGCGAAGCTCAGGGGGAGGGCAGTTTCCCAAACTGCCCTCCGGGCATATACGGGCGATCGCTTCTCTCCCCAACGCCCCCCTCTGTGACAATATGAATGAGAGCAATTGCTCAATGCTATCCGCGCTCATATTTTAGATTTAAGCGGTCGAATTTGACCGTCGCTCATTTTAGGATTGACCCCCACTGGTCGTGCTACGGTAAAACAGTTACGGTGAAATCGCTGGTCTTGTGGTTAAAGAGCGCCGCGCTCTGTTTACCGAGTGAGAACATCCAACCAAAGATTTAATTGAATACTCCCTTCCCGCCAGAAGATTACCGATAATGTAAGATAAAGTATTACGCAAGTAGTGCTGGGGTAGCTGAAATGCATAAATCTCTACTGAACCGAACATTCCAACTAGGCGATCGTCAACTAGACTTAGACTTGTGGCAAAAATTGTACTACAAGCATCAACAAGAATATTTGCGTCAAAGATTATTAGCAATTAAATACTTGTATGAGGGTAAAACCAGAACAGAAGTGTCGGAATTACTAAACTGTACATATAAAACTTTATCAACTTGGATAGATAAGTTTCTTGAAGACGGGTTGAATGAATTAGTTAAACCAATAGCCCATCGAGTACCGTCTAGATTAAACTCAGAGCAAAGGCAAGAACTCAAAATAATGTTGCTATCAGAGAAACCAGTAGACTACGGCATAGATAGAAATATTTGGACAGGTGAAATTATTAGTAGCGTGATTGAATCACGATGGAGAGTTAAGTTGAAAACGAGTCGAATATATGAAATATTAGAAGAATTAAATTTATCCCACCAAAAAGCACACCGAGACTACGATAATGCTGATACAGAACAACAAAAACTTTTTGTATCAACTTTCAAAAAAACTGCAATCTAAGCAAGAAAAAGAAAAAATAGTATTTTTTGATGAATTTGCTGTCTACGACCGTCCGAGTATTTTTTATGGATGGGCTGAAAAGAATACGCGTCCTCAGATACCAAGCAATGAAAAAGGACGAAGGAACAAATTAAATGGAATGATTGCTGTGGATGCCGTAACAGGTGAAGAATATTTAAAATTAAAAGAAAAATCAAAAACTGAAGATGTATCTAGTTATTTTGCCCTCCTGGCAAGCGATTGTGTTGAACAGGGATTTAACAAACTGAGTGTAATTTTAGATAATAACTCTACACATAAGAACAAAATGCAACTTCAATTGCAAGATCACCTTTCAAATTTGGATATTCAGGATAAAATTGTCGTGAATTTTATTCACACTCCTCCCTATTCACCAGATTTTAATTTAGCGGAGTATATAATTCATCTTTTAAGACTTCAACTTTTACATCATCTTCCCCTTGGTGTGAACATTCAACAAGTACGAGAGAAGCTAGAAAATTATTTTCAACATTCCCATCTTCAGACATCAGAACAAATTCAAAACACAATTCAACACATTTATACTTTAGTTTAGTAATCTTAGAGTGAGAATGAAGTAGTCTTTTTGATGCTTGTAGTATAGTTTTTGCTACAACTCTAAGTTGAACTGGCGATCGCATAGTTGGAATGTTCGGTTTCTCAGATATTCACCCATAATGTTCCCCTTATCACCTTATGTATTACTTTTTCCTACATTATCGGTAATCTTCTAGTGGGAAGGGAGTAAGCTAATCAACTCATCTAAGAGAACAAACTCCGTCGTCTTTATCGCTTTCTAGTTTGATTTTGAATGCAGCGGCGATGGCTTTGTCTACAAGTGCGATCGCATTCTCTACAGCATTTATAATCTGTTGGTCGTTTGTCTTTTTAGATAGGTGTCTAAGCTGCATAAGTTGGCTTTTAGCAGCCCCACCATATGCTCGTACTTTGATTAAATCTGCGGGTGGTTTTTCTCTCATAACCCGTTTCAACCCACAATTTCTCAGATACTCAGAGGCAGTTTGATTGGTAGCAGCAGCTTTATCCTCAATGATAGCTTTCTCGTCATCGAAGAGATATACCTTTAGGGATTTCTTTCTCGTAGTGTTTGAATTCGTTGTCATATAAAGTTATATATATTTTGAATTTCTGTTTGCAATTTATAATTATTTTGATTTTGGTTATGTAAAATTGGCTTAATCAAAGTCGTTACGAATAAATATACTCTTTTAACGAATATTCCTTATTCTCAATAATTAGTTTTATTGCAATTACTTTTAATCGAAATTAATAAATTGATTTGACTACTTGAAACAGTCTGTTGGTTTATATTCGACCCTAGTAAACATACCTTGTCCAAGTACGGGGATATGGCACAATAGCAGTATCTTCCCAGTACGCCAGTGCCACCACATGACTGTTATAACCGACACAGTATGTTTATGACAATGCGTAAAATACTGCAATGCCTACAATGTTTGTGTAGTGAGATACTGTTCTAATTGTAAACGCAGGCGATCGCGGGTTATTTATCTAAATAAATATATTTAAAAGTAAGTATAAAAAATATTTAAAGTACTGAAAAAAATCTCCAATTAGAAAATAAAAAATAAGACAAAGTGTTTTATATTGTGTTACATAACGAGACGGGGAGGATTGGGAATTTGTGATAATTGAGGTATTACTGACCCTAGTAAACATACCTTGTCTAAGTGCGGGGATATGACTTTTTAGGGCGAGCCTGTGGTAGCGAGGGGATACTACTGCAATGCTGGGATATAGCTAGTGTATGTGTAACCATACCATGAGTTTAACAATACGCATGTACTAGGAATACTCCTACTATGCTGGGGTATTGTGAGGGAAACAGGAGCATAGTCGGAGATGACATTTTCTCAGTATGAGGTTATGGTATAAGCAAGTACAGACCAGCACTTATATTTTACGATTTGTCTATCATCTATTAGTACAATTCTCGTGCTGTAATACTTCAATTGTGAAGCGCGTGGTTAGTAGGGTTTAAAGGGAGGGAGATGAGTACAGAATTTGTTATACCGCAGATAAAGAGGAGTGGGAATACGGAGACGGGGAAGATGTTCAAGTACTTGATATCTAACCCGATGGAGATGGGGTTGGTAGAGACAGTAGTATATACCCTCAAAGCGTTTTGGTTGCCCCTGTCGATGCATTCAGTTGGGATTAGGGGAGAAAAACTGAGGAAGGTTGCCTTATGGGCGATTGGAGTATTGGAGAGCCAGATTCAGACGATTAAGCGTGTGTGTGGATTGGAGGAGATATCACAGTTGGTACTGATTACCCCTATGGTTAGTCCGCAAACAGCAGCAGTGGTTTCTCCTGCTGTGGCGTATCAAGAACCAAATAGTAATGCTTCTTCTTCTGTTGCTACACTTGCCCAACAAGAAGAATTATCCCAACAAAACGCATCTGGGGTAGAGGATAATTATGATGACTTTTTTGATGATGATTCGGATGTGATACCTGCGGGGGCGATTGAGGGGGATGCAGGATTTAGGGTCTAAAAAAGAAAAATTTCTCGTTTTGGCGAGGAATTTTTCTTTGTTTCGTTTAATTCACAAATACTTCGTGATTATGGAGGGTTTTACCAATAACGGTGAGGATATTGAGTATATAGTTGGCATCGTTACCACAGAAAGTGACTTGACCAACTGTGGTTGTAGATGTGGAAAATTCTGATTTGTTAGTGCGAATAAGACGATAATAATCTCGAAGTTTGGGAAGGTCATCCTTGCTAAAAGGGATATAATCGGGATCAATTTCTTTACCACAGAATCGGGCAATATCGTAGGCGATACTACTGGGGATGGACTCAACAATTGCTATGACATCTCTAGTTTGAGGATTGTCAATTTTGTAGAAAGTTTTAGACATGAGTTTTTCTCCTGCCAATTGTTTCAGCAGAATTTCGCGTCAAGCGGCTGTAAAAAAAAGACGGCGAGGTCAGAAAAAATAAAAATTCCTCAGTTCATGAGGGATTGAGGTTTTGAATTGGTTGATTGAAGTATTTTGAATTCACATGATTCTCATAATGAACTACCCCGCCGCGTAGGCGGACGGGGTTTCTCCCGGTTCCGCCACTAGCTCGGATTTTTGTCTCTTCGCTTGCCCAAGTTGCTTCATAGATCCGGTATTCTTGCATTTACTAGTCTTTGAAGTAGAGCTTAGACATCCAAGACTATCGAGGCTGGTTCCCAACCCCGGTTGTTGATTAGTCACAACGTTGTACATCACTATCGCGCTACCCGCATCACGTGGTATTTCAAATCCACAATCTGAGCATACATGGTGACGATTTGATAGCTCTGCCCATTCCTTATGAATTATTCCACACTTGGGGCAACGCTGAGATGGCTTGATATTTTTGGTCGGTAGCACAATCATCAATCCGCCCTTCGCTTCAATCTTGTAGGTCAGCATCTTGTTGAGAGTGCCAAAACCCACAGAAAGAATAGACTTATTGAGTCCCGCTTTTTGCTTCTTACGTTTGCTACCTTTTTTTGCTTTGCGGGTCATCCCCTTCGTGTTGAGATGCTCAGTTACGCCGATGTCATAACGACTTGCAATCTCTGACGTAACCTTATGCTGCCAATCCCGACGCTGAGTCCCAGCATGAGCGTTGTAGTCTTGCAACACGCTTGTTTGCTTTCTTCCAACGTTGCGACGCCTTGGTTTTCTTGTTTCTGTTAGGAGCTTGTTTGCGTCGTAATTCTTTGGAAGCACGTTTTATTTTGACCTCGGTCTTTTGAGTAAAACGTGGATTAGATATCTGCTCAACATCCTTTCCGTTATAGGTCGTAATGGCTGTCTCGCATCCGAGATCAAAAGCCACAATTGAGTTGTATGCCAACTCAGATTGAGACCCAAACTTTGCTGCAACGTCGGAGACTTCGACGGTAAAAGATGCAAACCATTGCTTCAAACCTGGTTTGTAGAGTTTGGTAGTGCCAAAAACTCTTCTAACCACTGTTGCTTACTAATGCCGTAATTCTCAATGTCCTCCCATCCCTGCGCTCCCGCGATGATTGCCAGAATCGGAATTACTAAGATGTCTGTGAGTTGATGTTTCTTGGTTCGCTCTACTCTTGGGTCTTTGATATCCGCAAAATGCTCGACTAGACTCTGCTGAATACTGGCGAAAAAGTTGCTATGACAACTATTTTTAGCCCTGATTCTGATGTTGGCTCTGGCTTGATATCAACCCTATGAAAGTCAAACCTGTCTCATGGTATGACTGTGGGAAGTGAGCAAATTAACAATTACAGGTCACGACCGCAGAGCGATTGCAAAGGAGCGTAGTATCGATTGAGCAAATGGTTAACAAAACCTGGAATTCGGTTTGCTTCGTTCAACACTGCCCGTCGAACAATTCTTTAAATTATCAGCTATGTACATAATTTGCAAAGGGCAAGTTAAAGGCGTTACTATACTAAAGGGAATATTTTAGCGCGGCCGCAGAATTCGGAACTCAAATTTTTGGAGTGGTTGCTTCTCGCGAGTTTTAGTCAAGTCAATGGCTTGTCAGACCGCAGTTAAAGCAACACAACCCATGGTACTGATCGGGAGAGAGTTCAATGATTGCTCTAGCTGGGATCGCCTTCCATTGCAAAATCTATTCAAGTTCAGCATCTGTTGTGTACCGGGGTATCAGGGTGCAGGATGGTCGGGCAATCATCGTCAAACTACTTAAGCAAGATTATCCCTCTCCTGAAGAACTAATTCGCTATAGGCAGGAATATGAAATTACCCGTTCCCTCAAAGAGGAAGGAGTAATCAAAGCATATAGTCAGCAAGACTATCAGCGCACGCTCGTTATTCTCTTGGAAGATTTCGGTGGAGAATCTATCGAAAGATGGATGCGGCAGCAACCAAACTTTTGTCCTATACCTTTATCCAATTTCTTACGATTAGCAATCGATATCACAGATATTTTGGGCAGAATTCATGCTGCTGGAGTCATTCACAAAGATATCAATCCTAGCAACATCGTCCTTAATCCGAATACTGGCGTTGTCAAAATTATTGACTTTGGTATTGCCACCCGCTTTAACCGCACCAATCCGACGTTCAAAAGTCCCCATGTGTTAGAAGGCACGCTTGCCTATCTGTCGCCAGAGCAAACCGGGCGGATGAACCGGATGCTCGACTATCGCACCGATTTCTACTCGCTGGGCGTAACCTTCTACGAACTGTTAACTGGACAGCTACCGTTCCCCACTCAAGACATCCTGGAGCTAGTTCATTGCCATATTGCCAAACCGCCGATTCCTCCGCATGAATTGAACGCCACGATTCCCAAACCCATTTCAGGCATAATTTTGAAGTTGATGGCGAAAAATGCGGAGGATCGCTATCAAAGTGCCTGGGGCATCAAAGCGGATCTAGAACGCTGCGCTCAACAACTGGCAGAAATGGGTCAGATCAACGCCATGCCGTTGGGACTGCAAGATGTTTCAGAACAGTTTTGCATTCCTCAGAAACTGTATGGACGAGAAGCGGAGACTAAAGCATTATTGGCGGCGTTTGACAGAGTGGCTAGAAAAGAGACGTTTGGCGAAATTTGTCAACTAAAGGAAGGCATAGAAAATGCTCAATTCAATGTCGAACTCATGCTCGTTGCTGGTTACGCTGGCGTTGGCAAAACAGCATTGGTGCAAGAACTCTATAAACCCATTACAGCAAAGCACGGCTATTTCATATCGGGTAAATTTGACCAATTCAGGCGCAATATTCCCTACAGCGCCATTGTGGATGCCCTGCAAAAGTTGGTGCAGCAACTTCTGGGGGAACCGGATGAGCAAGTGCAACAGTGGCGATCGCGTCTGCTCTCAGCTTTAGGAAGCAATGGGCAAATCATCATTGATGTCATTCCTGAAGTTGAATTAATTATTGGCAAACAGCCACCCGTACCCGAAGTTGGAGCAACTGAAGCTCAAAATCGCTTTAATCGAATCTTTCAAAATTTTGTGCGGGTGTTTTGTTCAAAAGAACATCCCCTGGTCATCTTCTTAGACGATTTACAATGGTTCGACTCCGCGACGCTGAAGTTAATCGAGTTAATATTACTCGACGAGCAAACCCAATATCTATTTTTGATTGGAGCCTACCGAGACTCGGAAGTGCATCCAACGCATCCACTAGTATTAACGCTCTTAGAACTACGAAACCAAGGGGCAGTACTTCAGGAGATTACCTTAGCACCCTTAACGCTCGAACCCTTGAGTCAACTGATTGCCGAGACGCTAGGTCGCAATATTGACACCGTTCGTTCTTTAGCCCAATTAGTGTTACGTAAAACCGAAGGCAACCCTTTCTTTGTCGGTGAATTTTTGCGAATGCTGTATAGCGAAAATCTGTTAATTTTTAATGCGAAACAGTTAAGCTGGCAGTGGGATATTGCTCAAATTCAAGCCCAAAATATTACCGATAATGTGGTGGAGTTGCTGCTGATCCAGTTGAAGAAATTGCCAAATGAAACACGGCGAATTCTTCGCTTAGCCGCTTGTGTTGGAGCTGAATTTGATTTAGAAACGTTAGCGATCGCTTGTGAAAAATCGCCGAAAGTAATTTCTCTAGATTTACTAGCTGCAATACATGCTGGATTAATTCAACCTCTATCTGAATTAGACGAAAACTTGTTAGTTCAAGACTACAAGTTTTTGCACGATCGGGTACAGCAAGCTGCTTATGCCTTAATTGATGAGCCGCAAAAACAAGTTGTTCATCTCCAAATTGGTCGCAATTTACTCGAAAAAACTTCACCAGAGCAGCGATCAGAGCGACTGTTTGAAATCGTCGATCATCTCGATCGGGGAATTGAGTTTGTCACCGCTCGAGTAGAACGAAATGAAATTGCCAAATTGAATTTAATGGCAGGTCAGAAAGCAAACACAGCAACGGCTTATGAAGCAGCTCTTCAGTATTTCAATATAGGACTGAAACTCCTAGATACAGACAGTTGGCTCAGTGAGTATGACCTTACCTTAGCACTGTACTCAGAAGCAGCAGCGGCAGCGTATCTTCACGGTCGCTTTAGTGAAATGGAACACTTCGTCGAAGTGGTACTCAATCGCGCCAAAACAGCGATCGACAAAGTGCAGGTTTACGATAGCAGAATTCAGGGATATTTGTCACAGGGCAACCTGAAATCAGCACTAAAAATTGGCTCGGAAGTGTTAAAGCTCCTGGGAATAGATTTAATAGAAAATCCAAGTCAGGTAGATATTCAAAGGGAATTGGAGTCAACGGCTGCACTACTCGCTGAACGAGAAATCGAAGACTTAATTAATCTACCAAAGATGACCGCACCAGAACCGCGCTCAGCAATTTATATCCTAGCGAATATTGTGGCTGCTGCAAATATGGTATCACCAGCACTAATGATACTGATTGTGTGCAAAATGGTAAATTTATCGCTCGACTACGGCAATGCTACCTGGTCACCACTGAGTTATGCTTCCTACGGAGTTATTCTATGTGAAGTTGTTCAAGACATTGAACTCGGTTATAAATTTGGCAAATTGGCTCTGGGCTTGGCAGAACGATTGAAGACCAAAAAAGGTAGTAGCAAAGCATTAACGATATTTAGTGCCAACGTCATGCACCGGAAGGTACATTTTAGGAAAACAATACCAATTCTGGTTGATGCATATCAAAACGGAGTAGAAACCGGAGACTTTGAATTCGCTGGCTATGCTGCATCTATTGTATGTTGTCACTCGTTTTTTGTTGGTGAGGAACTCACGCAACTGGAACAAAAAACGGCAACCTACAGCAAAGCGCTCGGTCAAATCAGACGGGAAATCTCCTCGAATTCGATTGCAATATTGTGGCAGACAATCCTTAATCTGTTAGGTAGGTCTGAGAATCCCAGCCGTTTAATGGGTAGTGTATATGATGAAGAGCAAGCGCTATCGCACGCTATTGCAGTTAAAGATGAAAATGGAATTCACTACTTCTATTTAAACAAAGTTATACTGTGTTATCTATTTGGGGAGTATTATCAAGCTGCACAAATTGCTGTGTTAGAAAGGCAGTATTTTGAAGAGGTAACAGCACCTATATTCAATTTCTACGATTCTCTTGTGCTTTTGAGCCTATTGGTTGAGGCTTCAAGCTCCCAAAAAGAAGCGATGCTAAGTTGTGTAAACACCAACCAAGAAAAGATGCAAAAATGGGCAGAACACGCCCCCATGAATTATCTACATAAATTTCATCTGGTCGAGGCAGAAAAAGCGCGAGTCTTAGGGCAATTTTTTGAGGCTGAAGAGTTTTACGAACGCGCTATATCAGGTGCTTCTGAGCATGAGTTTATCCAAGAAGAAGCATTAGCTTATGAATTAGCAGCTAAACATTATCTGGCGCGAGGTCGGGAAAAATTTGCCCAAACCTACATGAAAGAAGCCCACTACTGCTATGAACGCTGGGGCGCAAAAGCAAAGGTTAAAGATATAGAAAGTCGCTATGGGCAGTTCTTTCCTCAGTCTTCTAGGGCATACCCCACGTCAGTTCCTACCACTTCTGGAACCACATATAATAACTCACCCATCGCTTTCGATTTGGCGGCGGTACTGAAAGCATCCCAGGCAATTTCTCGTGAAATTGAACTAGAGCAGTTGCTTCGTTCCTTAATGCAGATTTTAATCGAGAACGCTGGCGCACAAACCGGATACTTGATTCTGGAAAACGCAGGAGAATGGGCAATTGAAGCGTCAGGTGAATTAAGTTATGTAGATGGTGAGAATATTTATACTACACAATTGCTGCAATCGCTCCCAACCGCAAATCGCTTACCCGAAACAATTATTAATTGTGTTATCCGCACTCATGAATCTGTCATTTTAAATGATGCGACTCGTGAAGGTATTTTTATCAACGATCCATACATTCAACAGCACCAAACCAAATCTATTTTCTGTTTGCCATTGCTCAATTCAGCGAAGCTAGTTGGCGTACTGTATCTCGAAAATAAATTGGCGGTTGGGGCATTTACAACCGAAAGAACGCAAGTCTTGAATCTATTATCCACCCAGGCAGCGATCGCGATCGAAAATGCTTTCCTTTACTCAAAGCTGCGGAAGAGCGAAAGCAAGATAACTCAGTTTCTCGAAGCGGTTCCGGTCGGGATTGCGATCGTGGATGCGACTGGTCGCCCTTACTATGCCAACCAACGGGGCATTCAGCTAACGGGTAAAGGAACCGATCCCTCCGTAGCACCGGAGCAAATTTCAGCAGTTTATCAGTTTTATGAAGCGGGAACGGAGCGAATATATCCGACAGAGAAACTGCCAACTGTCCGAGCGTTAAAGGGCGATCGCACCAGGAGTGAAGATCTAGAAATTCGGCAAAACAACACCACAATTCCAGTTGAGGCATGGGGAACGCCAGTTTATGACGAACGGGGCAATATAGCTTATGCGATCATCGCCTTTCAAGACATTACCCAGCGCAAACAAGCCGAGAAATTACTAGCCGATTACAATCGGACTTTAGAGCAACAGATTGCCCAACGAACCGCAGCGTTACAGAAAAGTGAAGCGAATTATCGCAATCTGATCCAAACTGCGAATTCAATCATCGTTCGCTGTGATATGCAAGGACGGATTCAATACTTGAATGACTGCGGGCTGGAATTTTTTGGCTATGAGGCACACGAGATTTTAGGGCGTACCTTACTCGAAACGATCGTTCCAGAAATCGATAGCTGTGGGCGCGATCTCAAACCATTTGTCCAAAACCTGTTTCACGACCCTGAATCTTATCTGCAATCTTATCTGCAAGTCGAGAATGAAAACCTGTGTCGAGACGGCAGACGGGTTTGGGTTGCCTGGTCAAATCAGGCAATTTTGGATGAACAGGGACAGGTGGTGGAAATTCTATCCGTTGGCAATGACATCACAGGGCGCAAACAAGCCGAGGCAGCTCTACAGCGCAGTGAAGCCAAGTTTCGCAATATCTTTGAAAATTCACAGGTAGGGATCTTCCGCACGCGCCTCTCGGATGGATTAATTATCGATGCCAATCAACGCTTTGCGGATCTATTTGGCTATGATTCACCCGATGAGATGATTGGGAAGAAACAGACTACAGACTGTTATGTAAATTCCAGCGATCGCCAGCAAGCCATTGAGTTGCTGAAGCGCGATCGTGAACTGCAAAACTTTGAAGTGCAACTGCAAAAACGAGACGGTACGCTGTTTTGGGGACTTTACTCGACTCGTCTGAATGCAGCCGATGAATGCATGGAAGGAGTGATTGCAGATATTAGCGATCGCGTATCAGCAGAAGCCGCCCTACAAGCCTCAGAAGCAGAACTACAGCTCTTATTTGCGGCAATTCCCGACTCGCTGTGTGTACTCACTGCTGAAGGGCAAATCATCAAAAAAGTAGATCCCGATCGGTTAAATCAACCAATTGAGGCTCAGATTGGTAAGACACTGCATCAGGTGTTTGAAAAAGAACAAGCTGATGAATTTATGGGTTACATTCAGCAGGTGCTGAGAACCCAACAAATACTCACAGTCGAGTACAGCTTGTGGATAGCTGGACGACAAACCTGGTTTTCGGCTCGCATTGCACCGATTCGGCACGAGCGAGTAATTTGGCTGTCGCGAGATATTACGGCTCTTAAGCAAGCAGAAGCAGCCTCGATTCTGGAAGAACGCAACCGCATGGCACGCGAAATTCACGACACACTCGCTCAGGCGTTTACAGGCATTCTGGCTCAGGTAGGAGCTGCAAACCAGGTGCTAACGGATGATTTAGAAGCAACTGGGGCACATCTAGACCTGATCAAAGAATTGGCGCGAACTGGATTGACTGAAGCGCGGCGATCGGTGGTAGCGCTCCGTCCTCAGCTTTTGGAGGAGGGCAGTTTACAGAGCGCTCTACATCGCCTCGTCGCTCAACACAGAACTGCCGCAATGGATACCACTTTATACTATAGAATAGAGGGTGCAGTGTATTCTCTACCCACTGAAGTCGAGAGTAACCTACTGCGGATTGGGCAGGAAGCATTAACTAATGCGACTAGACACGCCAATGCTGACGAAATTCGAGTGGAGCTAGTCTATGATCGCGATCGGTTTTGCTTGCGTGTGACAGACAATGGACAGGGCTTTGGAGTTGGGAGTATTCCATCCTCTGAGGGTTTTGGCTTATTGGGCATGAGCGAACGGGCAGAGCGCATCGGCGCACAACTGACGATTAGGAGTCAACCTGGACAAGGAACAGAAATTATTGTCACCGTCAACCCTTGAGTAGCATCACGATGAGCCAAGCCACAACAATTCGGGTTCTGATTGCAGACGATCATGCCATTTTCCGGCAAGGATTAGCCACGATTATTAACCGTGACCCAGATATGAACGCGATCGCCCAAGCTGAAAATGGAGAACAAGCGATCGCTCTATTTGGGGAACACCAACCGGATGTAACGCTAATGGATCTGCGAATGCCTGAAGTGGACGGAGTTACCGCCATTGGTGCAATTTGTGCTACTGCTAAATCTGCTCGGATTATTGTACTGACCACGTATGACAGTGACGAAGATATCTATCGGGGATTGCAGGCAGGCGCAAAAGGATACCTGTTGAAAGAAACTGAACCTGACGAGCTTCTAAATGCCATTCGTACCGTTCATCGGGGGCAGCAGTATATTCCGCCCGATGTGGGAGCAAAGTTGGTACAGCGCCTCAGCAACCCAGAACTGAGTGAAAGAGAACTGGCGGTACTCCGCTCACTAGCACAGGGGATGAGTAATGCCGATATTGCGGCTGCTTTGAGTATCGGTGAAGGCACTGTTAAATCTCATGTCAATCGGATTTTGAATAAGTTAGATGTCAGCGATCGCACCCAAGCTGTGATTGTTGCGGTTAAACGCGGCATTGTTAGTTTGTAGGGTGTACTTTCGATCGAATTGAGATTCTAACTTGAGTTATAACCAGCCTTCTACTTCACGATGGCATGGTTGCTCTATCAATTTGTACTGTAAAAATTTTAACTTGCTATAGACGACAGCTTGAAGGCGATCTCCTATATTGAATCTATGCAAACAGTTATGCAATCAATGAACCCATGCAAGTCAATTGCAAGGTTCCATGTTTGATGCAGATGTAAAAAAATGAACGACGATCGTAGCCACAGTTCCTTACTTGTACCACCTTCAACCCAAGATTGGATGCAAGGTGTGCTAAGTGCTAAGGTCGTGCTGGTGATGTATGGAGACTATCAATGCTCTAAAAGTGCGGACGTTTACAAGCTGAGTCAAGCGATCAAACGAGAGCCAAGTGCTGTTTCTGGAGAGGATAATTTATGCTTTATCTTCCGTCATTTTCCGCAAATACAGATTCATCCTCATGCTCAACGGGCAGCCCAAGCCGCTGAAGCCGCCGCTGTCCAAGGACAGTTTTGGTCAATGCACGATACTTTATTTGCTCATCAACAAAACTTAGAGAATGGTTATCTTGTTGAGTACGCCAATGATTTAGGGCTTGATATTCCTCAGTTTCTCAAAGAGTTGTCTAAACAAGTGCATGTCGATCGTATCAATGAAGATATCAAAGGTGGATGCAAGAGTGGAATAACGGCTGCTCCAGCCCTATTTATCAATCACATTCGATATGTCGGATGTTGGAGAATAACAGAGTTGATGGCAGCCATTGTTGCTGCAAGTCACTAAGCTCTTTTCATATCTGACTTGTTTGTTAATGCTAGTATCCGCGATCGCCCTTACTACAAAAATCAGGAGGTTACACCAACATGGTTCAAGAGCAAACTGTAAACAAACCAGAAAATGTACAGGCAACTCCCAACCTGACACCCGCTCAGGAAGCCTTGCAAGCACTTTGGGAAGAGCATTTACAGTACGAGTTTGGCACTCACAGTACTGAAGATGCCCTCGCTACGATGGTTGAAGATGCTTACGTTAACCACATCCCGGTAATGACTGGGGGAGTCGGGAAACCAGCACTGCGCGAGTTTTATTCCAAATACTTCATTCCACAGATGCCGCCGGACATGGAGTTGACCCCAATCTCGCGCACGATCGGGACAGATCAACTCGTGGATGAAATGGTGGCTAAGTTCACTCATACTGTTTGGATGGAATGGATATTACCCGGCGTTGCTCCCACCGGAAAACGGGTGGAAGTGCCAGCAGTAGCGATCGTCCAGTTCCGTGACGGCAAACTAGCCCACGAACACATTTACTGGGATCAGGCAAGTGTATTGGTTCAAGTCGGCTTGCTCGATCCGGGTACACTTCCCGTCGTGGGCGTTGACAGTGCGCGTAAGGCGCTCGATCCGAACTTGCCCTCAAACACACTAATTCATTGCGCCAGCGATGGCGACTCAGCATGAAATACAACACCGGCATTTCTCACTAACAGATTAGTAACCTGGTAGTAGTGCCATCCTAGCTGTCTTGCGCCAATTTCTTGAAAACAACACACTGTCTATTTTGACTGCTAAGTCAAAATAGAGTTAAACATAAGCTCTATCTAGCTTTCAGTGATTGGGAGCGCAAAACTTGTGAGCAATGCGGGTGATAGCACTGTGCGGGAACAACGGGCGGTGCTTGAAACACATCGGCAGGAGGTTAAGGAGCGACTGTGTGAACTCAGTTGCCATTTGGAAGCGATTGAGAAAAAAAATCAATCGCTGTAAACAAGAGGAACAAATTAAGTACTCCAAGGAAATTGAAAGAAGTTAACTATGAATGTGCTAATTGTCTATGCTCATCACGAACCCAAGTCCTTTAATGGCGCACTGAAAGACATTGCTGTTGCGGTTTTGACCGAGGTAGGCCACCAAGTAAAAGTGTCGGATTTGTATGCCATGAATTTCAAAGCCATTGCCGACCGGGCTGACTTTAAGGAGATGCTAGAGCCCGACTATTTGAAGTACGGGATTGAGCAGCGACATGCTTACGAGAACGATGCGCTAGCTGACGATATCAAGGCTGAACAAGAAAAGCTGCGTTGGGCAGACTTGCTAATCCTCCAATTTCCAATTTATTGGTTCTCGGTGCCCGCCATTCTCAAGGGCTGGGTGGACCGGGTGTTCACGACGGGCTTTGCCTACAGCAAAGGTATGTCTTACGACACTGGCGGATTGAAAGGCAAGCGAGCAATGCTTTCGTTCACTACTGGCGATCCGTTCGATACCTATGCCCACAACGGTCGTCATGGTGATATAGACATAGTGCTCTGGCCAATTCAGAATGGTATTCTCCGCTTTGTCGGCTTCGATGTTCTACCTCCATTTATTGCTTGGTCTGCTGCCAGAGGGGGTCAAGAGATTCGTGAGCGCCACTTGGTTGACTATCGTGGCAGACTTCTTGCCCTAGACAGGACGGAGCCGCTATTTTTTCATTTAGCAGAGGATTACAACGAGTCGTGGCGGCTTCGACCAGGCATTGAAGCACGTACACCGGGGCAGAGAACGATGGCCCGAGATGAGTGTGTAAGCTTACGGAATGCTCAAGTCTTGCAACTAGGAAGTTCGCTTCTTGCAGAATAGCAATATTCGCGCAACTCTCGATTTAGCCCAATCCCTTCAAACCTTTGTTCCGGCTTTTGTGTCCACGAGTACTTGTCGATCTCCAGTGTCGATCAAGAAAGCATTAATCGATGCCTCGACAGGATTAGTCAGAAAGTTTTTCTGAAGCAGGCGATCGGTTTCTGTTGGGTTCGTATTCGACAGCAGCGTATGTAGATCCTGGGGGAGTGTGCCGTCGCTCAGGACTGTAATTGTGAAATCACCTAACTTGAATGGATAGTCCTAGATGTAATTTGTGCCTTGGTTTCTATTTATGGGTAGTGTTCTAGATTAGTGGTTAAGACTCCTGAAACGTTCAACATCTAAACCCTTCAGGCAAAGAGCAATAAATCTAGAACATTACCGTTCTATCTGAAGTATATTGAGTTCTAATGCTTGACTGCTTTCAGATTCTTACGACGATTTGTCAGATTCTTCTGGTGAAGAGCAAGCCCCCCAGATTTCTCATCAGCCTAAGCCATTTTAGGAGCTAGAGACCTTGAACAAAAGAGCGTTCTAGACAATCTGGCTTGCATGACAGACTGTTTTTTTGAAGATTTTTCTATAAGCCTTGCTTCACAGGCTTTACAAGCTATTTTAGGGAAGCGTAGTGAGAAATCCGGGATTAATGAAACTGCGATCGTAGATATTCCTGAAGCTGACGATCAAGATGTAGAAGATGCTATCCTCGCTGCCCGTCGCACTTTTGATGACGGCTATTGAGCAAAAATGACCGAACATGAGCGACAGCATTAAGAAAACTATTTTTCAGGGGGAACTATCGATGAAACTTACTGACACTAAAATTCCCATAACAAATGACATCGATTTCAGCCAAAGGCAGATTACGACAAATATTAAACCCAAACAGAAAAAACTTACTGCTCATTGGTTACTTGACGAAAACTCCAAGCTTTTTAGCCAGTGAGTTTTGGAAGATTAATTGAAAGCAAATTTCAACAATAAATACTGAGAGAAATAGCTTTATGAACATTGCAATTATTGGAGGTGGAATTGGCGGTTTGGCAACCGCGAATGCACTACTCACGAAGGGATTTAAAGTACAAGTCTACGAGCGAGCCAAAGTTTTGCGACCGATTGGTGCGGGTCTAAGCTTAACCCCAAACGGTTTGAATAGCCTCAATGCGGTTCAACCAGGGATAGCCCAGACATTAATAAAAGCAGGCAGTCCAATCCATACTCTAATCTTGAAACGCAGCACTGGAGAGACGATCGCGTCAAAGTCAATGGAAATAATGCAGAGATATGGACAGCCTATGTTAATGATTCAGTGGTCAAAACTGCAAGCCATTCTGGCATCGGTACTACCGCCCGAAATCATTCATCTTCAGCATCGCTGTGTAGGCTTTGAGGAGCAAGACGACAGTGTTAAGGTCTATTTTCCAGATGGAAAAACAGTCCAAGCAGACTTGCTGATTGGCGCAGATGGCATTAATTCTGTTGTCAGGCAGGGAATAATAGGAGATGGGTTTCCTAACTATGCAGGGCGAATGTCTTGGCGGGCGCTCGTTCGATATTCTCACGAGCAATTGTCTCCCAACGCAACAACTTTAATAACGTCATCCAATGGTCAAAATTCCATGCTGATGGATGTGGGGGATGGTTATACCTTTTGGGGTACAAGTGCATTATCGGCAGACGATTATGTCAATCGACGGGCAACCGATGCTAAGACTCACGTTTTGAAGATATTTGCAGGGTGGGCAGAGCCTGTAGGGGCGATAATCGCAGCCACACCCGCAGCAGATATTGTAGAGCGCCCTATTTGCGATCGCCCGCCCTTAGATCGTTGGAGTAAGGGTAGAGTGACGCTCTTGGGAGATGCGGCTCATCCTGTCGTCCCCTCTCTAGGACAAGGTGCAAATATGGCGTTTGAGGACGCTTACGAACTAGCGGAGTGTCTTGCCGTCGCTCCGAATATAGAGGCGGCACTTAATGCTTATGAAAACAGTCGCATTCCTCGTACAGCAATTATTTACGATCACAGTGCTACTCAGGGTTATAAAGCTTATCAACCCGATAGTGAAAACACATTCACTGAAATGATGAAACCATCTTTTAGGAGTCAGGATGACTTTGAAGCATGGCTTTATCGCTATAATCCAATCGCTCAAAAGCGAAAAGTTTATTAAGCGTCTTTAATATTAGATTAAGGAGAACTAACAATGAGCGATCGCATTTCTGCCGAGATCGGCGACGAGATTTCGGGGGCCACCTGGAATTTTGCCTACTGATACGACAACTTAGCAAAACTATTGTGGTCAGTAGATCTACATTGCGATCGCAGACATTGCACTACAAGTAGGTTTTTCTAGCCAAAGTCATTTAACACAACAGTTAAAACGATTTACAGGAATGACACCAAAGCAGGTTCGCTCTTTATCAACAAAATACCATAAGAATTTGAAAGCAGTTGAGCATTAAAACTCAGTACACCTTGAAATGTCAGTTTAAAGGCTCTGGAGTAAGTGTGAGTAATATAACGAATCAGCTACCAGTTGAAGTATCAAGTCTTAATACACCAATGCAAGCAATTTTTGATTATATTGTGATTGGCGCCGGTTCAGCAGGCTGCGTTGTTGCCAACCGTCTTACAGAAGACCCTAATACTAAAGTATTGCTGCTCGAAGCGGGTGGTCCTGATACCAAGCCAGAACTTCAAGTTCCCTCAGTGTGGCCTACTACACTCTTAGGCTCGGAAGTGGACTGGGCATACTTAACTGAAGGGGAACCTTACTTAAATAACCGCAAAATTTTATCTTCACGCGGTAAAGTCTTGGGCGGCAGCAGTTCGATTAATGGCATGATTTATATACGAGGCAATGAACGTGACTACAATAGCTGGCAAGCGTTAGGTAATATTGGTTGGAGTTATCAGGATGTCTTGCCTTACTTCAAGAAATCGGAAAACCAGCAGCGGGGAGCATCGTTATTTCACGGGGTTGATGGACCACTTAGCATCACAGATCCACTCTCTCCTGCAAAAGTGTCGCAACGCTTTGTGGAAGCCGCGATCGCACAGGGCTATGAGCAAAATCCCGACTTTAATGGCGTACAGCAGGAAGGTGCAGGACTTTACCAAGTAACCGTGAAAGATGGCAAGCGCCAAAGTACAGCAGTGGCATTTCTGCGTCCGATTAAAGATCGCCCCAACTTGACCATTCAAACAGGAGCATTGGTGACTCGTTTACTGTTTGAGGGAAAGCGCGCGGTAGGGGTAGTGTATGTTCAAAACGGAACGGAGTATCAAGTTAGGGTCAACTCCGAAGTGATTTTGAGTGCTGGCGCCTTCGATTCTCCTAAACTGCTAATGCTTTCTGGAATTGGACCAACTGAACATCTGCGGGCTTCCGGCATTCCTGTAGTTTTTGATTTGCCGGGTGTCGGCCAGAATCTTCAAGATCACCCACTTGCTGTTATTGCCTACCAGTCTACTCAGGACGTGCCCCTTGCGCCAAGTAGTAATGGGGGAGAGGCTGGGTTATTTCTGCATACCAACAATAATTTAGATGCGGCGCCTAATTTGCAATTTACAATTGTTCCGATTTTATATGTCGATCCTGCCTATGCACGTGAAGGTCCGGCATTCACCCTTCCCTTTTACATCACCCGTCCTGAAAGTCGTGGTAGTGTAAGACTACGTTCCTCCTCCCCCTTCGACCCACCGTTGATTCGGGTCAACTATCTTCAGAAAGAATCTGACATGCAACTGATGGTTGAAGGACTTAAAATTTTGCGTCAAATTGTGTACTCCGATGCGTTTAATGAGTTTCGGGGCGAGGAAATTGCTCCAGGGAGTTCCGTGCATAGCGACAAAGCAATCGAAGATTATATTCGGCAAACGTGCGGTACGGCATGGCATCCTGTTGGGACGTGCAAAATGGGTATTGATCAAATGGCGGTTGTCGATCCTCAACTCAAGGTACGGGGGATTGAAGGGTTACGAGTTGTTGATGCATCGATTATGCCAACTATGATCACAGGAAACACAAATGCATCGGCAATTATGATTGGAGAAAAGGCTGCCGATTTGATAAAAGTTGGAACAAAATTGCCTCAATGATGGTGAAAGCCTCAGAAATAGCCTTCCGCCGCACTATCAAGCGTTATTTGACTCTCTAGCTAGAGAATCGGACGATCATACGCTGGTGATGCCGTTTGAGCTTTGGCGAGAAGCGCTTCTCAATGATGCTGACCTCGAACTGGCTCGATCCAGTTACGCACGATTATCACCCCAAGCGTATCAACCGTGGATTGACAAGTTGGACTTGAAGCAGTTTTACTCGCTGCCCATTCCTAAAAGTTACCTCTACTGTACAGAAGATAATGTCCTCCCTCAAGGCGAACAGTGGGGTTGGCATCCGAGAATGTCTAACCGCTTGGGGCTATTTCGGCTTGTACAAATGCCCGGTAGTCACGAGGTCATGTTTTCTAACCCGGTTGGTTTAGCAGAAAAGATTATTGTGGCAGGGCGCGACTAGCAGCAGAATTTGCAATTGTGTTTATTGATTGAAACAGGAGAAACAGGATGATACTGCAAGATAAAGTGGCGTTAGTGACTGGCGGAACTTCAGGAATTGGTCGTGCAGCCGCGATCGCTTATGCCCAACAACAAGCAAAGGTGGTGGTTGGTCGGCGAATGGACTTCAAGCGCCAGGAATGGCATATTCTGCGCCCGAATCTCTTGATGCAGGGCTTGTTAAACTTCAACTCGACGATCGCCGCTCAAAACGCCTTTTATGCCGCGAACATCTGCGGTGAAGTGAAGCTTACGAGGCGTGAGGTGGCACACAAAATTTGCAGCAATCTTTCAATGTAGGGGAACAATGACAACTACGAATAGACACAGTGCTTCTTTCAATGATCTGGCAACACTTCTCACAGGACAGCTTGTTCTGTTTGAAGACGCTAACTATGAAGAGGTGCGCCAACTCTGGAATGGTAAGGTAAAAACTCAACCTGCCGCGATCGCTCGGTGTCTCACTGTACAAGATGTCATTCATACGATTCGCTGGACAAGAGCACAGGGACTGCCCCTCTCGGTTCGAGGTGCTGGACATGAGATTTTCGGACGATCGCTCCTGGAGAATGGCGTGGTGATCGATCTTTCTCAGGTGAAAGCTGTTACCGTTGATCCAAACAAGCGCACAGCTCAGATTCAAGCTGGAGCAACAGCTAGCGACCTGATCGAAGCAGCACAGCAATACGGGTTAGCAACCACCACAGGAACAATCTCTAGCGTTGGGATGACCGGACTGACTCTGGGGGGCGGCTATGGTCCTCTGAACGGTGCCTACGGACTGGCTGCTGATAATTTGCTGTCGGCACAAGTGGTCACTGCTGATGGGCAGCTTATCACCGCAAACGCCAAGGAAAATGCCGACCTACTCTGGGGACTGCGCGGCGGCGGTGGCAATTTTGGAGTTGTTGTCTCCCTAGAGTTTCGCCTGCATCCGCTCACAACCGTGTTATCGGGTTTACTGCTCTATCCTTTGGATCAAGCTAGAACTGTGTTACACCGTTTTAACGAGTTCATCGCCACCGCTCCTGATGAATTGACGATTCGGTCTGGATTCCTTCAGATCCCCGATGGTCAGACGGTGCTGTTTCTCTCACCGACTTATTGTAGCTCGCTCGAAATGGGTGAGCAGGCTATTGCACCTCTGCGGACTTTTGGTACAGTGCTGGTCGATCAGATGCAATCTGTTTCTTATAACGAATTAATTCATAGTAGCGATGCGTTCACTCCAAAGGGTCGTCACTACTACCTTCAAACTCAGTCGCTTGACGGCTTGCAGACTGAGACGATCGAGGCACTGATTGAACAGGGACTGCCATTGCCCTCTCCATTTTCAGCGATTAATCTCCATCACTTTCATGGAGCCGCAAGTCGGGTCGGTGTGTCCGAGACTGCTTTTGCGCTGCGTCAGGATCATCTGATGGTTGAGCTAATTGCAGCTTGGGAGCCACAGGACGACGAGCAGCGGTATATCCAATGGGCACAGAACCTCTCACAGGCACTAGCACCCTATGCTTTCAAAGGGGGATACATCAATCTCCTAGATGAGCAAGAACAGGAGCGCGTTCGGCTTGCCTTCGGGTTGAACTATGAGCGATTGCTCGATCTTAAGCAGAAATACGATCCAGATGATGTGTTTCGATCGACGATCGGACATCTCGCACCCAATTCGCTCACACGGTAAGACTCTGACAAATCATCGTCGTTCATAACAGGTGAAACATTGATGTTAGATGGTGGGTATATCGCGCAGTAGTCGATCGGCAGTGCGAAACGTTGCGCCCCAGTCGCGATCGACACCGATACGAATCCCGCAGATGGAGACGTTTCCGCAGTCATGATCAAGATGATTGCCCTCGGTCGCTACGGGCAGGGTGACGAGGTAGCTGGCATAGTCTCTTATCTCGCCAGTTCTGAAACTGCTTTTGTTACGGGTACGAGTCTCAAAATTGATGGCGGCTATACCGCTTGAACGAGACGTAATCAAATTTGTTGTAATCACTAAACTCAACCAGGAGAACACTATGTCACAGAAACTCGCGGGAAAAGTTGCACTCGTCACGGGCGGCACCAGCGGCATCGGACTTGCCACTGCTAAGCGATTTGTCGCTGAAGGTGCCTATGTCTTTATCACGGGTCGTCGTCAGACTGAACTTGATGCTGCTGTAACCGAGATTGGTAAGAACGTGACTGGCATTCAGGGCAATGTCTCAGATCTGACAGACCTCGATCGCCTTTACGCCACGATCGAGCAAGAGCAAGGTCGCCTGGACATCCTCTTTGCTAATGCTGGCGCTGGTGAACTCATCCCGCTCGGATCGATCACCGAAGAACACTTTGACAAAACCTTCAACACCAATGTCAAGGGTCTACTTTTCACCGTGCAGAAGGCACTGCCACTGATGCCAGAGGGCGCTTCCATTGTCCTGAATGCCTCAACTAATTCCATCAAGGGTATCCCAGCCTTCAGTGTTTATAGCGCTACCAAAGCCGCCGTGCGATCGTTTGCCCGCACCTGGACACTCGACCTCAAAGACCGCCAGATTCGAGTGAATGCGGTCAGCCCTGGTTTCATTCCGACTCCCGCTTACGATCTTCTCTGGGGACTCAGTGAAGAGCAGTTGAAAGAATTTGTGGAGAGCCAAGCTAACAATATCCCATTGGGACGAGCCGGCACGCCCGACGAGGTTGCCAAAGCCGTTGTCTTTCTGGCTTCAGATGACAGCAGCTTTGTCAACGGCATTGAGCTATTCGTCGATGGTGGCATGGCACAAATCTAAATGGGTGCTGCGTCCAGAGCGGCCAGCTAACAGTGCAGCAGACGGTTTAAAGCCGCTAGTGCTGCGTTCGAGTTTCTTTGCCGCCGCTGATTTGAACCGTTGGGCCATTGCACTTAAGTTAAATCAAACGAGAATCCGACGCAGCATTCATAGGAGATTTCAATGCCTTACGTCACTGTCAGTCAAGAAAATTCTGCAACCATTGATCTCTACTACGAAGATCTTGGGACAGGTCAACCGATTGTTCTCATTCATGGATTTCCCCTCAACGGTCATTCCTGGGAAAAGCAGGTCTTAGTGCTGCTAAATGCGGGGTATCGAGTCATTACCTACGATCGCAGAGGATTTGGTGCTTCTAGCCAACCCTCATTTGGCTATGACTACGATACCTTTGCAGCAGATTTGAACGTGCTGATGACCCAGCTTAACTTGCAGGATGCTGTGCTGGTCGGCTTCTCAATGGGAACAGGCGAAGTTACGCGATACCTTGGCAAATATGGCTCAGAGCGGGTGCAGAAAGCCGTGCTGATGGCTCCAGTGCCGCCCTTCCTACTGAAGACTGATGACAATCCTGAAGGTGTCGATCGAAGCGTTTTCAATGGCATTATGAAAGCGATTGTTGAAGATCGTCCAGCTTACTTTTCTGCATTTTTCAAAGAATTCTTCAATGTGGATGTGTTGCTGGGTAAGCGGATTAGCAATGAAGCAATTCAGGCAAGTTGGAATGTGGCTGTAGGGGCTTCTGCTAAAGGGACTTTAGATTGTGTACCGTCCTGGCTCACCGATTTCCGCGATGATCTGCCCCGCATTGATGTACCAACCCTGATCCTTCATGGAGACAGCGATCGCATTTTGCCACTTGAGTCCACCGCAGCAAGACTCCCGAAGTTGATTAAAAACAGTCAACTGGTTGTCATTCCTGGCGGACCGCACGCCATTAACTGGACGCACGCTGATCAGATCAATCCCTTGTTGTTGGACTTTCTTCAGGGGTGATTATCTATCGAATCTTTTATCGCTAAAAAGGTTCTAATATGTTTTCTAGACTGATGATAGCGGTTGCAACCACAGTGCTAATGATTGTGACCTCTTGTATTTTTCCAGCGGTATCACCACTGGGCAAAAGTGCGATCGCTCAAGTGCCAGGTGTCTATCCATTCAAGTTAGGTGATTTCACAATTACAGTCCTGAGCGACGGCACACTCCCCCAGGATCTACATACGCTGCTGTCCAATACGAACCCAACAGAAACCGATCGCCTGCTTCAGAAAAACTTTCTGACTAATCCTGTCGAGGCATCGATTAATGCTTTCTTGATCGACACTGGAGATCAACAAGTACTCGTGGACACGGGAGCCGGAACCTTTTTTGGTCCAAAACTGGGCGGCAAGCTTCAAACATCGTTAAAGGCAGCAGGCTACACGCCTAACGAGATTGATGCAATCCTCCTAACTCATATTCATACCGATCATAGTGGGGGGCTGGTCGAAGCTGGTCAACGGGTGTTTCCTGCCGCCACGCTCTATGTCGGCAAACCAGATGTCGATTTCTGGTTTGATCGAGCGAATGCCACGCGATTCAACGTTGCTGAAAAATACTTTGACGAAGCCGCGAAAACTGTCAAACCTTATTTAGATGCAGGCAAGGTGAAATCGTTTTCTGGCAAGACAGCCCTTCTACCGGGAATCACCGCGCATCCCACACCCGGACACACTCCTGGTCATAGCTGCTATGTGGCGGCAAGCAAGGGCGAGAGCATCGAGTTTTGGGGCGATATTGTTCACTTTGCTTCGGTGCAATTTCCCAAGCCAGAAATTACAGTTGCTTATGATGTCGATGCCAATGCTGCTGCGGCACAACGCAAAAAACAGTTTGCGAGAGCGGAAGCATCCCGAATTTTGGTAGCAGGCGCACATTTGCCCTTTCCCGGCGTTGGACACCTTCGGGCAGCAGATCAAGGTTATGCCTGGGTGCCAGTGGATTACCGCTGGCGTGAACCCTAAAGGATTCATAGTAATCATTTTAGCAACTTGATGATAGTTGCGATCGCACCACAACCATTCGAGCAAACTTCAAGCTATTGAGCAAAACCTCATGAATGACTACTCTACTACTCTAGAGACACAATTGAATACGATGAGAACACAAATCTCTAGCAGCCTTGAAAAAGCACGAGACCAGAGAGATACACTCAAACGTACAAACTCTCGCTACATCACAAGCAATATCATTCTCAGCGCCCTAGCCACACTCCTAGCAGGCATGGCGGGAACGATCGGCAATGCTCAAAAGCGGATATACAGCGAGTTAATTTTCGATCGTTAATGGTGGACTCACAGCGAACCGATTCATTTCAAGAGAGAACAAATGGGCTTGATTTTCAGATCGCAACTAAAGGAATTCTATGTCAATTTTTGTCTTAGTTCATGGCTCCTGGCATGATGGTTCTGCTTGGCAAGCAGTCGTTGACCATATAGAAGCAAAAGGACATCTGGCGTTTGCTCCTACGATCGCGGGTCATGGGAAAGGCGTAGATAAAAACGTTAACCATGCTCAATGTACGCAATCGATCGTTGATTACATTGTGAGCAAAGACTTAACCGATATTGTTCTCTTAGGTCATAGTTTTGCCGGAACAATCATTGCGAAAGTTGCTGAAGCGATTCCCGATCGCATTCGACGGCTCATCTTCTTCGATGCCTTTGTCCTCAACGATGGAGAGAGCCTTAAAGATAACGTTCCACCGCATCTTCAAACATTACTCGACGAGCTAGTTAGAGAATCAAACGATCAGATGATGGTTATACCTTTTGAGATGTGGCGAGAAGCGTTTCTCAACGATGCTGACCTCGATTTGGCTCGATCAAGTTACGCACAACTATCCCCTGAACCGTATCAACCGTGGATTGACAAGCTGGACTTGAGGCAGTTTTACTCGCTGCCCATTCCTAAAAGTTACCTCTACTGTACAGAAGACACTGCTTTACCTCAAGGCGAGTGGGGATGGCATCCCAGGATGTCTAACCGCTTAGGGCAATTTCGGTTCGTGCAAATGCCCGGTAGCCATGAGGTGATGTTTTCTAACCCGGTTGGTTTAGCAGAAAAGATTATTGTGGCAGGACGGGACTAGCAACATGATGGTTTCATAACAAAATAAACGAGTTGCCGTTCTTTGAGAAGTAGAAAAATAGCTTGAATACCGTTGAGTGACTCAATTTACAACACGGAGAGAAACAAGGAGAAATTATGGAAACTAGACAAATCGCCGTCATAGAGCGACTGCAACAAGCACAGAACGCACAAGACCTGGAAGCGCTTTTAGCCTGCTTTGCACCCAACTTTCAGGGCAATCATCCACTCCATCCTGAGAGAGATATCGAGGGAATTGAGAATGCCCGTAAGAATTGGTCTGGCATCTTCCACGCCATCCCAGACTTTCACTCAGAGTTGCTCCGTTCGGCAGTAGAGGGTGACACGGCTTGGGCTGAGTGGTACTGGTTCGGCACCCATCGTGATGGTACGCAGTTTGGTATGCGCGGCGTGACTATTGTTGGTGTACAAGCGGATCAGATCAAGTGGGCACGCTTGTATATGGAACCTGTATCAGCGAGTAGCGAATAACCCGTAAACTCAGCAGGACATTTCATTTTCATTCCTCCTGGTACTCCCCATCAACACCAAAACCTGGTCAAGCATTCTGTTGCGCAGGTCAATGACATGTTCAAAACTGAAAAATCACGACAAGAATTACTGGAATTCAACCTCTTTGGATTTCGACTCTCATTTCAAAAGAGACCGCTAAAGCATCCACTTTAACATGGCTCGTAGCGCTAACCAGATGGGCATAACGTTCGATGATCTCGGGTCTATGGTTCCGATGGGTCGTATCGGCCAGGCAGCAGAAATCGCTCAAGCCGTTATTTTTCTTTGCTCTGATGCTGCCAGCTACATCACAGGTCAGTCTTTGGCGATCGATGGCGGATATACAGCGAGTTAACTTTTGATTGTTGATGGTGGAATCACAGTGAATCGATCCATAAACAAATCAAATCACGATGGTTCGTTGAGGCGATGGTCAACTCTACATTTTAAGGTGGTGGATAAAATGATTAAGTGCAAAGATTTTGCGCCTCGGATTACTAAACGGGGACCTTTCGGCGGACCTTCTGAGTATGAATCCTTCTCTGAGGTTGTTAGTGCTGTCAATCAGTGGATCGAAAGTAAAAGATCAAGCCAGAGCCGTGTTACACCGTTTTAACAAGTTCATCGCAACAGCACCCGAAAGCTTACCCTTTAATGACGAAACCTCGGCACGAATTACGCTCTTCAATTGCAAACTGCTTAACCCGCAAGTGTTTCGGCTTTTCTTAGTGCCATTCGATTTAGCGCCGATTTTGACGATATTCCTCCAAGTTGTCGATAACATCCAGAATTTCAACGAAGCGAGAGCCAAAGTCTGTCAATTTATACTCTACACGCGGTGGGATCTCAGGATAAGCAATCTTTTCCACAATGCCAAAATTAACGAGATCGGACAACCGCTCATTCAAAACCTTGGTCGTCAATCCCGTAGTCGCACGGGTCATCGCTCCTGGACGCTTAATGCCTGCGCGAATTAAGCGTAAAACTTCCAACATCCATTTACACCCAAGCGTATGCTCCACAATATAGGCAACGTTTGGCTGGGAGCGAGGAAACTTTTTTGGTGTGCTACGAGGCTGTGATATCTGCATTTGCTACTAAACGGTAACTACCTTACCAAATCGTGCTGACTTGCGAAGTTAGGGAGAACTTACCTATGCTGAATGGTATTGAAATCCCGTCACTGTTTATTCTACATCAAGGAGATTTGGCACAGATGGAATCTATGAAAGCAGCCGTATTAACTGCGTTTGGTGATGCTGAGAAGTTTGAGATTCAAACTGTTCCCACACCAACACTGAAGGCGAATCAGGTGTTAGTCAGAGTTTGTGCAACCTCGATTAACCCGATCGACTACCAAACTCGTCGTGGTGATTACAAGGAACTGGTTCGATTACCCGCCATTCTTGGAGTCGATGTTTCAGGGGTGATTGAGGCAATTGGCGAAGCCGTGACTGATTTCAAGGTGGGAGACAACGTGTATTACTCGCCGCAAGTTTTTGGAGAATTCGGTAGCTACGCTCAGTATCATGTGGCTGATGCAGCGATTGTTGCATTGAAGCCTGCAAATCTATCGCACATTGAAGCAGCTTCTTTTCCGCTTGCAGGCGGAACTGCTTGGGATTGTCTAGTGACTAGGGGCAATCTACAAGTTGGTGAAACAGTTCTCATCCATGCGGGTGCGGGTGGAGTGGGTTCGATCGCAGTTCAACTCGCCAAAGCGATAGGGGCATACGTTTTTGCGACGTGTAGTTCTAGAAACCGAGATTTCGTGACAGAACTGGGCGCAGATCGGGTGATTGATTACAAAAATGAAGATTACGTAGAAGTCATTCGTCAAGAAACAAATGGACTGGGTGTGGATTTAGTTCTAGATACGATCGGCGGAGAAACAATTCAGCGTAGTCTAGAAATCATTCGTCCCTTCGGTAGGCTTACAAGCATTGTAGACATTGCAATACCGCAATCGCTTCTTGAAGCATGGGGCAAGAATCTGACGATTCATTTTGTTTTTTCACCCCAGTACCGAGCAAAATTAGAGGCTTTGACAAAACTCATCGAGCGTCATCAGCTTCGCCCAGTGATTGATTCAGTATTGTCTTGGGATCAGGTCGTTCTGGCACATCAGCGTCTAGAGCAGGGAGGAACATGGGGCAAAATTGTGCTGAAGTTTACAGAAAATTAGACCAGCTTTACGGCGTTGGTAATTGCTAAACGGATCGGAGTTTGATTGTGTGCTGAAGATGAGAAGGCAGAAGTACGAAGGCAGAGGGCAGAAGGGAAACCCCATAAATGAATTTAGGGGTTTCTACTTAGAATATCTTGTGCCTTGCACTACGTGTCTCTGCACAAATCTTTTCTTTTCTCCACGAATGAATTCGGGGGCTTGAAACCTTTCGGGCAGAATGCATCGGACGAAATTGTTTGGTATAAATCTTTCTTAAACCTTCTGCCCTCTGCCCTCAGCCTTCTGCCTTTTTTCGGTCAACATTGATTGGAACAGGAGAAACAGGATGATACTGCAAGACAAAGTGGCTAGTTGCTAGAGGAACATCAGGAACTGGCAGAGCAACCGCCACCCTTGCGGTATCTGCGGAGCAGCGCGCTTTTGGTGCTGCGGGCGCAAAATGGTCTTCTGCGACAAACCCGATGTAGAAGGGGAAGAAACTGCTGCTCTTATTCGCGAGACTGGAGCGGAGTGCTTGTTTTCAATCGCACAGTAACACCATAAGAATCTGACAAACGGCCCTAAGAATCTGAAAGAAACCAAGCCTGGGAACTGGCTACACTCCAGATATATATGTAGAAAAGGACTTAGACACCATGAGAAAGCAACTTGTGAATCCGCCACAACGGTATGATGGCAAACCACACGGATTGTCCCACGCTGTTATCGATACCGCAACAGGCACCGTCTACATCTCGGGTCAAGTTGACTGGGACATGAACCACCAAGTTTCATCCCACACCGTCGAGGGGCAACTCAAGAACGCGCTAAATAACCTAACGATCGTCCTAGATGCATCGGGAAGCTCCGTAGAGAATTTGCTGAACCTTCGCATCTACATTCGCGGTGAATTTGGAGAATTCCTTGAGGATATTGCACCAATTCTCGCACAATTTCTGGCAAACTCGCGCCCCGCGCTTACTGGCATCGGTGTTGCCTCACTCGCCTCCCCAGAAATATTAGTTGAGATTGAGGCAACAGCAGCCCTTAAGTAATTATCTGCTTACTGGGTTGGCGAAATCCCTCCAATGGGAGAAGCATCGATCGCGGAATCAAGGTTAGTATGTATTCTTCCTGTTGGATTTCTGGCTGGTGACTATTTTTGCTGCGCCAAAATCAGGCTGAAAAAAGCTAGAACGTGTTTATTCTGCAACTGCAAGCAATCGGTGAGAGCATCTCCTTAGTTCTGGGTACAGTGTTGCTCGCACTCGTCACGCCCGTCGGCGAGGAACTGCTCTTCCGAGGTGTCATCACTAATGCACTGCTACGCTACGGTCCGTTCATCGGGGTCGTGGGCAGCACCCTGATCTTCGCCCTCATGCACGGCTTCAACACCGTCTTCCCCGCCGCCTTGGTGGTCGGTCTCGTCACCGCCGAGGTGTACCGCCGCAACGGATCGGTCTGGCCCGCCGTTGTCGTCAACCTGCCCACAATCCCCGTGATGGTGCTCGCTGGCACGGGCTGATATGACGGATCGGAGTTTGATTTTGTGCTGAAGGTCGATATTAATTGAAATCATTGAGAGTGCCTGGGGAGATTTTCCATCCTCCTACCGTTTAGTCATCAGCCAACCTCAGAACATTGTGTATGTAGCCTGCCCGACTGACTTTGCTCCTGAGTTGAATTACATGCGAAATATCGAGGCAATTCAATGTAAGCGTTTTTCCATATTTTAGAGAGCGATTGACGTGACGATTCAAAAACTTTTAAAAACTTGCCACCAAATTTTAGAGAGCGACTGACGCGACAATTGAAAACCGTTTAAAAACTTTCCACCAACTTTTAGAGAGGGAGTGCCAATTTAGTTTGTGAATAAGTGTGTAAAGGAGCTCTTTCTCACCGGGGGAACTGATGTAATTTGGTTCTGGGTTACCTGACATATAGTTGAAGCAAGCTGGATATCCGCTTTCAACGTACATATAAATGATGCGACATCTGGTTCCGTTGAATGCAGCACAATTACCGCTTCGGTGGTTTGGATGAGTCGTATTGGTACTGTTTGCATTCTTTACCGCCACTGGTGTCGCTGTAGTGAATTGGATCTACAGTGCAAGGGAGATATTTGTTGGAGGTGAAGTAGGAGCAAGTTTGGCAGGACATAGTTTTTGAATGAGTTGTTAATTCAGTTTCGCGGAGCGCGATTGTAAAACTGCCTGAATGTCAACTAAATTTTCAGTGAGCTTAAGCGTGATTTTGCCAGTGTAGTATATTAACCATCTTTGTATTTTTTAGTTGATATGTTGTTTAATAAACCCGCGATATCTTCGGCATTAAACTTGTGTTTATTTTTAAGGTAATTAGGATATGTGGGTTTAATTAATTCTGGAGGACACATTTCTTCAGCCCGTCTAGATATTTCTTTAATAAGTTGATTTGTTGTACATTTTCTTAACTGAAACATTCTCTCTTTAATACTTTCAATGTCAGTATTGTCCCATATAATGATTATTTCCCCACCTAGCGCCTTGATAACATTTTCGACTGTTTTTAACTTAGACCTTTCAGGTTCTTCAAAAAATTTGCCAATTGCTGAATGATATCTTGTTGCTGGGCTATTTTCTTCTCCAGTAATCTCTGCATATTTCTTGGCTAATTTGTATAGCGTCCATCCTAAATCTTCAAGCCTGAGTTCGAGTAATTCTTTCCACCCAATATTGCTATTAAATCTAAACCACATAATTAATTGCCATGCGTTTGTTCAGGGGGAAAGGAGCATAGCTAGAGTGGTAGTTTATGTTATTACAATATCTTAATAAAAAATAGGGTTTTTGAAATTTGTATGAACTAATCCCCTCTCATTTACGTGTGAGTTAGATTGGTTGTTACAAAATCATTCGTTAATAAAAAATTTCATATATGGCTAAAACTAGCGATAAAGCTCAACCTGAGAAAATTGTTTTAACTTTAGACATGGGCGGAAGCAAGACTAAGGCGATTGTACAGGAATATCCGGAAGGAAAGCCGCAAGTTTTGTTGATGGACTCTGAAGTTGCTGATGTGGCGAAGGCTTCGGTTGAGAATATACAACCAGAAGGGCTGCCTGAATCTCGTACTTGGGTAGGTGTGGGTGGAGAATACTATGTACTGGGTACACTTGCTCGGCACCAGTTTCGGGGAATATCGCAATTGAAGGAACTTAAGTACGAACTGGCAGTACCCAAGGTATGTGGGGCAATTTGGTTGGCGAAAGAGAAATTGGGACTGGGGAATAATGTTTCTGTTTATTTGAATATTTTGCTGCCACCAGGGGAAACTCAAGACAAGGTTCAGTTGGAAACTCGATTGAAGGAGGTTTTTACAGGATTTGAAACTCCAGCGGGTAAGATGCGGGTGAAGATGGCTTATTATAACGTGGCATCTGAAGGAAGCGGTATATTCTTTTATCGCAGACGCACCTTGGGGGGTACTATACCTACCTCGATGTTTGTGATGGTGGGTTATCGCAATGCGAGCGCTTTTATTGTTCGAGATGGTGTTCCCAGTCGGGGAATTACTAGCGATTTGGGTATGTCTTGGCTTGTCAACAATTTTGTTGACAAAACATCAGGACTAAGTCCTGATGATACTAGTATTGTTGAGGTTTTGGTTGAGGCGGGTGCAAGTTGTGACTCCCAGGTGTTACAAAAACTTTCTCGCAAGCGCAAACCTGATGAGATCAAGGCTGATGGGGAGTCTATGTCTAAGGCTTTATTGCTTGCTAGGGATGAGTACTGGCGGGCAATGGCGAGGTGGTTGCGCTCCAGAATAGAGGATGATGTGTGCGAGTTGATATTTTGTGGGGGTACAGCTGATTACATCCGCCTTGAGATTGATGCTTATTTTAAGAAACAAGGTATTCCAATATCTTGGCACGCCGACATTGCGATTCCAGATATAGCCAGTAGCCTGGGCAATCGCATGACAGATGTAATTGCTCTGCACGAGCACATAGTGTTGGAATTGGATAGGTTAACTCATTACGAGCGCTCTCAATCTTTGTTTGATGCTCCTACGGTTAAACCTTCCTCGGTTGCTGATATTGAGGTGAAAGCTAATACCCCTACTAAGTTTGTTCCCAATTATACTCCCCGCCCTGTCCCCAAGGAGTTTCTCACGATGAGCGATAAGATTTAGCCTATGCCAGCGTGGATGTACAGTAGTTTGAGATACTGTTTCTGTTGCAAAAGTTGAGCGATCGCTCTTGAATCTGTTGAAAAACAAACAGCCAGGATGTTATCCCGACTGTTTGTTATTTGTTAGAATGGTATTTCTTGTTCTACCAGTTCAGCTTCAGCATATTGCTTTTGCCGCTGTTCCCGGCGTTGCCAAGATTTCTTGTTGTACAGTAAAAGTTCTTCCATTCCCAAGTTGAACTTCTCTTTAGCAAAAGCTAGAAGCTGTTCGATGGTGTATCGTTTATCTTCTGCTTTGCCAAAGGTGAGTTCAAACTGGATTTTGAATGCATCTTTGTCGAATGCTTCGCCTAACATCCGCTTTGATTCGAGATAGTGGATGTCTTTAATGCTGTAGAATATCGCATTATATTTGCGTTCATCAAAAGCATTAATTTGGAATTCACCCATTAAGGAATCGTCGATTATGGAAAGCTGAGTTTTGGTCGATTTAGTAGGCATATTTATCTCCTGTTGAATGTTTTTTCTGTATTTATTGTGCGAATGCACCTGTAAAAAAAGGAAATCTCACTCAAATCACGAGTGAGATTTCTTTTAGATTGACTAGATAACTTCTGGTTGATTGGCAAGATATTTCTCTCGACGCTGCCAGGTTTTGCGGTTGACTTCAAGAAGTTCTTCTAACCCCTTGTTGAAACGGTCGATTGAGAATTGAATCATCTGTTCAACCGTGTACTTGGGTTGTTCAACTGTGCCGAAGGTTTCCTGGAACTTTGCTTTGAATTCCTCCCATTCAGCCTTTTTCCACTTTGTACCAGACTTAGCCTCAGAGGATTTTCCATAAACTTCCTGTAGTCCGTAGTAGACTGCCTTGAGCTTGCTTTCTTGATATGATCGGAGTTGGTAAATACCCATTGTAGAATCATTAATTTTGACAAGCTTGTTGGTTTTAGTAGCCATAGTTATATCTCCACAAGTATGAGTTATTTTTATTCATAATTTATCGGCGAACGCCGCTGCAAAAAATAAACGTATGAGTTATTTTTTTTCCTGTTAGTAATCTTCTTTATTTTGCGTAGCAGCTACTTGGGACGTGGATTTTTCCGGCTATGTAGTTTATAAAGACAGCTTCAGCTAAATATTTAAGTGCCTAAAGCCTTTACTTAGAAAGTTTTTACTTTGCTTAAGAATGTAATTATGATGTTCTCCAACTTTAGTTGTACTTAATTACTAAATATTTGTTTGTTGTGGAAATTTCGGTATGTAAGTGAAGATAAAAACTTGATTGTAATTTATCTTTTTTACACGAGGAACTTGCATCTATGTTGGCTTTAAAGCAAGAATTTTTTTCCAGCTATACGGCGGTTACACTTAACGAAGACACTTCTCCAACGCACAGTTTTCGCAATATAAACTGGGGAATGGGCCAGATTTATTTTGCCGATTCTGGTAATTATCAACCATTAGAAGTGAAAACCATCTACTATAAGAATTCACCTATCCGCGTTGTCATAACTCCCGACGGTTTAGAGTGGGTTGCGCTTGATATTTTGCGTGCTTTGTTTTCTTCGGATCGGTTGTGCAATTATTACTGGGCATTGCAAACCTTGCCTATAATTTTTCGTCCAAAGCGATTAATTAAATCTTCAGGAGTAATTCAGTCCGAGGAAAATATGTCTAATGCTCTATTGAAGATAAAACACACGCTTCGTGTTGATGAAATTCATTGTTCAAAAATGCAGAATGAAGCATCTTTCAGAACAGTTATTCTTCACGAAGTTTTATTTAGCTGGCTATCTAAATATCTGAGCGATGAATCAATTTATGAATTTTGCGACTGGTTTTCCAACCACACCCAATTAGTGGATATGGGTTGTGAACGCCAGTATCAACCAGAAGTAATTGCATATTTCGCCGCTTAGTATACACAGATGCACGACTACTATAATTCTGATGAGTTGCTCGTTTCCCAGTTGAAGCGTCAATGCAACTTTTGGGTTGATTCGCTCTTATTTGCGGCATTCTTATATCGCAATTGAACTTTTCTCTTGCCCGATTTATGAAACAGGTAAAGCGTGGGATAAAGGCTACTGTTTGGGATATGTCATTTATGCGTTACCTGGGGACTTAACCTATCTTAAGATCCGTGAAGATATTCTTTATCGCGTAGCCCATAGCTTATCTAGATTTTTTTATGCATAGTAGATGATGCTTGCCCTTATCAGGTTGTTAATGTAGTTAGTCAAGCGCGTATGATGAATGTTCATCCCATGAATCAAGCTCTATTTTTAGAGTATTGTTTGCAACTTGATTCCTCTCAATCAAAAGTCTTATAAACAATTGCAGCACTCAATCATTAGTATCTATCGGGTGCAGTGTGTTTCCAGAAGGAGAGGGGGGTAAAGATAAATATGCAACCCCCACTTTTGTTTATAATTAGCGCCTCTAAATCGTTTCTTTTTCTGCTTCGATCTCATTTGAAGGCTGCATTAAATCCAGAAGCTGTTTTAATAATTTATCAACTTTATTTAACCTTTTTTTATCTTCTAAAAGGGTTTTATCTTTCATTATCAACGATGAAATTTTTACCATTTGTGCAGCTAATTCTCTTGTAGGCGTTTTTTGTTTTTCTTGTTTGCTAGTTTCCAGGATGCCCCCTACTATCTCTCTTATCTGTGATAGGGATAGTTTTTCCTCAATTACCTTTTTTAAACAAGCTTGTCGTTGTGCTAAATCCTTAATTTTGGAGATGGCAGTTGCTTTGGTATATTCCAGTTCCCCTATGAGGAGTACTTCCTGAATGTCGGCGGGTAATTTGAGTAGGGGTAGGCGGTTAGCTACAAATGATTGCCATGTAATTTTGCCTAATTTAGAGAAAATGTCTTGTATGGTAAGTCCTTCCGAACTAACCATAACGTTATGGTTAGAATTTCCCTTAGCTTCGTTATTCATGTCATATAGTAGTGAAACTACCATATCTCTGTCAATATCTAGCTCGTTGGCGAGTAGTTCAATAATGCCGATAGTTTCTTCATAAGCGTTGAGGTCTTCTCTTTGTAGGTTTTCGCCCAACCGGATGCGGCTTGCAGTTTGGTCATCGCAGTCAATGATATTGACGGGTATTTCTTCTAACCCAATTAAAGCGCAAGCACGAAGGCGGCGTTCGCCAGCCATGAGTTCGTAAGTGCTGCCTTCTGTAGGTCTGACTGCAATGGGTGCAAGAAGCCCATTTTGTTTGATATCGTTGGCTAGAGATTGTAGTGCTTCGGCATCAAAGTAGCGTCTTGGTTGGGATGGGGGAAGGATGATTGAATCTATTGGTAGGGTACTAGTGTTTTTGTTATTTGTGTTTTCTTCACTGGCACTACCCAATAAATCATCAAGTGCATTTTTGTCGTATCCTTTCAGTTCAATTTGTTTGGTCATATTTAAAGTTTGACGAGGTAAGAAGCTATTTCTTCTAAGATACTAACTGCGGGGTGGTTTTTTTTCCACAGAGCAAGTGGAAGATGTGCTTGTGATGCGCTTGGAAAATCTATTGATTTAGGAATAGGGGTAGTTATGTGGACGCGTCCTGACATTTGGTTTTTGATGGCTTCGAGTATACCTGATTGTTGCAGGGTGCGTTTATCGTGCTGGGTTGGTATAAAAGCTGCAATTTGTAAGTCTTTGTGTCCTCCTTTTTTGAGACGGGCAATTGTTGTTAGTAGTTGTTCTGTGGCTGCATAGCATTTATATTCTGTCTGGACTGGTATCAATATATGGGTAGCAGCAAGCAGGCTCATAATGCTTAAATAGCCCAGTGAGGGAGGGCAATCTATCAAGATGTAATCGTATTTATCGGCTATTGGTTCGAGTATAAATTTTAGTTTTTGACGGTTGTCGGTTGTAATATCGCGTCCTAACTCTAGTTCAGCACCAGCTAAAGCATTATTGCTGGGTACAAGATGCATCTTGTGGATGGGTTCGTGCCAAATATCTAGGTGTGCGCGTTCGGTGACAGCAGCATATATTGTCTGCTCGGATTTTAGTTCTTTGGGTTCAATCCCCATGAAGGTTGTCAGGCTGGCTTGGGGGTCCATATCGACAAGCAGGACTTGGTGTTTTTGTGCAAGATGATACCCCAGGTTGTGTACAGTTGTTGTTTTTCCAGCACCGCCTGACTGGTTAAATGCGGCAATTATCTTGGTCTTTTTGTTGTACATAGGTAATTGGGTTCTTAAATATGTAATTGAGTTCTTAAGTAGGTAATTGGGTTCAAAATCAACTGTCACACGCCCTTATAATCCTTACCTTATGGAAGTATTATATTCGCTCTTGTGTTACAGTTTTACAAATAAGAAGCCGTAGATAGGTTAACTCTACTATTTCTGACGGTTCAATGAGTGCATTTTTGAGGTACAGAAAATTGATAAATCTAGTTTTACTCAAGGTTTGAGATATAGGACGAGTTGTAAATTGTATTAGCCTTGAAGCAATACTTTGTCTAAGATGCTCGCCGAAGACAGCGCCCGTCCTGCCATAAGCGATAAGCGAGCAAAGCGCCCGCACTATATAAGTGCAACTCTATCAAACGGTAATGAAAAAAAGTAAAGAAAATAATGTCAGGATGAGTGTTTAGACTCACACTAACATTATTCTTAAATGAAATCAGAATTTATTAAAATGCCGGCACCTCGCTTAGTTCCTCATCGCTATCGCTGGAAATATTTTCTTCTAGCAATTCTTGTGCGAAGTCGGGAGTTTCTTCTTTTGTAGATTCAAATTGCACTAATTCCTGGATAGTTTTTCCAGTTGAGATGAACCCTCTAATTACGAGGCTAGCAACTTTTTCTTTGTAGCCTTCTCGTTCGTTGACTTGTAAGTCGATGTATCCGGTAGCTATGCCTTGGGAGTTTCCCCCGGAACATTTGATGTCTACGGCTGGGATACCTTTGGCACGGTAGGAAATTTCATCTATTACCGCCCCATCTTTACCCCGATAGCTAAATTCAGCTATTCCGTAAGTGATTAAACTACCCAATGAGTCGTGGGACTCATTGACGCTTTTGATTACTACTGTTGCGTTGGTTTCAATCATGATGTTGTAAAACAATTCACTAAACGAACAATGCCCCAACCGATTGTTCTGGGCTGGGGACTTGACGAAGATATTTTTAGTAATTTGCGTTAGCAATGCTTGCGGTTTGTTTTTCTTCTTTATAGGATTTATCCTCGTTCTTTGGAGAACCTAATAATTCGATTGTTTGAACCGTTACTATTGGTTTAGACCGCATTGCACCTGAATTTTTGTCTGTCCACCTATCGAATCCAAATTCACCTACTATAGCGATTTGTGTTCCCTTTTTGACGTAATTTGCAATTACCTCGGCGGTTGAACCCCAGGCGATAAGGTCGAACCATAATGCATTTTCACTTTTGTAAGGAGGTCTAACTGCAACCGAGATACTTGCTTTTACCGAGCCACTTTCAAAATAACGGATTTCCGGGTCTTGACCGCAGCGTCCGACAATTGTGATGCGATTGAGATACTCGCTCATAAAATTTGTTGAAATTTTTAATACTTCAAATCCTTTTTGCGTAAGCACCTGTCTTGTTTGTGGTTGTTTGCGACTGGATGGGGGATATCCACAATTTTTCTAATATCTGGCTATCTTGTTTATCTATTGGTAGAAAAGTTATAGATACGGGAAATATATATGTATCGATTTATTAATTATTTATGGAAACATTTAAATTAGAAGTAGATGTAGCACGCTCTTTTAAATCAAGATTTATCAAATGTAAGTTAGTCTTGCTTGCTCTAATGTGGATGCAATATGATGAAGACCAACACGGAGATGGAAGTGCTAATTACTCGTCGCCTTTATTTGTAGACAATTCCGAATGGTGGGATAGAAATGGTGGTTCCGATGTCGAACATTTTAGAAAGGTATCTAATACAGCTCGAATTGGTGCTTGGGATGAGGTGATGTCACTTTGTTTGGTAGACCTTCTTTCTCCCAACCCAACTTGCTTGCATGATGCTTCTTATTCTGCTCTTGTGGCAATTCTCATGCATCTTGTAGATAATGAGCTTGAGGGAAGATTTATCAACTCTACCGACCAATATTTTGCTCGCAAGATCGCTTATCAAAGCTTAAAAACTTTGGGTGAGAAATATTTTATTGGCACAGATAGTTTTTCTCTAACTGGAATTGAGGACGGAGATCCTTTGATGTGGGGGTTGGCGCTACATTATCTTGCGCTTGAGGTTGTAGCTATAGGTGATTTTGGTATGGCGAATAGCGATATAGATGAAGAGGGAATTGAAGATTTCCTGGACAATATGGATGATGTTGAAAGGGCTGAGTTTAACATTCAACTTGGGTTTCTGCCAGATGGTTATTTTCAGGTCTTGCCCTATGTTGAAAAATGGACTGACCGCACCGCAGTTTTATCAAGATTAATCCATAGGATAGTGTATTACATATTTGTTGGGCATGGGTATGATGCTAATTGCCTTAACGAGATAATGTCGATTCCGTTTAATTCTCGCGTCCCCACTACTTTTCAATCGTTGTTGGTTGCTGCTGTTTATCGGGTTGGTTATTTTATAACTAATAGGGGTGTTGAGGAATGGCAGGAAAGTAGAAACTGGTTTTTATGGGAGGCTTTTTCTAATTTATTACCCTTCTATAACAGGGGTAGAAAAGATGCTGCGGAATTGTAGGAAAAAATCAGGTTGGTTTAACCAATCCTGATAATACTTTGCTTGATTTATAGTTGCACAGCTATAACTGCATGATAGCTGTTGGTTGTTTAAAAAAGTGATAATTGGGGATTATTTTCCTCTGTAGATTGATTGTTTAAGAGGGGTTTTTGCTTAAGCTTTTTACCCCATTCGTTACTTGCACCCTTTACCACATAAGCGCGGATATCGGTGGCGAGAGTTTCATAATCATGCTGAATTTGTTTGTAATTGATTGGCGTTATACCAATACTTTCCCAAAGTTTATCGTAATCATAATTTGGAAATGGTTTGTGTTTGGAGAGAGTAGTATGTGAAGCCCAAAGGTATACGTTTGTCCACTCCCAAGATAGTGGAACTTCAAAAGTAATTGGCATTATTACAGCAAGCACTTCGCTTGGCGTAGCAAGTTTCCCTACCTCACCTTTATCTACCTCCTCTAGGATTGTATCTAGTCTGTCAACTACAATTGCTTGCCACACCCAATTAGGAATAGCATCCCTCCATTCTCGCCGACCAGTGATTGTGGGACCAGCTAGATATTTAATTAATTGTGCATCCACCTCTGCTAGTTCTAACAAACAGGCGAATACCTTTCTATCCATACCCATGCTGGCTAGAATCTTAAGCATTTTTTGAATATTTGGAGTTAGTATTTTTTCTCCTTTTAATTTACTATTTTTGATTGTTTGTTCAATATCAAACAGGCTTTGTTGTTGCATTTTAACCTCCATATAAAAAGCCGTCAGCTAATTATTACTAGCTGGCGGCTGCCTTCATCTTTTGGGGATTTTTTTAGCGCAAGAGTAGGTTATCCCATACGTTTCTAGGTGATACGTGACATTGAAATTGTTCTCTTGCTGTCGTAAAGAAAGCGAGCAATCCCGTCTTTTTAGTCTTTTCCCACCATCTTGTCTCTAAGTAGGTGAGTAATAAAGCTTGGGTTGATTTATCCTGTTTACTTGTCCAATTACTCACTTCTAGGGCTGTAATTACATTTTTGGGAGGTACTTGCAGTTGGTCGAGTATGCTTTCTGGTATGGAATTTAACAGACTGTGGAATGCGATCGCACGACCAGGACTGCCTAAACAAAGTTCGAGTATGTCTTGATGGAGGTAGATTTTATGGTTTTCCAGAATAGTTTTTAGTTCATCAATAGGTAGTTGAGCAAATGGGATTATTTGACACCTACTTTTTATGGTAGGCAGTATATTCTGGGCTTGGGATGTAATGAGGATAAATATTCCTTTTCCTGGTGACTCTAAGATTTTAAGTAAGGCGTTGGCGGCGTTTAGCGTGATACTGTCGCAGTCGTGGATAATTACTATTTTGCGATCGCCTTCAATAGGAGAGGTTGAAAGGAAGGCGATCGTTTCCCGTACCTGTTCTACTCCGATAGTAGAATTGTCTTCTTGCGGACGCACTTCCAGCATATCTGTGGTGCTACAGATGTAGTCAGCAAATAGTCGGGCAGTTTTGGTTTTACCTACCCCTTCGACGGTGCTGGTAAATAGGTAGGCGCTTGAAATTTGATTTTGGGCAATCGCATTATTTAAGATTAGTTTTGCGGTATGCTGCCCGATTATCTCGTTAAAGAGGTTGTTCATAGGGTGCAGATTTTGATGATGGTGGGGGTGAAGTTGTCAATGCCAGACTTGAGTTCACCTTCAAGTTGGATTAGTGCTACGAGTATTTGTTTGAGTTTAACGACGCTTACAGCTTCGACTTCTTTTTTGAGGAAGTACAGCCTTTTGGGGTTGCTGAGTTCGGCGAGTGTTGAGATTTTATTGTCGGGCAGTTTTTCTTCTACCCCAGCTTTCGTAATTAACCAAGTGCGGAAGTAACTTATGAGGGTGGCGACTATTTTAAGAGGGTGTTCATCCTCAACTAGTAGGCGGTGGAGTATTTGTCCTGCTGTATCGGCTCTACTATTTTTAATGGCGTGGGCGAGTTCGGTACAACTGATATTGTTGTTGCTTATAAGTGACTGAACATCTCCTAACTCCAATTTTTGCCCCTGAGCGTAGATAGCAAGTTTGGTTAATTCGCTATCGAGCCGTGCAGTATTGTTTCCAATTGCCTCCACTAGATAGGTAGTGGCGGCGGGGACAAGCTCTAAGGAATGGGTTTTTACTGCTGCTTGAATTAGTTTTTCTATTCCTTGTTTATCCCAACTGGGGATGAGAGGAAATTCTTCAACTTCGGCGTGTTTGAATAGTGCTTTGACGACTTTGCTTCTACCATCAGGTTTCCAAAGTGAGGTAATTAAAAGTAGGTTTGGAGTAGGTACTTTGTCAAGATTTTTTAAGAGTGAGGAAATTATTTCATCCGAACATTTATTGAATATTGTCCCATCTGTAATGTGGACAATTTTTCCACCTTCCCCCAAGGGAACTGTCATTACCTCTGTTATTGCCTGGGGTATTGCTGCTGCTTTGTTATCAACTCGAATGTAGTTGAAGATTTCCCACTCTTGGGTAGTAAAATCTTTAATTAATTCTTCCACCCTTTTTGATATTGAGTGGATATCTTCCCCATAAATTAATTTTACTGGCATGGGTATCTTGCTAAATGTTTATATATAAGTGCGTTAGCTAGCAAGTGGTGGTAAATAAATTTTCAAGTTATTGATATTTGTAGTTAGTCATTATTTCTCCTGTAAATTAGATGGTTAAATTTAATTTTTACAAATTTTATCAATTCGATTCTTTATCATTAGAGTTATTTTAATTAACTTATTTATCCCTAAATTCATTATTTATAACTTTTGACTGGAGTCTATAAAAAATTAACGCTTGATTTTAATTTTGATGCTATTAGATAACATCCTAGGCTGAAGAGAAGACTCGCAATTAATGTAAGTACCGCAATTCTAACTAGCGACATTGCGAATAAATCATCTAAATTTTTATAAACTAATCTAGGATTATTATTTCCTATTGGAGTTATTATCCACATTACTTTTTGTATATTTAGTGTGAAAAATATTACCACAGACTTATTAATTAGGCTGTAGTAATATCATTTTTATCCTTTTATAGGATTCCCTTGTTGCCAACCGATTGTATATCAACTTTACTTTGGTTGACATCTTGAACTGAATTTATAACTTGCTGAGTACCGTGATATTTGCGCCAGCCATCTAAGTCGCTTAGGTATTGCAACAGCGCAGATGGACCAGCTACCTGATATAGCGAGATGGCTGATTCCCACTCCCGAAAATTTGCTTTTTTATCGTTGAGAATTTTGATAATGGCACTGGGAAGTTTGTATCGAGTGCCACTATTTAAATTAATGTGCGGTGTGGTTTCTAGAAGTAGTTCCTGTTCGGATAGGGGTACACCGCCATCTTTAAGATTTATCTCGTTTAGTTGGGCAGTTATACCTGAGAGAGGTAGGGTTTGTTGGGTTATACTGGCGACTAATATTTTCTGTTTAGTCTTCCTAGATTTGACAACTACAGGGTTTTTGGGAATGGGTATTAAGTAGCTTTGTGGAAGTTCAAGTGATAGCTGTTCTTTGAGTCGGTAGGGTAAGGTTTGTTTTTGGGCTGGGGTAATCTCGTAGGAGAAATTGGCTGTTTGTCTGGGGTCGCCAAACTTTCGGAGTTTGATTCTTACCTTGTAAGATATACTTCCTTGAATGAGTGTATGACTGTCAATAACTGTAGGTATACTATGTTCCCACCATACAATTTCAACAACTCGGTCGCCGTCTAATGAGTTATAGACATTGGTTAATCTGGCGTAGGGCTTTACTTCAAGGAAGTTATTTAACCACTTGCGTTGTTTTTTGTTGAGCAGTGATAATTTTTTAGCCATTGTTAGAAAAGAGTCAGTTGTTTGCCGCTGTTTAGCATTTTAGGGTTTGCAATTTGCAGGATTTCTACTCGTTTTTGGGCGAGTAATTTGATGTAATACTGTGATGAATACTTTTGTAGGCTGTTGATGTCTGTTACACCCAGAATGCTGTAATAATAAGTCACGACATCTCCGGGTTTTCCAAGTTTGAGAAGTTCTTTTTCACCCTCTTTAATTCTGCGAGTAATGCACAAGTTTTCTTTTGGATATTCCCTTGATAAAATATGGGATAAAATGTGGGTGTAATACTCTTCTGCTGCTGATATATCTTGGATTAGGAGAGTTAAATACTGAATGGAAAACTCTTTCTCTAGTTGCGAGCGATCGCGATTGCGCCAGTTGCCTTTGGTGATGATTTTCCCGTGCGGAAGCCATAGGAGGTAGTTTTTGGTTCCTCTTTCCGGGATAAACATCGCCGAAGCGATAAACTCTAGTTTGACGGTTATCCCTTCAGGCAGTTGAGATTGAAGTAAACAATGTATCTCTTCTGGATTGGGGTGGGTGAAAAACACCCCGTCAGTGTCAACTTCCACGGGAGTACCCCCTTCATAAGTGATAATTTCAATCATGAGTTTGAGTACCTTTCTGCTGTAGGCTGTCACCAAAGCCGCAGCCTCCATATCGTTGAAGGCGAGTTCAGATGTGCCGAAGAAGCCAAATTCGGAGTTAGCTAGAACTTTGACAGATTCTCTCTTCTCCTTGGCAGCAATATTTCCACTAGATGCAAGTTGTTCCAGTCTAGATTTTTCATTCACCAGATATTGCAGGATACTTAGCCCAATACGTTTTGTATCTTTGATTGAGCAAATACCCTTGTCTAGCATTGCCCAAGGGTGCATTGAGCTAATATCTGCATATCCGACCTTTCTATACAGTCCAGGGATAGAGTAGGCCATGCCTCCCTGGAATTTGTACTTGCGATCGGGTTTGGGTTTATAGCCTGGATAATGATGCTCAAATATTCGCTCCCACTTGGTACCATTACCAGCAAGTGCTAGCTGCTGGAGATTCATTTCCGGTACAATTAGTGCTTCGTAATAGTATGACGGTACAAGTCTGTTAGCAATTAACTGCGTGTCTTCGAGGTCGTACACAAGATACTCTTTTAGCCGTTTCCATCCCTTACTGTTGGGGCCATCTTTCCAACAAGCGAGGATTTCCTCATAAGGAAGAACCAGTCTGGTGTTTTGGCGCAGTCCCATGTCCAATACAGCTTTTTTGAGCGACCTTCCGTTGGTTAGCTTTTTGGTGACAAAATCCCACCTGAGAACGCAGATGTAAACGTCTACATGCTGGCTATTTTGGACAAATACCTCCCGAATTTTTAGCGGTTCGCCTCGTACCTTGGCAGTTCGGATAGTCCGAGATTTGGATGCAATTTTAAATGGGTGTTTTATACCATGCAGGTTGGATCTAGTGATAATGAATGGAATGTCAAATTCCATCCCGTTGTAGGTGAAAATTACATCTGGATTTTTCTTCTTTAAGTGATTGAAAAAGTCTGTGATAGTTTGTGCTTCTGAAATATTCATAAAAACAGTAGGATATCCCATTTCATCCATACACCCGATGGCATAAATGCGATTTTCAATTGGGTCTATACCTGCTGTTTCAATATCGACAAATAACTGTGAAAGTTCCTGGTATGGCTTGAGTTGTACTTGCGGTTGCCAGGGTTGAATTGGAGTGGGGTCTTTCCAATAAATGTCTAGTTTATCTTCATCGACAATGATTATACCCCTAGATTTTTTGACAAAATCCCTGTGGTTATAACTCATGAACTAGAGACTTTTCTAATTGTGAATGAAAGATTTTTCGCGTTCAGGATATATTGCAATACTTGTGGGTACTGACTGAGGAAGTATTCTATATCTTTAATACTGGTAATCATTAACTCTTTATTTTATTCGCACTAGTTAATAATTGGATACTCTAGATTAGAATACTTCAGATTAAAAATAATTTTAATATCAGAATACACCCCATGATTTTAAATTTTACTACGTAACAAGAGGAAACTAAACTTATAAACTTATCTAGACTATTTATATTTATAAGATTATGTTTATTCATACTAACTTTAATTAAGATTATTACCTTTATGGCGTATGCTTGTGCCGTGGTTAACCTCGGTCGCAAAATATTTATAATATTTTTATTAAAGAAAAACCAATTGCTTATCCAATACATATACTGATGCTATTGGTTTAATTTTAATATATTTACTGTTTTGCTATTATTATCGTGAAAAAATACGTACTTGAATGGGAAAAGAGAAAAATTATGTTTAAATGTTAAGCCCAAAAATAAAAAAAATTAATTAAAAAGTTGAAACCTCTTTTAATTGCCAAAACTAAAAGAGGTTTTAACTTATGCTATGCTTGTTGGCTGTTGTTCAAGTATGCTTGAAATCGTTGGACTATGGCTTTGATTTCTTGTGCAGCTAGTACAGCAGCGAAAGTATCATTTGCTAGTTCTTGGTTAATAAACATCCCATGTTCATTTTTAGGACTTTCTTCGATTTGTCCTCCTGCATCATTTTCAATTTGTTCTCCTAATTCTTCTAAAGTTTTTAATTGTTGTTGAAATAATTTGCGATATTCCATGTATTTAACAAAGAAATTGTAAGTTGTATAATATTAAGAGCGTTAGCTATAGCTGCGGTTTTATTTGAACTAATAACTAACTCTCCCTAATCAGGGAGAGTTGCTATTCTAAGCTTGTTGCAGTTGTGTTTGTTGCAACTTTTGAATAACTTCCACCCACACTAAGGCTTTCTTTCCATTAATGGGTGTAAGCTTTTGCCAGTGTTCCTGTAACTGTGTCTGCGATAAGTGGGGTAACTGTTCTTTTGCCCAGTTAATTGCGTCTTGGGCAGTTTTCCAATCCTTCCAGGGTTGAGTTTGGGAACTATTCTTTGTGGTTTGAACTATCTCGATAATGGTAGCTTCCATCCACAAGTGCGCGTTTTCATCTCGCATAAGATTTTGACGTGCCATCAGGAGTGCGATCGCACTGTGGATGTGGTTAACGCTCCACGATTTGGAGATTGTTGTAAGGGAATTCCAGGTTTCCTCTTCGAGTTGGGTAATATTTCTGCCATCGGGGTTGGTTTTGCAGACAAGCAGGTCTTTTAGAAAGCTGACAAGGCTTGTGTGGATGGTGATTGGGTGCTTGCCGCATTCAATCCAATTTTGGAGAATGCCTAAATTGCCTGTAATTTGTCTAAGAGTGATATTTTCAAAGAAAGTGACTAAATCGTATTCGGGGATAATACCCGATAGTTCCCATACCCAATTGGGAGTGATTTCTCCTTCTCCCAGCAAGGTTAGTTGGTCTAAAAGTTTGAGTGAGTCGCGCAAGTGTCCCTTGTTTGTTTTGGCGACGGCTGTTAATGCTAGCGGATTGATATTTATACCTTCCTGGTGGGCAACTTTTTCTAGGTAATTTACAACTAGTGAGAGGGTAACCCTTCTAAAATCGAACTTTTGGCAGCGGGAGGTAATAGTTTCTGGGACTTTGTGTACCTCGGTGGTACAGAAGATGAACACAACATGGGCTGGTGGTTGTTCTAATGTTTTGAGTAATGCTTGCCACGATTGGTGGGAAAGGGCATGACATTCATCTATTATTAGGATTTTGTACCTACCCTCGATTGGTTTAAGTTGAAGGTTGGATACCATCTCGCGGATGTTATCTACACCAGAGTGGCTGGCGGCATCAAGTTCGGTTACATCGAGAGATGAGGAGTGGGAAATAGTCTGACAAGAATTGCACTCGCCACAGGGTTCGGTTGTTGGTTCCTCTGTTGATTGACAGTTGAGAGATTTGGCGAGAATGCGCGCTGTAGTCGTTTTACCCGTACCCTTGGGACCGGTAAATAGATAGGCTGGGGCAGTCTTTTTGAGCAAGATCGCATTATTCAGGGTGCGTACAATATGTTCTTGTCCGACTATTTGTGAAAGTTGCTGGGGGCGATACTTGAGATGCAGTGGTGTGTACATATTTGAGAAAGTCAAATTTTCTAAATGGATTTGTGTATAGCCAGTAAAAATGCTGGCTATACTTGTTGGTCTATAAAGCTGCTGTTTCTACTGGTTTTGCTTCCTGCTTGCGCTTGCGGGATTTTGACTTGCTGGTGCTAGCTGTATCAGACGGGGATGTTTCTGTTATGCTGGTTGTTTCATTAGATACCTCTTGTTCGGAAATATCTACTGTTTCACTTTCTGGCTTGGAAGTGGTGGCAAGATTTTCTGGTTTATCGAAATCTTGGACGTCTACGGGCATAATTAGTGTTAATTGGTCGAGCAATCCACCTACAGGAGAAATGATGACTGGTTGGAGGGGTTTGTTAAATCTGAATAGGATTTCATCGGTTGAAATGTGTTTGAGTGCTTCTTGTAGATAGCTACTGTTTACCCCAATACCGATGTTTTCCCCTATACTGGTTTGGGTTTTCATAAGTAAAGAATCTACCGCATCGCCAATATCAGTATTACCTGTCATTAATGTTGCTTGTTGATCGTTCACCTCCCACAGGATTTTAACAATCTTGTGTTTTTTCTCTGCGAAATGGCTGATTCTTTTGAGAATAATTTCCATACCCTTGCGCTCTACAATTAGCTCGTTGGCAAAGCTTTTAGGTATAAGGTTGTTGATACGGGGAAATTCTCCTTCTAACAACCTGGATGTCAGTTCGGCATTTGGCAAGATAAACTGGATGGTGTTGTTTGCGACTTTGAGCGTACAACTGTTATTTTCGGCTGTTGTCGCCAAGATTTTTGCCAACTCGGTGAGGCTTCTTCTAGGGACTGTGAATGATAGTGGTTCGTAGTTTCGCTCCAGCTTGGAAGATACAAACGCAAGGCGGTGTCCGTCGGTGCTGGCGCAACTCCAATTTTCACCTTGTAACTGAAAATGTACGCCTGTGAGGATGAGTTTGGTTTCGTCTGCGCTGCTGCAATACAGACAAGCTTCCAAGGCAGCTTGTAGCTTCTTGCTAGGAATGCTGATTTCGGTAGGGTTTTCTGTTTGTGGGATGCTTGGAAAATCTTCTGGATTTCCTCCTATAATACGACATTTTCCCGTGCTGTGGCTGATAACACAGGCGCGATCGCTTACTTCAATGTCCAGTTCGCCGCTTCCTAGATTGTTAACTGTATCGACTAGTAGTTTGGCGTTTAAAGCGACTACACCTGAGCGTATAATATTAATTATCGCTGTAGTTTTGATACTTACATTCAGGTCAGTACCAATGACGGTAAGTCTGCCCGAATCCGAGGCTTCGATTAACAAACTTCCGAGTATAGGGTCTACTGGTTTTGTGGATATGCCGTTTTTGGCTGTTTCTAAGAGTTCCGCCAGTACAGATTGAGTAATTATTAGTTTCATGGTGTATTTTGCCAGGGCATGATTTGTAAAGTGCTAGCGTGTTAACTAGCACCCTTGAAGTTTTACAAATGGTTAGTAAGGCAATTTGTCTAATTCGGATGAATTAGCTGGTGAGATTCCGACTGTTTCTACTGCACTTGGTAGTAGTAAATTATTATCTAGACCTGGAATTGCCATAGGTTTGTTGGGTTCGAGGGATTCCCATACGTAATTCTTAACGTCAGCTTTAAACCCTACGAAGTAGTTTTGCCATGTTTCTAGTGTTGGGGTTTCGTGTTCGACTACCTTGCAAGCAAAACTTTTTTGTTTGGTTCCAGCTTGTTCTCTAGCTGTTTTGAAGCAAAAGATTCCTAGAGAATAAAACAAGGTATTTTTTTGTTTGGCTGGGATACCATTAATAATTGAATGGCAAGTATTTAATTCTTTGCAGAATTCTTGCCAATGAGTGGCAAAGGATGCTTGATTTGCGCCCATTGCCTTATAAGTTAGGGGAATTTGATGCAGGGGTTGATTATTTTTGTCTAGCAGGAAGACTTGAAAATACTGTAGGTTGCCAATATTTTCGTCTTCTTTCATTTCAAGAGTGTACTTTCCTAAAATTATTGTTGACGAGTTTGGTTCTTGGGATTGCTTTCTATCAAATCCCAACACTGGCGATTTGGGACACACCAACATTCTGGGATTTTGGATAAGAATACCCTTTTCTTCACCACCGCTAGACTCAAACGTGTAGGTTATGAGTTGCTTGTCGTCAAAGTCCATCCAACCTGCATTTGCCATTTGGTCTACACTTATGAAATACCCGCAGGTTTGTGAGGTAGTACCGCGAAGTGCTTGGATGCGAGGGAGTCGTGCATTTGGGTCTAAAAACTCAGGCGAACAAAATTCATCTTTTTCTGTTACTTGAGGAATTGTTGTTGAATGAGTTTCGGCAGTATTACTTTTTGTTTGAGTTTCATTTAAATTGGCTTGAGTTTTAGCCATATTTATCCTTATTGAACTAGTTCATATACCCTGTGCATTTGCATATGCCGTGATAAAAAATAAAGTTGCCTGTTATAAACAAGTAACTTAAAAGTTAATCTTGGAAGTAATTATTTAAGTAATCTCTTCTAAGTCGTATGAATATTCTCCTTCTAAATACTCATTTTTAGTCTTAATAAGTTTGTGATACGTTTTTTCTAAATTGCTGATTAATTCTTGAAGAACTAGCGTGGTTTCAGTAGTGAAAGTTAGACTCACTGTTGTGCCAATTGAATTATGTATTGCGACTGTTTGTTCATCTGGACTACCGTACACTGTGACGCTACTTTCTTTTCCAGGAATAAATCTGTAGGATGTGATTGTCTGAATTGTCATTTTACTTCTTGGCTATTTTGGTTTTTTTTGCAACATATTGTTGACTAAATTAGTGATATTACTTAGCTTTAAACTAGCTAGTTTGCACTTGCTTACAGCATCTTCTAACTTCCAACTCTTGCTATTCAAGTATTTTGTAGCTAATGTGCTTCTCTCATATGGGAAATAGGTATGTTATATACCTATTCCTATTTTCGTCAACCTGCCAGTATACAATGCGTTTATAATAGACCTGTCCGCAAATAAAGCTCAAAATAGCTGAAACCCTTACATAGCTTACTTTTTAGCTCAGGGAAGAGAGAAAACTCTAAAACCCTCTCCAGAGCTAGGTTTCAGGCAAATAAAGTTATCATTTCCGGATAAGTCTAATACATTAAGGCTTGTATATTTTGATGATGCGGGTGGCTACGCTTGTGGGGTTATTTGATTGCAAAAAGGCATCTTTGGGTAGAGACTCATCATATAAATTCCAATTTTCTAGCCATTCTTTAAAATCCTTATATTTATTGTTGAAGAATACTGACTCTGGAACTATTGCTATCAGGATTCCTCCTGAATGAATTAACTTCCACGCATGGTAAATATGTTCAATTAATTGAGAGAAGGGAGGGTTCATAATGATATGAGAGTATAAATTTTCGGCTGTACAACCTAGAAAATCTCTACCTACTAAGTTGAACCCTTTCAATTCGAGGATTCTACGTAGAGTTGGGTTAATCTCTACTACTTCTAAATTGACTTGATGATATTTATTGAGTATGGATTCGGCAATACAGCCAGAGCCAGCGCTGGGTTCAAGTATGCGAGAGCTTTCATTAATTTCTGCTAACTGAATTAGGCGATCGCAAACAGGAGGTGGGCTGGGGAAGAAGTCTCCAGACTTCATTCCAATGATTTTTAACTCCAGCCGATTTAGCTCTTGTTGAGTAGTATTAACCTTATCAGGTTTAACAACTTTCTGAATTTCAGCTATCGCAGACATAATCTCGCCTGCGGTGCAAATACTTGCGCGGTAGAGAGACTTTATCCTATCTTGATAATACTCATTGGAGAGAATTTCTTCTACCTCTTCGAGAGTCCTTGCTCTTTGAGAGATTTTGTACAGTGCTTCTGCTTGGGACTTTTGGGAGATGCCCCGCAGCACTTCGGGGGTATTTCCCACAAACCACATTTGGGCTATAGCAAGTAACCAAGATTGGATTGTTTGTAGTTCTACTCCTTCGGCGATAATTGATTGAGCGATTGTTTTGCGGCGTTTGGTTGCCCGCTGTTTGTTTATGGCAGGATTGAGCTTATTGTCAATTGATTGTTGCATCGAGGTGGCAAGTTCTTGCAGTTTCGCGGCTTGCTTCGGGTTGGGAGTGTTGAGATTGAAGGTGTAGATTTCGCCGGGGGTTGTATGTTCTGGGATTATTTTAAAGAGCGATAGTTGCATTTTCTTGTAGATCCTTGAGCGCGCATTTGACAATGAGTGATTCTTCTGTACCCCAGACTTTTATTTCCCAAGGAGTATTTAGGCGTTCGCTTGGGCGAATTACAGCTTTAGTGCATTTGTCCTTACGGGTTATCCATACAAGGAAGCTTTCGGCTTTTTCCTTAGAGTTAAACCCAAAGTAGGTAGTTTTTCTTACTCCCGTAGGGCTGGTAATGGTGGCGACTCGCGGAGATAAAATGTTAAATGTCCAACCATCGGGGGTAAGTTCAACTTTTTTGACTTTAATTTCTGGGGAGTTCATAATTCAACTTCAGGAATGGCATCTAGATATTCTTTAGTTGTAATTTCCCTATTCATCCACTTGTGATGGATGATTTCTAAACTTTCTTGCTCAACTTCTTGTTGAATTTCCTCTACCGCAAACTGTGTAATAATAGACAACAGTCTTTCTTTGAAAGCTATGTGTTTTACTTCTGAATAGGTGAATTGGTAAATATCCGCTGTGTTGACGAACAAGTAGATTAGATTAATTTTTTCCGCTGGTAATTGGGTTTTCTCATAGAGTAAGAATAATCTTAGTTGAGTATGAAATGAATTCTCTAAAGACTGAAAATTTGATGGTTTTTGGATAGTCCAGTCCAGTGCAATTACCTGTTGTTCCTGATAAATGATTAAGTCATAATTAGCGTGGACTAACTGTGACTTGTAGAGATACTGCGCTTCGGCATTCCATTGTTTGTTACCAGGAATTTCTAGAAATGGTAGCAGCACTTTTACCCACTTGCCTAATTGAGGATATGCCTTTAAGAATGGTTCTACAGGTAGTCCTAGCCCAATCTGCTGCATGATGATGTGAAACTTGCCACCAAGTTTTTCACCTTGGCTAATTGGTGATGTACGTATGGTGTTTTTACCTGAACTTTTACTTTCACATTCAAGCTTTTCTAACAGACTTGGATTAAATCTGTCCATAATAAAAATCTGTCCTAAAAAATACTCAGGACAGATATGTGTTAACTGTTGTGGTTGTTTTTATTTAGACAGTGTGATATTTATCTAAGTTTTTAACTGTGGTTTGGATACTGCGACAAGACATAGAAATTAGGTTGAAGTAGCTAACAAACTTGCTTATTTTTCCTATTAGGGTTAACTCTAATAGGTATTGGGATGCAATGGCTGATGTCATGCGGTTTATGAATAGAGTTTGGTGATTAAGTATTTGAATTTCCGCACACGAGAGGTTGTTGCTGCTAAGTTCTTCAGGCTTTGGGATTAGTAATTCGGGATGTACCAGCGCTGGGGATGGTAGGTGTTTCCAGAATGCGGGTTTATCTGGGTTATTGGAGGCGGTTACAATATTGAAATCAGCGTGGGTTCCTAATATAACTTGTCCTGATAGTGAACTGTTACCGCAGTCTAGCCAGAAGAAGTCAGCTTGTTCGCGCGGGCTGTTATATTTTAAACACGAGTGAATTTGTGCCCTGGCGGCAGCATTGTCCACGCAGCCGATGATAATTGTGAGGGTATTCCACTTGTAATTTTCTACATGGTTAGGGGAAAACCAATCTGAAATTGCTGTTACTACTACCCCATATTTGGCACTGCACCTGGTGGCTAGACATTGTGCTTTGGGAAAACTTATCTCAGATGGTTGGTAATTTTGGCGTGCGATATTTTTAGGTTCGACGCTATCTCCATCGATGATGGTGAGGTTAGCCTTTTTCTCGTTTTGCTGTAGCTGTACTATGAGGCGGCAAACATCTTCGGCAAGATACCCCCCTGTGCCACCAGCCCCTACTAAAATAAAATTTACTTTGCGGTGGGGACGGGGGAGAACGGGTAAGAAAAATTCTGTGTCGATTTGTATCATAACTCAAATATCAAATTAGGGTCAATTTCAATGAAGTGGTTGTATGCCCCTACGCGGGTGTAGATGGTAGGCTTTTTGTCAACTGTGCCGATAATTCCAAATATGCGGAACTTTCCTGACTCCTCTTGGTTGTCTTGGTTGCTGGGGATTGCTCTCATACAGCCGTGTGAGTGGATTTCAACCAATGTTTGGCTGTATCTGAGGTTTGTATTTTCCAGCGAGCGCACATGAGTTGAGGATGCTTCTTGTGCTGGTGTGTGACACCACCATTGGCTATTTGCAACCCCCAAATAAAAAAGGATTTCTTGATGGGGATTAATCCGCGCAGCATTGATGATGTCTGCAATTATGCTTGCTGGCACTTTTGGTACATTTAACTTGAAATAGGGTTGTATTTGTGCCAATCCTATTATGTGGGTATGGGCGATTTGCAAGCAGATTTCTAATTCTGGGCGGTGCGATCGCGCATATACTCCATCAGATGCAAGCCAGTATTCCTGAAGTTTTTGGCTCTTTGGGGGAAGGTTGTGACTGACAGCGTAGTTATAGCTGATGAAGAGGTTATTCATGTTGGAATAGATACTTGGGTATATCGTTTGGCGTTTTGATTGTTTGATACTCTCTAGCGACTAATTCCTTTGCTGGGAAGGATTTTGTGGTTCGTAGGCTGATCAACAAGTCGCAGACATTGTGGGGGTGTGATTTTGATTTGTTTTGGCTGAAGTCTTGGTTGAAAGGGCTGTTCCAGAACAATTTCCAGGTTTTATTGATTGAGTCGGGATTACAAGCAGGTGGGATGTTCCTACCGAAGCAAATTTTATTTGAGTCGTCCCAAATATTTGGTAACGGCGCTTTGTATAATTGACAATCCTGCTTGAAGGTTCTTCCTTTAACTGCCCATAAGTAGTAGCTGCTGTTGCATCCAGCGAATATAAATGCTGGCATGGGAATAGTTATTGTATTGTTTCCTTCTGGAGTTTGTATTGAGACTGAATATTTTTGGGGCGGGTAAAATTGAATAATACCTTCTCCATTTGGTGTTATTTCCCACCACAGCGTATTGGGAGATAACCATCCTGAATTTACAGTTTTGGCTGTAAACGCTTTTTCCACAGCTTCAGGCGATAGAAATTTATGCTGTGTTTTATTACCTTCTTTTTCTATCAGTACAAACTGTCCTTTGAGAATGATTAGATGCCCTAAAATTTCCTGCTGTGGAATGTTATTCAGTATGACTTGAGTGTTTAATCCTGTATTTATATGGCAGCTTGATTCCATATTTTGACTACCTTCTTTCGATTGGCTATTGATACTTCTATCCAGTCTGATAACTCTTCAAATTGGTTTAATATGATGCTGGCTTCTTGCCATTTATCGGCGATCAGTAATACATTTTCTTCACTCCACTCCCACCAATATCCAGTTTCATAGGTTGTGTCTAACCAAATATTGCCTGTTGAATAGTCGAGAACACTCAGGCTAGTTACTAAATATTTGATTGGTGATTTTAACTTGTTACAGATTTTTACAAGTTTTTGAAAGTCTATATTTTCCACATCTGCTATATAATCAGGTTTAAACCCAAATTCTTCTTCCCAATATTCAAGGCTATACCCACTACCCATAACCGAGAGTAAGAATTTTTCGCTTGCCTCTAAATCTTCAAGGTTTTCATTCCACCATTCAAGTCTTTGTGGTAATATAGCTATACTTTCATACTCTCCGTATGTTTCTATTTCATCAATAAATTCAACTGGAAACAAGTTTGAATTTACTAGGTGAATAAATTCAATTTCTCTATCTGAATATATGCAATCAGGATGTGTTTTTCTGTTTATAGGTGTTTTTGACTCATACCATTCTTCTGCAAATAGTTTTTGATATAAACTGAGTAAACTTGCTTTTTGAGAGAAGTTTTCCAGATAGGTGATTGCTTCTGTACAGGTGATGGGTATTTTAAATAGTTCTAGTGATATCATGATGAACGATAACTGCCGCTAGTGTGGATAGCGGCGTTGCTTAACTACAATACGGGATAATTGCTGGATGCAGGGGGTTGTTGTCCGAGGGACTTAAAAACCTTATCTGTATATGTTTCCCAGTTTTCCCCCATTTTGATTGTCTGATTTATTTGTGAGCGCATACTAATTAAAACTTCTAAAGTTAGTTGATTTTTTATTTCTAGAAGCTTCAATTCCCAAGCTAATACAAACGCTGGGTTAATTTGTTCAGATGCTAATTTGAGTTCTGTGATGCAATTACCCTTGGTTCCAGCGCGTTTAACAAGTCTTATTTCGGTTGTTTCTCCTGTAGTTGTACGAGTAATTTCGGCATTGGCATATTCTGGAAAATAAGTGCTGATTGCCAGTCTTAGCTTGTTGTCATCTATTGCTGTATTTGGTGGGATAGGAACTTGCTGCCCTTCGATAATAGCGATATAATTCATGGCGATTAGAATAGTGAAAGTTGTTGTTTATCCGACTCGTTTGGATGGAAGTTATTAGATAAATCTCGTTTTTGTACTTGTTTACGCTCCTGAGATTGATTAATATGATTAAGAGCAATCTTTCTTTTTTCGGCGGCTTCAATAATTTTAGGTAAGGCTACCTCTAATTCTTGAATACTTTCTTGAATGATGGTTTGTTGGGTTATTTCCTGATAGCTAGCATTTTTGATAATGGGAGGTGCATTTTTAATACCAATGGAGAAAATAGCCTGTTGCTCGTCTGGATAAATTTGGATGGTTATTAGATAGACTTTAGGGTTTGATATGCTGTTGCTGTTATCTTCATAATCATCTGTTTCATCACTATCTTCTAAGCTATTGTTGTTACTAGAATTCAAATCACTACTGTAACTAGCTTTGGAGTTAGTTACACTTTCTTGCTCTTGATTGTTCATGAGAGGTTGGCAAATTTTGCAAGGGTACGAATGGTAATGCCTGTTCTGCGGAAAGACTGCCATTTGTAGGCACATTCTCCTGGTTTGTATTTGGGTGATAGTTGACTCCATATGTCCCAGGCTTTGAGTAAGGTAGGGCTGACTGATTTAAGTGCCATTCCAACTTGAATCCAAGTTGTATAGTCAGAAGCGAACCTGGGGTGTATGACTTCTAAGAATGTAAGTGCAGCTTGAATATTGGTTTCAATATCGGGGTATAAGTTTACGCATCTGTTTGCCTGATGTGTGCGGTTAGATTTTTCTTGGAGAGAACTCGATGGAGAGTGAATTACCCTTTCCTTCTCCTGCTTTAATAGCATTTGGGCTACTACCCAATCTGGTGCGTAAGCAACTTGTTTTTCTTGCGGACTGCAACCGGGAACCCACCGATAGTATCTTCCTTCTGGGTGGTAGGAAGGAGGTAAAACTGACGCATGATTTTTACCTCTAAACTCCAGATTTGAGATTTTGCTGGACTTGATTGATGATTTTTCAGTGATTAAGTATAGAAGTTGGCGCTTGTATTCACCTCCAGAGGTGAAGGCGACAGTCGCCGGGAGGTATGCAAGTGCGCTTTCGTATAACTTTTGGGGAGAAATTTTGTCTATTTCACCCTCTTCTAGTTTTTTGTTGAGGATTAGAATTTGACCCCAGGCGCGGAATCCGTCGCAGTCGATAGCGACGATGTGTCCTTCGGGTTGGTTATCGCCGCAGACAATAGCAACCCCAGTGGCAGGTGTATACCTCTTCCCCGACCAAATTTTGCATCTAGTACGAATGAGTTCGGCTTGTAGCTGTTTGGGTGAGTAAGTTTTATACTGCCATTCTTTTCCCCCCAGAGGTCGCTTGCCAAATGTGGGTATAACCCTCCATCTGTCGGGTAGTGTTTCCAGGGACGAGATAATTTTACCTGCCTGGGCGTGCATGATTTCATTTGATTCCTACTAGTTAACTTTAGTAACTAGATGCATGAGCTTTTGGTGGTGGTTAGCTGTATTTTGGGCAAGCAGTTATTACTACTTGCCCTATGTTTTAGGCTAATCGTTGACTAAGAGCATTTTCCACTTGATAAGTTCCAAGAGTGCAGTTTGCATCATAGGGGAAAGTGGGAAATTCCGGGAATTTATTTATAGCTTTTGTTACCCTACACATCACCATTGCTCCCTCCCTTCCCTTTTTGTTTAGTAAGTGATGATAGCTGATGACTTCAAATTCATTGTTACCTGCTTCAAATTTGCTTTTTGCGTGTAGGGAAATAGCCTTTTCCCAATTGGGTTGCCATGACATAAGGGTATTGATTGCTTTTTCTCTAAATGTCGTGTTATCCATGTAATTAAGAATATCTGATACACAACTCTCCCTTTTAGCTATAACTTCGCGAGCGTAATTAATTAACCAGTATTCTGCTTCTTGAAGTAGGGTGCGTGATTTTCTATCCAGGCATATTTCGTCATGGCTTTTTGCCATTACATATGCCCGTTGCTCAAAAACCATACCGTTAAGGCGCATTTTTAAATCAGATGGATAAAAGGTCATCAAATCAGCTAATTCATCACTAATTGCAGGTAAGGGATATTTGATCGGGGGATAGATTTTGACTTGATATCCTAAATTTACTGCATGTTCAACTATTAGGTGAATATCGGATGCAGGGATACAATCACCTATTTGGTAATTTTTATCCAGAAGTAAATATGTTGGCGCATGAACAATTTGGAATTTTTGAGGTGATTGTTCGCAGTCAGGAACTAGCTCTACGTACATAATACTAACCAAATTATTTTTTATTTGGTTAGGCGTTAGTTAGTGTCGTGATTTTGCTGTTGCAGTGTTGTGTAAAATTTCTTATAAAGCTAATAGACTTCATATAAAAAGTTCTGCTCTTAATGTATAGAGCAGAACTTGTTTTAGACTATTTGTACTTCTTGTTGGATTAAATTTTGAAGTATAAGTAATCCAACTTGTTTGGAGATTGCTGTATTGTCATCGGGGCATCTGTAAATAACAGTACAGTTTGAACACCCGTGCTTGCATGGACAATTTTCCACTAAGAATCTTGCCCTCGATACGGCTTTTTCCAGATATTGAAATAGTGTATTGCACATTCCGGTTCCTCCCTCAACTGTATCGAAGAAGTAGCCGACTAAGTTAGGCTGAGTTGGTTCTTCATAAAGCATAAAGTCAATATCTTTACTACTAGCACCATGTTCAACTAGTGGTAATGCTAGCATCAGTTGATGTGCTAGACTGTGGATACAAATGTCGGTTTCTTTATATTCAAATAACTCCCTCTCCTCTTTTGGAATGTACTTCTGATTCTTTATTGGTAACCTAATTTGCTCTACTTTTGACTTGAAGAAATTTCTCGCTTGTCGGTCTATCTCAATTTGCAAACAACTGGTAGAACAGCTAATAGTCAAAGCTTCCTTATATAATACTTCTTCTACTAGTTGGATTATGTCTTTATCTGTGAGTTCGCTGTTGCATATGGAACAGTTTTGTAGTTTACTTGCTAGAGATTGATTGTGGTTTCTGCAATCTTGGTTTGGACAAGTCCATTTTGACTCTCGATTGTATAACCTGTATCCGGACACTGACTCAGAGATGTTACATATTTTAGGAGTAAGTTTTATTACTCCCATTGGCAGTTTGATTGACTTTGCTTCCCCAGTAGTTTTAACTTCCTCAAATTTAATTAGTCCTTGAGGGCGGGTAAATAAATTTGTTTGTCCAATAGGCTTGAGGAAAGCTTGCCCTTCTTGGATTTTTAACTCTGATGATTTATACCAAACTGGATTACCATCAAAATCCTGGGCTGTATAAATTGCATTAGGGTATACTTCTCTTAAAGCAGTGTTGACCGCACTTTGTTCAAACTCCTCCCCAGTTGAGGTGTTGATATAGTTGATATTGTTGCTTCTGCTCCCCCTAATCTTGATATCGCCGTGTACGTAACCTAAATTGCGGGCGCACGCTAGCTTGCTGTTGAAGCTGTACACGAGCTTGTTTTCTTGAAGAAGTTGGTTTGCGATCGCAAGTCCAGTTTGTCCGAAATGCTTGCTGATTTGGTTGATTGTCGGGCGTGACTCTTTGCAGCAGGCTAGAATATGGCACGCGAGTAGATTTTCAAAATTGGGGTTGAAGTTGATGATCTCCGGTGGGTCGGTTAACAACCGTTCGGGATTTTTCGAGTAGTAAGAGTCTAAAATAGACTGTTTGGAAGGTATGAAGACAACTAGCCCTTCTTGTTTTCTGCCGGCACGACCTGCCCTTTGCCGGAAGGATAGGATGCTTCCAGGATACTTGCAAATCAGGACGGCATCAATACAGCCGAGGTCTAACCCCGCTTCGAGAGCTGACGTTGACACGATAAACTTGATTTCCCCAGATTTGATATCTGCAATGATTTTCCTCCTTTGGTTGTTTTTCAAATTGGCGTAAAATGCAGAAATACTATTTTGGAGGTGAAATAACCCATTTTCAGTTAATATTTTGCGGATTGTTTGGGTTAGGGTTTTGACCATTTCTCTGCTGTCGCAAAAGCATATTCCCACCACATCTTTACTGACAAGTGAAGCTGCTATTTCGGCGGTTGCGTACAAAGTACTATTCTGGGGTTTGAGACTGATAAATGTGGTTTCAGCTTTTCTTGCACCGCTTTGGCTAATTACTGTAAAATTGCTTTTACGGTTGGAAATCTTTTGGGCTATCTCTTGGCTATTGCTGATAGTAGCTGAGGCAAAGATATATTGTAATTTGGATATATCACTTCCAGCTAGTTTTATCAGTAGTTGAGTGCGACGGTTTAGCAAAGCGAAATTGCTACCAAAAATACCACTATAGTAATGAGCCTCATCAACCGTGATTATGGAAATTTTGCGTAGTGTTTCAATGAAGTTATAGTTATCAAATTGGTAGTTGGTAAGCTCGTGATTCCAAACATCGGGCGTGACGCAAATAATCGAGGGTTTATGTGTATAAAGCTTTTTGCGCTCTTGGGATGGAGTATCGCCATTAATATTTAGAATTGCGGGGCGGATAGGCTCTGGTAGGAGATTGATAAACTCCTTTATTTTCTCCTCTTGGTCAAATGCAAGGGCTTTGAGGTTGAAGAAGATGATACATGAATTGCCTTTGAGACATTCGTGAATAACTGGAAGTAGGAATGAAATCGATTTTCCACTACTTGTTGGAGTTTCGAGAATGATATCTGATGATTGGTTGTATGCTGACCATGCTTGAATCTGGTGGGAGTATAATTGATTAATTCCTAATTGAGCGAGAGCCATACTTACTGCTGGATGGACATTTTCTGGTATTGGTTGATAGTTTGCCGCTTGTTCGGGAATTATATCGCAGTGGGCAAGTTTATTTCTACCTTCTAGCTCAGATGCTATTTGTTGATAAATTAAACTTCTTGGAGATAGAGCATTTTGAACAGGGCTAAGATTTCCTTGTTCTATTTCCTCCCTCCAATTGAAGATAACTTGGCTAATATTCCCTTTTATGAAATGGAGATTTTCGCCAATAATTGTGCTAATTTGAATTGTTCCGTACTGTTTGGAGTAAATGCTGCGACTTGGTTGTAACCACTCTGGTCGGTTGTTCATAAAAAACTACCTACTTGTTGTTTGTAACAAGTAGGCGTTAGCGATGGCGGTGGTTTTTATGCAAGCAAATTATAGTCATTAATTTGTGGCTTTCAAATTTAGATAAAATTTACCGGAGAATAACCTTTCCGGTAAATCTTTATTGTAATGGGATTGTCTACGCCGCAGTAAACAACGTAATTAATTATACAATATTTCTCAATTGCCAAAAAAATAATCAAAATAATACTAGGAATTACGGTTTGTTAGATGTTTGAGGGTAATAAAACTTCTGATATAGTTACTGATGTAGATATTGTTATTTGAAATTTTTGTATTTCAAATACGAATATGATTTAGCTTCATGATGTTTTTATATAAGTAAGTGAATTTTTATTAAAGGTAATATCAACTTGACGATTTAAATATATGGGTTAATTTGGATTATGTATGCGGGTGTTTATTTATGAATTTTGAACAGACATCTCAAGTTAATTTGATAATTGAGCGGGCGAAACAAGAGAAATTTAATGATAACGAAATTGCCCTGTACGACGATTTTTTGATTGAAGGGGGAATAAAAAATCCTGCCAAGATGACGGAGCAAGATGCCACTAATTTTGTGAATTTTCTAGACAGTTGTGATGCTTCTAACGAATTTGTGGCGATGGCTTTAACTAGATTGGCGCAGATTGCCCCTCAGGGTGCGATGGCAAGAATACTGGAAAGTGATTCTGACGGTGATGGTCTAACCCTTGCTGAGGAGCTAAAACTTGGAACCAAAGCTACTGAATTTGATACACCTGCCGAGATAGCTGCCTCGCAACAACGGCAATTTCAGGCTTTCTCATCCAAAGATTCTGCGGCATTTGAACTTTAAATAGACCTAAGAAGCATTCTGATGAACGTTGTCAGCATCTCGCTCAAAAATACTAACAACGCATTTTGAGAATTAATTGCAAAATATATGCAAGGAGTTTTGGGCAGCTGGATGCGATTTTCCAACATGACCCAAGGAAGGTCTAGGGGATTTATAGTTTTTATCTTCAATCATCCTCAAAAATTTCTTCTAGTGTTAGCGGTTTACCCGCTAATTCAGAAGCCAAATCTCTAAGCTTAAACAAAGTTTCAAACTGCCCCCGTTCCAGTTGTCCTTTTTTGGCAGCTGACAGGGTTCTCTTATCAATACGTCAACGTAGGTATGCTAAAGGATATAACAAAGGGCGATCGCTCTTCCCTATAAGCAAAGCAATAAGTGCGATCTTCCCCCCATCACTATTGCTTAACTTCAGTTTTGACAGATGGAAGGAGAATTACGAGAAGAGAGAAAATAACTCGACACAAACAGGGCGCTGTTTGTTGCATTTTGAAGTGCGGCTGCGATCGCACAAGTGAAATCGCGGGTACGCCATCGCACAAGTGAAATCGCGGGTACTTCAAAAGCACCTTTCCCTTAACTCCCTTTCTCAATCCACTCCCGTCCCGCTTTTTCCGCCGCTTCCGCTGTGTAATAAATTTTGCGTTCCCCGAACACTGCACCGCCCGGACTAACCACCCGAAACTGCCTTTACTTGAGCTTCAGTATAAAATACTACGCTTAGTAACATTCTGGATGCTAGTGCTAGGTGAACTGTGGTTTTAGTCATAGTGCGAGTGTTACAACAGTAGCGTTCTAACTATGGGATTATATTGCGTGAGCGATGGCGCTCCGCGCCCGTCGTAGACGATCGCATAAAAATCTGGGAGATAAGCGGAGTGCGTAAACGCTTTCATACCTATTTCTGGTCATCGTTTCCTTTTTCTGGTATGTAAGTTAGTAATTCCCCAGGTTGACAGTTGAGAGCTTTGCAGTATTTTTCCAATGTCTCTCGCTCCAGTCTTTCTGGCATAACTCTCATATTTTTGTGTTTGCTAACAGTGACGTGGTGCAATCCCGCCATGTCAGCCAATTGCTTGTAATCAACTTCTCTATCAGCCATCAATACTGCTAAACGCCACTTTATTGGCATGGATTCTTCTATAACTCTCAGCATATCTAACTTACACCGCCTTTAAAATGGCGCATTAACGGCTGCGACTATGGTATAAAGCTCTGCGAAGAACCAGTTAGTTGATAATTTGATTTTTTTAATCGTTGCGACTAATATGATAACTACAGCCACTAATTAAAAAGGCGATCGCGAAGCGCGCCAAGAAGCTGCGATACCAAAGGCGCGCTTCGCGATCGCCTTCAACGTAGTAAACCCCCACTAACGGGAGACAAACACAATGATGACACAATCACAAACGCTCGTTATTGACTCTCAAGCGATCGCCCAATTGGAACTTGAGTTGTACATAGCTCAACAAGCAGGGGCGACAGCACTCGAAGAGGGCGGAAATTATGCCGTGCAGCCCACAAAGAAAGGCTTTTTACCTGACGCTGATGCTCAAAACGTACCTATCCTCAGCCAGGGAAGTTCCCAAACAGAGCCAAACCGGGAACCACTTAAACATCTATTAATTGGTACGGCGAGAACTGTAACCAGCACAATTCACTACTTACAAGTAATTGGTTATGCGGATGTTGGCGATTGGAGTCCACTACTGCCAAGTCCTAATCCAGGCGAGGTAATGAGTATTTTGGTGCGCTCAATCTTGGTGCAGTAGTTATGACAGATAATTCACAAACTCAACTTGATTCGTTAAATCCTCAAACCGAGTATGATTCGCCCTGGAAAGATGTCTTAGAAAGATATTTTGAAGATTTCATGCTATTTTTCTTCCCCCAAGCACATCGAAGGATTGATTGGACTAGGAAGCATGAATTCCTCGATAAAGAACTGCTTTCTGTGGTTGGCGATGCAGAAATTGGTACACGATTTGCCGATAAATTAGTCAAGATTTATCGTATTTCTGGAGAAGAAAATTGGATACTTATTCATGTCGAAATTCAAAGTCAAGAAGAATCTAATTTTGCTTTACGGATGTACACCTACAATTATCGTATTTACGACAAATATCAAAAGTTTGTAGTATCTCTGGCTATTCTCGGTGATGAAAACCCAAATTGGCGACCATCGCAATTTAATTCTCAACTATTTGGTTGTGGGATAAGTTTTCGATTTCCAGTAATAAAACTGCTAGACTACGAACAAAGGTTGTCGGAGCTTGAAGCTAGTCGCAATCCCTTTACTATTGTGGTTATGGCGCATCTACAAGCTAAGGCAACAACCAGCAATCGCACCGAGCGCAAGCAGCAAAAATTAACTTTGGTAAAAAGGTTGTATGACTTAGGATTTGAGCGGGATTCGATAATTATCTTATTCAAGTTCATCGATTGGATGATGACTTTACCCGCTAATTTAGCACGGGAGTTTTGGCAAGAATATAGTAGTTTTGAGGAATCTAGACGTATGCAGTATGTAACGAGCGTTGAGCGCATTGGCATTGAGAAAGGTACTCGCAAAGGTTTATTACAAGGAATTGACACCTGTTTGCAATTGAAATTTGGTGCAATGCAGTCAGAACTATTTGAGGAAATTTCCCAAATTCAAGATGTCGAGCAATTGGAAGCAATTTTAACTGCATTAAAAACAGTTAACACGGTGGAGGAATTAAGAGAAATTTACCAACCGATAACTGAGTAAGCCATGAATAGAGAGCAAGCACGCTTGCGATCGCTAACGATGCTAATAACTTGAGTAATCAAGGCTTACAGCGTTCTTCGGCAAGGAAGATATCGTGAAGGGCATAGCTTAATCCGTGGCTACTGTTGAAGCTGGCAGACAGTGCCGACAGTTTTTAAAACAGCCAAAAATAGAACGAGGTTTAGCAATACTCGAACAAATGCACAAGCAGTAATTGCTGTATTGCTGCAATCGCCGAACACCCCCAACCTGATTGGGGGTTATTTTGTGCCATCCAACATAAGCAACCATAAAGTACATGCATCCACTATTATTTGTCAAGCTGTCTTGACTATTTGTAATAATATTGTGAAATTTATTACCTGCCCTTGGTACTTATTGAGGGATTTTCTTTGAAGGGCAATGAAATTACGGATAGAAGCCCAGATAACTTTAGTTTTTTGCTCATCCAAGCAACTCTATATTTCATAGTTATTCTATTATAACTTCATCCATTTATATGTAAATAGAAAGTGGTGATTATATGCCGAAGCCGAAAATGATATTTATTACATCATCTAGACTAAGTTTGAATTTGCGCGCAATGTTATTTATATTTGCCTCTCCATTCATGTGTTCTTCTAATATTAGGCGAATAGTTGATTCAGATATTTTAACTTTTTTATCTTGACCGATACTGATATAAAAGTTTTTGATAAACTTGTTTATTTCTGCTCGTTCGAGTTCTTGCCAATATTTTTTACGATTGCTCCAAAAGCAATTGCCGGGTGCGTAATTTACTGTGGTATCAATACGAGCAATTATTGTATTATTTGGGGCTTTTCCCATATCTAGAAGAAACTGGTTAAAGTTATCTCTCCAAGATGGATGTACTTCAATTCCACATCCCCCATGTTTTTTGTAAAAAGGGTGATTTTTATTATAGCAAGCTTGTTTTATATAGTTCCAAGAATGGTATTCTCTCAAGTTTTCTGGATTAATTTTGAGCGATAATTCTCTTCTCAGACAACCGCAGCTATTAGTGCTGTTGCTGATTAAACTATGCTTGTACACATATTTTTCAGTCCCGCAGCTACATCTCACCAAGACTTTTGCTAACCTACCTAGTTGTTTTATCTCTTGGTTATCAATTACTGTTAGTCTACCGAAAATTGTACCTATTTCTAGAAGGCTTCCTTTTTTGACGCAACCACAACTTTTTGTCTTGCCGTTTAAAAGATTAAACTTAAATACTTTTCTTTGGATTTCGCAGGCTGTACACTGGCATAGTATTTCCGTCCCTTGGTTTTCAAGTACCTGCCAGTAACCAAACTTTTCTCCAATGTCAATAGTTCGACTACGCATATATAGTAATATTAGGTGATTTTTAATTTTTAGTATTTCTTTTTTAATGATAAAGTAAGTAATGAAAATTCCTCAAGTTTAAATGCTAAACTTGAGGATTCAGGGAACTGCAAAGAGCATTGGATAGGCAATAGGCTTTCTTTTAAGCAGCGAGTCCCATCAAAGCGTATACCTGATCCAAACGGGGTTGATGTTTTTCCTCTGTACTCGACACTAGATTTAACCATTCGCATTTGGTAAGAGTGTAGAGATTGTATGTCTCGTTTGGCTCAACGATAAATTTATCGCCAAAAGCGGCGATGAACGAGTATGACTTTTTGGTGAGGGTATTTTTGACAGATACCTGTACCCTGCCGGAGATAATTATAAACAGTTCGCTTTCATCTTTTTGAGAGTAGCTACCGTGAGTTTTGCGTTCTTGGAGGCATTGATAATTTACTTTTACCCAGGAGCCTTTTGTATGGCTGAAAGAGAAATTATTTTCCTCGGTAATTGAAACTGAGGATGTTAGTATTTGCATGATTGTTTACCTGTTTTCAATTGAATGAGATGGATTTCTACAGCAAAGAGAATTTCGTCGCAAGTTTCAGCTTCGTTCAAGTCCTTATTTTTATTTATGGCATCTATAAGGTTATTTATTTCTATTAAATTCATTCCTTCTACAAGAGCTAATGCTTCATTTAGGTTATCGCTATATTCCCCTGTTCGATGATTTAAATTTTTGAAGATAGCGTTATAGTTACCTGCCATTTCTACTGCTATTGCCCAAACGCATAATTTTGCTTGAAATTCTACTTTCTCATGTGACTCTAGCTTTTCTAAGTGATTGCCGAATCTTGTAAACAAATTATTTGGTTTGGTGGTAAATGCTCTTACTTTTGAAAACATCTTTCAATCTGACCTTGATTTATTCATAATCTATCAGTATTTTTACTATTATTGATGTCTTATATTTAAGCTTTTGATGAAGATTTTTAAGTTTGAATTACCTCATCTTTTTAAAGATATTATTTATAGATGAGAAATAATCTTCAAAATCTTTATATTTTTATAAAGCAGAATACTAAGTATTCTTACTGTTGTAATTTTTCGTAATTAACAATATTTTCAAAGCCGTATTTACATATTTCCGGGGCTTTCAAGCGGTTTTTTTGTAAATAATCTCAAAGTTCTACCCCTCCTCCCACTTTTTTGCGTGGGGGTGCAGGGGCGGCGACTTTTTGTTTTTTGTATTCCCTAACAACTTGGGTGGGAGTAAACTGCTGTTTGATTTCTTCAGCCCGCCACTGTTGTAAATCCTGCATGATGTCTTTTAGTGGGGTAAATTCTATGGTGCTTTCCCCTTGTTTTTGCGCCTCGTTTGTTTTGTGAGTCATAATTTTGAGGTACATTTCTCGTTGATCGGCGATAGGGAGCTTGCCATTGTTATCTTTAAGCTTTTGCAGGATTTCTTCATTGCCTTGATTCATTGCCCCTCCCCAAGCCGGACCGCCTTTTTTCGTCATCTCTGCCCACTCTTGGGCGATGTAGGGGTGAACCTGGACAGGGATATCACCTGCACTTTGGATTTGTTGAGGTTGAGGAACCTGCTGGGTGCTCCCTTCTCCTTGGTTAGGTGGTTGTTGCGTCTGTGCTGTTTGCCCCCCTTCAAATACCTGTTCAAGATTAAGCTTGTTGGCGTTTTGGGCAATAAACTTCACTTGGTTGATGTCATAGTCGCTGATATTCATCTTGGCGACCTCTTTTTTTATGCCCTCCTCAGTTTTGGTTAAATCAAATTTGACTAATTCCTGAGTACCCCTTTCCTCGGTCGTTTTAAACAGTTGCAGGCTGGCTTTTTTCCCTTCAGGGTCGCGGGTGCGTTTAATCGTAAATTCTCCTACGGCAAGTTCATCTTTAAGTGCTACCAAAAGTGTGTTGTTGAGAGTGTCCAACATTTCGTTTTGTTTGAATACCTCCAAGGTTTTAATAGTACCAGCAGGAGCGAGACTGCCGAGGCTATTTGCCACATCCCGGATGTCTGAAGAACTTAGATCGGGTAGTTTGCCTTTATCCTGAAGGTGTTCGCCTATTATCAGGAATTCCTGACGTTCGACCCCTAACATTTTAGTAGGCTGTTTGGTGATTTTGGGTTCTTTATCTCCTTTACCGGGTTTGAACTTCATCAGCGAATTACTCCACCCCTGGAGTTCATCACTGCGGCGATGGATGCTGACGGTATCCCCTTCTTGCCGAATTATAAAGGCATCACTTCTGTAAATACGAGAACCATCTTGCTCAATGATGCCGTATTTTTTCAACATTTCGGTTGCAGCTTGGGCAATATCTTTGTTCTCGCCGTTGTAGCGTTCCTTTTCTGTTTGTTTGTTTTTTATCTCGTATACTGGTACTTCTACTTGACGCGCCCATTGTTGCGCTTGTGGTTCTACCCCCTCGGAGTTGGCTGCTTGTTGGTAAGTGTATTGAGCGGCGTATTGTTCCTCTTCTTCTAAATTTTCTTTTTTGGGAGTTACGCTTGGATTTTCTGAATCAACAAATTTCTTTTTATTGGTAACTGTTATTTCATTTGAGGTATAATTTTCCTGATTTTCTACCTCTTCCTGAAGATTATTGATGATAACTTCTTCAAAGTTATGTTCGGCTGACTCTGCTACAGTTGATAGTGTGGACTCAGAATTTTCAACATTTAAAGGTTGGTTATCTATCTGATTGTTGGGTTCTAGTATAGTGTTGTCTATTAATTCAACTTCGTAATGATTTTGAGCGATCGCAGTAATTTGCTCATCTTCATCTGGTGGATCATCAAAATCTGGAGGATTGCTAATATCTATATTTTCTACAAAGTCAATTGTCTCTTCATCTGGGGGTATATCTTCTACTGTAATAAATTCTACTGACTGAATTTTCTCTGTACTAGCAATTAGCTCTGTTACATTTTCTTCCAAATAAGTATTATTTAATACTTTTGAAAGCATATCATTTGCTGCTGTCGATATATTGTCAAATTGGCTGCTTTCAATATCAGATGGTTGGCTGTTCACGTTAGTTTCAGGTTGAAAATTCTCACTCTTTTCTAGAAAATTTTTAGTATCTTGGTAATTTTTAACGATATCAGATGAAGGAGGTAGTAGCTTTATGAGTGGCTCGTAAGCCACATCCATAATTTCATCTTGGGAGAGATTTTCTGTAATTAAATTTGTTCGACATTTGCCTGATGAATCTTGCTCGTAAATGACAGTTTTATTGCCTAATTCAGTGTAGGCAGTTATCCTGATAGCTGGTTCATAATCGCTGCTTGAATTTTCACCTAAATCGGGTACATCTTGTACAATTCGGGCGGCGAGAGTTTGTGCTTGATAATCGCTAGGTTCGTTGTGTGTCTCAAACTCTATGCTGTACCGTACATTATCCATGTACATATCTGGCATGAGGATTACTGTGTCTCTACCATCTATCCCCTGGTTTAAATCTACTTTTTCCCATTTGTAAGCCCCAGGGGTAGATTTATCGGGTACGAGGTTGTAGGTATCTTTGCCAACTTCAATTGCTATTTTATCTGTTTCTTCCCCCTCTTTAAATATTTCTCGAATTTTATTAAAAGTGTCAATCAGGATTTTGGCTAATTCTAAGGCTGCTTTACCAGTAGTATCAGCCAGTTGAAGATAGTTATCTGCTATTCGTTGTTGCTGAGGGTCAAACATGGTGGTGTTGGAAACCTATCGATAAGTATTGAATTTTGATATTTAACGAACACTAATTGATTATCAAATCTGATGATTAGTAATGATGGTTTAGCACCAGTTTGGTAAAAAATATCGCAATAAATATTATTTTGGCTATTGCGGTTGTAATGGTAAACTAGGATATTGTCGAAATAATGTTCTTCCACATCAGGTGGAAATTGATAATTCCATTTCGGGAAAATTTGATATTTATTAATTTCTTTTATTATCTCTTTATTCATTATGTTTATTATTTAAAAAAATCGGCATAACTGTCTACAGGTAATGGTGAATTCCCAGCCTGTACGGGCGCTTGGGGAATGGGGAAACGCTTATCTACTTCTTTTACTCTGAGATCTAAATCTTCTTGAGTAGGTCGTTTTTGGGTGCTTTTCCGTGCTAACTGCTTGATAAGCTTGTCCCAATTGTTTCCGTTTTCTTCCTCCAAGCCAATCAAATATTTTGATACTTTAATAGTCTTTAATAGGGGTACAGAACCTTCCTTTTTATTATCATAACCAGGGTTAATAAATACACATTTACCAGGTGGCAATTTGAGGAATTGGGCAGGTTCAAAAAGCTTGCGAGTTTTTTCCTGGTCGGAGATAGATGTTGAAGCTTTGCCCCCTCCAGTTGACCGGGATTTTTGTTTGTAGCTGATTTCCTCTTCACCTAAATAAGCACTAAAAAGCCTTGCAGATTCCTCTTCCCCAGGATTAAATACAAACTTGGTACCGCACGCACCAAGGATTGCTTTTGAGATTTCCTTGCCGTAAATTTTTTCCAACTGACCCATGTTTTGCCATCCGAGGATTCCACAGAATCCTTCAGAACGCGACTCGTTAAGCCATTTAAACAAGTCTGGTAAAAAAATTGACGGTAGTTCGTCAACGCTAACCACAAGTGGACCAGAATATTTCCTCTTTTTGGCAATACTGCGAGCGACGGTCATGTGTAAAATAGAAGTCATGAGTGGACCTACTGCGTCGCGGCGTTCGCGGTCGAGTCCAAAGATAATCATCTGTTTTTTACCTACCTCTAGTGGTAAGGTGGTCTCACCGATAAAACAGCCCAAAGTGTTCTTAGCCATGAATCTCGTAAACATGAGCGATGCGGTACCGGCGATACCTGCGATGGTTTTCTCCGATCCGCTAGAGCTAAATAACTGACCAAAAGCTATTCTTATCCAAGGGTTGAGGCTCGCAGCCATCAAACGTTCGACCATCTTTTCACTCGATAGAACTGCTGCTGCGGTCATGATATCGGCGAACTCGCCAAACTCCTTGGTGAGCATGAGGATTGCCTGGGTGAGTTGATCCCCCGCAGGTCCAAAAAATGCGTCCTCATTGGCGCCTCCCAACATCCGGAAGTTTTTATTTATCACAGTTGCAAGCTGACGTGCGGTTTCAGCATCGCTACTGTCGCGCAAGAAATCAATGGGGTTGCATACCTCCGATTCGGGGAATCCTGGCGCAAAGACGTGTACTTCATACCCCTTTGATTTAGCATAAGAAGCGATTTTGGCTTGTGAGGGGTATTTAAAATCGTATAGTACAATACCAAATCCTTGGTCAATTGCTGAATATAGCATGGGGTTGATTGCCGAAAAAGATTTACCGCTACCGGGTGCCCCAATGACGGCTGTACCTCTTTGAACATCAGGCACGTACATGGGTGTTCCCCCACTCCCCTTTGGTAGTTTTTGACCTTTATATTTATGTACTCCAATATACAAACTAGCCGAATCGCATTTGGGGGAAGTGACTTGCTTGATAGCCTTTTTCTTGGCGCGGTTTGTTTCTTGACCCCCACCCCAATAGCTAGTGGCAAGTTTGCCTTTTTTGCCTCCAGAAAACATCTGTAAGAGAAATAGTCCTAATATCCCCCCGGCGAGTGCTAGTCCTTGGGGAGACATCAGTTGGTTGGTATATTTGCTGAAGTCATAGCCAGACGAAGGTAAGGATTCTGTAGCAGTTTGAACTTTAGTGCTTGGGGTTTGAGCTAGGTATAAATTATTCATATTTACTAAAAATTGGTATGAAGAAATATACTTTTGGATTGCATATTTCTCCTTGTGGTGTTAAAGGTCGGTGAGTGTCAAAGAGTTGGTTTTTTAGGCACTGTGAGGGGTGTGCCTAAAATAATTGAGTCCATCTCGCTATAGTTTAAGAATGGAACAGGACCGATAAAGTAGGGCGTGCAGGTGCGACCAACGAAGGGGATCGTTTTGCAGAAACGGAAGAACATCGCAGTAGTTATACTTCCGTCAGCTTCGTTGACATCCCAGATAACTTGTTTGAATGATTTACCGAAGGGATGTCTTCCGGTTGGTTCTTTCCCGCCGTTAACACCACCGAGAATACCGAATCCACCCTTGACTTTTTGGAACTTGCCTGACATCCATGCCGCACCAGTTAGGTTATCGTTTCCAGCTACTTCGATGTGGGCGCATTTTTTGTTGTAGCAGGGGACGTTAAATCCTTCTTGCTCGCTACCCGATATTGATTTCCACCTGCCGTTTTCTACCTCTTTAAGTACCACATCCACCTTACCGATAAAGCTGGTATCGGGTACGGGTACTCCAGGTAACTGGTCAAATGGTACTTTTCCCAATCCCGGAACCTTGCCGATAATAGTATTTTCCCAGTTGTTAAACTTTTTGAGGGCGGCTTTATCGATACCGGGAATGCTGGTGAGTTTGTATTTATCAAGTTTGAGGTATTTGCCAAGTTCGGCGGTTTCAAGTTTGGGGTAACTTTCGAGTGCTTCTCCTACAGTCAAGCTGCTTGTTGCATCCCCTGTCACTTTACTAACTAAATCATCAATTGCTGGAATATCGGCAACTTCTAATTTGGATAATCCTGGGATAGCTGAAGCTAAATCGCCGAGTGACTGCCACTTAAGTGTCTCAAAGTCTGATAGTTTGAGATTTTTGAGGCTGGTATCCGTTATTTTTGAGATTTGACTGAGGTTAAGATTTTCGATTTTGAATTCTGTTGCCTCAAAATCTCCCAACTGCATTACCTCAGCAAGTGACTGTCCCGCGTTCCAAACACGCTTTCCTTTGAGTTTTAAGTCTTTAATGTTAGGAAATTCGACTTCCCCTGCACTTGAAAACTTCATGCTATCAAAGTTAATCTTGCTCCAGTCAGGGACAGGCATCCCATTGATATACTTGACCGCAAGGAGTTGTTTTTTCGGTGTTTTAGCTTGTTTGCTCGAATGATTCAAATTTGAATCATTCGGGGAGAGGTTTACCGAAGTGTTCCCGAAGTACCCTGCTCTAAGCCGCTTTGCCTCTAGTGCTGGAGGGAGTATAGAACCAGCAACTTCTCTCAAATTTGAAACATTTGTTGGTGTAGCTGCGACAGCTTTATTCTCAAATACGAGACTGCCGATATTGTAGCTACCCCCGAATCTAATTAACCCGTGGAGGGCGAGTCCTGCCACCATACCAGCAGCCATGAGGTAGCGCCATACATTCATCTTTGTAGTGCGCCATTGATACCCCTTACTTGGTTCATTTTTAGGAGGGTTGTAATTCGTGGTTGTAACTGGAACAATGGCGACTATCTCCGAGTTAACTTGGATGGCGCTAGTCTGCGGGTGGATTGCTTCTGTTGTAATATTTATTACTTTAAATGTTGGATTATCTGTTAAAAAATCTTTGGTTTCCATAATCTTTACTACTTTTCAACAACTAGGTTTTCTGGTGTAGGTTGAGTATTATTTGTTTCTACTGGTTTGGGAGGGGCATCTCAAAATAAGCGTTTTCCACCCATAAGCATGAGCTTTTCAACTAATTTCATCGATACCCCGGTGTTGGTTGCAGCGATGGTGAGTTCTTCACCAGTGCGTCGCAACTCGACTAGTTTGGTTAATCTTTCCCACAGTGGGGTATTGCTGTTTATCCACTGTTTGTCAAGTGCAACCTGCATTCCTTTGGCGATATATTTGCTATCAGATACGGCAGTGTAATCAGATGAAGGTTTTTCTGGTTCCCGGTTATTGCTTGAGTCACCTATAATTTCTAGTTGGCTGTATTCGGGTTTTCCACTGCCTGGTATGATTTGGAAATGATAAGATTTTTTATTACCTCCAGATTCAGTAATTACTGTCAGGTGCGAACCATAATTAGCTTGTGGCAATCCAGGTATTTTGACTGTTTCGATACGGCGGAGATGAATAAGTCCTGCTCCAGTTCCTTCGGACGAACATTTTCCCAATCCTTCCAAACAGCCATCTACGTCAATTACAAATTTGGAGGGGTCATCCAACCAGATTTTTTTAATAACTTCCCCGGTGCGGTAAAACGAAATTGATACTCCATGTCCGTTCCAAACCTTGACGGTTTGTAGTTGGGCGGTTTCTCCCGATACCATGTATGCTTCTATTTGACGGACAATACCTGCTGTCGCACTTTGTATAGGTAGTACAGGCAGCGCGATCGCCCAAGATAAAAGTAAGCTGAAACTGAATAAATATTTAGCTACCATGACGGTTTGTTACAGTTTGATGGAGCGATTGACGAGAATAGAGATTTTGGTGTAAGCAGGTATATACCAGATGTTTGGACGGCTGGTAATTTCACTAGTAGCTTGTTGGGTGCGGCTTGTAATGGTTTCCGATAGCTTGCCAAAAGCGCCTTCTAAAAATGCACCTGTGATATTGCGATTATTTCCTGTGGTGCGCGTGCGGCTGCCACCGAAGGGGAGGTCTTCTGTGGTTTGGTCTTGTCTGTTGATTATTTCTCCTACTTTTGCAAGTCCCGCGATAGTGCCAAGAGTGGTATCAAAAAGAGCGATTTCTCCTCCCTTATCTTTGTAGGGACGGGCGATGAGGGGGTTATTACCTTTACCTAGAATTGAGATTGCGCCGGGGGAGATGGGATATTCAGTACCATCTTTAAGTATTGCAATTACTTCAGCGGTGATATTAAATCCACTATCAACAGAGACAAGTGCGATCGCAACTTGCGTACCAGCACTTAGGGCTATTCCACCTGTGTTGCTTTTGATTGGTTCATCCAAACGGGCTACAAATCTGAGGTTGCTGTTTGTGCTGCCTTGAGTAAGTATTAAAGGAGTAACTAAGGTAGCGCTTGTGGAAGAACCTACTACTAAATATTGGGTTTGTCTTTCCTCTAAAATTTGGGCTTCTTCAGTTAGGTAATTAATAGAACTAAGTTGGGCTTGCTTGCTTTTAGAAGTAGTAAACTCGACAGCATTAGTTGGTTCCCATCGGGGGCGCAGTTCTTCAACTTCCCCTGTGTTGTTGGGTGTACTGTTAGGTGTAATATCGACTGTATTTTCACCGCGACGGTTGCGGCGGCGGGGTGTTTCATCTTTATAAACTTCCTCTTCTGTTCTACTGCTAGCAATAGTAGTGCTGTCAGTATTGTTACCATATTCAACTCGACCGACATTACCCAGACTGCGGAGGCGTTCGAGTTCGGCTAGGGGGTCTTTCTGTGTTTCTGTACGACTCTCGCTGGATGATGGTACTGCTTTTGTGGTTTTGCTACTTACCGGAAGAGTTATTTTTGGTAAAGTTGTAGTGGGGCGTAAGGGTTCGACGGGACGGGACGCAAGGACTGCACTGCGTGTTGGTCTGTTGTATTCAGTTTCAGGATTTGGTTCCCGGTATACACGGTAGCTGCGCGGAGGGGGAGGTGTTTCTTGAGATGTGACCCTAGCTTGAGTTGTCGTAGACAAAGCGGGAGTGCTGGCGTTAGGAATTTGTTTTTTACTGTTTTTACCGTCTGGAGTTTCTTCCCTTTCAGTATTATTTCCTTTGGTTTCTTTCTCTTTACCGTTGAGTGTTTCAAGTTCTTGCTGTTGCTTTTGGAGAGCTAGTTTTGCATAAGCATCCCCGTCCTTTTCTTCAAATGGTGCGGATGTAGGAGTATTACTGGGAGTAGCAATTGGAGTTTGAGCAGTGTTGCTGCCACCGTTGATCATGCTGTTGAGGACGACAAACATAAGTACAAAACCTACTCCAAATGCACCCCCAATAATGCCGAGTCTCGACCAGGGAGAGGTTACAAAATCGTGTTTGGTTTGAACGGCTGCGGGATTTTCCTCATCATCTTCTGTTGATTCTTTTTCTAATTCATTTTCACATTCAGTTGGTTTAACTCTATCTTCATCGAGTGGTAAAAGTGCATCAACAGAGTTATCTTGATTTAAATTATCGTTATTACTAATAATCGTTTCTTGATTTTCGTCGGGAAAATTTAGTGCCATATATTACAACTTAATTGCTACAAGCTTTAATGAAATTATTATTTTCTCTTTTTCCCAAGTTCGTAATCTACGATTTGGGTTATTTCTAAACCAGACATTTTAGCTTGATAAATTTTTTTGGCTATTTCACTAGTTTCGGGTGGGTTTTGGGGGCTATCTATTGCTGCTACGGTAATTGTTTTGTTGAAGGTAATGCCTTTACTTAGATTTCTTTCACCGTTGAATGTGACTAAATTACCGATAACATCAACTTCCCATTTCCCATGTTCGATTTTACGTGGTTTGGAGACAAAGTTGGTTACAAGAGTGACTGTACCTTTTCCGGAAAGTATACCTTCAGGGATTGTTTCTGCTAGTTTTTTGAGGAAGCTGGCGCGGAAATCTTGATTTTCAGATAGTGTGAAAGCCCCTGACCAAACATCAGTGGGGATTTTTCTTCTAGCCCCATTTACCATTTCAATTTCTATTCCTTTATCTACTTTTTGAACGAGATTTCCATTATCGTCTTCATTGATAACTCCATCCCAGTTGAATAATTTAATTAAGCTATTAGTAACAAAATCATTGATAACTTTGTCAGTTCTTTCTCCAGGAGCAACACTTTTGATAGTTTTGGTACTTCCATTTTCTAACTGGACAAATGTCATAGCTTTCATATATCTGTTATTAGCAGAAGTTGCCCCAAAATTGATAAATTGTAATAGAAGAGAGAGGATGCCAGAGAAGGCGCCTAATGTAGTTGCGATTGCGACTGGTGCTGATGTAGATTGTCCGTAACTGAGTAGGCGAAGCGGTTGTGATTTTGGTTTAAATTTGAGCATTGTTGATTATTTTTTTCTTACTTTTGCAGCGACAAATTTTGTGGCATTTACGCCTACTGTTGCTGCTGTGCTTGCTCCGGCTGTAGCGATTGGAGCTGCAACTTGAGATCCAAACGATGCGGCTTTACCCAATCCTGACCAAACAGCAAGTCCGCCGCCAGCCGCCAGAGATGATGCCAGGATAGGAGAAACCAACCCAACGAAAAGAAGAAATATCATTGGCTGGTTTTGCTCGGAATTTGCAATCAGTTGTCCGCACAAACCAATAATGATGTTGAAGCAAAGTTTTGCGATGCCGACTGAAAAATAGCCAGTCAACCAGGCAAAAATTGGTTTAGCGCCAAACGGGAGTAATGAACCACCCACTGCAAGCGGACCGAGAAGGGCAGTTAACAGCATCGTAAATTCAATGCCCCACTGGTAGGCATTATTTAGGGCAAGTAATATGACGGCGACAAAACCAGTTATCATTGAGCCGATGGTACTGGTGATTGTGTTACCGACTTTTTCTATCACTTGACCGGGAGAAAGATTTGAGAGTGCGTCTTTAGCGTCGGATAGGGACTTAAGGGGGTTAAATTCCCAACTTCCTTCGCTAGGTGCTTCTCCCTTAAATAAGCCTGGTGCAGACTTTTTGATTTCAAGTTCGGCTTGTTGGAGACAAGCGATCGCATCACCAGTACCACCCGGAATCGACCGACATCTTTCCATCGCGCCTCCGACTTGCTGTTGAAGGGCGATATTTCCAACTGCGCGGTTGAATGCTACCTCAAGGTTTGCTCCTGCGGCTGTAAAATTGAGTACATCGTTGTTGACGTTATTGATATACCCTCTGATTGTAAGGGTTCCGCTTCTAAGTAGGGTGCCGTTGTTTGCCAACAATCCAATGACTATGATGGGCCATATCCAACTTGATAACGCCTTCATGTCTTCTTGGTTGATGAAGTTTTTACCAAGTTCCACCATATATAGAGTGAGGGTGGCGAGGGCGAAAAACTGACCGACCTTACACATTGCACCATATAAATTTCCGTTGAGGGTTTCTTGCCAGAGTTCGTTAAACCCCTCAGCTACTAGTTGCGCTCCCCCGGCGGCGTTTTCGAGGATATCTTGTCCAAAATATGGGTCAGTGGCAATTATCAGATGGTCTAACATGGGCACTTGTGTTATACCGTTTGTAGGGAGCCATCTCTGCAATCAGAGATGACTAATTGATTAAAGAAAATTACTTACCAGCAGTAGTTTTGAGAGAGCTAAACCCGCTAATTTCTATGTATTGGGAGGTAATACCGTCCATCATCAGGTTTTGACGGCGGCGATCGCTTGCACCAAGTTCTGCAATTTGAGATAGCATCAAGTTAGTTTGTTGTGAGTCGTGTCGCTGTTGCAGTCCGTCAGTGCGCGATTGTCCCAACATTGAGACAACCTGGGCGTTTTGGGCAGCAATCACCTTGAGGATATTTTGTGAAGCATCCATTTCTTGCGCTTCGTTAGCCAAATCTTGCGCCGAGGCTACTGTTTGTTGGGTTGCTTCAATTTCCTTTTTGGTACGTTCTTGCCCTTTTTCGCCCAGGACACTTTCAACTGTGGCGCGGGTGGTTTCCCGTTCCAATTCGTTGGCTGCACCTACAGCACCTTCAACTGTGTTACTTTCGTTCCAGTTACCCTTGCCCAAAAGTTGCTCTTTTAACTTATCGGCTGAGTTTACTGGGTCTGGCATATCCATACTGCCAGTCTTAATAGCAGTTTTGGCTTCGCCTTTCATCCCACCCCAACTTTGATTAATGGCAGCGGTGAGTTCGCCCTTAGTTTCTTCAAAATAGCTATTGAGTTCGCCCAATAATTCATTAAAGAAACTATTAACATCTAGTGAGAGGGCTAGTACAGGTTCTGTTCCAAGAAAAATACATACCCCAATTACCGAGCCGATTATTAGTCGTTTTTTGGGTTGAAACTTGAATGGTCGTTTCATAATTTACTCGTGTATTTGTCCATGTGGCAGTGGTAACTTAGTCTTAAATTTGGTTACTTTTAGCCACTTTTTTAGGTATTTATTCTATTAGTTTTTCTTCTATCGCTTGTACATTTAGTACGGGATTTTTACCAACTAAATTTAATGCTTATTGGTTGTTTTCTGTTGGTTGTTCTATAGGTTGTACGTTGATTACGAATTTTTTATTAGTTGAATTTAATAGCTCTTTGGTTTCTTCTGTTGGTTCTTCTTGGCGAATCATTCCCACATATGCTTCAGAGAATTTAACCATTCCCAACATGGGATTTTGTTTATATTTGGTGAGATATAGGGTACGTAATTCTTGTTCGTTGGGGTTATTAGCAACGGCAGCGAGCAGGCAATAAGCTGGATAATATCTACAAAAAGTTAGTTTGCCATTATCGTCAAGTAACCACTGCGAGTAAATACTTTCGCGTTTGGGGAAGAAAGCTTCTGTGCTGTTACGAGAAATAATTTCTGATGGATATTTAAATCTGGCGATAAATGGGTCTACTGCTGATGTTTGAATCCGTCCTATAAGACGGGTTGTGAGGTTAGCGAATATCTTAGGAGCAGATTTACTTTGGAAGATACTTTCCGGTTCTTGGGCTGATAGAATAACTCTGATACCAGCTTTTGCACCGTTAGCGCAGAGTCTGCCGATTAGTTCGGCTATACTTTCAAAGTTGAAGAGAATCGGCGCTTCATCTAGGAAAAAAATCGATGCTTTACTCGACAATGCTCGACGTAGGGCGGCTGCATATGCTGAGAGTGCAAGTATTGCTGCGTCTGTTTCGCTCCCTAGCGATCGCAAGGCAAATACTAATAGCCGAGCATCTGTTCTAAAACTAGATGGTTTAGCAACTGACTGACCTACTCTTGAATTTAGCCAGAATTTTATCCGCAGTCTAATTTGGTCAAGTGCATCTAAAATATCCTTACTGTTATTGGCAATTAAATCTAATTTGATATACCCAGGCGAACAGAAATTATAGAAATCTTGGAGAGTTGGAATATCATTCCACTCAGGTGTTCCTACACCTGATTCAAAAGCAAGTTTATATCGTAATTTGATATCATCGTCGTTAAAGAAAGTTTCAATCCCAAGGGTCAGAATACTTTCAATATTTGATATCATCGTGGGACTAACGTTAGCTCGGTTAGTACCAAGTACCATTGTCATAAGTGTTGATTTCAAGAACTCCTTGAAATCAGTCATTCGCTCTTTGATAAGCTCAGGTTCGTATCCCCTTAAGTCGGGAAGTTCAAATAAGTTATTTGCCTCCTTAGTGATGTCAAAGTAAGCACCTTCTTCACCCATCAACTGCGTATAATCTGTGAAAGTAGAACTACCGTCTGGTTTGGGATAGTCCAGGGCGATGACGGGGATACCTTGAGCTAAAGCTGGTGTTAATAACCCGGCTACTAGTACAGATTTACCAGCCCTAGTTGTACCGAAGACTGCAAGATTTTTGTGCTGGGTGTACAAGTCGAGATGTACGGGGGTTCCTCCTTCTTCGGCTATAAGCTCAAACCCAGATTTATCGCCTGTGGAGGTACGTACTAGGGGCATAATTCCCGGTACCTCAGAAGAGAAATAGGGGAGACGGCGATTAAACGGTTTTGTTAGTAAATTTTCCCAAATAATAGGTACTGTTTGCGACCAGGTTTTCCATGCGTATTCTATTTCTCTATCAACTACTGTCGGTCGTAGGAAACAACTGGAGATATATCTGCAAGCTTCATCAAGTTTTTGACGGCTGCTACGGTAAATACAGAAGACAACCGCCGTGTGGATAGGGATAGAACCATTAAGGATAGTTTCTTGTGCCCGCACAGCCTCCTCGATGTTCATGTTTGCCTTGACATCAATAGAGCCTTTATCGGCAGACATGGCGCTGGAAGTTATTGACTGTTTGGTTATGCGCTGAAGGGCAGTTTTAGCTAGTCCTTGGTTAGCCTTGGATAACTGGCAGATAATTTCGGTATCAGAGATTTTCTCTTTAGAAATTACCTCCCAGAGGTATCGTAGTTGGTCGTACTCATCAACCCAGCCTTGAGGTTTTTCGCTAAATTGTAGGACACCGATATACTTGTTTTGGAGTTTGACCCAGCTGCGGTCGAGGAAGGGAACCGATTGTTCGTTTTCCAGGACTAAGTGTTTGATATGGAAATCGCTTGTTTGTTCTTCTTTGAGTCCTGTTTCATCAAGGATAAGGCGATTGGGGATGGGGGGTACTTCACTACGGTTAAATTGATTCCAGATAACTTCCCAGATATCGCTTGCTGTAAGTACTTTGGCGCTTAACCCCATTGTGTTGGAGATAATTTGCTCCCACATTTGAAATCCAGATGTGAAGCTATCTTTTAAAATAGTTTCAATGCGCTGGTGCCTGACAGCATGAATTTCTCCAGTAAATCCTTGCCAGTATGTTTGCAGTTGCTTGATAGTTTTTTCAATGGGGTCGTTGCTTTTGCTGCTTTCAGCTGCAAGTACGGTATAAGTACACCAGAAGCGGAGGAATTTATTTTTACGTACCCCTGCGAGTGTGAGTTCGCGCGCTCGCAGGCGTTCTGACCTTATTAGTAGAGTTAGCTGTTCGAGATCGCACTGTTTTTCGACTTTCTTCAGCTCTTGTTGCCGAAAGGTATCATCGGTAAACGAACCAATGTGGATTGTTAGGGTTTCGCGTTCGGGTAGTTCCTTGAGTCCACCCTCGATATTTTCAAATATAGGTAGGATTTGTTCTTCAAGAAGGGATGGGTGAATCCCTTGGATATCAAAGCAAAACCTAATTTGAATATCTTCCTTTTTCTTGAGAATGACTGCGCCAACATTCTTACGACCGCCAAGTGAGATACTTGCAATTCCTGCTAAGTGGGTAATATCCTCAAATGGCGTGAGACCTTTTACTACCCCAAGTTGTTCGGTTTCGAGGGATTGTCTGCCAAGTTTATCTTTTGGCTTCTTGGGTTTGGTCGAAGTCATGACGATAACTCTCTGCGTTAATATTTCTTGACAATTGAAGATTATTTGCGCTTTTTGCGTTTGGGTTTTCTTGTTGGTGAGGATGGTGGATTCACCAGTGACACGAAGGGTTTATATCCGCGAGTGATGCGGGGAGTACCGACAAACTTACCTAAGAAGGCTTTATTTGATGTGACCGTCCACCAAGTTGCCCATCCCCAGGTGATTGATATTCCCGTTGCCAGCCATCCTGCTTGAAGAAATCCCTGAACTACGAAATACATAATGAGTGCGATCGCACTCCAAGGAACAATTTGGTCGGCAGGAAATGGACCGAGCCGAGGTTGGTCGCCTAAGACTTGGTTGACGGTACGGAATTCTCTGTCTCTAGGCATTGCTTTTTGGGTTGGGAGTGGTAAAAAACCACTCCTTTCATGATTTGATTAGCCGACTGCGCCACCGCCACCAACGACGAGTCCTGAAAGAATGTCACCAACAACTACGGTGATGGCGATAATAATTGGGGTACGGGCAATGGTCTGCCAATCTTCGTCATTTCTTGCTGCTTGCACCACCCGAATAAGACCTATAGCAAGATAGATAAGGAACAGACCGCGCAGTACTGCGAAGATGAATCCAGTTACTTTTTGATCTATACCGGGGAAGTAATTGGCATCTTTGAAGAATTTTTCAGCGTTGTTCATGAATTGGGCGCTGGCGGGTGCAACTGACATATCCAGTAGAAATACCGCACCCACTAAGCAAAACATGATTGTGTAAATGTTTACGCCGTACTTGCGCTGCCATTTTTCAAAGTTGGAAAGCAGGCTGTTTGCTTCTTTGGGCATTAATGCGACACCGGCAGTAGCGAACGCTAATGATGCCATGAGCATATTGTGGATTGAAATATCTACAAGCATCAATCCGGTACCAACAACCATCAAACCGGCGATTGTGCCATTTTCTTTTGAATTGCGGCGGCGACGTACTGGTGCGGGATATCCGTATTCTTGTTCGTATGATGTGTAGTCGTTATTGTAATCGGGGTCGTAGTTTGTTCTCATGTGCGCGTAATTATGAATTTATGAGAGCTAATTTCAACAAAAAGAACGGCGTTGGGTATTTTAGTCCCGGCAAAGTACCCTACGAGAAGAGCAAAGCCTAATGGAGAATTGGTATTTTTTTAAACTCTTAAAAGCTTTGCGGCTTATGTGTTTATTCTATGGGTGGTAGTAATTCGGATACATCCGATTAATTGTTTAAGTTTTGACGTTATCTTTGCCTATGAAGTGTTGAAGTAAATTTTAAATATAGTTGGATTGACAAAGTTAATAATGTATCTCAACCTTATTTTGAAGCAAAGTAAAATCCCTAAAAGCAACTTTGCTTTTAGGGATTGAATACCTGATTATTGCTAATACATTAAGGCAAAAAAAGTGACTAGCCTTGTTTTCTATATCCTCTCCCAAAGGGAGACGCTCTTGCGCGAACGATACAAGAGCGACTTTTTACTTTAGAAGGCGTGGGAGCCAAAACCTTAGAAATAGGGCAGGCTTTATTAACTAGTCGTAGGGTGTTGGATACTGATGTTCGGATGAGAAGCCTGCCCTATTTCTTACGGCAACTTCCAGGTCACTTTTTTCCGACTTCCTCCACTAATATGTTATTTGATGATGAATTGAGACTATTTAATATTTAGTTTTATAAATTTACCATTATTTAACCCTAGAGAATCTACGCTATTTGCGGGCAATTCTATTACTTGATTTACAGGATGAACTGAATTGTATTTAGGACATTCCCTCGTTGTACAGGGTGGTGCATTCCTGACGATATGTTTAATTTCTCCATCTTTGAGAAATATCATATCTAGGGGGATGTGAGTATCCTTCATCCACAGGCTAATTGGTTCGGGTTTGTTGATAACAAATAGCATTCCGTGGTTGTTCGGTAAGTATGAGCGGAATTTGAGTCCTTTAGATAGTTCCTTATTTTCTCTTGCTACCTCTAGTTGGAAGGTTTGATTGTTGGTAGTAAAGCTTGCACTAATCGGTAGGTACTGGGGCTGACAAGTCCAAAAGTAGAGTGCTAGGGGTGAGAGAGCAGCAGTAAAGCCAGCAATTGGTCCAGCGAAATTCAGAATTTTGAAGAATAGGCTTTTTTCTGGAGTTTGCGATCGCTTAGTTTGATTGGTTTGTTTTGTGAATTCCATAATTTTAGATAAATCAAGTAGCAAAGTGGTTAGATTTCTATCGTTTAATTGGAGATTTAATGCAGTTAAAACTGCATGAGTTGCTTTCCTTCGAGGTCGTGCTAACACGCTCGTTTACCGCATACCAAGAGGTTTATTATGAACTGGTATGCTTGCATTGATTCCCAAACATTTCTGGAAACTTTGAACTGATTTATGATGTTTGCTAGCTGAAAATATCAATGTTACCAACAGCAAATTTAGACTCATCGAGGGGGCTAGATGGTAAAGCTTGTTGGTCTGCCTTATTCCGCATCGACTCAACTTTATCAGCTTCTCGAATGGCAAGGGGGTTCATCTGGCGGCGTTCTTCTAACAGTGCTTCGATGGTTAGTTCGAGTGGAGGAAGTTCGCTTGGATTATGCGTATTTTCTGCTACTGTCTCATAGAATATTGTACTGGCGGCGCGTTCGACAATTGTCTGGATTTCAGCACCTACACACCTATTGGTAGCTTTAAGTATTCTGCGCCACTGTTCTGAGTCCCAAGGGTCGCCGCCATTACGGAATCGCTTGTCAAATCGAGCGGCGTGCAGTTTGAAGATAGTATACCTTTCCCCATTGTTGGGCAGGTCTATCTTGAATAGGTAGTCAAACCGTCCGGCGCGGGTTAACTCTGGCGGCAACCACTCCATACGGTTGACAGAGGCGATAATTAATACATCTGACTGTCTTTCTTGCATCCATGTCAATAGCTTACCCGCTAATCGTTTAGCTAGGTCATCATCACCGGCAAAACCTTTATCAAAATCGTCAAAATAAAGTATTATTTGTGACAATTTATCGGCTAATTTGAGCAATCGTTCGAGTTTGATTTCAGCGAGAGAGCCGAAACTGCGGAAGTTGCCCCAATCGACCATTATTAAGGGTATGCCCATATTCTGGGAGCAGGTTTTTGCCGAATGGGATTTACCCGTCCCTGGTGGTCCTACTAGCATAATACCTTTGGGTACTTTGAGGTTATATTGCTTGGCGCGGGGGGTAAGCAGCCTTTTGAATTTTTTGAATGACTCTTGCATAAGTTCTAACCCACCGAGTTGGACTTTGGGTGGGGGTAAAAACTCAATATCATAGAGGCGGTTGAGGAGTTGAATTTTATGTTTGAGGAGGGATTGCGCTACAGATCCTGAATTACTGAAATCTGTGGTTTTTCTAATACATGCGAGCAGGTTAAGTATATCTGATATATACAACCCCATTCCGGCGTTCGCTACTGTGAGGTAGTCTGTATCTGCATATTCTGGGGGTAGTACACAGCCTTGAGTGAGTGATTTGATAATTTCTCCTACATCAGGTAAATCTTGTTTCCAGATAGGAATTTCGGCGGCGATATCGCTACTAATATCAGCAGTTGCTCCGAGAAGTAGGGCAACTTTACCAGTATTCTGGTTATAAAGTTTAATATTAATCAGTGAAGATTTAATCCACTCTGATATTAATAAAAATTCAGCTTCTGGTAAACTATTTTCTTGAATCCAAGGGTATATATTCTCGACGATTAATACCCCATTTTCCTGATATTCTTTCCAAAAATTGAGTATCTGAAAATAATCTTCTTTATTATGTTTTGGTTTGGGAATGTAGCCTTTAAATTCTCCAATCGCTAATTTTAAATTTTCTACTGTCAATTCTTTGATACTCTCTTCTCCCAGGTTCCAAAGGTAGCATTTATTTCCAGTGGTTTGGCAGAACTGGCTGATATGGGTGAGCAGGCGCAGTCTTTCCTGGAGGGGAGATTCGCAGGCGATGAGGGGATATTGTTCTTGAATCAGTCCTTCGAGTATCTGGAAGCTGTACATACCTTGTCCGGAGTGTTTTTGGTACATTGTCTTCCATCTGACTCTTAATCTGCATCCAATTTTAGTTGTAAAAAATATGCAACATTTATTGGTTTAAATTACTTCTGCATAGCTGTAAAACTGAGTGTAACACTATTTTTTATTTGAAGAATATGTGAAGTTGCAGCCTATTATTTAAAGTTTTGATTAATAAGCATGACTAAATCGTCATTACCAGTTCCGTCTTTTCCCCAAATATTTGTCCCCCAATTGGTTAAAGATAATAAATTTGCTCCCGTGACTGCACCTTCGGGTACGGGTGATGCTCCTGTAGGTGCAAGTGAGAAATTATTTGAGAATGTCTTGAAGCATTACTTTGGTGAGGGACTTGTTTTACCCCAACAGAAGATGTTACCGACGGGGCACGATTTACATTACACGGCTGACTTTTTGATTGTGGAACCCACTACTGGGCTACACCTAGATGTTGAAGTTGATGAGCCGATATCGTTTGCGACTCTTAAACCTACCCACTGTGTTGGGGAGGATGATTATCGCAACAAGTGCTTTGTCGAAGCTAACTGGGTGGTGGTGCGGTTTGCAGAAGAACAGGTTTCCAGCCAGCCGGAGCGTTGCGCGCTTGTTATAGCTACTGCGATCGCAAAACTGACGGGCAATACTACATATGAAGAGAAGTTGCGCCATGCGGGTAGGGTAGATGCTATCAAGCAATGGACACCTCGTCAGGCTACGAAGTTGAAGAAAGGTAATTACCGTCAGGGTTATTTGGCAAGGAGGAACTAGTACAGTTTTTCAGGTATTTAGCCGAGAGCGCTGGGCTACTAAGTAGGTGGTATTTTCGAGAAAAAATTAGGGAGTTTATCAAGATGAGCAAGTGCGTTACATATTATATCCAGACGAATCCAATTGACCAACTTGTCGAGTATTTCGGCACAACGCTAGAGAAACTTACCCTAGCTGATAAGCTGGCATTGCGGGTAACATTAACATATTGGTTATTCCACCGCGAAGTCGCTGATTTAGGTGAGTATACTTTAAATCATGCTATGGAAGATACGATGCAAGGATATTCAGGAGACTGTCAAATTAACCTGAAAGAAGCGATTGCCATTTTAGAAGGTATTGGCAAGGATGAAGCAGAAGGGTTAATTGAATCACTTACGGCTCAACTGCGCTGTTTGTAAAAAATATTGAACTAACGGCTTTGGGCTTTGGCGCTAAGTAGGAAAGCACAAATAAACACAACTATGTGAATAAAGATTAAGGTATTAAAATCTTCTTCCCTTTAGCATAACTGCCTTGTCTCAACGACAAATATTTATGCTGACCTACTTATCATACGGGAATTAGTTTAAGTTCTTTTAATCGTTCCTGAATACCTACTACCTCAACTTTCCAGAATTTTTCAATTGCCAGGTAGAGTTTTTCAAACTCTTCTGGCTGTTTTTCTAAGAAATTATTTAATTTCAGAGCTAAAGTATCTTCATCTATTGAATGATTGCTGTAAAAAGCTACTATTGTCTCGTCTTTTGAACCTTCACGGTCAAATGTAATGCCACACTTAATCTCTTGAATAAATATTTTGGGCGTGGGAAATTTGTTTTCTCTATCTTTGAAACTGAGGGCTATACTTTTGAGTTCTTCTATTGAAAAATTTTCCATGTTTCTCATACCTACATACTCTTTTATATTTGTATCTTCATTAAATAAAGTTGTCAAATATAAAAAAAATAGAGGCAGTATTTAAATACTACCTCTATAAAGGAGTAGTTTCACTCCTTGCACCACTTAATTTAAGCACTAGCTTATGCCGTAGTATTACTACAGTTCACATTTAATTTGTGTTAGTTTAATTGTTCACGACTCCACTACTTATCCAAAGGGCTTATATGTGCTAGTTGTTCAACTTCCTGTTTGGCTTAAGGTTTAGGTCTCGCTTTTCCCGCATTGTTTGGTGCAGGGTACGGCAGCAGTTAGGTTTATTTCAATGGGGTATTTGCCCTTTAGCCCCAAGACTATTTCTGTGGCAGCGGTATCGACTCCTAGTGCCATGCCAGAATAAAACTGAATGCGTTTGTATCCCCATTCAAGTGCGCGATTGCAAGCACGAACAATCATGCCTTCAAGTCGGCTATGTACCTGCTTCCATCCCGACTCATCAAATTTTTTATGCCTGTTTCCTGTGAATGCCACTTTTAGGGTTGGTTTATCTTCTATGAGGCAATCAACAAACTCTTGGGGGAGCCAGATATTGGGAGGAAGATTGAAATTGCCAATCAGGGAAGCTATCTCTAAATCGGTGTATCCAGCAAGGTTGCATCCAATCCTGGTTGTTAGGAATTCTAGTTCAGGATGAGTATTTGCATATTCGACTAGTTTCTCAATTTGAGATTTGATTTGGGGAAGGGGGATTGACCGGATACCCTTATTTAAGTCTTTGGTTGCGATCGCCCAGGATTGTCCTTGTCGTCCTTGGGGATTGCCGTATTCTGCATTGCAGTACTGTCGCGCAAATAAAGCACTTCCAGCGCCATGTCTTCCTTCTGTGTTGCTGCCAAAGACAAAAATCTGGTCTTTTAGTAGTTTGGTAATTCTGTCAGGAATAATTTTGTAGGGATGATTATTTGACATTTGGTTATTTTATCCAAAAGATGCATATTGGGCTATTTTTAGTTAAATTTTTCTACTTTATATAAACTGATAGTAGAATGAATTCCTATCAGTTTATATTTTTATTATGCTGACTGTTTAATTTGGGTTAAGGCTATTAACATTTCTTCTCGGTTGAGATGTCTTTTCTTACGTGATTGGGGCTTTTGTATGGCATAACTCCATTTTATTCCTGCCTGCGAACATTTTATTCTTAATTGTTGAACAGTTGGTTGTTTGCTTGTATATGGTTGATTTACGTTGGATTTCGATATTTGGGGATTAAATTTTTTAGCTACTGTTTTGGTTGTAGCTACTGTGCGTGATGTAGGTGTACTACAATTACAGTGTTTCTCAAAAGCGACAGATATTTCTAGTATGAATTGGAAAATAAAGAGAGTAGAAAATCCGTAGATGAGGATGTAGAGAATTGCTGTTAGGATAAACTGTGCTAATTCCATTGTTTTAACTTTTGTTGATATAACTTTAACTGGTTGTTTATGAAGCGATATACCAGTTGTTGCTTATATCAAGCGTCAGCTTTTGTGGTGTTTTCAAAAAAAAGAGGACAATATTGCTCTATTGGATTTGATATTACATCAAAACCAAAAACTTTTATATTACAAGATGTAGTTCTAGGGGTTTGTGCTGATCGCATGGGTAGTACCTCTGGTTTGACTAAACTTTTGGTTCAAGCAGTCGAAGACAATTTGCTGGTTGCGTCCTTTTTTGGGGACGAGTCCTTAGCTTTAGCGCGGTAGAAAGATATCAAAACATTCATGACACTGTTGCAAAATAATATAGCTAATAGACCGACTAATAAATGGGAAAACGAGCTTGAGTTATAGCCTTTAAAAAAAATAAAAATGGTTAAGACTTTACTCTTAACCATCTTTTGAAAAATCTTATAAGTGAAAATGAAAGTCTAATCTGTTTATTTTTGATGCATTATTGTGGGTAGCCACTAGTTGTGGTTTTTCTTACTGCGGGCTTTTCCACCTGATTGCATTTTAAATCGTACCTGTTTCCCGATAGTTATCTCAGCAATATTGCTGACATCTCTACCAAATTTGTGTGCCTCTAGAATTGCCTTGTTATTAGCTTGGTACTTGATAATTCTAAACTCCGAAGGGAAATCTTCATCGTCTACCTCTACTAGCAAGTTAGCTACTTTGGTTGGGTTGTCCCTAATTTCAATTTCCCTTTCCTTGCCGAGGTTTCTGTCGTTGATTAGCCCAACTTTGTGGAGGTGGATGAGAGTGCGTTTGATTTGTTCAAGTTGGGTCTTCCGGCGTAAAATCACCTTATCGTGGAGTTCGATTGCCCGTGCTTTTCTTTCCTCCCATACTTCCAGATCAAGATTTAGCTGATCGACAACCCAGGCTAGAGCATCAATTTTGGTTTCCATGCCATCCTGGATTGCTATGAGGTTCTGGAGAAGTTCCTCAACTTTGCCCTCTTCCTTTAACTCGCTTGCTTCTTCTATCTGTGACCAAAGTTTAGCAGCATCTAAACTTAACTCTTTGAGCGTGAGTTGATTGATTTCGCGTTCAATTGCTTGAGACATAATTTACTTTTCCTCTCTGAAAAACTAGTAGCAAGTAACTGCTACTAGTTGTTGACTAAAGTGAATTGATGCTTGAAGGGAGATTGAATTTAGTACCCGTACCGCAAGTGATAGTAGTCTGACTTTATGAGTGCTAATTCTGCTTCGTAGTTGTAGTAATCTGCCTCATCTAGGAAGGTACTGACTTGCTGCGCTTGTAATGTGGGCTTTGGTGATTTTTGGTCGGTTTTCGGGTTATAATTATTAACAGTTTTCATGTCTATACAACTTCAATTCATGCACTGAAGTTGCACGTTAGTGCTTGTTATAGTTCTGACAATTAAGGGGAAAAATTATGATTTCAACTTTGAGTTTGCCGCAACGACAAGGTTATGGTTGAAAAAGTCGAGGCAATTAAAGTTTAAACCGTCAAAATTTCTGTCCTGTCCTATTTTTGTAATTATCAGTTGCCGGATTTGTGGATTCTCAAAGTAAATCGCTCCTCTAATACGTATTAAAAGAGGGCGATCACCTGTGCCGTCCAATACAAGAAAAAAAGTACTGAGACATACACCCCCAACACTTTTAATATCTCCCTTACTGGCTCTAACGAGTGCTCTAACCGCTGCACTTGGGCTAACAGCCGTTTGGGAATGTACAGGCGTGGATTTGATCAGGCGATCGCACACCCATGTGGAAAATTCTCCCAAGGTGGAAGTTGCAATTGTTCACAAATCTTTAAGTATTCCTTGTGTTGCTTGGATTCGATAATGACCCATCGGGGTCTACATCCAACGACGACTCGCAATAAATCGGGGAAGCGATCGCGCTCCGCCTGTTCAGCTTTCCGCCGTCCTTGTCGAGAGAAGGGTGGGCATGGCACTCCCGCCGAAACGATATCGAAGGCTCCGTCATAAGCGTGGGGGTTGAAGTTGGCGATAATTCAGTTGAGAAGGCTGAAACAGTTGGCAGGTGAGAATGACGAAAAAAGTATGTTCGCGTAGCGTCTTTGATGAACAATTAACCCCTGCTTTTATAATTAGTTAATCTTTATTTATCTCAATACTATTAACTTTTCTTCTAATCATGGGTAAATCTAAAAAATCTAATCATTTCGACTCAAGGATAGCTAAACAGCAATCTCGTCGCATACCTACTGTTCAACAGATAGAAAAATGGATAATAGAAGATAAGCGTTTGTCGGCTTGGTTGTTAAAAAAGACTGGCAGAAATTGTGACGAAATTCTTCGGGTTTTATATATAAATGTCATTCAAGATATTAACCACGACCCTCGTGCAATAGACTTATATGACCCAAGAAAACTTGTTGTTGGCATGAATGTCTTAAATTGGACTTTATGGTATGCCCAAAATAAAGTTATTCTTGGCTCTGAAGTTAAGGTTATAGAAGACTGGCAATACGATGCTTGGGGTCAAGAGATAAATACTGAAACGCAGTATATACCACAGTAACTAATGTTACTAACAATGGGTGTTACAAAGAACGTGCTTCGCAATTTTGTTTTAAAAATCATAGAAACATCCCACCTACCTCGCTTTCACTCTGATTTTCTCGCTCACGAGTTAGGGTTGCGATATCAACTCCCAGCCTTTTCGCACTTATTTTCCCCCGTGTAGGGCTGAAGTTCTAATTGTGGAGGATGATAGTTAAAAGCTTGCCTTTTGTATCCTCCAAAGTTATGCGAACGCTGCTGACTAAGGGTTGCGATGGGCGTACAGCGCTCCGCGCATGAAAACCGCGTAGCGTCTCGGAGAGAAGCCCCGCCGGAGGCGATCGCCCCCTCAATTTTTGCTAAGGAGTGTTGTAACTGCCTCTAGCTTTTGTTCCACATTGCCAAGGCGTGTTTCTGTACTATTGTCTGCACACACTTCTATACTGCCTGTCAGATACTTCAATTGTTCTTCGAGCTGGGCAAGACGATTTTCTACACTGTCTTCCATACCTGGAACTGAACCCAGGACGTGGTGCAGCCCTTGAATTACTGTCGGTTCGCGGACGGGCGTGAAAATTGTCGCAGACGGGCGTGAAAATATTCGCGGACAAGCTTGAAAATTATGTTTGTGAAACCCTAATTTTTTCGTGGTAAGCAGCGATCGCTGCTTACAGAATTATTACTCCAAAGCCTTGTACTGTAATAAGTTGCACTTTTTTATCCTCCGAAGGCGGAAAATTTCAAGCTTGTCCGCAAATAAGGTCGGGAATTTTTCATCTACTCCACGACAAATTTTCACGCCCGTCTGCGACAAGGTACGCTAAAACCCTGATTATTCGGTTGAGATTTTTTCAAGCTTGTCTGCGAACCGACAATTACTAAATCTGTAGCGGTGGTGTCTAGCTCAACTGCTTTGGCTCGAAGTGCGTCAGAATACGGTTTGGTCCGTTTTGAAATTGATTGATTCCCGTTCCATTTTTGCCATGTCTACACCCACGCATATACGGTCGTGTAGATAGTTTACAACTAGCATAAGATTCAGTTTGAGGAATAATTTTTTGTCAGTTCGCGGACAAAAAGTGCTTACCAGTAAACTAAATTGTTCTCACCAATCATGGTTAGCGGCAAACGCACTCTTTGCGATCGCTCACCTCCTCTTCTTGCCCTACCCGCCAAACCAAACCGATCACCCGATGCAGCGGCAAATCAGCAATGGGAATGTACACAACACCGGGAATGTCCTGCCACTCTGGCATGATGGCAATCCCTAAAGAGAGCAGCAATCAAAGCAATCACCCACTCTTCGTGGTTAGCACTCTGACACGACACGAGGCTGAAGCATTTTCGACTCAAATAACTGTCGTGTTTCCCCCCAGAGTTCGCAATGCATCCGATCAATGTAGGGCTGTTCGAGGAAGAGGCGATCGCTGCTCACATCCGCCGCTTTATTCCTGCTGCTGTTGATTTTGTAGTATTTTTGTAATAAAATAGTGTTAATCTTCAGGCGATTTGTTTATTCATCTTCTAAAGAATCTTCAAAAATACTTGGGATATCTCTTGCTCCATGCAGAACGCGAAGAACTTCAATTCCTTGGTTGACGGGGCGGTAAAAAATCAGATAATTCCCTACTGGAAAACTTCGTAGATTCGGCACTAATTCGTCACGTTTTCTTCCCATACCTGGGGTTGAAGCCAGCATTTTGAGTTTGCTTTCTATCTTTTGTAGAAACCAATCTGCTCTTTCAAAACTTTTATTAGCAATGAAATCCCAAATATCTAATAAATCAGCTTCAGCAAGTGGTTTCTTAAGAATAATCGGCATTACGCAGACTGTTTCTCCTGCCGTTGTTGTTTTGCTTTGGCGATGATTTCATTCATGTTTAAGGGTGTAGATTCTCCACTATCAATCCCTTGTTGAATCTCTCGTCGCAGCTCTGCAAGGCGTATTTCTTTGAGGGCATCCTGTTCTTTGAGCAGCCGCAGTCCTTCCCGGATGACTTCACTCGCGGAAGTGTACAGACCACTTTCAACTTTAGACTGCACCCACTTTTCCAGTTCGGTGGTTAGTGAAATGTTCATTTGCGACCTCTTGAACAGCTGATATTAATAATTTTACTGGTAATAACAGAAAATAACAAACTTTGTTATTTTTTTCTCCTAAGGGAGATCCAAAGTGCGATTCGTTGATGACTGAACGCCATATAAATAATAAGTCATCCAGGGAATATCTCCCCTGAACTCTCCCTTGATGGAGGTGCAGTTGCCATCCTACTAAGTATGGGGAGTACCGATATCTTGCTTCCATATTCGGAGCGCAAAAGGTTGGCTTATGCTTGCCTTCTTTGGGGAAGGACATGCGTGATATCCGTATTGATATCAATAATTTTCGGACGATCAAAAGCGATCTTTCGTGCGGCAGCAGCGATCGCTGCACTTTGCAGACGCTACGAGTGAGTGCGGAGCATCCTGTAGGGAACGCTATCGCTCTGTTTAGATGTTTTTGCCCTTCGTCTGAAAAATATTGTTAATTTTAGTTACTTTTAAGAGCCATATTGTGAGAAATGCGGGTTAATGCGAGGGAAGATGATTACTTATGAGAATCTAGATTGTGAGAATTACATTTCTCATAAGTGACAGCCATTTTGAGGAAGAGTACTTTTTTTGAGGGTGATTTTGCACGAAAACAGCGAGTGTATTATTTAAAGGTGCTGATAATTCTTCCTAGGTTGTTTTTATGGATGTTCGGGAGAAGCAGGAGCAACTACTTGAATCTTCTTTATTGTTGGCGGCGCCTGTTCCGTTAACCGAACATCCAGCGAACGTTTATCTCAATTCAAGGTTAAGTCCTGGTTCCCGTCGGGCGATGCGGGGGGCATTGAATACAATAGCCCAAATTTTAACTCTTGGTGTTGGCTCGGAGATGACTTTGGATTGGTCGAAATTGAGGTACAAACATACTGCGGCGTTGCGTACTGTGTTGGAAGATAAATATGCGCCAGCTACCACCAATAAGTTTTTGAGTGCGCTGCGATGCGTGCTGCGAGAGGCGCTACGGTTGGAATTAATGGATGGTGCTGATTACGCGCGGGCAGTTGATGTGATTAACGTTAAAGTTTCTACCAAGTTGCGGGGACGGGCTTTGACTCTTGAGGAGATATCTGCTTTATTTAAAGTTTGTGAGGAAGATTTTACGACCGCTGGTTTTAGGGATGCAGCACTTTTAGCGATACTCCGCAGCGGGGGATTGCGACGGGCAGAGGTGGTAAATTTAAATTTGAAGGATTTTAATCCCAAAACTGGAGCACTGGAAGTTATTGGGGGGAAAGGGGGTAAGGACGGTACTGTTTATTTAAACGATGACGCGATTGTTAAAGTTCAGGCTTGGTTAAATATACGTGGGTCAGTTGGTCAACCTTTACTATGTCATGTTACTAAGTCAGGTCGTGTAGAAGTGCGGCGCCTAACTCCCCAGGCTATTTTATACATCCTCCAGCGTCGGGGACAACAAGCCGGAGTGACTAATTTTTCTTCGCACGACTTTCGTAGAACTTTTATATCAGAACTTTTCGATGCTGGAGTTGATATATCTACAATTCAGCAGCTAGCTCGCCACAGTAATGCTAACCAAACCACTCGCTACGATAGGCGGGGCTCGGAAACCAAGCGGCGCGCTGTACAGAAATTGAGTATTCCTAAAAAATAGTCATTTATTAGAGATTGGCCCAAACGTCATGGGTTTTTAAAAGGGAAGAGGGAACTGCGAGCAAGCACGTAGGAAAGCATATGAGCGAATGATACAACATACAACAAGCACAAAGTTTAGATGCCGATGCTGTAAATAGAAAGTATTTGTACCAGTTCATAGATTAGCTCTCTTTCTTCGCACCCATTGAAAACCAAAACCCTTTGTTTACCGTAATTCCAGTAATATGAGCAAGCAAAAATCCTTGCGGGAGGTGCTGCACTCAGTTTAACACTTTATTTAGATAAAATTTGAACTACGGAGTAGAGAGTTGATAATTGTAATTAATGAGTATTGTTTTAGCTAATGTGGGAAATGGCACGCACTCCTTACAGCGATCGCCAACCCTAAACCAGAACCGCCGGCGCTGCGAGAGCGATCGCCTTGCGGGGTATTGTTGGAGCTATGAGCTTCAAAGGTGGGAATGATAGAAACGCATTTGAAACTTATATAAATACGGTTTTAGCCCACGTAGGTGGGTTTTGTTGATCTAGCCTCAGGCTTTAGCCTGTTCGCGTAGCGTGCGCTCGGCGCAAGGCTTTTAGGGTTTGAAATCGCGGGACTAGGTAATCTCTACTGGAATGACCAAACTTGCAGGTTGTTTCCAGATTTGTTTGTTCACTTTGATCGACGTTTTTTGTCAGATTGCCAACAGAGAACTGGTACACAGGATTATAAATATTAAAACACCCTGCATTAGCATTAAAAGTTTTCACCTGTCTTGATTCTTTACCAAATTCAAAACCAATTAAAGTTGTGTGTTTAATTGTCCCTGTCGTAAATTTACTGATTAAATTAGTTTGAAAAGTATCTGTACTAGAGGATTGATCACTATTTTGAGCAGTTAGAGGTACTAAGTTATTTACAGGCGATCAACACTGCGATACACCCGTACCCGTGCCTGTGCCTTGTCCTGTGCCTTGTCCGGAACCTGTACCTGATCAAGTGGAAAGTGGTACAGTCTGCCAGGAAAAGCAATTAATTCTTCAAGCTAGTGGCACTGCGATCGCTTTGCACAGTGGCTGGAGAGTTGCTTTAAATTTGACTGGTGGGAGAAAAATTTTGCAACCGTTGAACTAGGCGATCGCCCTATCATCTGTTGAACATCCGTCTTCACAACAGAAGCCTGGATTGATGATTGTGCAATCGCAGCAAGAGCGATGTATTTGCGACAAACACTTGTTTTTCAAGCTTGAAAAATTGAACGCAGATTATAAATTTAAAATGCCTTACTAGCAGTAATATTCTGCTCCAAATTCTGCAATTATGCTCGAATTCTGGCAATTTCTTGATCCAGAAACTTAATATGTTTACCACGCCAAATTGCATCTTTTACAGAAAGGACTTCATCTGGCTTTAATACCCGGATACATAAAGACTTACTATTCTTTAATTCCCACAGTCGGTAATACTCTTTTCCTCTGACAACTGTTGAGTCTAAAGAGCAGTTCAGTAGATAATCACCTTGGGCTTTAAACAAAGCGTATCGATTCTCAAATACTTTTAGTTCAACAACCAGTTCGTTGTAGTTCATAAAATCTCCTATGAGTCTAGCTTTGATGAACAGATACTTTGAGTTGTTGCTTTTTCCCAGATGTTGATTTTTTCTTTAGAAATATACCTATACCAGCAGTCAGGAAAATTCCACTCATACTTGAAGGTTCGGGAATGGGAGTTGAGGGTTTACTAAAACCATACTTTGCAAGAATTTGTTGTCCAGTTGGTGAAAGGATGTATTGTGCGAGTTTTTCGCCGTAAGGATTAGCGTCTTTCAGTACTGTCAGCCCATAATTAGCTTTGACTGCAAGGTTATCAGGTAACGGTACTATTTGCAGATTGGGCGAGATTTCGACAGCTGACAGCGCACTGGTGTAATAAACCGGATATATATCTGCTTGGTTGGTATCTTCAAGATAATAGACTATACTACCGCCAGGGCTATTTCTATCAGGTGGAAGTGTTCCTGTTAAGCGTACTGCTTTCGTATCTAGGATTTGAAAACTACCAGGTTTGATTTGGTCGGCTTTGCGAAATATCTCTTGGGTATAGTCTCCTAAGGGGTCTCCTACAGGTACTGCCGTACCCAACTTAATTTGTGGATTGAGTAATTGATCTAAAAGGTTATCTGAGGTAAGGGACAAACTTGAAGGAGCGATCGCATACAGAGGATTACTCGCAAATGTTTTTACAGTTCCACTCAATTTTTTTTGATTTAAAGTGGTTGGATTTCCTGTATCTGCACTGGCAAAAACATCAGCATTTTCCCCTTTTTCCAATCGTTCTCGTAAGGAACCAGAGGAAGCAAATTCACGCTTGACAATAATCCCATATTTCTGAGTAAAGCTGTCAGCAACTTCTGATAGCGCTCCTCTTAAACTTCCAGCTGCGTACAATGTCACTACGTCCGGTTCTTGAGTCTGATTTGTCAGCGTGGCACTAAAAGCTTGAGAAGCTAGTGTAACATTGAAGGTGCAGGCAATCAGGGAAATAGTAAGTAAATTTTTTCTCATTTTTTTTGATATATGTATGTTTGTTTGTATCAATCAAGCAACAAAAATAATTTGTTTTGTGATTAATAGATTTCTGACACTTTCCGTTTGAGTTCGTAATAAAATATTAGTTACGCTAGTAAAACTTCCATAACTCAAAAAGAAACTATGTGTTGACTAATAATTTTTGAATCGATGCAATTTCGTGAATTGCTAAAATTTCACTTCAGGTATATGAGATGTTTTGTTATTTGGTTTTTACCAATTTTACTGGTAAATAGTCTATATTAACAATCTCAGAGAAAACGTAACTTCTGTTACAGATTTAGCCTTGTTATCATTCCGGCACAGATGGTCATGGTACACCGCTTAAGTAAATATTACCAGATTGATGAGTTTTTACCTATTTTATTGGTAAAATTAATCGTAAGTGCGAGGTTTAAAAGTTATGGCAACTTCAAATAGCGATCAAATCAACAAAACTGAGGATGAGTGGCGCGAAAGCTTGACAGACGAACAGTTTTGTGTATTGCGTAAACATGGGACTGAACGCCCTGGTAGCAGCCCACTTGATAAGCAATATGACGAAGGGACTTATGTCTGTGCTGCGTGCGGACAGGCATTGTTTACATCTGGAACCAAGTTTAACAGTGGTTCAGGCTGGCCCAGTTTTTTCAATCCAATTGAAGGGGCGATCGCTACATCAGTTGACAAGTCTTTATCGATGACCAGAGTTGAAGTACATTGTAGTCGTTGCAATGGGCATTTGGGTCATTTATTTGACGACGGTCCGGCGCCGACTGGCAAACGCTACTGTATGAATGGTGTTGCTCTAAAGTTTATCCCATCAAATTGATTTGTTGACCGAACTGAGTTTTCAGGGCGATGTAGCGATCGACAAGTCGTAACGCATCTACGCTCTTTTTTCAATGTGGTCTATTCGTTTTTAGGCGCTGCTGAACCAAAATATGCTCCCGCGCGATCGCTCAAATTCATATTTATATTCTGCAACGCCGCAGTATCAGACGGTTTAATAAAATTTCTCACACACTCAAAATAAAACACCACAGTAGGCATAAGTAATATTGGTAACAAAATATATTTAGAGAAACTCTGATTATTTCAGGAAGTATAGAATTATAAAAGCGATGCCTGCGGTTTTTGCTAGCCAACGCGTCTTATTCGATCCGGACTTTTTTATCTGTGACAGGAGCTAACCACAATGGTGAAATCAGCCCCAAAACTTTTAACTGTTGATGAGTTTATTACCCACTATGGTGATAGCGATCGCCATGAACTAATTGATGGTGAATTAATCGAGATGGAACCAACCGGACCGCACGAGCAAGTATCCGCTTTAATTGGGCGAAAACTGAATGTAGAAATTGACCGTCAGGACCTACACTACTTTATCCCCCATCGATGCCTAATCAAACTGTTAGGAACAGAAACAGCATTTCGTCCCGATGTAATTGTGTTAGACCAAACTCGACTGATAAATGAGCCATTGTGGCAGCTTGAACCAGTAATTACATCAGGAAACTCAATTAAACTAATTGCTGAAGTCGTCAGTACAAACTGGCAGAACGACTATGCCCGTAAGGTTGAAGATTACGCTTTGCTAAAAGTGCCTGAGTATTGGATTGTTGATTATTTGGGCATTGGCGGCAGAGAATATATTGGCAAACCAAAGCAGCCAACAGTTACAATTTGTACACTAGTAGAGGATGAGTATCAAAAACAGTTGTTTCAAAATAACGACCAACTTGTTTCCTCAATCTTTCCCAACTTGCAACTTACCGCAAGACAAATATTTGTCGCAGGTCAATCTGTTGCAACGTAGTTTATCTTTGAAGACGATAAGGCTAATAGTCACATTTTTGTCAAAAGTTTTATCCAAAATAGAATTAAATATATTTAATTGGTAAAACAATAAATTGATTTTTCAGAGTATGCATCTTTTTCTTACCTGAGTAGTATTTTTTCTGCTCTTGATCGTCCACAGGTCTTTCTATAGAAAATATCTGTTACCAGCAATATTTACAGAGATAACAGGTAGTAAATAGTACTTATATGTAAAATAAAAATCAAATTTACTTTATCTACAACAATAGATAAAGCAGCCACAAGTCCGATTATATAAGCTTTATGACTTATTGATACTCATTGGTTGTAGAAGGTTTCAGGAAATGTTATATAGCTAAAATTATCACGTAGTCAAAACCAGTAATTGTAATTTGTTGTACAATTACGTCAACTTTTTACCAATTTATTTGGTCAAAATCTCGTATTAACTTCTTTCCTTCAACATAGCTGCCTTCTATAAATCAGACTGCTCTAACCGAGAATGACGACCCACAGGTATACACAAAGGTGTCCCGACCACTGGATCTGGGACAATGCGACACTCTAGCCCAAATACCTCATGCACCATTTCCTCCGTCATCACATCAATCGGGGAACCAGATGTCAAAACTTCTCCGTTACGCATAGCTACTAAGTGGTGAGCATAACGACACGCTTGGTTTAAGTCATGCAACACCATAATAATTGTGCGTCCCTCGGTGTGATTTAATTCCCAAAGCAAATCCAACACCTCCACCTGATGGGCTAAATCTAAAAAGGTCGTCGGCTCATCCAACAATAGAATCTGCGTGTCCTGTGCTAAGGTCATAGCAATCCAGGCACGTTGGCGCTGTCCACCTGATAGAGTATCTACAGGTCGTTCTGCTAACTCCAAAAGGTCGGTGATTGATAGCGCCTTACGGATTTGCCGCTCATCTGATGCAGACATCTCCTGCCACCAGCTATGATAAGGATAACGTCCTTGAGCAACTAAATCTCGCACCGTCAGTCCTTCTGGAGCAACCGGACCTTGAGGCAAAATTCCCAATTGTTGTGCCACCGCTTTTGTCGGCAGTCGGAAAATATCTGTGCTATTGAGGTAAACTGTGCCAGATTCGGGTTTTAGTAACCGCGCCAAACCGCGCAGTAACGTAGATTTACCACAGCCATTAGCACCAACCAAGGCGGTAATTTTGCCAGTGGGAATTACTAAATTGAGATGGGCAAGGACGGGTAAGCCGTCGTATGCGAGGCTCAGTCTTTGGGTTTCTAGGCAATTCATTTTTTATACTTTACTTTATTTGCGAGTAAATGCAATGCCCTTTTTCTTAGTCAGCAAGCCTGCTAAACTAAAAGCGGCGAGTCCCAAAATAGCACTTGGCTCTGGAACCTTAGAGGCTACTAAACGCTGTCCGAATGCACTTCCAGCTTGAGGATCTTTGAGTAGTTCTGTTGTGGTGCGAGTGAAAAACGCCACATCTAGATGTTCACGAAACCCGATAGGTAATGCAAACTGCTTCCCCCAATCAGTTAGGTGGACGTGAGGAGAAGGTTGGTTGTCTGGAAATGAGACATTGGGAGCGAAAGGGATTGACCAGAAATTGAGTCCCTGATTTCTTGCTCCTCCTACGCTAATACCATCAGGAGCATTCCAAAATCCGTTTTGTAATATTTGACGAGTTTTCGTGTCAAAGTTGAAGTTAAAATCTGGCGTAGTTCGTTGATTATCAATAAATTCTTGAATTAAATTACCTTTTGGATCAAAAAACCCAATATTAAATGACTGGAGATCATCTTTGCGAACTATTCCATCAAGGTAACTTTTCGTTTCATCGTAGCTAAACAAGCCTTTGGCTTTGTAGCCAAGAGTTTGTCCAGTCCAGTCTAGACGGTATGTCACAGCCTCTGCCGGATTTGCTGCGAGAAATCCATAGTTTAAGGAAGCACTAAAAACAGCAATTACAAGTTTTTGATATATATTTGTCATATAAATAAATTGTGAATATTGCCTTGCTCAATGAACCATCAAGATAGGCAAGAAAGAGGGAATTTTTGAGAAATGCATATTTCATTAGTGTTGATAATACCATAAAATTTGGTATATCAACTCAGATGTATGAGAATTCGTGCCTAAATATTTTTTTGCCTCACGCTCAGAAAAGTTTCAGCCGCAGCTAGTGGTAATCAAAAATTCTCAAGCTGGAGAGGCTGCGCGATCGCTGATCGCATTGCAGAAAAACAATTCTTACCGTTTATTTGAGGTGGGAACATGCGTACATACATATTAATGCAGTATTTAGGCTCTCCTCCTCTAAGTAGCACCAAGAAAGCAAAAAGAAAGTCCAAAACCTTTTTAGGGTATGAATTTGTGGGATTTGCGGCAGCGATCGCTCTTGTGTTACCGCCTACAGCAGTAATCAGTAAGTTTAGTTAATATTTTAATACCTACTTTGTCGGAGAAAGTATTAGCCAATACTTTTCATCGAAATTCAAACATTTAATCAGCTGCAGCTTCCTAAAACTGATGCTTCATATTTATGGAGAGTACCCAGACAGAATAAATTTCCCGAACTTAGTCAAGCAACTACAGATGTGGTATTAGTTACGGATGTTCAGCTTAACTCTACTGATAAAGGGATAGAGTTAATTTTAGTCACAGCTAATTCTCTAAAGCTACAAGTTTTACCGAAAACTGAGGGTAATTCCTACATTGCAGATATCCCTAATGCCAAGTTGCAACTAAGAAGTGGGGATTTTAGACAATCAAAGCCAGTAGCCGGAATTGCATCAATTACAGTTGCAAATTTAGATGCGAACACATTGCGAATAACGGTGACTGGGGAAATGAGTGCGCCTGCGGTGGAGTTGTTTGATAGTACAAAAGAAGGTTTAGTTTTTGGAGTGACCCCTAGTACTTCTACTACTCAACAGCCAACAACAACGCCAGAACAGCAGCCAGGGTTGCAGACACAACCAACTCAACCATCAGCTAGTCGTAATGAACCGATTGAGTTAGTGGTGACGGGCGAGCAGGATGGATACCGTGTACCAAATGCCTCTACTGCCACCAAAACCGATACACCCCTGCGTGACATTCCTGCCTCAATTCAAATAGTGCCCCGACAGGTGTTACAAGACCAAAAAGCAGTGCGGCTACAGGATGCAGTGCAAAACGTCAGCGGCGTGACACAAGCAGGCAACTACGGGGGTACAGGAGCTGCTCGCTATATCATTCGTGGTTTTGAGCAGGATGGAAATTTTAGAAATGGATTCCGCGATGCCAATTTCTTCACATTATCAGAAATAGCAAACTTGGAACGGGTTGAGATACTCAAGGGACCTGCCTCAGTCCTTTTCGGTGAAGCTGAACCGGGTGGGATTATCAACCTTGTCACAAAGCAACCGCTAAGTGAACCTTATTACGCTGCTGACTTCACCGCAGGAAGCTACAGTTTTTATCGACCAACTTTAGATATCTCTAGTCCACTGAATGCGGACAAAACTCTGTTATATCGCTTGAATGTTGCTTACCAAAACTCCGGGAGTTTTCGTGACTTTGTTGACACCGAACGTATTTTCATCGCACCATCTCTAACCTGGAAAATCGGCATCAACACAACATTAAACGTTGATTTTGAGTATTTAAACAATAATACCCAATTTGATCGAGGCATCGTCGCTATTGGTAACAGACCTGCCCCAATTCCGATTAGTCGCTTCTTAGGGGTTCCAGGAGAAAATGATTCTAAAACCACAGCTTACAGAGCTGGCTATAGATTAGAACATCAGTTTAGTGAAAATTGGCAGCTTCGCAATGCCCTTTCCATTACCATAAACAAGGTAAATGATAACCGCGCAGAGCCAGGGGACTTGATCGATGATCGGTTTTTGGATAGGAATTTTACAAATGCTAAATTTGAAACTGACACCTACAGCCTCCAAACTGAGGTTATAGGAAAGTTTACAACCGGGTCAATTATTCACCAACCGCTTTTGGGAATAGAGCTAAACCGAAGCGAAGGTCCGCTGATTTTTAGCAGAGGTATTTTGTCACCTATCGATATTTTTAGTCCGGTGAATAACAGCGTTATCCCTACCAATCCTTTAACAACTTTTGTTAATAGACAAATTCGCACTGATAGATTAGGAATTTACCTGCAAGATCAGATTACCCTACTGGATAATTTGAAGCTGCTAGTCGGAGGGCGTTTCGATTTTACTGAGGAGAAAAATGACAATTTACTTGCCTCAACTAGCACTAGTCAATCTGACCAAGCCTTCAGCCCTCGGGTTGGTCTTGTCTACCAGCCGATACCAGCAATTTCTCTCTACGCTAGCTACAGCAGTTCTTTTGTTCCTAACATTGGTACTTCAGTCAATGGTTCTACATTTGATCCTGCCCAAGGTACACAATACGAGGTGGGTGTTAAAGCCGATTTGAGTAACCGACTGTCTGCAACCCTGGCTGCTTACCAGATTACAAAAACTAACGTCTTGACCACCGATCCCAACAATCCTGATTTTTCCATTCTGACCGGGGAGCAACGTAGTCGGGGCGTTGAGCTAGATATCGCTGGCGAAATCCTGACCGGTTGGAAAATTATTGCCTCTTACGCTTATACCGATGCCCAAATCACCAAAGACAATGAATATCCAGTTGGGAATTTGTTGGGCAGCGTTGCTAAGAATACTGTTAGTCTGTGGACAACCTATGAAATCCAACGTGGGAGTTTACAAGGTTTGGGATTTGGATTGGGACTGTATTATATGGGCGATAGACAGGGCGATTTAGATAACAGTTTTGTGTTGCCCAGCTATTTCCGCACGGATGCAGCACTTTATTACAAACGCAATAACTGGAGGGCTGCAATCAATATCAAGAATCTCTTTGATGAAAAATATTACGAAAGTAGCCAGGGAAGAGATACTATCTATCCCGGTGCGCCGTTAACGGTCTTGGGCACAATTTCGTGGGAGTTTTAGTGCCTGCGGTAGGCAGGTTAACCAAGTGTTTTGTCCTATCCCTGCCCCTTTTAGGATTGCTTGCTGTGGTAGTGTGGCTAAACGGTTGTTTCTTTTTTAATTACCCAAAAGTTAGCCATGACAAGAGTGTTTCTTCTTTAAGTGAGGTTCGAGTAGTTCAGCACTTTATGGGTAAGACAATAGTTCCTGCTCATCCTCAACGAGTTGTTGTGCTTAGTGGTCGTTGTTTAGAAAATGCTTTGGCGTTGGGGATCAAACCTATAGCTGCCTCAAAGTCATTTGTCTCACAATTGCAACGGTTAGTAGGCCCGCTATCAGGTATTGAAGATGTAGATTGGCTATCTCCTAGTATAGAAAAGATATTGGCTCTCAAGCCAGACCTAATTCTTGGTATGCATTTTCATCAAGATATTTATCCACTGTTATCACACATTGCACCCACTGTTTTGGCTCCTCCTGGAACCACTGGAGCTTGGAAAGAATCTTTTGCTTTCACAGCCAGTGTTCTGGGTAAAACTAAAACAGCCCAGCAGGTAATGGATAATTATTATGCACGTTTGACACAGTTTAAAGCAAAAATGGGCGATCGCCTGAATACAACTTTATAGCGGTTCTCACTTGAATGAAATACAGTATGGGAGGATGATGGATATTATCTTTTGGTGCATATGGCATGAAAGCTTACTCGACTGACCTTCGACAAAAAGTGATTGATGCGTACAAAAATCAA